>Ga0315286_10005838_pt1 | contig 11922 bp, 8 predicted proteins | sample YL17G10_0_MG_FD_205038 | JGI IMG/M metagenome (GOLD analysis project Ga0315286, IMG submission 205038) | Sediment microbial communities from Yellowstone Lake, YNP, Wyoming, USA - YL17G10_0 | ecosystem: Environmental > Aquatic > Freshwater > Lake > Sediment | place: USA: Wyoming | collected... | reverse complement strand
CCGAAGACGCGGCCAAGGAATACGACTACACCATCATCCGCAGCCTCAACACATATCAGATCAACAAGTATCTTTTTATCCGGGCGATCATCGAGCATAACTCTTTCCGCAAGCGGCTGATGACCGACTTTCTGGCCTCTTTCACCTATATCCCCGGCACCGTCATTCATGTCGGCTACGGCTCGCTATACGAAAAGCTCGAATGGCGCGACGAGGCCTATCTCCCGTCCGACCGTTTTCTCGAATCGAAACGGGGTTTCTTTTTCAAAGCGTCCTACCTCTGGCGTCTCTAATCCGATCCGTCGTCTGCCGGCTGGACAAAAGCGCTTCTCTTTAGATATATTTCTAGAGGAAGGATAAGGCCATGAACAGCGGAATCCGTTATTTCTTTTTGGTGCTCCTCGGGCTAGCCGGCCTTATCGTCCGTTCATCTCTATTTCGAGCTCGCGCCGAAAATATAATCCCCCATGCATAATGACCAAGCGCTCCTCCGCCGGCTCGAAGAAGTCCTGCTCAAGGACAAGCCCGGCCTCCACGCCCAATTGAAAATGGTCCCCCTTCCGCGGCCGGGACAGGCCGTCTATACGGACGTTGAGGAGACTTCGGTCAAGGCCGGGGTCATGATCCTTCTTTATCGCCGGCAAACCGCTTGGCATCTCGTCCTCATCCGCCGGCCGAGCACCGTCCTTCACCACAAGGGCCAGATCAGCTTCCCCGGGGGGCAGATCGAGCCCGGGGAAGACTTCATTCAAGCCGCCCTCCGCGAGACGCGGGAGGAGATCGGCGTCCCTTCGGAACGCCTCCGGATCCTCGGCGAGCTGACCCCGTTATATATCCCGCCCAGCAACTTCTGTATCTATCCGGTCGTGGCGGCGGCCGACGGGCCGCTGTCCTTCACCCCCCAGGAGGAGGAAGTTGCCGAGGTCATCGAAGTGCCTCTCGACCATCTCCTGGACCCCGATACCGCCCACGAGGAGACCCGAACGATCCGCGGCGAGACGGTCAGCGTGCCTTTTTATGCCCATGGAAGCCATATGATCTGGGGCGCGACGGCCATGGTTCTGGCCGAATTCCTGGACGTCGTTCGATCGACATGAGAGCGGACCTCTTTCCGTCAAGGGACGAGCCTTCGGCTCGCCACTCGCCCGTGTCTTATATAAACGGGCGAGCACGGCGGAAGTGGATCCCCGGGCAATACCCGAGGCCCCTGCCGCCGTCGAGATGATGATGGGCCGCATCCCATTTTAATTCGTGTTCTGCTTCTCCCCGCTATTCGCTCGTCCGCTCCTTTTTTCCCCCGCCGAAATAGGCTAAAATGGAAGGCTCTAAATTATATGCGTCCCAAAGGAGTCATCCGACATGAAAAAGGCCCTCATTTTATTGTCGATCTTAGCCGTTATGACCAGCGCCTGCGCTAAGAAGGAACCGCCTCCGCCGGCCCCGGCGCAGGAAGCCAATCCCTTCTTCACCGCCTGGACGACGCCGTTCGAGACGCCTCCGTTCGACAAGATCAAGGAAGCTCACTACCTGCCCGCCTTCCAGGCCGGGATGGACCAGCAGAAAAAAGAGATCGAGGCCATCGCCGGCGACCCGGCCGCCCCGACTTTCGCCAACACCATTGAAGCTGTCGAAAAAAGCGGCGATCTGCTGACGAAGGTCGGCAACGTCTTCTATAACCTGACCTCGGCCAACACGAACGACGAGATGCAGAAGATAGAGAGTACGGTCGCCCCCCTCCTGGCCCAGCACCAGGACGACATCAACCTGAACGTCAAGCTGTTCGAGCGGGTGAAAGCCGTCAACGGTCAGAAGGACAAGCTCGGCCTCAATCCCGAGCAGGCCCGTCTCCTCGACAAGTTCTACAAGAACTTCGTCCGGGGCGGGGCTAACCTCGACGAAACCAAGAAAGCCGAATTCCGCAAGATCAACGAGGATCTGTCCGTCCTGACCCAGAAGTTCGGCCAGAACGTCCTCAAGGAGGACAACGCCTTCGCCCTGGTTATCGATAAGAAAGAGGACCTGGCCGGGCTTCCTGAATCGGTCGTCCAGGGAGCCGCCGAAGCGGCCAAGCGGCGCGCTCAGGAAGGAAAATGGATCTTCACCCTCCATAAGCCGAGCTGCATCCCCTTCTTCCAGTATTCGGCGAAACGGGACCTCCGGGAAAAACTGTTCAAGGCTTTCATCAACCGCGGCAACAACGGCAACGAGTTCGACAACAAGGCCAACGCGGCCAAGATCGCGGTTCTCCGCGTGAGACGGGCCAATCTCCTCGGGTACAAGACGCACGCCGATTTCGTCCTCGAAGAGAACATGGCCAAGAACGCTGACAGCGTGTATAAGCTCCTGACCCAGGTCTGGACGCCGGCCCTCGCCACGGCCAAGAAGGAGGCCGCGGAGCTTCAAGCCATGATGAACAAGGACGGCATCTCCGGCGAGCTCGAGCCATGGGACTGGTGGTATTACGCGGAAAAGCTCAAGAAGGCCAAATACGACCTTGACGATCAGGTCCTTAAGCCCTATTTCAAGCTCGAGAACGTCCGCGAAGGCGCCTTCGCCGTGGCCAACAAGCTCTGGGGATTGCAGTTCGCCGAGAGGACGGACATCCCGAAGTATCATCCGGACGTGAAAGTCTACGAGGTCAAAGAAGCCGATGGGACGCACATCGGCATTCTCTACACGGACTATTTTCCCCGGCCGAGCAAGCGCGGAGGCGCCTGGTCCAACACCTTCCGCAGCCAATCCGCGCGCGGCGGCCATAAGATCACTCCCGTGGTCTCCAACAACGGCAATTTCTCCATGCCCGTCGGGGACGCACCCTCGCTCCTGACCTTCGAGGAGGCCGAGACCCTCTTCCACGAGTTCGGCCATGCCCTCCACGACCTGCTCTCCGACTGCACCTACGAAGCGCTGGGGGGGACGAACGTGCCGCGCGACTTCGTCGAGCTGCCCTCGCAGATCATGGAAAACTGGGCCGGCGACCCCGAGGTCATCAAGACCTACGCCAAGCACTATCAGACGGGCGAGCCCATCCCGCAGGCGCTTATCGACAAGATTCAGAACGCGAGCCTGTTCAACCAGGGGTTCACCACGGTCGAATATACGTCCGCCTGCTACCTGGACCTGGACTGGCACACCCTCAAGGAGGCTGTTGAACAGGACGCCCTCAAGTTCGAAAACGCTTCGATGGCGAAGATCGGGCTCATCCCCGAGATCGTTGTCCGCTATCGAAGCCCCTACTTCCAACACATTTTTTCCGGCGGCTACTCGTCGGGCTATTACAGCTACCTTTGGTCGGAGATCCTCGACTCCGACGCCTTCCAGGCCTTCAAGGAAACGAGCCTCTTCGACGCCAAGACTGCCCGGAGCTTCCGCCAACACATCCTGTCGCGGGGCGACACCGACGAGCCGATGGCCCTCTACAAACGATTCCGCGGCCGCGAACCAAAAGTCGAGCCGCTGCTGAAGAAACGGGGGTTCTTGAAATAACCCGGCGACGTTCAACGGCTCCTTCAGGAATCGATCGAGGAAATCGTCTCGGGAAAATAAGCCTTTCGGCGATTCGGAGCGAGGCCTCTCAGCGCAAGGAAATGATGGTCCGGAAGTCGCCTTTCCTGGTGACCCAGCCGCTCTTGAAATAAGCGACCACGCCGTCGAGCTGGAAGCTCACCGGACCGGTCCCGAGACGGACCGGATTTATTCTCGATATCCCGGGACAAATGAGCCGGCCGATGCGGCCCTCGTCGTTCAATTCGGTCAGGCAGGGCCGGTCGAGGACTTCGACGACACCGTCCTCGTTTTTCAGGATAATCCAACGCCCGTGAATGATCTTTCCGGCGCCCACGGCCTCCATGGACGAAGGATCCAGCATTTCCAAGCGCAGGGGAATGCGGCCGGAAACGAACTCGACGCAGGTCCCCAGCCGGGCGTCGAACGTCTTCAGCCGCTCTTTCCGTTCGTTCTCTTTTTTCCGGACGTCGGCCGCGGCCCGCTCCAGGAAGGCCCGCATCTCGTCGGGGGCAAATTCGTTCGGAAGCGGTCCTTCGCGCAGGACCGCTTCAAGGCGGTCTTCCAAATAGCCAAACTCGCCAGCCTCCATGGCCCGCTTCCAACCGGGGTCCAGACGATCCAATACGTCGGCCGCCCAACGGCCCTCGAAATAGCCCGATTCCCGGACGGCCTTGGGCGCGAATCCGACGTCCGGAACGCCGTCGAAAGCCGGCCGGCCGGAGGAGAGATACTCGATATATTCGGCGATCCCCTCGAACCGAAGCAGTTCCTTTTCGTAGATAGAGTGCCGGCGCGTCAGGACGCCCAGCCTCTGACGCCGGATGTTCATCGCCGCCCGGGCCCAGGCGGCCGCCGCCCCGTCGCGTTCGGCGGCAATGGCTCTGCGCAGCGCTTCGATCTCCATCGTCCGGAGGGTCATAGAAACCGCCGTATCGAGCGGATAATCCAGAAGCACGGCGTCGTTAGGGCGCCAGTCCGAATGGGACAGGGTTTGAAACACGTGGAATTTCTCATGGATGACGATTCCGGCCATCTCAGCCAGGGAATAGGGCTTTCCCGTGACCGGGGAGTCCAGCTTCAGGAGGAAGGTCGCAACCAAGGTATCATCGAACCGCGTCAGCCGGTTTCCGAACACGGCCGGATGCTGCCCGTCAAAAATAAAGACATCGTTCCGATTGGGCAAAGGATGGAAATTCTTCGGCGGACGGGGAAAATTGAAGAGATACGTGTTCCGATAATCGTAAAGGGCCACCGGGATCGCGGCCGATTTAAACCCGGGCCAGAGGGGGGCCGATTCCAGGCGCCGGACCTCCGCCATTAAAGCGAAGACGTCGGTCCGGACATCGGCCGGGACGCCGGAGCCGGGCCAAAGAGCGGAAACGATGGAAACAAGGAAGACGACGAACGGCAGCCGGACAGGTCCCGTGCCGCCGCGGGGAATACGCCCGAACCGGAAAAGAGGAGGGATGAGCATCATCCTCTTTCGTTGCAATTATTATGCCAGGGAAAAAGGGGCGTGTTCAGGCGGGGGCGGCCGGCGGCTCGTAAATATTCTTTCCGTCGGCGGATTTTCCGGGGCGAGGCCGGCTCAATCGGCGATGAAGACCTTGGCTCCCGAATCCGAATGGACGAGATGGGGATTGGCCTCGTCATCGCCGACCTGGAAGCTCATCCCGGCGGTCATTTTTCTCTCCCTCCCGTCCTTGAGACGGACGAACAGCTCGCCTTCGAGAACGTAAAGGACATGGCCCCGGCCGCACCAGTGATCGGCTTTATATCCCGCCGGGAACTCCACGAGCCGGACGCGGAGCCCTCCCGCTTCCCAGGTCCGCCAGAACGCCGTGCCGGTCTCGCCCGGATGGACGGTTTTAGGCAGCCTGATCAGATCCGTGACGGTGAAGGGAACGGCCGGAATCTTCATAGCGTCTCTCCATTGTCATTCCGGAGGCGGGCGCCGGCCCGTCTTCCGTGTTCACTTCTTGCCCCGCTCGAGGGCCCGCTTCAGCCTCGGCCCGAAATCCCGCTTCTTCTCGAACCCCACGAGCCGGACGTCGGCGATCTCCTTGCCGTCCGGGCCGAGGAAGACGTACGTGGGGACGCCCCTGACCGCATAGCGTTTGTAAAGGTCCCTGATCACGGGGTCGGTGTCCGTCGTCAGGTTGGACCGGAGCATGACGAAATCCCGCGACGCGGCGATGACGGCGGGATCGGTGAACGTCAGCTTGTCCATCTCCTTGCAGGCGATGCACCAGTCGGTGAAGAAATCGATGAAGACGGGTTTGCCGTCGCGGGCGGCCGCGAGGAGAGTCTCCTCGGAATAGGGCCGCCACTGGATGCCGAGGCCGGTCACGGTCCCGCCTTTTTCGGCCGAGACGGCCTGCAGCCCGGCGGCGATCCCTTCGTCCAAATAGTCCTGGATGCCCGTGACCGCGAAATTGAGGGCGAGGGCGAAGAAGATCACCCCGAAGACGTTGCGGACGTAGGAAAAAGCCTTGCCTTGAGTCTTCGTCGGCTCGATCCAGGCCATGTAGACGCCGGCGACGAGCATGGTCAGCGCCTGGGCGAGATTGTAGAAGAGGGCGTTCGGAAAGAGAGTCTCCAGGAAATAGACGGCCATGGCGATGAGGATGAAGCCGAAGATCGTCCGGACCCAGACCATCCACGCCCCCGAGCGCGGGATGCGGTTGAGGCTCCCCGAAAAGATGCCGAGCAGCAGGAACGGGATGCCGAGCCCCAGGGCCAGGACGAAGAACAGCGAGAACCCGAGAACGACGTTCCCCCGGTTGCCGACGTAGGTCAGGAGTCCCAGGACGAAGGGCCCGATGCACGGCGCGGCGATGATGCCGCAGGTCAGCCCCATGAAAAAAGTGCCGAAGAATCCCCTCTGCGATCCGCCGGCGAACCTGTTGAGGAACGCCGGCACGCGCAGCTCATAGACGTTGAACATGCTCAAGGCCAGGAGGAACATAATGAGAGCGATGCCGACGAGCACCGGCGGATATTGCAGGGCGACGCCGAACAGACTTCCGGTGAAAGCCGCGACCACGCCGAGGATGGAGTAGGTCGTGGCCATTCCGACGACATAGAGGACCGAGTGGAGGACGACGCCTCCCTTCTTGCCCTGGCCCTGGCCGCCGAAATAGCTGATCGTTATCGGAATGAGGGGATAGATGCAGGGCGTCAGGTTGAGGGCCAGCCCGCCGAGGAAGACCAGGATGAAGATCAGGAAGAGGCTCCTGTTCTCGAAGGAGCCGGCCTCTTTTCCCGGCGCGGCCGCACCCGCGGCGATATCGGCGGCCTTCTGTTTCTGGATGTCGGTGAGATCGACCGCTGTCTTGTCCTGTGGTTTTTGTTCCCCGGCCGCGCCTTTATGGGTTTCGCCTGCCGGAGGCGGCGGGACGGGCTCCTTCTGATCGGCCGCCGCTATTTCCGCGCCTCCCATGACCGCCACCGTCCGGCTGAAGGCCGCCTCGGCCGGAGACAGGCAGGACCGATCGTCGCAGGCCTGATAGCCGAGCGAGCCTTCGATCTTCAGCTCCTTGCCTTTGAAATCCGGGGCCAGGACGACCTCGGCCGTGATCCTCACCGTGCCCTCGTAGATGGACAGAGGGTTTTCCGAGAGCTCGAGCTTTTTCACTTCGGCCGCGGGAAACGTCACTTTTCTATAGCTCACGCCCGGTTGGGGCTTGAAATCAACCGTCGTTCCGATCAGGAACGACTCGAGCGGCTGGTCGGAGTTGATATGATAGGGCGCCCGAATATTAACCTCGAGGGTGAGAGGATAGGTCTGGCCGGCCTTGAAGGTCTCAGCGGCGGGGACGATCTTGACCGCGACGATTTCCTGGTTCGGCTGGGCCTGGCCGAGGGCGAAAAGGCCGAGGAACGGCAGCCATAAGATGATCAAGCACAAGCGCTTCATAACGGCTCCTTGATGGTCAGCGTATGTCGTTCTCTTCATTGCCTTTAGAATTCGACATTATACCAGAGGACGCGGCCGGCCGACAAGGCCGGATCGGGGTCTGCCGCCGATTTAAGAAAAAGGGAAGACGATGAAGACAGCCAGGTCCCAAGCGGTGTGGCTGACGGCGACGAGAAGCGGAGATTTCGTCCGGAGGAAAAGAAAGCCCCAGAACAGGCCGCAGACCGCGGCGGCGAGGACCAGCATCGGATTGCCGCTGCCGGCATGGACGACCGTGTAGACGGCCGCCGCCAGCAGCCAGCCGATGAGGCCGCCGAAGTGGACCTGAAAACGGCGCTGCAGGAATCCCCGCCAGAAAAGCTCTTCTCCCGGTCCGATGATAACGGTCAGAAGCCCGATGACGCGCAGCGGCGCGGCTCCGGCCTTGAAATGATAGACCTCTGAGATGCCCGCGCCGGCGAAAGGCAGGATCTGGCGCGACAGTCCATTTCCGGCGAAGAAGATCCCGTAGAGCAGGCCCGCCGCCAGGAGGCCCAGCCCGACCTTCCAGGCCGCCCGGGACCTGAGGTCGGCCAGGAGGAACGGAATATAGTTTCTATCGAGCAGGACGCACAGCGCCAGCAATAAAGCGATGTTCGCGCTCATCCACCACCAAAAATCCAGGGGGCCGACGGCGCGGTAGAGGAACAGGGGAACGAAGAGGACGACGGCCAAGAAGGCCGCCAAAAACGTGCGGCGGGGATTCGTCTTCAATTCAGCTTCAAAACCTGCTCCAGCCACAGGGCGGCGGTGCAGAGACATCCGAAGATGAGATTATAATTCGCCGTCGCGCCGTCGAGGATGATGAAATCCATGGGCCGGCGCGGGGCCCGGCGGCGCGTCGCCCGGCCCCATAATTGCAGGGCCCGCGGCAGAGCGAGCAGGACGACAACAACGGTCCAGGGCATGGGGACGAGCCGTGGCGAAAAGAGCCGCGGCAGGAGGATGAGGCCGAAAATGATCGCCATCGAGCCGAAGATGAGGAAGGCGTAATAGGCCGACGAACCTTTGTCGCCCAGGATCGAGGCGAACGTCTTGACCCGGCGCTCCGAATCGGAAATCGTGTCCCGCCAGTTGTTGGCATGGAGGATGGCGATGACGAGCATGGCCATCGGCGCCGTCCAGAGGACGGGGATCCAGGAGAATCGCCCGGTCTGGACGACCCAAGCCCCGAGCCCCCCAAGAATGCCGAAATTGAGAAAGACGGCCAAGTCGCCGAGAGCGTGATATTTGAGAAGGGTATAGCCAGCCCCGATCAGAACGCCGACGGATCCGATGATCAGCAGGACCGTGCCGGTCAAAGCCGCCAGCCCGAGGCCGAGACCGATCCCGACGGCGAAGAGGACAACCGAGCCGGCCGCGACCTGTTTGGCCGTCAGCCAGCCGCGGACGATGGCCCCGCTCACCGGGGTGACGAAGGTGTCGAGCCCGCGCCGAAAATCAAAAACGTCGCTCATCATATTGGCCGCCGAATGAAGAACCATCATAGCCAGGAGGGCGAGCAGAAAACGGAGCGGGTCCAGCCGCGCCCGGCCGACGACGACGGCCAGGGAGGTCCCGAAGATGACCGGCATGGTCGAGGCCGGGAGAGCCCAAGGCCGCGTCGCCAGCAGCCATTTTTTTATCGGTGAAGGGATTGCGGCGGCATCACTCATCGTCTTTTCCTTGAGAGGAATTCCATCGGTTATTATAGACTAATATCATTCGCCGCGTTCGAATATTTTTGGCGTCCATTTGACAGGGCGGGCGGACATATGCTATTAAGTCTATCTATTAAATAGGATTTAGGGCGGCTCGGCCGGGTGTTCCGGCCGCAGGAGTACCCCCCAAGGAGGAACGCATGCATCACGATCGGTCCGGCATCGACCGGAGGTCCTTTCTCAAGAACGGCCTGATGGGCGTGGCCGGGATCGGCGCCCTCTCGGCGCTTCCGGCGGCCCTCCAAGGCCGGCAGAAATCCTTCACCGCGCCCACAGGGGACATCAAAAAGGACGGCTTCATCTACCGGAAGCTGGGCAAGACCGGCGTCACCCTGCCCATCGTCTCGATGGGCGTCATGAACTCGGACAATGAGAGCCTCATTCGGGCCGCGCTCGACGCCGGCCTCATCCACCTCGACACGGCTCACGGCTATATGCGGGGCCGCAACGAAGAGCAGATCGGCAAGGTTCTCAAGGACCGGCCGCGCGACTCCTACGTCATCGCGACCAAGGTCCCGGGTGAGCCCGTCGCCGACAACCGGACGCGGCTGTTCACCGCCGAGACCAAGGCCGAGCCCTTCCTTGAGAAATTCGACCTCAGCCTCAAGCGGCTCGGGCTGGACTATGTGGACGCCCTCTACATCCACAATGTGATCTACCGCGACGCGGTCCTCTTCGAGCCTTTGATGAAGGCGCTCGAGTCCGTGAAGAAAAGCGGCAAGGCCCGTTTCGTCGGCGTTTCGACCCATTCGAACGAGCCCGAAGTCATCCGGGCGGCGATCGAGAGCAAGCTCTACGACATCGTCCTGACCGGGTATAACTTCCGCAAGGACAATCGGGCTGAACTCGATAAGGCCATCGCCGAAGCCAATGCGGCGGGGCTCGGCATCATCGCCATGAAGACGCTCGCCGGCGGATATTTCGACCGGGCCCGGAAGGAACCGATCAACGTCAAAGCGGCCTTGAAATGGGCCCTCGGCAATCCCGGCATCACCACGGCCATCCCCGGGATGACGTCCTTCGACCAGCTCGAACTCAATCTGAACGTCGTCAAGGACATCAAGCTCACCGACGACGAGAGACGGGACTTGAAGCTCGTTCCCCAGGACGGCGGGCTCTACTGCCAGGGCTGCAACCAATGCCTCGAACAATGCCCCCGAGATCTGCCCATCCCTTCCCTGATGCGGAGTTACATGTACGCCTACGGCTACAGGAACCTCGGCGAGGCCCATGACCTCGTCGCGTCGCTCAAGGTCGGGGAAGATCCATGCGGGAGCTGCGAGCGGTGCGCGGTCCGCTGCGCCTATGGATTCGACGTGAAGGAACGGGCGACGGACATCGCCCGGCTGCAACGGCTGCCGGCTGATCTTTTTGCCTAAGCGGGAGAAAAGCCCTTAACCAGAACGGGGACGCATCACTTTTTCTGAAAACAGGCCATTTTGAATTCTGACTCCTGAATACTGTCTACCTGAGTCGTTACGATTTATTTTCGCCGGGACGGACGTCGTTCGGCCTGAGCTTCTTATCGATCCCATAGACCAGGAGTCCGGCGGCCGTGATCCCGAACCCGGCCAGGGATTCCTTCGTCCGATAAAGCAGGCCGTAGGCCAGGATCCAGATGTTGATCAGCAGGAACAGAATCGGCACGATGGGGTAGCCGAGAGTCTTGTACGGCCGCGGCAGCTCCGGGTGCTTCTTTCGCACGATCATCACCCCCAAAACGGTCATGAACGTGAACAGATTGAGGGTGAACCCGATGAAAACGATGACCTGGTCGAATGTCGAGGTGAGAATATATACGATCGAGAGCAAACCCTGGGTGAGGATGGCGATGGCGGGGATGTCCTTGCGCGTCGTCCGGCTCATCCAACGAAACAGATGATAATCCTCGCCGATGACCCGGGTGACCCGGGGCCCGGCGATGATCATAGCGCTGATGCTGGACAGGAGCAGGAAGGAAATGATCCCGGCCATGATCCGGCCGCCCTGCGTCCCGAAAACCTTGGTCGCGAAGATGAAACCCACCTCGAGCTTGCCGGCCAGCTCCGGCAGCGGCACGGTATAGAGAAAGGCGAAGTTGAGCAGAACGTACAGGACGATGACGAAGATCGTCCCCGTGATCAGGCTGATCGGCAGGTTCTTCGACGGCTTTTCCATCTCCCCGGCGATGTAGGCCGCCGCGTTCCAGCCGGAGTAGGCGAACGAGACGAAGAACATGGAGATGGCGAAGGCCGGGCTCAGAATGTCATGGACGGCCCCCCCCGACAGGGCAAACGACAAGTGCGTCGATTTGCCGACGACCAAGCCGAGGCCGACCATGGCCAGGATGCAGAGGATCTTGAACAAGGTGATGACGTTCTGGAACCGGGCGCCCAGCATCTTGTCCGTGGCATGGATCGCGGTCAGGACGAAAATGACCGCGATGGCGAAGAGCGACGAGGTCTTGAGGAAGGAGAGGGCTCCGGCGAGATGCTCCGGCAGGCTCAGGGCGCTGCGGAGATAGTTGCCGAGAGCGATGGACGCCGCCGCGACGGGCGCGGCGAACCCGACGAGGAAGGAGATCCACCCGGCGAGGAAGCCGACAACCGGATGGTACATCTTGGTCAGGTAATGGTACTCGCCGCCGCAGCGCGGATAGAGGACGCCGGCCTCGGAATAGGTCAGCGCGCCGAAGAGGGCTATGGCTCCGCCCAGAATCCAGAGGAAGATCAGGGCCAGCCCGGAGGAGATCATCGGGTTTCCCGAGGCGTCCAGACC
>Ga0315286_10005836_pt1 | contig 11923 bp, 12 predicted proteins | sample YL17G10_0_MG_FD_205038 | JGI IMG/M metagenome (GOLD analysis project Ga0315286, IMG submission 205038) | Sediment microbial communities from Yellowstone Lake, YNP, Wyoming, USA - YL17G10_0 | ecosystem: Environmental > Aquatic > Freshwater > Lake > Sediment | place: USA: Wyoming | collected... | reverse complement strand
ATGAATCCATCCACCCAGGAAATCTTGCACGCCTTCGAAAACCTGCCCACCGACAAGATCATCATCCTGCCCAACAATAAGAACATCATCCTGGCTGCCAGGACCGCCGCCGAAATGACTGTCAAGAAAGTGGTCGTCGTACCCAGCCGCAGCATCCCTCAAGGATTGGCTGCCATGTTTCGCCTTGCCCCTGAGGGCGATCTGCAAGAAGTAGCCAGGGAAATGACACACGCCCTGGATGAAGTAGAAACCGGCGAAATTACCATAGCCACGCGCAGTGTTGAGATTGATGGTGTAGCCGTCCAAGAGGGTCAAATCATCGCGCTGCATAACGGTAAATTACTTCTGGCTGCTTCTAGCCTGGAAGAGGCCTGTCTGCAACTGCTAGAGAAAGCCCATGCAGACCATTTTGAATTAATCACCTTTTTCTATGGAGCTGACCTGCCCAGGCAAGATGTCAACCGAATTATCGATGCGGTTCGCTTGGCTTTTCCAGATCAAGAGATTGAAGTCCAGGAGGGCGGTCAACCTCACTACCAATTCATCATCGCCATTGAGTAAGTTAGATAACTGCAAGAATGGGAACCCATGTCGCGTATCGGTATTCTGACAGATAGCACCGCACTCCTTGGTAACTTATCCTATCCTGGTCAGGAAAATGTCAGCATGATTCCGCTGAGAGTGCAGGCAGATCGCGATATTTATCTCGATAGCCGAGACCCAAAGCTATGCAGCCAGCTTTTCAAAACCAATGGGCGCCTCCCGGTTACACTGCCCCCCTCGGTCGAAGATTTCTGCCAGGCTTTTCTGTCTTTAGGGCAGAAATATCAGGTAATCCTGACCATCCTGCTTTCATCCCAATTGAATTCAGCCGTCGAGAAGGCTCATGAAGCAGCCAGTCGCGTCAAGGGTCCGACCACAATCCATATCGTTGACTCTCAAACAACGGCTGCTGGCCTGGGTTTTCTGGTGCAGGCGGCTGCCGAAGCTGTCCAAAAAGGCTGGGATGAAAACCACATCAACAGCCTGGTACGCGGCCTCATTCCCCATGTTTACACCGTCTTTTGCTTACAAAGCCTGACCTACCTGGCGACCTCAGGCCAGATCGACTCAGCCCAGGCCCTCGTAGGTGAAATGTTAGGAGTTATTCCATTTTACATCATGGAGGGTGGCAGGCTGATCCCTACCCAAAAAGCTCGCAGTCCCCGCCACCTGGTAGATATGCTGCATGAATTTGTCGCTGAATTCGATAACCTGAAACACGTTGCCATTGTACAAGGTATTCCCCCCTACGAGCAAGAGGCGCGTAACCTGCGCGAACGCCTGTACCAGGATATTTCCCCGGACGCGCTGAGCGAGCACAGCCTCAGCCTGGCGCTGATGTCGCTGCTGGGACCCCACAGCCTGGGAGTATTTGCCCTGGAAGATTGGGATCAAGAGGACTGATATGCCAATCGCCATCGTCACCGATAGTACCTGCGATCTTTCCCCTGAAACCGCTGCGCAGCACCAGATTCATGTTGTCCCCAATATACTGGTGATCGATGGGCAGAGCCTGGAAGATGGCCGGGATATCTCCAGGCAAGAATTTTACGAGCGCTTGCCCCACATGAAAACCGTTCCGACGACTGCCTCCGCTTCGGCGGGAACTTTTCAAACGCTTTATGAACGCCTGTTTAAACAGGGTATAAAGCAGATTATCTCCTTACATGCTCCCAGCTCGCTAAGCGGGATTTTTAATGCCGCCCGGCTGGCAGCTCAATCCTTCGATAGCAAGGTCGAAGTAGTCGACAGCGGTCAGGTTTCTCTTGGATTGGGTTTTCAGGCCATTGCAGCAGCCGAAGCAGCCGCCAAAGGCCTCTCACTCGAAACCATTTTCACGGAAATCGAAGCAATCCGCCAACGCGTTCATGTGGTTGCCATGTTAGATACCCTGGAATATGTGCGCCGCAGCGGGCGTGTATCTTGGGCACGCGCCAGGCTGGGGTCGCTGCTGGAGATCAAACCCTTCGTTGAGATGCGCGAAGGCAAAGTATTGAACCTGGGAGAGGCGCGTACCCGTCATAAAGGTGTTGATCGTCTCATTCAAATGCTCCAAAACCTGGGACCTCTCGAAAGACTGGCAATTTTGCATACCAATGCCGAAAAGGATGCACAACAATTACTCCAGCAGCTCAAGATCGAAATAAATGCCATACCGATATTGGTGAATGTCACGACTGTGCTTGGCACTCATGTGGGGCCAAACGGATTAGGCTTTGTTGCTGTAACTCGCTGACCTTTTTATTGGTACAATAAGCCCTGATGAAACCATCCTTACAAAAACTTCAAAAATTCCTCAAGCTCGAATCTGAGCGAGGCTATGATAACCGCGCCGTGGTTGGAGGTCTGGAACGAGTTTTAACCCATTGGGAAGCTGAAGCACGCTCAGAAAGCGTACCTGAAACCATCGTTCAACAGGTCAGTACTCAACTGCGTAATTATTCCACTTTAAGCCCCTCCGAACGTGCCGAAATCCTGCAAAGCTTATGGCAGCAAATGCATAGAGGCATGAGCCAACCTTTACCTCCACTTGCTCCTTTACCGCCCAAATTGCCCGAAATACCCTCTGGCAAGGTTGAACGAAAAGAGCGTCCTGGCGATCAACGTCCACGCCAAGATAAATCTCTTCACAACCAAACTCAGCATCGGCCCGCCTCTCCTGCCCGAAGTACACCACCGCTGACCGTTGAGGGAAAATCAGCCGCATTGAGCGCTCCGATCACGGTCCTGCCTGGGGTCGGTCCCCGGCACGGACAAACCCTGACCCGCTTAGGCTTACATACCCTGGGAGATATGTTATATTATTTCCCCCGCCGGTATGATGACTACACCCAGCTTAAGACCATCAGCCGTCTCTTTTATGGCGAAGAAACCACCGTGATTGGCACGCTGGAATTTGTCACCTCCCGCACCTTGCGCGGTGGCCGCGCCCAGGTCATCGAGGGGCTGGTCTCCGATGGCAGTGGTACCCTACGCCTGACCTGGTTCAACCAGCCCTGGATCATAAAAAAATTGCATCCTGGCATGCAGGTTGTGCTTTCGGGTAAAGTAGACCAGTACTTAGGCCGCTTGGTGATGAACAACCCTGAGCTGGAGCCTCTGGAACAAGAACACCTGCACACCAACCGCATAGTGCCAGTCTATCCGCTCACCGCCAATATCACCCAGCGTTGGCTACGAAAGCTGATGTACGATGTTGTCACCTACTGGGCGCCGCGTGTCCGTGACAATCTGTCAGAACCCATTCGCCAGGCAGAAGGATTAGTTGATCTGGCAACCGCCCTTCTACAGGTGCACTTTCCCGCTTCTGTGGAGCAGCTCAACAGCGCCCGCTATCGCCTGGCCTTCGATGAAATCTTCTTCCTGCAATTGGGAGTTTTGCGCCAGAAGCTTACCTGGCAGGAGCGCAACGGACGCATTTTTACCGCGCCAGAGGCCTGGCTGGAAAATCAGGTTTCCAGCCTGCCCTTTAAGCTCACAGGCGCTCAACAAAAGGCTTTGCAGGATATCCGGATAGACCTGGACTCTGGACATCCAATGAATCGTTTGCTGCAAGGCGATGTTGGCTCTGGCAAGACCGTCATTGCCGCCCTGGCGACTGCCATCGTGACCCAAGCAGGCGCCCAAGCCGCACTCATGGCTCCCACCAGCATCCTGGCTGAACAGCACTACAGGAGCCTGTTAAAGCTGCTCAGCCATACTCCAGATACCGCTCAACCCGCGGATCCAGTTCTTACACCCGAGCAGGTCAGTCTGATGATCGGAGCCACACCAGAAGGGGAGAAAGCCATCATCCGGGAAGGTTTGGCCAATGGTACGATTAAAGTTGTGATCGGCACGCATGCCCTGATTGAAGACCCTGTCACCTTCGCCGATCTGCAGCTTGTTGTGGTTGATGAACAGCATCGTTTTGGTGTTGAACAGCGCTCAATCCTGCGGACGAAAGGCGAAAACCCTCACCTGCTGGTCATGACCGCCACTCCCATCCCGCGCTCGCTGGCATTGACGGTCTATGGCGATTTGGACCTTACCGTGATGGATGAAATGCCCCCCGGACGCCAGCCAATAGAAACTCAGGTTTATTATCCGAGGGAACGCGAGCGTGCCTACACCCTGATCCACAGCCAAATCGAACAGGGACATCAAGCCTTCATCATTTATCCCCTGGTAGAGGAAAGTGAAAATAGTGAGGCACGCGCCGCCGTGGAAGAATTTGACCGCCTGCAGCGAGAAATTTTTCCCCACTTACGGCTTGGTCTGCTGCACGGTCGCCTGCGACCCGAGGAAAAGGATGCTGTGATGGCCCTATTCCGAGACCAGGAAGTGCAAATCCTGGTTTCCACCTCTGTAGTAGAAGTGGGAGTAGACATCCCCAATGCTACCGTGATGGTGGTGGAAGGTGCAAACCGTTTTGGGCTGGCCCAGCTCCATCAATTTCGCGGGCGCGTCGGGCGCGGTCAAGATAAAGCTTATTGCATCCTGATCGCCGAAACCCCCGATGCAGTTGAAAATGAACGTTTGAGCGCCATGGTAGAAACGCAAAATGGCTTTGTCCTGGCCGAAAGAGACCTGGAACAACGCGGCCCCGGCGATTTCTTGGGCACCCGCCAGGCTGGCTTCCAATCCGAGCTGCGTCTTGCCAGCTTGACGGATGTGCACCTGATTGAAAAAGCCCGTCACCAGGCTCAGGCAATATTTATTCAAGATCCAAAATTAGAGCTTCCAGAGCACCTTCCCCTCACCGAGACCCTGGCTCGTTTCTGGGGGGATAGCCAAGGAGATAAGAGCTGAAATGGGAGTCCGCGCACTTTTTCCCGGTACCTTTGATCCAATTCACTACGGCCACATCGATATTGCCATGCGCGCAGCGCGACTATTTGATGAGCTCGTTGTTGCCGTCTACGACCGCCCTTTAAAGTCACTGGTCTTTTCCCCTGAAGAGCGTATCTCACTTGCCGAGCAAGCTTTTTCGGATATTCACAACATCCGGGTCACTGGCTACCGTGGCCTGACGATAGATTACTGTCACAAATTAGGTGCCCAGGTACTTGTGCGCGGCCTGCGCGTCTTCTCCGATTTTGAATATGAATTTCGCATGGCCTTGGCTAACCATCGCCTGGCCCCAGAAATTGATTTGATTGCCCTGATTACTAGTGAAGAACACACCTTCTTATCCTCTTCAACCGTCCGCGAGATCGCCTCGCTGGGTGGAGATGTGAGCAGCATGGTACCACCGCATGTCGAAGCTGCCCTGAAGCGGCGCTTCCACGAGCTGGGTGATGGGCAGCAGATCGTTCCACAAACCTCGATGCGGGATTAAAACGGATCCAACCCGGATTCACCTTCGGAATTCCGAAACCCCTGTTGACGGATTTTAAGATTGAGTGTAATCTTGAGCATGAAAGTTGCATCGATTGTGCAAAGCAATTTGTGATTAGCCAGGTGAAATCAGAACCGTTCGAACCAATAAACTGCTAATCGCTGGACTCGTATGGAGGGAGCTTATGGATATACTACATTTGATCGACCGGTTGGAGGAGCTTTTCAATGAAAGCCGTCCCATCCCATTTACGCACAATGTGATCGTGGATGAAGAGCGCATGTTAGATTTGATCGACCAGATGCGCGTCGCTATCCCTGATGAAGTCAAGAAAGCCCAACAGCTTCTGGCACAGCGCGATCGCATCCTGGCTCAGGCTCAGGAAGAAGTCAATCGTACCCTGGCCCTGGCGCGTGAGAAGAGCGAGCAGTTGGTTGAACGCGACTCCATTGTCGAAGCTGCCAAAGCCCGCTCCGATCAGATTATCGAGCAGGCTCAACAAGATATCCAGGCCATGCGCCGGGATGCCGACACCTATGTCCTCGAGACGCTCACCCGTCTGGAAGTGGAGATGGACCGCGCCCTCACGCAGATTCGCAACGGCATCCGCTTGATCCAGCAAGAAAAAGCTGCTTCCGCTCCTGAAAGAGAAGAATAACCAACTTCACGTCCATTTAAACCAGGTAGGATAAACACTTCCTGCCTGGTTTTTTTCATGACCTAAAGTCTCTCTCGCCTTACGAACATTCGCTCCACAATCCAATCGACAACTCCCGGAAAGTGCCAGGTCAGCCAGACTGCCGGCCTCATCACCCTGGGGATCACGACCATGCGGCGTGGGCGGCGGGCCAGCTTAACCACCTCACGGGCGACTTCCTCAGCCGAGAGGGCCAGGATTTTGGGCGTGCGGACGCCCGTCTTGCGGTTTGCTCCGCTGTGTTCATCGAATTCGGTCTCCACCGCCCCAGGGTAAATCCCCGATACCTTGACTCCCCACACCCCCACCTCCCTGCGTAAAGCATCCGTAAAACCGCGCACAGCGTATTTGGTTGCCGCATAAATGCTGTAGGTCGGCATCGCCACCAACCCGGCCATTGAAACCATATTGATGATATGTCCGCTGCGCCGTGCGATCATGTGTGGTAGCACAGCCCGGGTTAACTGGATGACCCCCCACTGGTTTACGCGCAGTTGCGCTTCAATATCCTGAATCGGGTCCAGTGCATCCAGGAACTTAAGCCTCCCAAAGCCTGCGTTATTGAATAGAATATCAATCTGGCCCCATTCAGAAAGCGCAGCTTGGACGAGTGTGTTGAGGCTGTCTAACTGGCTCACGTCCGTGGTCACGGGTAAGGCTTGACCGCCTTTGCTTCGGATCTTATCTGCCAGGGCATGGATCCGTTCTGCCCGGCGTGCCGCCAGGATTACCCGGCAGCCCTCTTTGGCGAATAAGAGCGCACTGGCTTCCCCTATCCCAGAAGAAGCTCCTGTGATCAGAATCACATGATTCGATAAAGATTTTTTACTCATCCTCCGTATTATAGCCGCAATAGCGAAACCCGACCAAACCGATGATTAACCCTTGACAGCCATGACCCATATGATAGAATACAAACAGGTTTGCATTACAAACTAGTCTGCATTGGAGGTTAGCATGAAAGATAAACTCGAAAAAACACGCCTGCGCACCGTGCAATATTGGTTTAACGATGGGTTGAGCGAAATCGCTTTTTCAGGGCTATGCCTGGTTCTGGGGCTGTATTTCCTCTCCCAGGCTGTTCTGCCAGAAGGCTTGCTCCTGCACACCCTGTTGAATGCCAGCCTTGTACTGGTCATTATTGGCAGCACACTCCTGGCGCGCCGCCTGATCCACATACTGAAAAGCCGGATCACTTACCCGCGCACCGGTTATGTCGCTTATCCAAATAAGCCAGCCAACCGCTGGGGCAGCGCTCTTCTGGGGATGGGGATTGCAGCCCTGGTTGCCTTCCTCTTCACCCAGCAGCCTGGCTCCCTGGCCTGGATGCCCGCCGTAACAGGCCTCATCATCGCCTTCAAAATGTTAATGTCTGGATTTCGCACAGGGCTCATGCGCTTCTACCTGATTGGCTTCATTTCACTCCTGCTCGGCGGTGGACTGTCCTGGGCTGGGGTTGGTGACATCCTGGGCTTGAGCGCTTTCTACGGCTTGCTGGCTTTAGTCCTGGGCTTATCCGGCGGTTGTACACTGCGCACTTACCTGCGGAGCGCCCCTGCCCCTGAGGAGCACAACGATGCCGAATGAGTATGCTAGCCTGGCTCGTAAGATGGCAGACGTGGATCGCCTGATCCATGAACCAGCCCGTTTGATGATCGTCACCATTCTTTCCACAGTAGACGGGGCAGACTTTCTCTACCTGCAGCGCGAAACAGAACTGACAAAAGGCAACCTGTCCTCTCATCTGGCAAAACTCGAGCAAGCCGGGTACATCCTGATTGAAAAGACCTACCGGGAAAAGATCCCTCTCACCCTCTGCTCTCTGACCGGAAAAGGACGCACAGCCTTTGAAGAGTACCGAAGTCAGTGGAAGCGCTTCGTTGAAAATACATAAAGAATTACCAGGAAATACGTAAAATGACACCCAACAATGCGATCCAAACCAGCAACCTGACTCGCCACTTTCAGACCATACGGGCTGTCGATCATCTCTCCTTTGAAGTTCCATCTGGAATCGTGTTTGGATTTTTGGGTCCGAATGGGTCTGGTAAAACCACCACGATCCGCCTGTTGCTCGGGCTGCTAGAACCAAGTCGAGGGCGATCTGAGGTGCTTGGATATGACACATCCACCCAATCCGACCAAATCCGCCAGAAGTGCGGAGCCATCCTCGAACATCACGGTTTGTATGAGCGTCTGAGTGCAGAGGATAACCTGGAGTTCTATGGGCGAGTCTGGCATATATCCGCCTCGGATCGTCAGTCACGGATAAAGGAACTGTTGACCCACCTGGATTTATGGGATCGGCGGAAGGAAATCACCGGCACCTGGAGCCGCGGCATGAAGCAGAAGCTAGCCTTTGCTCGCACTCTGCTCCACCGGCCTTCTTTAGTCTTCTTGGATGAACCTACCGCTGGGTTAGACCCGGTTGCTGCAGCCGCGCTGCGCGAGGATCTGGCTGGCATGGCTGGACGGGAAGGGCTCACTGTCTTCCTCACCACCCACAATCTGGCTGAAGCTGAAAAACTCTGCCAGCATGTGGCTGTCATCCGCCAGGGAAAGCTGCTGGCGATTGGTTCACCGGAAACCCTGCGTACTCAGGGTAGCAAACCACGCCTGGAGATCCGCGGTCGCTCTTTTAGCCAAGCGCTGTTAACCGAGCTGCGTGCTCGCACCGAAACTGCCAGTTTAATCCAATCCGACCATCAATTAACGATCGAGTTGAAAGAAGTCACCGATGTTTATCCCCTGGTTAATCTCGTTGTCCAGTCGGGCGCACAGGTGGAGGAAGTGATCAAATCCAAAGCCAGCCTGGAGGATGTTTTCTTGACCTTGATGGAGGAGGACAAATGATCGAAGATATGAACACCATTGTTAGGAAAGAACTGCGGGAACTGCTTTTCCAGCGCGGCCGGTTTCGCGGCGGTTGGGTTGGGATACTCTTCTTTGTCACTGTATTCGGAATAGTTATGCCTCTCCAGAATGGACCGGATTGGGTGAAATCTCCCATCGGATTGGTTTATTGGGCCTGGGTACCCTTTCTCCTGGTCAGCGGGGTGGTTGCCGATTCCTTCGCTGGTGAGCGCGAGCGCCATACATTGGAGACTCTGTTGGCAAGTTGCCTTTCGGATCGCGCCATCCTGCTGGGGAAAATGTCCGCTTCGATTCTCTACGGCTGGGGCTTGACAATGATCAGCGTCGTTTTGGGGCTGATCACAACGAACCTTGTTTTCGGGAAAGGTCAATTATTACTCTACCCCGTTAAGATCGGCTTCGGAATTGTCGTCCTCAGCTTTCTGGTTGCTACCCTCTCCTCCGCTTTGGGTATCCTGGTCTCACTGCGCGCCGCTACAGTTCGCCAGGCACAACAGACTTTCAGCATCGCCTTCTTCGTTTTATTCATTCCCCTTTTTCTGGTCCCGATGTTACCAGAGACGTGGAAAATTCAGATGATGATATTTTTAGCTGGGTTGAATTATGAGGCTCTGGCGATCCTCGTAGTTATGGTACTCGTGGTTCTGAATATCGTATTAATCAGTCTTGCCATATCGAAATTCAAACGCGCCAGACTGATCTTCGTCTAGACAACGATCATTTCTTGCACATCCGTTAATTTTTTCCTTCTTCTCGTGTCTTTCCTGGTATAATCATAAAATACCGACCGGTCGGTATTTTATATACCAGCATAAATCCCTCCAGGTAAACAGTCTTTGGTGGTTCTATCATGCAGCAGCGCAGCGAAGAGACTCACTCCCACATCCTCGAATCCGCCTACCAGTTGTTCTCACGTAATGGCTACGAAGCCACCAGCGTGGCTGATATCTGCCAATCGGCCGGGGTCAGCAAAGGCGCTTTTTACCATCACTTCCCCACCAAGCATGCAATCTTTTTGGAACTGTTAGAAAGCTGGTTGGCCGGGCTGGATGCTGGCTTTCAATCTGCTCGCCAGGAAACTCACAATGTGCCCCAAGCCATCCTACAAATGGCTACCCTGGCTGGCAATGTCGTCCAATCAACCGATGTCAAGCTGTCCATCATCCTGGAGTTCTGGACACAGGCCTCCCGCGATCCTTCTATCTGGAATACTGCCATTGCCCCCTATCGCCGCTACCAGGAATACTTTGCCGCCCTCATCCAGGAAGGAATCGATGAAAGTTCATTCCGTAAGGAAATTGACCCTCACGCCGCTGCCAGGGCGCTCGTTTCCCTGGCTGTTGGCTTGTTGATGCAGGCGGTTTTCGACCCTCAGTCCGTCAACTGGGCGCATGAAGTTCATCACGGCATCGAATTCATGTTACAAGGTTTGCAAAGCCATGCTTAGAAAAACTTCTCGCACCGAATGTACCCCTAAGGATTTATTTAGACTGGCGAAAATTCGTCTCGCTTAGCGGATTCACAAAGGAGTTATTCAATGGATTTAGTAACTGGAGCAACCGGTCATATTGGGAATGTCCTCGTCAGGGAATTAGTAACCCGAGGCCAGAAAGTGCGGGCATTGACCATGCCCGCCGAAGACCTCACACCGCTCAAAGACTTGGAAGTCGAGTGCATCGAAGGTGATGTTTTGGACGCGCAAACCCTCGCGACCGCATTCCAGGGTGTGGAAAATGTTTACCATTTAGCCGGGATCATCTCCATCATGCCCGGAAAGAATGACCTGCTCAAGCTGGTCAACATCCTGGGCACCCGCAATATCATCCACGCTGCGCGCACCGCCGGTGTCCGCCGTCTGACCTACACCAGTTCCATCCATGCCATCCGCCGCATGCCCCACGGCATCACCATTGATGAGAACATCCCCTTCGACCCCCAGCACGCCATCAGCTCTTACGATCTCTCTAAAGCCCAGGCCTCACTGGATGTTCTGCAAGCTGCACAGGCCGGCCTGGACGCGGTGATTGTCTGCCCCACCGGTGTGATCGGCCCCTACGACTACCGCCGTTCTGAGATCGGACAGATCATCTTAGGCTGTGTTCAGAAAATGCCCCAGGTATATATCGATGGCGCTTACGATTTCGTCGATGTGAGGGATGTTGCCCAGGGTCTCATTGCCGCCAACGAAAAAGGTAAAAAAGGTGAAACGTATATCCTTTCGGGTGAACAGGTTACTGTCCGGCGTCTGCTGGAAACCGTTTGGAAATTTACCGGCAAACGCTTCCCACCCCTGCGCGTTCCCCTTCACATAGCGCGCTTCTTTACAATTTTCACGCCTTTTTATTATCGCCTGCTTCAGCTCAAGCCCCGCCTGACTCCTTACTCATTGGAGACCTTACTCAGCAACTCCAAAATCAGCCATACCAAGGCGCAGCGCGAGCTGGGTTATAAACCCCGTCCTTTCACCGAATCGGTCGCCGATACCGTAAAATGGTTTATCGAGAACATGCACTTATTCAAACCTGCCCCTACCTCCATGAAATGACCCGCTCTGCCTTCAACATATGAAACCCAAACTTAAACCGAATTGGATAGGGAAAACCGCCCTGATCACCGGTGCATCCAGCGGAATCGGCGCAGCCACCGCTCGCCGGCTGGCCAGAGCCGGATTGGGCGTGATCCTGGTGGCGCGGCGGCGTGAACGTCTGGATGAAGTAGCCGATAGCATCCTCGCCACCGGGGGTACAGTTGATGTGATCCCCGCCGACCTGACCTGCGCACAAGACCGCCGGGCAGTCTTCGAAAAGGTCACCTCGAGATACGGCAGCGCCGATATCCTGATCAACAACGCAGGTCTTGGCTGGTACGGTTTTGGTGAAGAAATGCCCTGGGATACCGCCCTGGAGATGGTCGAAGTCAATATCTCTGCCGTAGTGCATTTCACCCTCTTATTCCTAAAAAAGATGCGTGAGCGCGGTACCGGGCACATC
>Ga0315286_10005835_pt1 | contig 11923 bp, 10 predicted proteins | sample YL17G10_0_MG_FD_205038 | JGI IMG/M metagenome (GOLD analysis project Ga0315286, IMG submission 205038) | Sediment microbial communities from Yellowstone Lake, YNP, Wyoming, USA - YL17G10_0 | ecosystem: Environmental > Aquatic > Freshwater > Lake > Sediment | place: USA: Wyoming | collected... | reverse complement strand
AAGACTTTTTATCTTGATGGCAATCTTGCCGCTAACTGCGCATCAGGTAATTATTCTATCGCAAATCGTGCCTGCAATGGTTCTGACGGAAATGCTTATAAAACTCTGCAGGATGTATACGATAATCTTGCAGGCGGGGATTCCTTATATATAAGATCAGGAACTTATATAAGAAAGACAGGCAGTACATCAACCGGGTCGTTGCATATTAATAAAAGCGGCACATCAGGTCAGCATACAGTTGTCAGAAATTACGGAAGTGAGCAACCTGTTATTTGCACTGAGACTGGAAGATGTCAATATAATCCTACTCCTAGTGATACCAGCGTTACCGTATGTTCAGGTGCCGGAGGTGAAGGGGGAGCTGCGTGCTATTATCCTAACCCAGCGATAGTTATTGGAGGTAATTACATTGATGTGGTAGGGTTAAAAACGTATGGACAGATGCTCATTCTCACTTCGGGAACACATGATATAACCGTGCAAAATTGTGATCTCGGGGGTGGAGGTCCTTATATAAATCAGGGTCAAGTATTACAGATTAATGCTTATTCCGGACCGAACCCAATTTACAGTGTTATTGTTAAGAATAATAAGATACATCACAGCTGCTGGGGGGAGTCCGATTTAAATGGGTCTGCTTTGCAGATTTATGGAGCAGGTGATCTAACTATTGAAAATAATGAATTTTATGACAATTGGGGATGCGATATAAGACTTAAAGATACCAAGTGGACAGATGGAAGAACTATTACGGCAAGATATAACTTTTTCAAAAAATCTGCAATCTATTCAGGAAATTCCGGATTCTGTGGAATAGCGCAGTATGGAGTCCTTGATAACTGGTATGTTAGCAACAATATTTTCATAAATAAGAACACTGGTATTTCATGGGATGGCCCTGGCGATCAAGGTTCCTATGCTTATAACAACACCTTTATCAATTGCAGGGAGGATATTACTACATGGCATACAGATGTGCAGGTTAATGTCTATAACAATCTCCATTACCATACTATTTTGGGCCAATATAGTCAATATTATGATGGGGCTACCCCTTTAAATTCTAATTATAACTTTTCTTATACAAACTCAAATGCACAATGGAAAAGGACGTCTATCTATTCAAGTCTTTCATCGTGGAAGAGTGGGACAGGACAGGATAGCTATTCTTTAGATAGTAACAATCCAGACTTTGTAAATCCAACAGGCTTGACACCTGAATCCTTCAAGCGTACAAGCTATACAGAGAACTTCACCGGCAGCCCTTACGGAATCCATGCTGGAGCTTATGAGACTGGGAATGAAGTAGTTGGTGTTATTGCTGGTTCTTTCCCCAATCTAAAGCACCCATCGCCTCCTCAAAACTTAAGGTAGAGTGAATTGCAGTTGCAGATGGTTTAATGTCCGATTTTTTTGAACTCGCGACATCTATTTAACTCGACTGAATTTTTCATAGTTTTTCAAAATGGTTTTGGTTGCCCCCGCTATTATATTACTATGCTTATTTTCTGCAACTTCCTCTTTTGCATTTACAAATGAATGCCAGAATTGGGAGGTGCTTCATCCTGAGTGGATATTCTGTGATGATTTTGAGAGTGACATCCTTCTGGTCAAAAAAGGGCGCTACTTTGAACATACTAACAAGGGAGGCACATTTTTCCCCATAGAAGGAGTCGGCATAGAGAATTCACGTGGCATGCGGGTACTATGGCGTCCGGGAGAGGTGGATGCAGGCAATCTGAAGCTTGCCTTTGGTCGAAATCCAAACAGTTATATGAAGAATGGGATTAGGGAAGATCAAGACTTCAGAGAAATATACTATCGGATTTACCTTAAGATGCAGGCTGGCTGGGAAGGCAGTCCTGCAAAGCTATCAAGAGCAACAATTATAGCTGACAGCGAATGGTCACAAGCGATGATAGCTCATCTTTGGACGGGAAAGAAACCATATTTAACAGCAGCACCGGTCAGGTGCGTCGATATGAATAATAAAGTAAAATGCAATGGATATAACGATTTTGTACACATGGAATGGATCGGTCCGAAAACAGGCATAACACCGATATTTGACTTTGCTCATAATAATACATGGTTTTGCATTGAAGCCCATGTGAGACTGAACGATCCCGGTCAGTCCAATGGGCTACAGGAGTTCTGGATAGACGGAAAGCTTGAAGCGAGGAGTGAAGGTCTAAATTTTGTGCAATCGTACACAGAATACGGAATCAACGCAGTTTTCTTCGAGAATTATTGGAACTCTGGTTCCCCTAAACAACAGGAAAGATATTTCGATAATATTGTTGTATCGACTCAACGCGTTGGATGTTTAGGGAATTTCACCGGGAGCTCTTTATAGAAGGCGGGTGCATATGAGACAGGAAACGAGACAATAGGAGTAAACTGCTCTAATCCTGAGTTAAATAAGCCCTGAGAATGTTCTGAGTCTTATCTTATCAATCGTATTGATAAGTATGAAAAGTAAATATTATGAAGAACTAGATATATCAAGAGGAATAGCAATCATTGGTGTAGTTATAATCCATACATCGTCTCTTTATTTATCAAGATTCTATATCGAGTCTTTATGGATTATTAATCACATGGCAAGATTTTCTATACCTCTTTTTATTATGATTTCGGGGTTTCTGCATAAAGATGTTTCAAATGGAAATGAAGGGACCTTCAAGTTACAAATAAACTACATACTAAAGAGAGCTCGCCGGATCATGCTTCCTTATTTGTTATTTTCAATTGTTTATATGATTATTCGTGTAGTAATTGAGAATACGCCGCATATCAGGTCTTTTGTCCCTTTACATTTCAACAGTCCTATAAGTATTTTCCAGGCAATTTTTCTCGTTAAAGGGAACCCAGCAGGGCATCTCTATTTTTTACCCCTTTTATTTTTTGTTTTTTTAACTTTTACTTTATTAACAATAATTTTTCAAAGAAAAAATCTCATATTATCTATATGCATCCTTGTTTCATGTCTTTCATACTATTTTGCAGGTGACATTTATTTATCAATAAATCCTTTAAAAGGACTTGTCTTCTATGCACTGGGTTATACAATAAAAGACTCTTTGTATTTTGATACACGTTATAATTCAAACCGATATCTTCTTCTTTTCTCGATGCTATTTGTCATATGCCTCATGGCGTATAGTTACAATTTCATATTCCTTAATAAAATAGTTTTTACATTCGGATCAGAATTATTCGGTGCATTAAGTATGTATTTATTTGCATTGAAACTCAGCGGGATGCGTTTTGCATTTATCAAGTCTTTTTTGAAAAAGATCGGACAATACTCGTTCGACATCTATCTTCTGCATGAGCCATATATCGTAACGGTTATCTTTATTGTTTTTGCCAAAATTTCCATAGTGAATGTATTCGTAAATCAATCAATATTGCTTTTGCTGGGAATGCTTATCCCATTTTTATTGTCATATCACTGGTTGAGAAATATTAAAATCTATCGCCACTATTTTTTGGGCTTGCAGTAAGGTATTGACAGTGCTTGTATGAACGTTATTGTTCTGGATGGTAATCAGCGGTCTGCACTTGCTGTTACGAGGTCTCTTGGGAAAAGAGGGATCAAGGTTACAGTGGGAGCTGAGACCCTTCCATCACTTGCCTCATCTTCAAGATATTGCAGTCAAGGCTTTTTATATCCTTCCCCCTACAACGATCCTAATGAATTTTTGCAGGCCATCAAAGAGGTTATAGTATCGAAATCGGATGTAATCCTTTTGCCAATGACGGATATAGCTCTGAGCATAGTTCTCAAGGAAAGAAGCCAATTTGATAAAAATGTCTCAATTCCATTTGTTGATTATGACACGTACATTTCGGTTTCCGATAAAGCGAACTTGTTGAAGGCAGCCAGAGACATAAACATTCCAATTCCTAAGACACTTTTCTCCTCCGAATTTGGAGACATGGAGAGACTTATAGCTGATGCGGAGGCGTTTGGATTTCCTCTGATTATTAAGCCCTTTTTATCGAGGATAATCAGTGTCAACAAATGGATCGATGCAGGGGTGCGCTATGCCGCCAATAATGAAGAATTGAGAGCTATATTGAAAGCCGAGCCATTCAGGAGCTTTCCTTTTGTTATCCAGGAGAGAATATGTGGCACTGGAATTGGGATATTTCTTCTCATGAAGAATGGTGAGGTCCTTGCTCAGTTTGCACATAGACGGCTTAGGGAAAAACCGCCTTCAGGAGGAGTGAGTGTGCTCTGTGAAAGCATAGAACCGCCTCGGATTGCAATCGATGCTGCGGTAAAATTGCTGCAACAGAAGAATTGGTCAGGCGTTGCTATGGTTGAATTTAAATGGGATGATAGGGACGATATGCCTAAGTTAATGGAAGTTAATGCCAGATTTTGGGGCTCTCTCCAGTTGGCTGTCTCGGCTGGCGTGGATTTCCCGTACCTTCTTTATCGTCTCGCAAAAGACGAGAGTTTCGATGCCCTTGGTAAATATAAGGTCGGAATACGCTCTCGTTGGGAGTTGGGCGACCTTGACCACCTTTTAATACGGCTTAAAAAAAAGTCGGCAGAACTTTTTCTGCCAGTTGATGCGCTATCAAGAAGCAAGCTCTTAGCGACTTTTATAATTGATTTTTTGAGAGCCTCTGTGAAAAGTGAAGTCTTCAGACCGGAGGATATGCTACCATTTTTCTTTGAAATAAAAAAATATATAAGAGATGCCTTCAGATCTATTTGATGGCTAAGGAGTTCAGATGCCGACTTTCAAAAGATGGTTAACAGCTCAGGAATATGAAAGATCATATTGGGAAAAAACTGCAAACCGCATTGCAACAAGGGCTTCTGGACAGTTGAATTGGTATGCATGGAGAGGCACTGAAATGGAGAAACGATTGGCCAACCATTTGGATGAAGACTGGAAAAGTACAGCCAAAGTCCTTGAAATTGGAAGTGGGCCGATCGGAATAGTCAGCTTTCTGAGATGGGGTGAGCGATACACGATCGACCCGCTTGAAGATTTTTACCTTTCAAATCCTGCATTATCCCATTTACGAGAAGCTACAGTTCACTATGGCCAAGGTGTTGGAGAGGCGCTTCCCTTTGAAGATGCTTCTTTTTCTTTGGTTATTCTTGACAATGTCATTGACCACGTCAAGAATGCTGAAGGTGTTCTCAAAGAGATTCATCGTGTCCTTTATGAAGATGGGTTATTGTACCTCGCAGTCAATATTCACACCAGATGGGGAGCCGTCCTTCACACTGCTCTATCCCGTTTGAATATTGATAAAGGTCACCCGTACACGTTCACTGTTATGAGCATCAAAAAATTTCTTCTAAAAAACCGCTTTTCAATTCTTTCTGAGGAAATCAGCGATTATTATACTGCTAAAGAAAAGGATCGTAATTCTTCATCATTAAAAGATAAGATTAAAGGGCATACTGGTCTCTCTGAATTTATCTATTATGCCGTTGCTACAAAAATAAAAGAGAAAATTGGAAAATAACTTGAAAGAGTGATATGAATGTTTCTGTCGGAATTAAGTCTCTTATATCTTCCTTTATTTACACTCTTGGGTTCGTTTCCCGGAGAATAAGGAATTCTCATGACAATTCATTGGTCTTGATGTATCACCGTATAATTCCTAAGAATGATCCATGGGAAAGCGTTATACAAGATGGCATGTATGTTGAGCCAAAGACGTTTGAAATCCATATTCGGTTTCTCAGGAGATATTTCACTATCATTCCCTTTTTTGAATTTATGGTTAAAATTGAAAACCAAATGGGGAGATCAAATGAGAAGCCAATATGCATTCTAACTTTTGATGATGGATGGTATGATTTCTACAAAGATGTTTTTCCGATCCTGAAAATCTATGAAGTTCCTGCTACTGTCTTTCTCCCAACGGATTTTATCGGTACAAAGAAGTGGTTCTGGACCGACCGCCTGACGCATCTTTTTTTTCAGCGGGACCATTCACCCCATTCTGTACGAATACATGAACCTTCCTCTCTGCTCCTCGTCAATCACTTAGAAGCTTTAAAGGGTTCTTTTGAATCCAAAATCGAAAGAGCAATCGAGATGCTCAAAGGAGTTCGACATGATGAGATTGAGCATATCCTATCCGAATTGTCTATTAGGTGGAATCTCAATACCGAGTTACCAGAACGTGCCTTCCTCTCGTGGGATGAGGTCAGGGAAATGAAAAAGTCAGGACTGATAACTTTTGGTTCTCATACCGCAAGCCACAGAATCTTCACTACACTGACAGAGGAAGAAATATATGATGAGTTAAGAAGATCAAAGGCAAAGCTTGTCAGTGAAGATGCAATAGACCCTGTATGCGTACCTTTCTGCTATCCCAATGGTAACTATAATGAAAAGATTGCCGGGATGGTAAAAGAGGCAGGTTATCACCTGGCTGTGACTACAGAGAATGGATGGAATAATAGTAAGATCGATCCCTTTCGACTGAGAAGGATTGGAATTCATCAGGATATGACATCATCCAAGGCGATGTTTGGATGCAGAGTTACCGGGATAATATGAACTAATCCAGTGAAGGTTTTTAAAATTTGCCATATCATTTCCGGTGACCTATGGGCAGGCGCCGAGGTAATGACCTACAATCTTCTTAAAGGATTAAAGACATATCAGGATATAGAACTCTCTGCCATAATTCTCAATGAATGTACACTCGCCGAAAAAGTTTCTGCTCTGGGCGTTCATGTTCTTATCATTGATGAGAATAAAAACTCTTTCACGCAGATTCTTGGGAAGGTGAGAAAAAGCCTAAAAACAAATCTCCCGGATATCGTTCACTCCCACAGATATAAGGAAAATCTCATTGCATATCTTGCCTCCAAATCAGGGGAAAGTATACGTCGAATCGCAACACAGCATGGCATGCCTGAGATGTATGGCGAGAAAAGAAATTTAAAGCATAAGATACTATCAAAGATCAACTTTACAATACTTTCAAAATACTTCCACGCTGTTGTTGCTGTATCCAAAGATATTCAAAGCTCCTTTATCAGAAAGTACAAGTTACCGCCAAAGAAGGTAGGGGTAATTCATAATGGGGTCGAGATCCCGGAACGGCTCTATCGGAAAAAGGGAGAGAGTACATTTGTCATCGGTTCTACAGGGCGGCTGGTTCCGGTGAAAGATTATCTTTTTATGGTTGAGATTGCGCGTGAGTTCTTACAACAGCCCGGTCGCGTTCGTTTTGAGCTGGCAGGAGATGGCCCGGAGATTGGGAATATTATGAGATCGATCCAACAGTATGGATTGGAGAAATCATTTATTCTTCATGGATTTGTCAGTAATATGAGTGATTTTTATCATGGGCTTGACCTCTATATGAATACTTCAATGCATGAGGGGATCCCCATGAGTGTGCTTGAAGCAATGGCCCACGGCGTTCCAGTGATTGCTCCCAGAGTAGGAGGGTTGATGGAAATTATCGACGACGGCGTTAACGGGTACCTCGTTGAAGGAAGGGATGCGAGAGATTTTGCATCAAGATGTGTATCATTATATGAAAACGATATGCTGAGAAAACAGATGGGGTCAGCTGCACGAAATAAGATCATTAGCGAATTCTCAGTGGATCAGATGGCTCAGAAATACTATAATCTGTACCTGGACGTGTGCAAGACGCACTAAACTATTAATCGGCATCCAACGATTCTTGTTGTCTTCGCGTTTACAGGTATATTCATAGACGTAGGGCAAAAGAATCGATTTAGACTTTTTAAAAATATGGAAATACAGGACATTGCCAAATTTCTCATAAATCCTCTTCTTTACATTTTAGCTGGATTGCTTTTACTCCTATTTGTAAAAAAGCACAAGACAAAACTAACTCTGTTGCTTGTAATATATTTTTATTTAATCAGCATAACGTGCACTGGGAAAGTCTTTTCCCAAGTATGGAAAATGAACAACACATTTAATCCTGTTGTAACGTATGATGCCGTCGTTGTGCTTGCCGGAGTTACTGACGCTTTTTGGAACATTAAAAGCAGAGAGCTTCCTTTCATACCAAAAGACTTTTTTGCAGTTGCTAATAGTTCAGACAAAATTTTTGCCGGGATATATTTCGTGAAATCAGGTAACGCAAAACTTCTCTTAATAGGAGAATGGATTTCAGACACGTATAATGAAGCCAACGCAGTTAAAAAACTTGCCTCTGATATGGGAATACGAGAAAATCAGATTCATATTTATGGCCGTGTAAAAAGGACCCTTAACGAAGTTGAAGGAGTAAAATTGTTTTTAGAGAAGCATCCTTTAAAAAAATTGTTACTGGTTACTGCTGAGCCGGATATGCGCCGAGCCGTGGCAATGTTTAAAAAACAGGGTTTGAATCCTGATGTATTTTCCGTAAATAAAGAGACCGGGATTACCTGGAAATCATGTGTCCCAACTGTCGAAGGAATCATGAAAACAGAAGAGTATATCCATGAAGTTATTGGATATATAGGGTATTACATTAAAGGTGATTTATAAAAAACCATCAAATTCAAGCAACTCTTATATAAATGGCTATGAAAAATTAGATTACATGATTACTCAGACTCTACAAATGTTATTGATTTTCAAAGTTGACAAGTTAAGCACTATCCTCCATATGGTTTGTAAAGAAATTATAATCAGAAAAAAACCTTATCTACTGCAAGAAGAGATGAACAGCCATGCTTCATTCTGATCAAATAAATGAAAGAGGTTCTGAAAGCTCTCTTTTCTTGTTAAAACAGTTCGTAAAGGGAAGTGTTAGAGAAGTCTATTGGCGAATACACGGTCGTTCCATCGAGAATCCTATCATGCCCGATGCACCAGAATCTTTCCTTTTTATATGCAAAGGGAATATCTGTCGAAGCCCCTTTGCGGAGCGCCTTGCTGCTAAGATGATAGCAGATTACAAGCTCGACGGGACAAAATGTTTTTCCGCAGGGCTTGAAGTCTCGAAATCGCTGCCATCCCCTCCTGAGGCAATCTTTGCCGCCAAACGTTACGGCGTTCATCTCGGCGACCACAGGTCAGAAAATATTACCTTATCGCTGGTTGAAGCCAACGACATGATCCTTGCGATGGAAACGTCTCAGTTTATCCGCCTTAGGAACTCTTTCCCGCAATTCCGGGACAAGATCTATCTGCTGCCGCTCTTTGAGAAAGACCGGAAATCAATGGGACAAACGTTTCTTCGCTATAATGTCCCGGACCCATATGGTAAGTCCCCCGAATATTTTCTGCATTGTTATAACAGGATTGAGCAGTGCCTGAAATTTCTCTTTATCGAAATCATCAGGCAGGGCAATAAGTAATCAGCGATCAATATTTGAAAGCATATCGTCAGATCCAAAAACGTTACACGCGAGGAAGAAAGTCACAAGGCTAAAAATAAGGACGGTGATTCTGTCCGCAGCGCTCATTATTCTCTTAGGGCTAAGCGCATATGGGTTCTTCATTGAGCCGTATCAAGTCACAATTAGTCATGTCTGGATTCGGGATGAGGCATTATCAACCATTCTAAGGAACAGGGTTCTGGTTCAGATAAGTGATTTGCACGTGTCCCGGATAGGACTACGTGAACAGAAGATCCTGAACATTGTTGATCAGCTCAGACCTGATTTTATTTTTTTGACAGGTGATTATGTGGCATGGAAAGGCGATTATGCAGCCGCATTGACATTTCTCTCACATCTTGAGGCAAAGATCGGCGTATGGGCGGTCATGGGGGACTATGACTACAGCAAGTCACGAGAAAGCTGCCTTTTTTGCCACGACAAAGATAGTGGGATTTTTACCCGGAGGCATCGAATTCACTTTCTCAGAAATAACTGTGAAAAAATTATTCTTGATGAGGGTGTTTTTTGGATAGGCGGCAAAGACTCAGAAGAGCATCATGAAACACCCTACTTGACCGAACTAACATCACAACAAAAAAAAATACCGGTTATCGTGCTGAGCCACATTCCATTACTCTTTGAGCAGCTGAGCGACAAAATGGATGTCCTCATCCTGGCGGGAGATACTCACGGAGGACAGGTCCACCTTCCAGGGTGGCTGTGGAAAATTATGGGGTATAGGAAAAATGCGTTGTATAATTATGGTTTTTTCAAGAGAGGACAAAAGAAGATGTTTGTGAGTCGCGGAGTCGGTACAAGTCACATCCCTCTGCGTGTGTGTGCTCCCCCGGAGGTAGTCGTCCTTCATTTCTATTAGGCTGCCGATGGGGTTTCTTTTGCAAGCAATTATGGCTGTAGGGGTGGTGTTCCTCGTGGCATGCAACACGCCCTCATCCGGAGAGTTCGTGCTTTATGATTTTGAAACCGACGAGGAATTAAATAGGCTTCATTGGCATTGTCATACTCTCTACTCGTTATCTGATCAATATGGAACTCACGGGTTAAGATCATTGAAAATGGAACTTTTTCCATCTGATTACCCAGGTTTGGACACGATATTGCAAGACCGCGACTGGGCAAACTTTTCGTTTCTCGGTATCGACATCTATAATCCGGAACAGGAAGAAATCGTGATATCGATAAGAATTGACGATAAGAACAATCCTGATTACAATGATCGGTACAATAAAAAATTCTTTATCAAGCCTGGCTTGAATCGTTTAAGTGTATCCCTCAATAGGCTGTATACGTCCGACAGGACGAGAACGCTTAATCTCGAAACTATCCGGAAATTCTTACTGTTTATCCCTCATCCGCAGAAAAAAGTCGTCTTATACGTGGACTATATAAGGTTAATGGCTTAAGCTTTCCGCCCAAAGAATATCTTTGATTTCCTCCGCAATGTCAGCCTATGTCCGTAATGCAATTCCCGGAACTTTGTAGATAGTTTTTAAAGGTTGATTGTAAATAATTCCGACAACAATATTTGTTATTATTATTAATTAGTTAAATCGTATTTAAAAGCTTTTTGTCTTGGCACAAAACTTGTATTAATATATTATGAGCCATTAGTAACATATGTGCTTGGCCTTCTTGTTTTATTGATCCCGGAGGTGCCCGTTTTATATTGATATATAAGATCCTGCGAAAAATGTTATAAAATGGATCATCAATTAAAAGGTTATTTTGATTAAATCGAAAGGATTATAGTCTGGCATTTAAAAAATTAATCATGGGAGCGATATCGTGAAAAAATCATCGGTTTTTTACCTAACTCATACTCTAATGGCACTGTTAGGGCTGATATTTTGGTGGTGCATACAAGTGGATGCTTACGATAGTTACAGCTCAAACAGAAATGTGGATAATTGTAAGACCTGCCATGGTCAATTCGGAGGGGTCCTTTACTATTCAAATGTGGACAATTCTCCCTGGAATTTGAGCCTTCACGACGGCCACATTCTAATGGTGAAAGATCCGGTAACAGGAGCGCGGGATTGCTACATCTGTCACATGAACAGCGCGAAATATCCTGTGTATCTCAGCACTTCGAGCAGTTCGGCTTTTTTCAACTTGTCTTGTATTTCCTGCCATGGTCGAACGGAAGGGACTGCTGTAAGTGCACCGGGTCTCAGACAGCACCACTTCCGAAAAAATGTCGGCAACTGTGAGTCTTGTCATAGCGACGCAGATCCTTTTAACTTCACGCCTGTGGGAGAAAATGTGCAACCGCCGGCGTATTTTACACCGGATCCGACTCGCCCAAATAAACCCATAGACTCATGTAATGCGAACGGATTGGAAAGTACAATCGGTTCAGCACGCGGCCTGGACAACGACGGTGACCTCCTCTATGATCTTGATGATCCTGATTGTGCGCCGGCGGCGCCTGATACAACGATCACCAGTTCTCCGCCAAATCCCTCAAACAGTAGTTCGGCTGGTTTTAGTTTCACCTCCAGCGAGACTGGCTCGACCTTTGAATGCCAGATGGACGGTGGCGGATAC
>Ga0315286_10005834_pt1 | contig 11924 bp, 7 predicted proteins | sample YL17G10_0_MG_FD_205038 | JGI IMG/M metagenome (GOLD analysis project Ga0315286, IMG submission 205038) | Sediment microbial communities from Yellowstone Lake, YNP, Wyoming, USA - YL17G10_0 | ecosystem: Environmental > Aquatic > Freshwater > Lake > Sediment | place: USA: Wyoming | collected... | reverse complement strand
GTGGCTCGTCCCGGGAATGATCCGGGAGAAAGTGACGTTTCTGCTGAAGGCGCTGCCGAAGGCGATGCGCAATCGGCTGGCGCCGCTGCCCGATTCCGTGACCGCGTTCCTCGAGGCCGTACCGTACGGCGGCGAACCGCTCACCGGCGCGCTGCGCAGCTGGCTGAGGGCGCGTCTCGGCGAGGCGCCGCCCGCCGATGCCTGGGATGACCTGGCGCTGCCGGCGCACCTCGAGGTCGAGATCCGGGTGCTCGACGCGGCACAGAGCGAACTCTCCGCCGGCCGCGATCTCGCCCGGTTGCGCGCGCAGCTCGGCGAAGCCGCGCAACTGTCGTTCGCCGAAGCCGGGCCGCCGCTCGAACGACGCGGGCAGAGGACGTGGGACTTCGGCGATCTGCCGGAATCGCTGACTTCCGTGAAGCAAGGTCAACGCATTACCGGCTACCCGGCGCTCGTCGACGAGGGTGACAGCGTGTCGATCACGCTGCAGGACACGCGCGAGACGGCCGTCGTGGCCATGCGCGCCGGCATCGTGCGGTTGATACGGATCGCGCTGAAGGATGTCCTGGCACGCCACGAAAAGGGCGGTGCCGGATTCGCTCAGGCGGCGCTGCAGCTGCGGACGACCATCCCGACCGACGCGCTGTTGGCCGACGTCATGACCGCCATCTGCGACCGCGCATTCGTCGGCGACGACCCGCTTCCGCGATCCGAGAAGGCATTCGCCGAGCAGGTGAAGCGCGCGCGCACGCGGCTTCCGGCCGTCGCCGAAGGTGCATTCCGCCTGCTCGGGATCATTGCTGGTGCGCATTACGCGCTCACGCAACACCTGGGTGCGTCGGCGCCCGCGCTTTCCCGCCTCGCCGGGGAGGTCCGAAGCCGCCGGGATGGCCTCGTGTACCCGGGATTCTTCCGGGAAACGCCGTGGGCGCAGGTCGCGGAGGTGCCCAGGTACCTCACGGCCCTGGATCGCCGCCTTGGCAAATTCGGCGCAAACCCGGCGCGGGATGCCCGCCACGCGGAATCGGTCGCCCGGTGGTGGGAGCGATACCGCGAGCGGCTCGTCAACAATCGCAAGGCAGGAAGGTTCGAACCCGCGCTCGAGGGTTTCCGCTGGCTGCTGGAGGAGCTCCAGGTCTCCCTTTTCGCGCAGGAGTTGAAGACGCCCTTCCCGGTGTCGTACAGGCGGGTGGAAAAGGCCTGGGCGGAACTGGGCCGCTGACGATCGCGGTCGCGTTGTCGCCCGGATTGCGCCCGTGTTACAGTGAGTTAGCTCGTTCTTGCGCAAAGTGGTTTTTACGTTGCCGACAGGCGGTCCCGGTCTGTGGCGAACGCGGGGGCTCCATCCCGTGAATACAACGGAAAACACGACAGCAGCACCAACAGCATGAACGCACCGACGACCGAAGCAGCCGCCCGACGGCTCATCCCGCGGGAGATGTCGAAGATTCTCGGCGATTGCCGGGATATCGCGATTCATCGCCTGCTGCTGTCCTTTACGTCGATGCTGGAGCGCGTCGGCGAAATGCTGATGGACCGGGCGGGCCGCACCGACGTGCGCGACGAGCAGGTGGTCTGCCTCGATGCCCGCGACGCGCTCCAGCAGAGGCGCCCCGCCCTGATGACCGAGTTCGAACGGCGGCTGCGCGCCCAGATCGACGATTGCATCGCCGGGAAGGTCACGGCGAAGGTCGACTTCGCGCAAATCGACAGCGACGCGCTCACGCTCGTCGACACGACCGCGATGGACGAGACGGTGCTGACGGGCAATATCACCCGCGTGGTGGAAAACCTGTGCCACGACGAGCTGCGGTTGCTCAACCGGGGCATCGGCCACCTGCTCGGTCAGCCCGATCTCCAGACGGGCGGGAATCCATTTGCCCCGGCGGCGATCATCGCGGCATTTACCGAGGCGCTCAAGACCATCAAAGCCGCGCCCCGGGTCGCGTTCGCGATCCTGAGGGAGTTGAATCAGGCATCGCTGGCCGAGATCAACGGTATCTATGCCGATATCAACAAGCATCTCTCGAACCTCCACGTGATGCCCGAGGGAGTCAAGCGTCCCGGTTCACTCCACCGGGGCGGCGCCCACGGCGGTGCGAGGAGCGGTCAGCCGAAGACCGATGAAGCAGCACCGCCGTCGTCCGAAATCGACGTGATGGCGCTTTTCCGGCGCCGGTTTGGCAACGACGCGGTGCCCAGACATGCGCCGGGTGCGCAATCGATGCCGATGTCGGAAATCGGCGCGCCGGCGCCGGGCCCGCGGCGGATGGCCGACGGCAGTCTCCAGTTTCCCGCGATTTCGGCCGGGGCCGCCGCACGTTACATCCCGAGCGGTCCGATGCTCCCCACGCCGTCCGGGTACGTCCCCGGCATGCCGATCATGGCCACGCCGATGCTGGGCGAGGGCCTGGCACGGTTGCAGGCAGGCGAATTCGATTTCGATCTGGGCGACGACACGGTCGTGCAGTTCTCGGGCATCCCGGACGGCCGGCACAACGTCCTGCGCGATCTGCAGGAGTCCTCGCTAGGCAAGAAGGTGAACCAGCTCGAGTCGATGACGATCGAGCTGGTTGCGATGCTGTTCGACTTCATCTTCGAGACCAAGGATCTCCCGGACGGCATCAAGGCGCTGCTTGCGCGCCTGCAGATCCCGGTGCTCAAGGCCGCGATGCTCGACGGCGCTTTCTTCGCGAAAAAGAACCATCCCGCGCGCCTTCTCGTCAATGCGCTCGCCGCGGCCGGTCTCGGCTGGTCGCCGGTCATGGGGCAGGACGACCCGCTGTACAGCCACATCAATGCGATCGTCCACCGGATTCTCGACGGCTTTACCGACAACCTCGTGATTTTCGACGAGACGCGCGAGAAGCTGGAGACGTTCCTCGCCGAGGAAGAGAAGGCGGCCGAGTCGAACATCCAGTCGACGGCCGAAGAGATCAACCAGCATGACCGGAAGGAGATGGCGACGGTCGTCGCCAAATCCGAGGTCGAGCGGCGCATCGAGATGTATCCCGTCCCGAGCTTCCTGGCGTCATTCCTGCGCCAGCACTGGACAGGGGCGCTCGAAGAGATCTATCTGAAGCAGGGCGAAGAGAGCGAATCCTGGGAGCAGAGCATCGCGATGCTCGAGGATCTCGTCTGGAGCATCCAGCCGAAGCGGACGCGCGACGATCGCAAGCATCTCGTCGCGCTGCTGCCGTCGCTGCTGAAGCGTCTGTCCGCCGCGTTGTACAACATGCCCGCGATGGCCGAAGAGCGCGGGCGGTTCATGTCGAACCTGGTCGAGGCGCATGCGGCTTCGGTGAAGCCGAATATCGGCACCGCGGCGCTGGCGACGGCGGCGGTCGCCGAGCAGGCCAAGGCCGAGGCGGAGGAGGCGAAGGCGGCGGGTGACGAGGCAAAGGCGGCGAAGGCGGAAGAACTCGCCGCGGCGATGACACTGGCCGAGCCTGCGCCGGTCGACGAGGAGCCGGAGGTCATCGAAGACCAGTTCCTCGAGATCGCGCAGAGTGTCGAGCGCGGAAACTGGATCGAGTTCGAGGCGGACGACGGCCAGCTCGCGTTCGCCAAGCTCGCGTGGATCAGTCCATTGCGCGGCACGTATCTGTTCACCAATCGGCAGGGCCTGAAGGCGCTGTCGATGAATGCCGAGGAACTCGCCCGGCGTTTCCGCACCGACCGCGCGCGGCTGGTCGAGGCGGAGCCGCTGATCGATCGCGCGTTCGGCAGCGTCATAGCATCGTTCGACGAAAAGCAGTCCGAGCCGGCCCCGGGTTAGCGGCGCCGGTCGGGACGGATGCCGCGCACCCCGGATTCCAACGGCGCACCGCCGCCTCCGCGCAGCGCAAGACGTGTCTCGACCCCGCATCGGCGCGACGTCATCCCGAATCCCGTCAATCGCGTTGCGTCGTTCCCGCGGCGGGAAGGCGTCGTGAGGCCGGGTCTTGGCATCGACGATAGCGGGCGTTGGTACGACGACGTCAGGATCGGCGAAACATTCTCCCGCTCGATCACGATCACCGATACGCATCTCGTGCTCGGCGCAGGGCTGATCGGCGATTTCAATCCGCACCACGTGAACGACGAATACGCGAAGACCACGCGCTTCGGCACGCGAATCCTGCACGGAACGATCACGAGCGCACTGATGGGCGCGCCGGTGGGCATGTATTTCCACGGCACCGCGATCGCCTACCTCGAGCACGCGGCGCGTTTCAAGGCGCCGGTGCGCGCGGGCGACACGCTGACGTCGACGTGGACCGTCGTCGCGCGCCACGACAAACCCGGACACGGCGGCGGAGTGGTCGTGCTTGCCGGCGTCTGCCGCAATCAGGACGGCAACGTGGTCGCCGAGGCCGATGGGAAGATGCTCGTCCACGCGCGCGGATAGGCGGATGGATTTGCCGGCCGCCGCGAGCGCCGTCGTGCCCGCGATGCGGGGCCGCGGCGCCGTCCCGTGCGCCGCTCAGGACGCCAGCGCCCGCGCGCACTCCACGACGAGACTGGGGCCGCGGTAGATCAATCCGGTGTAGATCTGGATCAGCGTCGCGCCGGCGTCGATCTTTTCCCTGGCGTCCGTTCCGGACATGATGCCGCCGACGCCGATGATCGGCAGCGCGCCGTCGAGCGCCTTCGCGAGCTTTGCCACCACGGCGGTCGACTGAGCGCGCAGCGGACGACCGGACAGGCCGCCGGCCTCGTCGGCATGGGGCCGGTCCCTGACCCCGTCGCGGGCAATCGTCGTGTTCGTCGCGATCACGCCGTCGACCTTCTGGCGGACGAGGACGCGCGCGATGCCGTCGATCGCGGGAAAAGTGAGATCGGGCGCGATCTTCACCGCGATCGGCGTGTACTTGCCGTGTTTGTCCGAGAGCGCCTTCTGTTCGTCCTTGAGCGCGGCGATCAGGGTCGCGAGCGTCTCCTCCGACTGCAGGTCGCGAAGGCCCTTGGTGTTCGGTGACGAAACGTTGACGGTGACGTACGAAGCGCGCGCGTACACGGCGCGGAGGCACGCGAGGTAGTCGTCGACAGCGCGCGCATTCGGCGTGTCGAAGTTCTTGCCGATATTGAGGCCGAGGATTCCGCGCCACGTCGCGCGTTCGACATTGGCGAGGAACCGCGCGACGCCGTCGTTGTTGAAGCCGAGCCGATTGATGAGCGCCTCGGCCTCGGTGAGCCGGAAGAGTCGCGGCTTCGGGTTGCCGGGCTGCGGGCGCGGCGTGACCGTTCCGCATTCGATGAAGCCGAAACCGAACGCCGCGAGACCGTCGATGTGCGCGGCATTCTTGTCGAGGCCGGCTGCCAGCCCGACGCGATTCGGGAAACTGAGGCCCATCGCGGTGACCGGCGACGGCGGCGGGTGCCGGGTCAGCGCCTGGGCGATCCCGCATTTGGCGGCGAGGTCGAGGCTCGCGAACGCCATCTCGTGCGCGATCTCGGGATCGAGCGTGAACAGCAGGGGGCGGAAGAACGGGTAGATCATTGCGCGGCGGCTCGCCCCCCTCGCGCGGCGCATGTCGTCGATGGGAAGGCGGCGCGATGATACCATTGCGCCCCGCAATCCGCGCCGCCGGTACCGTGCTACGCCGACTCGCATCGCTTGTTTCCGCCGTTGCAATTCTCGTGCTGACGTTGCCGGCGGCCGCCCGGCCCCCTGCCGATCCTGTGCCGGCGAGTTATGCGGCGCGCGCCGAAGTGCGCGCGTTCATCGATCAGATGGTGGACGAACACGGTTTCGACCGTGCCGCGCTCCGGCGCCTGTTCGCACAGGCCCGCTACCAGCGTTCGATCATCGCCGCGATGGAGCGGCCGCTCTCTCTGCCGCCGAAGTGGTACGACTACGCGCCGCCTTTCCTCGCCGGCGCGCGCGTCGAGGCCGGCGCTGCGTACTGGACCGCGCACGCGGACGAACTGGCACGCGCCGAGGAGCGCTTTGGCGTGCCGGCGGAGATCGTCGTCGCGATCATCGGCGTGGAGACGTTCTACGGCAGAAACACCGGAAAATTCCGGACGCTCGACGCGCTCGCGACGCTCGCGTTCGACTACCCGCGCCGCGCGGCGTTCTTCCGCGGCGAGTTGAAGCAATTCCTGTTGCTCGCGCGCGAACTCGGCATGGCGCCGCTCACGGCGAAGGGTTCCTTCGCCGGCGCGCTCGGCATACCGCAGTTCATGCCGGGCAGCTACCGCAGCTTTGCCGTCGATTTCGACGGCGATGGGCGCGCCGACCTATGGGCGAGCCCCGCCGATATCGTAGGCAGCGTCGCGAACTACCTGGCGCGGCACGACTGGCAGCCGGGACAGCCCGTGCTGCTCGCGGCCGCGATCGCGGATGAGACGCGCGATAGCGTGCTGCGCCGGCTCGACGGCGGTCTCTCCGAGCGGCGCGCCGTGGACGCGTGGGCCGTGGATGGGGTGACCCTTGCCGATGCGCCGGAAGGTCTGGCTCCCGATCCAGTCGGCCTGCTGCTGCTCGAGGAGAAGGCGGCGGGTGTCGAGGTGGACAGCATCTGGATCGCGTGCAACAACTTCTACGTGCTCACGCGCTACAACAGGAGCCGTCTCTACGCTGCGGCCGTATGGGAGCTCGCCAAGGCGATCAAGGCCGCCCGCGCGGCCTCGGGGCCGGGCTAGGACCCGGTCGGACTTGCTTTCACGTATGCGTTTTCTGGGCCAAGAAAAGCGATGGCGGCCAGGCGCGAGGCGCCGCGGGATCCACGGAGCGTCGGCGGACTAGTGCCCGGCGAGCGCGCGCGCGTGGGCGACGAGCCCGCGTGTCGACGCGTCGGAGTCCTCGGGGAGCGCGATTTCGCCGGAGAGCGCCGCGACGATCGGGCCAGCGAGCGTCTTACCGAGTTCGACGCCGAACTGGTCGAACGGGTTGATGCCGAAGAGCGCGGCTTCGACGAACGTCCGATGCTCGTACAGCGCGAGCAGCTGGCCGAGCCGGTGCGCGTTGAGTTCGGGCATCAGGATCGTCGTCGACGCGCGATTGCCCGGGCACACGCGCGCAGCTACCGCGGCGTCGAGAGCCTCGCGGGCCACGCCTTGCGCCAACAACTCCGCGCGGACGGTTGTAGCACTTCGCCCGACGAGCAGCGCCTGCGCCTGTGCGAGCGCGTTCGCGACCAGCATCGTCTGCTGGTTTGCCAGCGGATGGTTGGCACGCACCGGCACGATGAATTCGACCGGCGCCTCGCGCGTGCCCTGGTGCAGCCACTGAAAAAACGCATGCTGGCCGTTGGTGCCGACCTCGCCCCAGAGTGCCGCAGAGGTGGGGCCCGCCAGCGCCCCGCCATCGCGCGCGACGCTCTTGCCGTTGCTCTCCAGAACAAGTTGCTGCAGAAAGGCGGGTAGACGGAACAGCGTCTGCGCGTAGGGAATCACCACGCGCTCGGCGTGACGGAGGTGCACCGCGTTCCACCACCCGACGAGCCCGAGCAGCACCGGCAGATTGCGCTCGAGCGGCGTCGTGCGGAAATGCGTGTCGAGGGTCGCCGCGCCCGCGAGCAGTTCCGAGAACCGCTCCCAGCCCAGCTTCAGCGCGATCGGCAGCCCCGCCGGCGACCAGAGCGAGTAGCGGCCTCCGACCCAGTCCCAAAGCGGAAAGATGTCGTTGCCCGCAATGCCGAACGACTGCGCTGCCGCCGCATTCCCGGTGACGGCGACGAAGTGCGCTCCGACGCGCACTCCCTGGCCAAGCGCGGCGGTGAGCCAGGCCTTCGCGCTTGCGGCATTGGCGAGCGTTTCCGGCGTCGTGAAGGTCTTCGATGTCACGATGAACAGCGTCGTCGCCGGATCGAGCGGCGCGAGCGCGCGCGTCAGATGCTCGGGGTCGACGTTGGCCACGAACGCGACGTCCACACCGGCCGTGTGGGGGCCGGCATCGCCGCGCGCGCGCGGCGGCGGCGCCAGCGACCCGCACACGAGCAATGGCCCGAGATCGGAGCCGCCGATCCCAAGATTGACGGCGGCGCGTATCGGCCGCCCGGTGGCGCCGACGCGCATCCCGGCGCGTACCTGCGCCGCCAGCGTCTTCATTCGCGCCTGCGCGGCGCGGATGTCGGGAATGATGTCGCGGCCGTCGACGAAGAGCGGCGTGTCGTCCGCCTGCCGAAGCGCGGTGTGCAGGGCGGGCCGGCGTTCGGACTGGTTGACCTTTTCGCCGGCGACGAGCGCGGCGATCCAGCCTGGGAGACCGGCCGCCGCCGCATGCGCGACGAGCAGCGGGAGCGTGTCGGGACCCAGCCGCTCCTTCGACAGGTCGACGAGCCAATCGTCCCACGCGAACGACAGGCGCGCAAAGCGGTCAGGGTCGCGGGCGAAGAACGCGGCGAGCGTCGTTCCGGACAGCGCGCGGCAATGGCTGGCGAGATCCTGGGGGTCTGAGGCGGGCATCGGGGCCATCGTCGGGGGGGCAGGGCACCCTTCCTTCGGGTGCCGCAGGTTTCGTACGACGCAGCATAGTCGATTGGGCGCGCGATCGGTAGTGCGCGAGCCGCCGTCGAATTCGACCAGCAACGGGCTCGCCGCGGGACTGCGAAACAGCGGTTGAGCCGACGCGCAGACGGCGGGCAGATCGTTTGCCGATCCTTGATCCAGATCAAATAAGAATAATTCTCATTCGTATTGACAGGCAGGCCGGACACCGGCAAAATGCGCGGTATCGAGTCCTGCTGCCCCCGACCGGAGCCCCGCCATGAAATGCAACTTTCCGCGGCATGCGATTGCCGCCGCCGTCGCCACGCTCATCCTGACGTTCGGCGCCACGCCGGCCCGCTCCGCCGAGGAGCCCGTCCTCAATCTCTACTCGGCCCGCCACTACCAGACCGACGAAGCGCTCTACGAAAACTTCACGAAGACGACCGGCATCAAGATCAACCGGATCGAGTCCGGCGACGAGCAATTGCTCGAGCGCATCAAGAACGAAGGCGCGATGAGTCCCGCCGACATCCTGATGATCGTCGACGCGGCGCGGCTATGGTCGGCGCAGAACCAGGGGCTGTTCCAGCCGGTCAGATCGAAAACGCTGGAGGACCGGATCCCGGCCTCGATGCGCGACCCGGACGGCAACTGGTACGGTTTTTCGAGCCGCGCGCGCGTCATCGTCTACAACAAGGCGGCGGTCAATCCGGCCGACGTCGCGACCTACGAGTCGCTGGCCGACCCGAAGAACAGGGGCAAGGTCTGCACGCGCTCGGGCAGCCATCCCTACAACCTTTCGCTGGTGGCCGCGCTGATCGCGCACAATGGGGAAGTGAAAACGGAAGCGTGGGCCAGGGACGTGGTCGCCAACATGGCGCGCACGCCGCGTGGCGGCGACTCCGACCAGATCAAGGGTGTGGCGGCCGGCGAATGCGGCATCGCATTGTCGAACACCTACTACTACGTGCGGCTCATGCGCTCCGGCAAGCCCGACGAGCGCGAGTGGGCGGCGAAGACAGGGGTCGTCTGGCCCGACCAGGCAAGCCATGGCACCCACATCAACATCGCGGGCGCCGGTGTGCTGAGGAAGGCGCCGCACCGCGAGAATGCGGTCAGGTTCCTCGAGTACCTGGCGGGCGACGAGGCCCAGGCCTATTTCGCCAACGGCAACAACGAATGGCCGGCGGTGAAGGGCGCCGTAGCGAAAAACCCCGAGCTGGAATCGCTGGGCACGTTCAAGGCCGATCCGCTGCCGATCGCGGCGCTTGGCCGCAACACGCAGGCTGCGCAGAAGCTCATGGACCGCGCCGGTTGGAAGTGACGCGTTCTGCCGAAGGCGGGCCGATCCGTGGGGCCGCCGTCGATCGGCATGAGGCGAGGGCGAGGGTGGCCGGCCCCGCTCACCCGGGGCCCGGCGGCGCGATTTGCGCAGTCTCCTGATGTGGTACATGCCGCCCGGCGGTTGTTCCGCGCCGCACCGCGCGCGCGAGGATCAGCAGCGGCAGGACGCCGACCGCGATGATCGCAAGCGACGGCAGCGCGGCTTCCGCGAGCCGTTCGTCGGAGGCCAGCGTGTAGGTCCGGGTCGCGAGCGTGTCGAAGTTGAACGGCCGCAACACGAGCGTTGCCGGCAGTTCCTTCATCACGTCGACGAACACGAGCAGTCCGGACGCGGCTGCCGTCCGCGCCAGCAGCGGCGCATGAACGCGCAGCAGCGTCCCGACGGCGCCCGTGCCCAGGCCCCGCGCCGCCGCATCCATGCTTGGCGTGATCCGTGCGAATCCCGGTTCGATCCCGTTCCAGGCGACGGCGAAATGGCGGACGAGGTACGCGTAGATCAGCGCCACGATCGTCCCGGTGAACAGCAGGCCCGTGCGCACGCCGAACTGCTGCTGCGCGAAGCCTGCGAGCCACGCATCGGCCGCGCCTGCCGGGATCAGCACGCCGACGGCGAGCACCGTGCCCGGGACCGCATAACCCAGCGCCAGCAGCCGGCTCGTCCCGCGCGTGAGCGTGCCCGGCGCAAGCCGGACCGCGTAGGCGACGACGATCGCCAGGATCACCGCGAGCGCGGCGGTGATGCCGGCGACACGGAAACTGTTCCACGCGAGTTCGGCGAAACGCGCGGCGCCGGGCAGGTCCGGCTCGGACAACGCGAGCTGCCCGAGCAGCACCACCGGCAATCCGAAGCCGATGACGACCGGCGCCGCGCAGATCAGCGTCGCAAGCCATGCGCGCCATCCGCCAAGTTTCGGCTGCGGCGGCGGTTTCGCGCTCCGTTGGCGGCTACCCCCGGCGCTGCGCATCGCGCCTCGCGACCATCGCTCGAGCAGCACGGCGCCGATGACGAAAGCGAGGAGCGCCGCCGAAAGCTGCGCCGCTGCGACGCGGTCGCCGAGCGAGAACCACGCGCGGTAGATGCCGGTCGTGAACGTATCGACGGCGAAATAGGCGACGGTGCCGTAGTCGGCGAGGGTCTCCATCAGCGCGAGCGCGATGCCGCCGGCGATGGCCGGGCGGGCGAGCGGGAGGTCGATTCGCCAGAATGCACGGCGCGAGTCGAGGCCCATCGTCCGCGCGGCCTCGAGCAGTGAAGCCGGCCGCTCGAGAAACGCGGTGCGCGCCAACAGGTAGACGTAGGGATAGAGGACCGCGATGAACATCGCCGCCGCGCCACCCAGCGAGCGCGCGTCGGGGAACCAGTAATCGCCCTTCGACCATCCGAATGCGTGGCGCAACGCGGTCTGCACCGGGCCCGCGTAATCGAGCCAATGGGTATACGCGTAGGCCATCACGTACGCAGGCATCGCCAAGGGCAGGAGCAGCGCCCATTCGAAAAAACGCGCGCCCGGGAATTGCCGGTTGGTGACGAGCCACGCCGTGACGGTTCCGCCGAATGCGACCCCGGCGCCGACCAGCACGACGAGGACAAGCGTGTTGGCGATGAATCCCGGCAGCACTGTCGCCCAGAGATGCGCCCAGACGTGTCCATGCCCTGGCGCGAGCCCGAGGGCAAGCACCGCGGCCACGGGAAGCGCCGCCAGCGCCGCGAGCGCCAGCGCGGCGCCAACGAGCGGCGATCCGCTACGCATCACCGCGTTGCGCGGCGTCGCACCGCACGCCGACGACCCTCCACCGCGTGAAAACCGAGCGATTCGCCATGCGCCGATTATAGACGCCAGTGCGGAACTCCCGCGGCGCGACGGTTATAATCGCTGCGATCCCATGCGCATCCTGCTTTCAAACGACGACGGCTATTTCGCTCCCGGCCTCGAGAGCCTTGCCGAAGCGCTCTCGCCGCGCGCGGAGATCACGGTCGTCGCACCGGCGGCCGACCGCACCGGGGCGTCGAATTCGCTGACGCTCGATCGCCCGCTGACCGTGCGGCGGGCGCGGAATGGTTTCCTGTTCGTCAATGGCACGCCGACCGACTGCGTGCATCTCGCGGTGACCGGACTTCTCGACCGCCTGCCCGATCTCGTGATCTCCGGCATCAACCTTGG
>Ga0315286_10005833_pt1 | contig 11924 bp, 7 predicted proteins | sample YL17G10_0_MG_FD_205038 | JGI IMG/M metagenome (GOLD analysis project Ga0315286, IMG submission 205038) | Sediment microbial communities from Yellowstone Lake, YNP, Wyoming, USA - YL17G10_0 | ecosystem: Environmental > Aquatic > Freshwater > Lake > Sediment | place: USA: Wyoming | collected... | reverse complement strand
TTATGGGGCCTGATCAGACGAAATTCTGATTCCCAGTAGCGAAGGACATGAGGCTTGAGCCCCGTTATCCGGCTGATCTCGCCAATACGATAATAAAGCCTCTCCGAAAAGATTGGATCTGTTTGTTCTTGCCTCTTGATCAATTTGGACAAATTTTTTCTCTGCCCTTCGCCTATCCGCCCATCCTGTCACAGACGGTTTAGCCGTTCTCTACCGAGAGTGGAGATCCAGAAAGATCATGTCCCCTGATGGTTGAGGCTTGCCTTGAGAACCTGGCTCGGTTTAAAGGTCAAAATCCGCCTGGGGGTGATCTCAATATCGCTCCCTGTCTGTGGATTGCGGCCCCGCCTGGCCCTTTTTTTACGAATCACAAAATTCCCAAATCCGGAGATTTTGATTTTATCCTCCCCTTGAAGCGACTCCTTAATGATGTCGAAGACAGACTCTACAATCTTGGACACATCCTTCTTCGAAAATCCCACCTTTTCATAAATGTTCTCGATAATATCCACCTTCGTCATGGCTGCCCCCTCCTTTCTAAGAAATCCACATCATCTCAATTCTACTCTAAAGATTTCCCTCAGCCGCGCAATCACTCTTTCATGATACTGATTGACCTCTTCATCGGTCAAGGTCCGATCATCGGCACGATAACGGATCCGGTAAGACACCCCTTTTTTCCCCTCCGGAATGGAGGCTCCCTGATAAAGATCAAAGAGGGTCACCTCATCAATATAGGGTTCCTGAGAGGCCCAGATCTCCTCTACCAATTTCCCTGCCTCCAAGGAATGATCGACGACGAGCGAAAGATCCCGATAAACAGCAGGAAATCGGGGTAAGGCCCGGAATCGTTTCCCCTCTTTGGCCCCTTGAAGCAAGGGTTCAAAATTCATCTCAAAGAGGTAGGCCTTCTCGGGGATGTCATACCGCATCAGGACCTCTGGGTGGACCTCTCCCAGAACACCCAGAACCTCTCCTTTGGAGGAAACCTTCGCTGACCTCTTAGGGTGGAGGTAAGGAACGTCCTCTGTTGGATCATAGGACACCCCTTCAATCTGAAAGGCCTCCAGGAGCGCTTCAACGCAACCCTTGATATCGTGAAAATCGATGCCCCTTGCTGAAGAGGCCCAATGGGGTTCTCCCACCCATCCCATCGCTAATCCCGCAAGATGCCTCAATTCCCTGGGCAGCCTTTTTTCCTCCTCAAAAAGAAATACCCGCCCTAACTCAAAGATCTTAAGGTTCGCATTCTTTCGGGAAAGGTTGTAGCGGGCTGTTTCCAGGAGCCCTGGGACCAGGGTCGCTCTCATCACAGAAAAGTCTTCTGTAAGGGGATTAAGAATGTGAACGGGTTTCCTCCGAGGGTCCTCTGGTTTGAGGCCAATGAGATCCTGACAGGTAGGAGAGACAAAACTATACGTAATCACCTCATGAAACCCATGATGGATGAGAACTTCCATGGCCTTTCGTTCAAGGAGATAATCTCTGTTCTTTCCCTCAGGGAAGGAGGCACTCGAGGGAAGGGTGATTGGAACATTCCCGTATCCATCCATCCGGGCAATCTCTTCGATGAGATCGATCTCCCGCTCCAGATCTCCCCGGAAAGAGGGCGGGGTCACCACCAGGACATCCTCCTTTTCCTCTTCGATTCTCATCTCCAGATCTTCAAGGTAGGACTTCATCTTTGGGCCGGGAACCTCCGTTCCCAGGACCTGATTGACCCTTGAGACTCTTAAAGGGATCTGTTTCGGCTGAAGAGGGGTGGGATAGGCATCAATCACTCCTTCCACGACCCGTCCACCTGCGAGTTCTTGAATCAATTGAACGGCCCGATTCGCAGCCAGGAGGCATCCCCCGTAATCAATCCCTCTTCCAAAACGGTAGGCTGCCTCTGTCTCAAAACCGAGTCTCTTTGAAGTCCTCCGATTGCCCGTGGGGGTAAAATAGGCACTCTCCAAAAAGACGGTGGTCGTATCCTCTTTGATTTCGGAGTTTAACCCTCCCATGACTCCGGCAATGGCAACCGGCTTTTTGCCATCGCAGATCATGAGGTCCTGATGATTCATGATCCGTGTCACCCCATCGAGGGTGGTAAACGTTTCACCCTCCTCGGCCCTTCGAACGATAATTCTGCCCTCTTCCAGCATTCTAAAATCGAAGGCATGGAGGGGTTGACCATATTCCATCATCACATAGTTGGTCACATCCACCACATTACTGATGGACCTCACCCCCACCTTTTCCAAACGGTCCGTGATCCAGTGCGGCGAAGGGCCAACCTTCACTCCCTCAATCATCCTTGCCACATAACGGGGGCATAGATCCGGATCGAGGAGGGTAACCGAGGTCTTCCGGTGAATCTCTTCTCCCCGATCCAAGAGGGAAAGAGGAGGGTATTTCATTTTTTGATGGGTCAGGGCAGCAATTTCCCTGGCCACTCCGATGACGCTGAGCCAGTCGGGCCGATTGGGAGTGATACTCAGATCAAGAACGGCGTCCCTTAACCCCAATGCCTCAGCCAATTCTTTTCCTAAGGGGGTATCGGTTGGAAGGATCATGATTCCTGTTGCATTCTGACCGAAACCAAGCTCAATCTCTGAACAGAGCATCCCCTCCGAGGATTGTCCTCGAATCTTTGTCTTTTTGATCTCGACGCCGTTTGGGAGCTGGGCGCCGATCATGGCCAGAGGCACTCTTTGGCCTTCCCGGATATTCGATGCGCCACAGACGATTGAGAATTTCTCCCGATCGGTTCTCACGTCGACCAGAGAAAGGCGATCCGCACTGGGGTGTTTCCGGATCGAGTCGATATGGGCCACCACGATTTTCTCTAATCCTTCGCCGGTCGAGGTGATTCCCTCGACCTCCAAGCCTGCCATGGTTAAAAGATGGGCAAGCTCTTTCACCCCCATCTGAAGATCAACATAATCTTTAAGCCAATTTAAACTAACCTTCATCTATTCCTCAAATTGCGGATTTCGGAATTCGGAATGCCGAATTTAGAAAAACGCTTCACACTCAATCACGGGGGTTCGACCATTCCGCAATCGCCATTCCGCATTCTAAAATTGCCTAAGGAACCTCAAGTCATTCGTAAAGAAGAGTCGGATATCATTGATCCCGAATTTAAGCATGGCGATCCGTTCGATCCCCATACCAAAGGCAAATCCGGTCACTTCCTCAGGGTCATAATTGACGAACCCGTAGACCGCAGGATCGACCATTCCGGATCCTAAGATTTCCAACCAACCCGTATTGGAACAAACCCCACACCCCTGGCCTCCGCACATCACACACTGGATATCGACTTCTGCGCTGGGTTCGGTGAAGGGGAAAAAGCTCGGCCGGAACCGGAGGTTTGTTTTTCCTCCGAACATCTGATGGACAAACACCGTCAGAACCCCCTTGAGATCTGCAAAGGTAATTCCTTTATCCACCAGAAGACCTTCGACCTGATGAAACATGGGAGAATGCGTTGGATCTGAATCGCAGCGGTAGACAGCGCCGGGACAGATGACCCGAACCGGCGGCCGCTGTTTCTCCATTGTTCTCACCTGAACAGGTGAAGTATGGGTTCTGAGGACAGCCTCTTCCGAGATAAAAAAGGTGGCCTGCATGTCCCGGGCCGGATGCCCTTTCGGGATATTGAGGGCCTCAAAATTGTAATAATCCAGTTCCACCTCAGGCCCTTCAACCACATCAAAGCCAAGGCGCGACAAGATGACAACCACCTCATCCAGGATCTGAGTCAGGGGATGTTTTCGCCCCCAGGGAGTCGGCCTGCCGGGAAGGGTGATGTCGACCCATCCTCTATTTACGGCTTCCCGTCTTTCCTCTTCTTGAATCCGAATGAAGGCCTCTTCAATCCTTGTCTCTAATGTCGTCTTGACCTGATTCGCCTTTTTACCGATTTCCTTGCGCTCGGTTTCCTGGAGCGTTCCCAGGCTCTTGAGAAGCTGGGTCAAACTTCCCTTCCGCCCCAACACCCTGATCCGAATGTCGGAGACATCTCTCTCCGTCTTAGCCTTGGAGATGGAGGTGAGCGTCTCTTCCTGAAGCTTTTCCAGTTCCTCTAACACAAGCCACCCCGTCCACTTACTGCTTTAAATCCGAAGGACGAAATCCGAAATTCAAAAATCCTAAACAAAAAACTTGGGTGTGCCTTCGATATTGGGTCAACTGAATTCTAACCAAACATATCTGACATTTCCTCAATAATATCCTCCCCCTTCGATGGGGGAGGATTAAGGTGGGGGTGGACAAAACCAATTTTGTCCGGATTTAGTCCCCCCTCCCCTTCATCCCCTCCCACGGCGGGGAGGGAAGATTTTGGGAGGATATTTCAGAGAAAGTCAGAGAAAAATTCTCAGATTCTATTGTGTAAGTATCTTAATTTGTTTTGCCTGCCTGCGCGTAGCCGCTTCGGCGGAGGCAGGGATTTCGACATTTGCATTTCGAATTTTCCTATCCCTCTTTGGCATCCATGCAAGCAGGGGTTTAGGATGAATCCCAGGTTCTACTTTTCCGCAACACCACCGGCCTTGGCCATCTCTACGATCTTGGAGAAGGCGCCGGGATCGGTCACGGCCAGGTCAGCCAAGATCTTCCGGTCCAGCTCCACATGGGCCTTTTTCAAAGCATCCATGAGACGACTGTAGGAGAGCCCTTGAAGCCTCGCCGCCGCATTGATCCGGCTGATCCAAAGCCTTCGAAAATCTCTCTTTCTCAATCTGCGATCACGGTAGGCATAGGCTAGCGCCCGATGGACGGCATCCACAGCCGTTCGGTAAAGCCGTCTCCGCCCCCCCACATACCCTTTTGCCATCTTCAGGATCTTCTTTCTTCTCTGCCTTGTCTTAGGCCCGCCTTTTGCCCTTGGCATGGTTCATTTCTCCTTCATGAGTGAAATAAAAAGATAAACGGTAACCCAATAACCACCGCATTCCAATAGACAAATTCCGTTGGGTAATTGGAAGTTAGACTCTATTTGGAGCTTGGGATTTGATTACCGCAAATGATTAGGCGACGCCCCTCAAAGATAAGGGATCATTTTCTTTACCCTTTTTACGTCCGATTTATCGACGTATTTCGGAGACCGAAGGCCTCTCTTGCGATTGGCTGATTTTTTGGTCAGAATATGTCTCGCAAAGGCCTGCTTCGCCTTGACCTTTCCCGTTCCCGTTTTTTTAAACCGTTTTGCTGCTCCACGATTCGTCTTCAATTTTGGCACGTTTCATTCTCCTTCTAATTGCTTTGAGGCGTTTTTGGACCCTGCAGAGGAGTCAGGATCATCACACAATTCCTTCCCTCAAACCTGGGCTCCTGTTCCACCTTTGCCCATTCCTTCACCGACTCTTTCACCCGACTCAGCATATTCCTTCCGAGATCAGGAAAGGCAATCTCCCTTCCCCGGAAAACAATGGTCACCTTAATCTTGTCTCCCTCTTTTAAAAAACGCTCAATATTCCTGACTTTAAACTGAAAATCATGCTCCTCTGTTTTTGACCGCATCTTGACTTCCTTAATGTGGACGACAGCCTGCTTTTTCCTCGCGTCATGAGCCTTCTTACTCTGTTGGTACTTGAACTTCCCATAATCCATGATCCGGCAGACCGGCGGCTCTGATTTCGTCGAAACCTCTACCAGATCAAGTTCAGAATTGGCAGCCAGTCGAAGCGCCTCTGCCAGTGGCAAAATTCCCAACTGTTTCCCTTCAGGATCAATGACCCTCACTTCCCTTGCCCGAATTTCTCGGTTTATCCGAACATCCCTGACGATAAGCATCACCTCCTTTTAAAAGTATTTCAGATTTGAGATTTTTGATTTTGGATTTCTCAATCTAAAATCTGAAATCGGTAATCTACGAATCAAATATTCTGGATTCTGACTTCTGGAATCTATATCCCGGATTTTTCAATCCGAAACCCGCAACCTGCAATCTCAAATTAAAGCGTGGGGTATTCTGATTGAACCAGGTTGATGAATTCCTCGATTTTCATGGCCTTCATGGCCTCGCCGCTCCGTTTGCGGGGCGAGAGGGTTCCTTCCTTCTCTTCGCGGTCTCCCACCACCAGCATATAGGGAATTTTTTGGAGTTGCGCTTCCCGAATCTTAAACCCCAGCTTCTCGTTCCGGAAATCCTTCTCTATCCGGATCTCTTTGCGGATTAATTCCCGGTAAGCCTTCTCCGCATAAGGAATATGCCGATCCGTCACGGTTAGCAGGATGGCCTGCGCAGGGGAAAGCCAAACCGGAAAGGCTCCGGCGTAGTGTTCGATCAGAACGCCGATAAACCTTTCCATCGCCCCAAGAATCACCCGGTGAAGCATGACGGGTCGATGCCGCTCCCCATCGCTTCCCACATAGGTAAGATCGAAACGCTCGGGCATGGCAAAGTCCACCTGGATCGTTGCACATTGCCATCTTCGATTGAGGGCATCTTTAAGCTTCACATCGATCTTCGGACCGTAGAAGGCCCCATCTCCCTCATTGATATCAAAAGGAAGGTTTTTCCCCTTGAGGGTAAGAAGAAGGGCTTGGGTTGCCCTCTCCCAATCCTCATCGGTTCCGATCGACTTCTCGGGACGGGTGCTCAGTTCCATCTCGTATTCAAAGCCAAAGATCTTCATCACATCATCCACGAATTCGATGATGGCGCCGATCTCGTCATTGAGCTGATCGGGACGGCAGAGGATGTGGGCATCATCCTGTGTAAATTCCCTCACTCGCAGTAACCCATGGAGCTCTCCGGACTTCTCATGCCGATGCACGGTTCCAAGCTCAAAATAGCGGATGGGAAGGTCCCGATAACTTCGGATTTGCGATTTATAGATAAGCATGTGGGCCAGGCAGTTCATCGGCTTGATACCGTACTCTGCACCTTCCACCTTTGTAAAGTACATCTTGTCCCGGTAATTTTCGAAATGGCCGGACTGCTTCCAGAGGTCCAATCGCAAAAGCTGGGGACCGATGACAATCTGATATCCCCGTTTTAAGTGCTCTCTCTTCTCAAAATCCTCCAAGACCGTCCGGAGAAGCGCTCCTTTGGGGTGGTAGATCACTAAGCCCGGACCCGCTTCATCTTGGATGCTGAAGAGATCGAGGTCCTTCCCTAACTTCCGGTGGTCCCGTTTGCGGGCCTCTTCGAGCATGTGAAGGTATTCCTCCAAAGCCTTCAGATCGGGAAAAGCGGTTCCGTAGATCCGCTGAAGGACCTGGTTTCGGACATCCCCTCTCCAGTAGGTCCCGGAAACATTCAAAAGTTTAATGGCCTTGATTCTTCCCGAAGCAGGAACATGGGGCCCTTCACAGAGATCCGTGAAGTCTCCCTGGCTATAGAGCGAAACCCGGTCCGGAAGCTCCTCGAGGTGTTCGATCTTATAGGTCTCCCCTTTCTCCCCAAAGGTCTTGACTGCCTCTTCCTTGGAGACCTCCCGCCGGATAAACGGAAGGTTTTGCTCGACGATCTCTGCCATTCGTTCTTCAATCTTTTCGAGATCTTGAGGGATAAAGGGGCGCTCATAATCGAAATCGTAATAAAAACCAGATTCGGTCGCAGGACCAAAAGTAAGTTTTGTCGAGGGAAATAGCTCTTTAACAGCCTGGGCCATGATATGGGCAGCAGAGTGCCGGAGGACATCGAGACCTTTTTTCGAGTGGGCAGGGATGAAAGTGACTGTGGCGTCTTCTCCCAGCGTTCTGGAGAGGTCGACCATAGCCCCATCCACTTGGGCTGCAATAGCATCTTGATCAGAAAAATCCTGAAGTCTTATCCCTTTTGGAAAGGATTTACTCATTCCGTTCGATAGCTTAACAGTAATCTCTTCTCCCATCGCTCTTTTAACCTGGTTCGATTTGAAGTCGAAGAGGCATCACCCGGATTTGATCTGAATGATGCCTCTTCTTTTGGATTGGATCAAATTGACTTTTTCTTCAATTACTTGTATTTCACCTCACCCCACCCTTACCCTCTCCCTTTGGGGAGAAGAGTGCATGAGGGATTTTCGCATGGTAGGCACGTGGGGATTTGAACCCCAGACTTCTACCGCGTCAAGGTAGCGCTCTCCCCCTGAGCTACGTGCCTATGGAGCCCCACAGGAAGATCCGTGGCTGCTCACTTAACACTCACTAACCGAAACAATAACTCGCTTTAAAACGGTGTATGTATAACTGGTTTTTGAAATATTGTCAAGGAAATTCTTAACTTACGACCCTATGACTTGAACACCAATTCTCCTTTCCTGCTGTCGAGGTCAGCGGTCACTGTATCCCCCTCTTTAAACTTGCCCTCCAGGAGCTTGAGTGCCAGTTTATCCTGAATCTCTTTTTGAATCACTCGTTTTAGAGGCCTGGCTCCATAAGCGGGATCAAATCCCTCTTTGGCAAGCCATTCTTTTGCCTTATCACTCAAATTGAGCTGAATCTTTCTTTCCAGAAGTCTATCCTGGAGCTTTTTCATCTGGATCCCAACAATGGCCTTGATCTGCTCCATTCCAAGACCATGGAAGATGACGAGTTCATCGATCCGGTTGATGAATTCGGGTTTAAAATGCGCCCTCACCGCATCCATGACCCGGCGCCGCATCTCCTCGTAGTCCTTCTCACCCAGATCGACAATCCACTGGCTTCCAATGTTGGAGGTCATGATCACGACCGTATTCTTAAAGTCAACGGTCCGGCCGTGGCCATCCGTGAGCCTTCCATCATCCAGAATCTGAAGAAGGACATTGAACACCTCTGGGTGGGCCTTCTCGATCTCGTCCATAAGCACAATGGAGTATGGCCTCCTTCGAACAGCCTCTGTGAGGAATCCCCCCTCTTCATATCCCACATACCCGGGGGGCGCGCCAATCAACCGGGCCACAGAATGCTTTTCCATATATTCGGACATATCGATTCTCACCATGGCCTGCTCATCATCGAAGAGGAACTCGGAAAGGGCGCGGGCGAGTTCGGTCTTTCCGACACCCGTCGGTCCCATGAAGATGAACGAACCAATGGGTCGGTTGGGGTCCTGAAGACCTGCCCTTGCCCTTCTTACAGCATTCGAGACGGCAAGGATGGCATCCTCCTGTCCCACCACTCTCCGTTTGAGCCTCTCTTCCATGCGGACGAGTTTTTCAACGTCGCCCTCCAGCATCCTGGAAACGGGTATGCCGGTCCATTTGGAGACGACCTCGGCCACATCCTCTTCGTCGACCTCTTCTTTTAGCATCTTATCATTCTTCTGAAGATCGGCCAGTTTCCCCTCCTCCTTTTTCAATTCATTTTCGAGCTTTGACATCTCTCCATACTGCAACTCTGCCAACTTGGAATAGTTGACCTCCCGTTCGGCCTCCTTCATCATCTGCTTCGTCTTCTCGATCTGCTCCATGATGGCGCGGATTCGGGATAGGGCCTTCTTCTCGTTCTCCCACTTTGCCTTTTTCTCATGAACCTCAGCCTTTAGGTTTGCAAGCTCCTTCTCAAGTCTTTTCAGCCGCTCGACAGAGGCCTTGTCCTTCTCCTTTTTTAGGGCTTCCCGTTCAATCTCGAGCTGCATCATCCTCCGCTGAACCTCGTCGATCTCCACGGGAACGCTATCGATTTCAATCCTCAGCCTTGAGGCCGCCTCATCAATGAGATCGACGGCCTTATCCGGTAGAAAACGATCCGAGATATACCGATGGGAAAGCATCGCCGCAGCAATGATGGCCGCGTCCTTGATCTTCACCCCGTGATGGACCTCATAACGTTCTTTCAAACCTCTCAAGATGGCAATCGTATCCTCCACAGAGGGCTGGGCCACATAGATGGGCTGAAACCGCCGCTCCAAGGCCGCATCCTTTTCGATATATTTCCGGTATTCGTTGAGCGTGGTGGCGCCCACGCAACGCAGCTCTCCTCTCGCCAGGGCTGGCTTCAACATGTTGGAGGCATCGATCGCTCCTTCGGCTGCTCCTGCCCCAACCAGGGTATGGAGCTCATCAATGAAGAGAATGATATTCCCCGCTGCCCCCTGGACTTCCTTGAGAACCGCTTTCAAGCGATCCTCAAACTCTCCCCGAAATTTGGCGCCGGCGATCAAAGCTCCCAGATCAAGGGCCACCAACTTCTTATTTTTCAAGGATTCAGGGATATCCCCTTTCACGATCCTCTGGGCCAATCCCTCGACGATGGCCGTCTTTCCAACGCCCGGCTCACCGATCAGCACAGGATTGTTCTTTGTCCTACGAGAGAGAACCTGAATGACCCTCCGGATCTCATCGTCTCTGCCGATCACCGGATCGAGTTTCCCCTTTCGCGCCTCCTCCGTAAGATCACGGCTGTATCGTTTGATTGCCTGGTATTTCTCCTCAGGATTCTGATCCGTTACGCGATGAGGCCCCCGGATCTCCTGTAATACCCTTAAAATGGTATCCTTGGTCACCCCATTTCTCTGAAGCACCTGATAAGCGGCTCCCCTTTTTTCGTCGCAAATGGCTAAGAGCAGGTGCTCCGTTGACAGATATTCATCGGTCAACCGTTCGGCCTCTTTCCATGCCATGTTGAAAATTTCGTTCAGTCGGCTGGAGACGTACACCTGGCCCACCCCTTTTCCCGTCACCTGGGGAATCCGGCCCAATTCTCCTTCCAGTTGAGAAACGATCAGATCCACATTGGCCCCTAATTTTTGTAGAATAGGAAGGACGATCCCCTCTTTCTGAGAAATGAGACCCAGCAGTAAATGTTCCACATCAATCTGCTGGTGATGCTTCTGTTCCGCAATAGATTTGGCATCTTGTAGAGCCTCTTGAGCTTTTAAGGTAAATCTCTCGATTTGCATAGTGTCCCACCCCCTAAACAAATTAACTAAAAAATAATCATCCCAATCGCTTTTTTCAAACCGAAATCTTAACAAATTTGCATGGGACGCTTATGAGCCTCGCTCCGACCCCAAAGATGGAATTGGGTGTTGGGTTAAAGGTCATGTTTTTAATGCTTCAGCCAAATTGGCAAATTCCTGGAGGGTGAGGGTTTCCGGCCTTCTCTGGGGATCCATCCCGACACGATTCATCCTTTCTGCCGTGTCTGCAGGCAGAAGGAGGCCGGAATATTTTAGACCATTGATCAGGGTCTTTCTGCGATAATTGAAACACCCCCTGACCACTTTTTTAAACCACTCCATATCTTGAATCGTCACGGTCGGCCGATCCTTCCAGGTCATATGAACCACGGCTGAGTCAACCTTTGGAGGCGGAAAGAAGCACGAGGGTTTAATGAAAAAGGGAAGAGAGAGGTCAGTGGCAAGCTGAATAAAAATCGATAAGGGGCCGTAATCTTTTCCGCCAGGGGGGGCGGTCATTCGTTCGGCGACCTCTTTTTGCAGCATGAGGGTGAGGGAGGAGAAGGCCTCTTTGGCCTCAATGAATTGAAAGAGGAGAGGGGTCGATATTTGGTAAGGCAGGTTGGCGACAACCTTGATGGGTTGGCCCTCCCGTTGATGGAGCTGCTTGAAATCCATCTCGAGGATATCTTTCTGGATCACTTCGACATGGGGGTAACCTCCCACCTTTTTTTTAAGGATCTCAACGAGCTTCGAATCGATCTCGACAGCAACGACCCTCTTGGCCTGATCCGCAAGGACAAGGGTCATCATTCCCAATCCGGGACCGACCTCTAAGACCACATCCTCTTTCTTGATCCGGGCTGTCTGGACCACCTTCTTCAAAATATTCCGGTCAACAAGAAAATGCTGGCCCAAGCTTTTCCTGGGAATCAAGCCATACGCTTCCAACTCTTTCTTTATCGATACCATAATTCCCCTCCAAAAATCTCCCCTCCCCTCGGTGGGAGGGGATGAAGGGGAGGGGGGACCAAACGGCCTCTGTTTTGTCCACCCCCACCCTCGCCCTCCCCCCTCGAAGGGGGAGGGGGATTCATGGGGAAATTTCAAATATGTTTGG
>Ga0315286_10005832_pt1 | contig 11924 bp, 15 predicted proteins | sample YL17G10_0_MG_FD_205038 | JGI IMG/M metagenome (GOLD analysis project Ga0315286, IMG submission 205038) | Sediment microbial communities from Yellowstone Lake, YNP, Wyoming, USA - YL17G10_0 | ecosystem: Environmental > Aquatic > Freshwater > Lake > Sediment | place: USA: Wyoming | collected... | reverse complement strand
GCCGTCGCCGGGCCGATCCCCGCCCCCCGCGTGTAGATCCCGGCGAACAGGGGAAGCACCGTGCAGGAACAGACGGCCAGGATGGCCCCCGAGACCGAGGCCACTCCATAGGACAGGAGCTTGTTCGCCTTCGGCCCGAGATACTTGATGACCGATTCCTTCCGGACGAAGACGGAGATGGCTCCGGCGATGAAGAAGGCAGGGACGAGACAGAACAGGACGTGAAGCCTGGCGTATTCCTGGACCATCAGGAATGCTTCCACGAGAGCGTTCTGGACGGCCAACTTGGAGAACGGGATGAAATACGCCGCCAGGAAGACGGCTAGGAGGACCAAGAAGATTTTCTTTTCTTTCAAAGGAGAAGCTCCTTAAATACGCCTGCGCGTCCACGTTTCTTGCGGACATCATCTCGAAGGCAGATATCGAGCCGTTCGAGATCATGAAGGACGCTCCGTGATTCGGTGAGCTTGTCGCGGGCGAACTGTTCAATGAGGGGTTTCAAGGTCGTTCTCACCCTGTCCGGAATCCTGTAGATGATCCAACGTCCCTCCCTTATGTCCTCCACGAGGTCCGCGTCCCTGAGGAGGCGAAGCTGATGGGAGATCCGGGACTGTTCCATCTTGAGAATATAAACGAGCTCGCAGACGCAAAGGTCCCGTTCCGTGAGGAGCAGAACGATCCGAAGGCGGGTAGCGTCAGACAGGGCTTTGAAAACGTTGATGATGTCCTTCATGTTAAGCAATATACATTATATGAAAATATATTCATATATTATTCGCAGCGATCTGTCAACAGCCCCACAACACGCGGAGTCCCAGGGTTGACAAGAACTTGCGTACTCGGCTAAATTGCTAATTATGAAATTCTGGACAGCAAGACGTCTGCTCGCTGACCGAGATTACCGAGTTAGGCGTGATGCGGACGTTGGAAGTAGTGGACGCCAGGACTTTGGGGATAGGTTGGGTGCCGACGGTGCCCGAGTCGATGACGCTGTTGCACCTGTGACAGCCGGTTCAGCGTGAGGCGATGGAACTGATCGTAGTCTTCCCGCGCGCGGGCGAGTTGGAGAAAGCCAGGGCGTTGCTCGATGCCGCCGGACTGCGTTCGGCTGCGGTTCCACCGGCCCCGGCATTATTGACGGAGGCGGGCGGATTGGCGGTCCTTCAGGAGTCTGCCCCGCGTATCACGATCGCCGGTTGGACGGAGTACCGGCCTGCGTCTTGCCGGGTGCCGGTTCGTAGGGAGTTCGTCGAGGATATCTTCGGCGAGGCGGCCATCATGTTTTTCGGGCCGTGCATGGCGGACGAGACCAAAGTCCGGTTAGTGGCCCACTTATCCGGTGATCTGACGGATGTGCTCCCATACCTAAACGCCGAAATGCGGCAGGCCTGCTATAACGCTGACGGCCCCAGCCTCACCTTCATGGAGGGATACCGCCTGGTGACGCTGTCTGCGCAACGGATCGCGATGGGAAAGGCGGACGAGATCGTGGATGCCTGGCGCCTGCTGGAGGAGATCCGCGTTCGGATCAACGAAACATGGGCGCGCAGGGCTTCGATCACGCCGTCGCATGAGATGCGTTCGAAACCCCCGGTGCTCGAAATCTACAAGCGTTTGCCCCGGACGAACTGCAAGCTCTGCGGCGAGCCGACCTGCATGGCATTCGCGGCGAAATTGCGGCTGGGTGAAGGGAAATTGTCGCAGTGCACGCCGGTCTTCGATGGCAAGCACATGCACTTACGAGCGGCGCTGGTCGAGGTCTGCACACCTTTGGGAGTGGCTTAGAGCGCTGAACGGCCTTCGCCCGACACAAATAGCCACCACTTTTTAGCTCATACTATTCGGAGGCCATCGATGACATCAAACTCCATCCCGAGAGAAAAGATACCCTGGTATCCCACCGTGATTGAGGAACAGTGCAACGGCTGTCAAGCCTGTTTCCGATTCTGCCAACACGGTGTTTATCTATGGGACGAGAAGAACGACGTCGCCAAGGTTGATCTGCCGTTCAATTGCATCGTCGGGTGCAGCGGTTGCCAGAGCCTGTGCCCCGGAAACGCCATTTTTTTCCCCGAGATCGACGCTATCAATAAAGTCATAAGAAAGCTTCGCGAAGGGTAACTTGTTCTTCTGGGGCCAGCCGGCCTAAGTCTCATTCCTTCACGCATATGTGTGCCGAGCCATCTGGAATCGTCGAATGGGGGGAACTTTCGTTAATTTGACTCCTTGACAATTACGGTCGCAGGGCATATATTTGCCTATGTGCATATGCGTATAACAACAACCAATGATCCTATTCGGATCCGTTGCGCACTTGATCTTTTTACTTGAGGAGACTCCATGATCGAAATTATGGGCAGGGCCACACAAATATCCTCCTCGCATGAAGTCCGCAACGGTCATTCCTTTGGAGGCTGCTGATATGGAAGATCATTTAAAAGTCCTGAAAGCCCTCACCGATGAAACGCGCCTTCGCATCATCAATCTGCTTTATGAGCGTGAGCTTTGCGTATGCGACATTGGGGATATTCTCGGAAAAACCCAGACAACAATATCGCGGCACCTGGCCTATTTAAGAAATGCCGATCTCGTGCGGGACAGGAAAATCGCCCAGTGGTCTTTTTATTCCCTCAATAGATCCCGCCGGCTGAAGTACGTCGATGACCTCGTGCACGGTGCTTTAAGGCACCTTGACGTTTATCGGCAGGATTTGGACCTCCTTAAGAAGAAAGAAAAGGCCGGTGACTGTCAAACAAATGTTGCTAGATAAAGGAGCACTTCATGAAGATCATCGAAATTTACGAGCCGCCCTTGTGCTGCCCTACCGGAGTATGCGGGCCCGCTCCTGATCCGGAGCTCGCGGCTTTGCAGGACACGATCCTTAGGCTCAAGAAGGCCGGATTCTCCGCGGAGAGGATCGTCCTCAGCCAGCAACCCAAACGGTTCATGAACAATCCTGTCGTCAAGAATATCCTCATGTCCGAGGGTAAGGAATCGCTGCCCATCACTCTCGTCGAAGGAAAATTGGTCATCAAAGGCCGATATCCAAAATATGAAGAACTTCTAAAAGAGGTGATCTAAATGCCAACCTATGAATATCTCTGCCGGCGGTGCACCCATGTTTTCGAAAAAAGGATGACGCTGGAGGAAAAACAGAACGCAAAAGCAACCTGTCCGAAATGCGGCTCCGAAGACGTTCGTCAGCAATTCTTTGGAGTGAACTTCGTCGGCAAGAAAACCGGAGGCGGAAAGACTTCCGGTGGCTGTTGCGGCGACGGGCCCGGCTGTTGCGGCTAAGCCCATCAATTCCATCAACCGGAGAGACGCTATGCCTCTGGATGAAAAGACAAGAGAGCTCGTGGCACTGGGCGCGGCCCTGGCCGGCAACTGCTTTCCATGCCTCCGGTATCACTACCAGAAATGCCGCGGGCTTGGGATTGCCGTTGATGACATGCGTGAAGCGCTGGAGATGGCCAAGACCGTAAAAGAGGTGCCCATTAAGAACATTTACGAATTGGCGAATGCTTTGCTTGAAAGTGGAGAAGACATCGATGACTGAATATCTGTTTTTTTCCGGAAAGGGCGGCGTGGGAAAAACCACGATGGCCGCCACGACGGCCGTTTACAACGCCATGCGGGGGAAAAAGACCCTGATCATTTCGACCGACCCGGCCAGCAACCTGGGAGACATTTTCGAAAAGCGGATCGGGCACACGATTACGCCGATCATCCCAAATCTCTCCGCCATGGACATCGATCCCGATGCCGCCACAGAGGAATACCGGGAAAAGGTCATCGGGCCGATGCGGGGCGTCATGCCCGACGACATCATGAAGGTCCTCGAGGAGCAGTTCCGAAGCGCCTGCACCATAGAGATCGCAGCCTTCGACCGCTTTACCGACTTTCTGGTCAACGAGGAATTCGATCTCGTCGTCTTCGACACGGCGCCCACCGGCCACACCATCCGCCTGCTGGAATTGCCGGTGGACTGGTCGAGGCACATCGAGGAAAGCGCGAAGGGCTCCGGGCAGACCTGCATCGGTCCGGTGTCGTCCATTCAGGGCGCCAAAAAAAAGTACGATCGGGCCATCGCCGCGATGCGGGAAGGTTTCCGCACCACGTTTTATCTCGTCCTGAAGCCGGAAAAGACCTCTTTGGCCGAGACCCTGCGCGCCCGCGACGAGCTGAACACGCTGGGCATACGAAATTTCCGCGTCATCGTGAACGGAATCTATCCGACAGAGGAGATCATCCACAGCCGCTACGCGAACCTGTCCGCCGTGCAGTCACGATATCTCGGGATGATCGAAAAAGCCCTGCCCTATCCCTCGAATAAAGTGGGCCTTCAAAGCGGCGAGATCAAGGGCCTGCGGGCTATCAAGGACTTCGCCGGCGTCGTGTTCGAGGGGAAAGAAACCGCCGTCACGGAAAGCTTCCTTCAGCCGGGGACGTTTGATCAGTTCGCGGACGGCAATGCTCTGACCCATATCATCCAAAAAAAGCGCGACACGCGAATTGTGATCATCACCGGCAAGGGCGGCGTGGGAAAAACCGTGACCGCGTGCGCCGTGGCGGCGCATCTGGCGGGCAACAGGCAGAAGACGCTTCTTGTCACGACCGACCCGGCAGCCCACATCGGGCATGTGCTCGATGAACCGATCGGGGACACGATCGCGCAGACAAAGTCCCTGCCGTATTTGAGCGCCACCCGCATCGATCAGAAAAAAAGCGTCGAAACATATAAAAAGAAGATCATCGACGACGCAGTAAGATCGGGATATTCCGATGACATGCTCATCGCGCTCAAGGAGGAATTGGAGTCGCCCTGCACGGAAGAGATGGCCGTCTTTGAAGAATTCGCGGGCGTCGTTGAAAACAGCGATTTCGATTACATCGTGTTCGACACGGCGCCGACAGGGCACACCCTCAGGCTTCTGGAACTCCCCTATGATTACGCACGTCAGGTGGAATTGATGGTCCAGATCAAAAAGGAGGGAGGCGCCTCCGATAAGGCGCAGAAAAAGCTCCAGTCCCTTCTTGGGAAGCTCAAAGACCCCGGCACCAGCGCGTTCATGCTTGTCTTTTATCCCGAGTACACGCCGATCCACGAAGCCAAACGAACATTGGATGATTTGAGCCTGGCCGGAATCGGCGTTCAGGCCGTGATCGCGAACAACGTGCTTGAGAACGGGGATAAAGAAATGGATTATTTCCACAGAAGGGCCAAGATGCAGCAGCACTATCTGGAAATCGCCAATACGTTGTTCCAATTGCCCGTCTTCAAGATTCCCATGTTCGATGATGAAATCATCGGGTTGCCCAGAGTGAAACAGGTCGCGGAAGCGTTGTTTCAGAGGGAATGCTGTCCCGGAAGCCCGACGACGAATTGACTGCCCGATTTGAAGCAGTTGAGCTCAGGAATAATATCAAGGGTGGCCGTTGACGATAATTGAGGTCAGCGAGATATGCACATGACAGAATCAGTATCAAAAAGGCTCTCTTTTCTCGACCGGTATCTCACATTGTGGATTTTTCCGGCGATGGCAGCCGGCGTGGCGATGAGATACCTCGTTCCCTCAACGGCGGCATTTTGGAACCGGTTCCAGACGGGATACCGACAGCGGAAATTCTGAACGAGGCCGCAACCGGCAACTATTCGCTCATCGTCATGGGCGGCCAGGGAAAGGGATACATCCGCGAACTTTTTCTCGGCAGCATGAGCCATAATATCGCCAGGAATGCCGGCGTATCCCTGCTGCTGATCCCGGCCATTCGATAAAAGCTAAGTTGCAGCACATGTTGAAGAGGCCGAGGGCAAGGACTGGTTGTGATCTCAGACTTTCATGCTGGAGGCAGAAAAGAGGATGAGCACGCGCCGGATGAAAGATTTCTCCTAGATGTTGAAAGGCCATTGAGGAAACGCCCAAAGGTCTATCGCTTTTCAATATTTGACAATATGGCCATATAGCCATATACTTTCTTCTGACATTTCGGAGGCCATGATGAAAGAGACCAACACCTTTCGCATACAGGCGCAGTTGCTGAAGGCCCTGGCCAACGAGGCCCGGCTAAAGATCGTAGATCGATTGGCCAAGGGAGAATGCTCCGTTGGCGAACTCACCGAGGTTATCGGCTTGGACCAGTCGACCGTGTCCAAGCACCTGTCGCTGCTTAGAGCCCACGGCATCGTCCGCGACCGGCGGGACGGAAATATCGTGTATTACGAGTTGCTAACGCCCTGCGTTCTTAACTTCTTCACCTGCACGACCCAGGTATTGAAGGAACGGTCGGGCCGATGAGATCTCCGGTCGAAGCCGCAGCGAGGCGCTTGGTCGAGATCCTGGGGATCGACACCGAGCCCGTCGCCGTCTTTCTTTTGGGTCCCGAAAGTCCGCCTCCGGCCGCTCCGTTTATTAATGTCACGGGCCATCGCTACTGCCAGCTCCTCATGCGCGCCCGGCATGGCGAATCGGTCTTCCTAGTCCCGGACGAACTCGCCTGTCCGGCGGCCGCGGCGGCCTTCGGTTTTCGACCGCTCCCGGAGGGGCTCGCCACCGGCAAGGGGCTCGTCGGGTTCGGAATCGTCGCTGATCCCGATACGGGTCGGAGAATGTTCGAAGGCATGCCGCGTCTTGAGCCCGGGCGCGTGACGCTGATCGCAGCCGCGCCCCTCAGCGAGACGCGCTCCATCCCCGATGTAGTCGTGATCGAAGGACGGCCGGAGGCTCTCATGTGGCTCGCGCTCGCCGACCTCAACGTGGCGGGCGGCGAGCGCCGCCGCGGCGATACCGCCGTTCTCCAAGCGACCTGCGTGGATGCGACCATAATCCCATACATTGAACAACGCCTCAATTATTCCCTCGGATGCTATGGTTGCCGCGAGGCGACCGACCTCGGGCCGAACGAATCCGTTCTCGGCTTCCCGGGGGCGCGGCTCGAACCCCTGCTCGCGGTGCTCGAGTCGCTCGCTAACAGGGCCGTCAGGCGCTCTCGAGCGAAAGCGGTCTTCGGAAATCTTAAAAAAAAGGAGAGTCCTCATGAATAACGCCACAAAACCGACACCCATGGAATTGCTGAAGGCCGTTTCTCCGGCCGGGGCCAAGACCTACATGGAGCATCGGGCAGCCATCATGGATGACCCACGGTTCCAGGCCCTGCCGCTCAAGATCAAGCTCCTGGTCGGCATCGGGGTGGCGGCCGCGCTCCAGTCCAGAACGTGCACGCTGATGTGGACGAAACAGGCCAAAGAAGCGGGCGCGACCGACGCCGAGATCGTCGAAGCGATCCTTGTGTCGCGTCTGATGAAAATGGCCACGGTCAACGATACAGCCGCGGACGCACTCGCGTGGCTAAAGTCGGGCAACTGATCAGAAGGAGGTTTCTCGTGAAGAAACTCGGCATTCTTGCAACAGCGCTTTTTCTCGCAGGCGCCGGGAGTATCTCGGGCCAGTCCTTTGATCAACGAGTTTCTGAGGCCCGGCGGCACATGCGTGCGGCCTGCCAGGCGGTCCAGAAGATCGTAAGGGCGGATGCGGCAGAACGTCCAGGCATCCAGGAGGCCGCCGTCGGGGAAGTTGCCGAAGCCGAGAGGCTCTGGACAAGCCTGGCGAAAGCATCCTCCTCGACGGTTCCCGATGGGTACATCGGTGATCCCGCTTGGGCCCAGAGGCTGGAAGACATTCGCTTGGACCTCTCCCGCATGCAGAAGGAAATTGCCGCGGGCGAATGGCGCCTCGCTTTTCTTTCCTGCGCTCATGCATGCAACTGGATCACGACCATGCACGAGGCTAATGGGGTGATCCTGGCGATCGACACGATGGCCGCGCTGCGAAAGAAGGTCGGGTTCGCCCGGGGCTTTCTGACAGCGGGGAACCCGGACAAAGCCCGGGCTCTTCTCAAAGAAATCCTGGCCGCCCGGGACGCCGTTTTACTGGCCCCTCCTCCGATCACCTCGTACCGCGATGCATACCCGGAGGCTCTGCCGGAGCTTTCTCTTGCGGTCGACGCTCTTGCCGCGGCGGGCCGGGGCGAGTTCGACATGAAGATGGCCCTCGATAAGCTGGCCGCCGTCGTGGAGCGCGTCTATGAGCTGGCGATCTAGCAGGCACGCCGCACCGTCCTTGCTGGCGGCGCTGGCCCTGGCGTGCCTGACGGCCGCGGCCGTTGAAAAAGACCCGGCCGCCAGGCCGATGACGTTGTCCGAGTGCATTCAAGAGGCGCTCGTCAATAATCCGGGGTTGAGCGCCGACGCCGCCGGCACATCTGCCATGGGTCACGCGGCCGAAGCCGCCCGCGCAGCGCGCTTCCCGCGGCTGGATTTAACTTCAGACTACAGCTATTCGGACAGGCCGCAACGGCTCATGCAGCCGAGCTACCAGGGCGAAGTCTTGCGTTATGATTATGATATCGCCCAAGCGGTAGCCGAGGTCCGCGTTCCGCTCTTCTCCGGCGGCCGCCTTGTGGCCCGGCAACGGGCGGCGGAGTTGGCCGCCGCGGCGAGCCGCTTCGACCTTTTCAGTTCTCGCCAGGACCTGATCCTCAACGTGACGGCTGCCTATCTGGCCGCCGCCGAACAAAAAGCCGTCGTTGACGCGATCGAGGCATCTCTGAATGCCCTGAGGGAGCAACAAAGTGTTGCCGGCGCCATGAAGGACGTAGGACGGATCGCGCCCCTGGACCTCCTCAAGGTCGAAGTCCGGGCCGCGGCCGTCGAACAGCGCCGGTCCAAAGCCGAGAGGGACCGCGACCTAATCTCTTTGCACTTGGCAGTTCTGCTGGGGCGAGACCTCCGGGAGCCTCTGCCCCTGGTCGCCGGCATTCCGACCTTGCCGCCTCTGGAGATCTCTGATACTGAAAACCTCCTCGACGAAGCGGCCGCCCGGCGTTCGGAGCTCAACGCTCTTCGACAAGAAGTCGCCCGACGTCAGGCCGAGCTGGCTCAGGTGAACGCGGAACGATGGCCGAGTTTGGAGGCCTTCGGTCGTTGGACGGCTCGCAGCGTCGTCCTTCCTCCCAGCGCTCCGATGCCCGCCCATCAAGACTTTTTCATGGGGGGGCTGGCCCTTAAGGTGCCCTTATGGACAAGCGGAGAGCTCGGAGCCCGGCGGCGCCAAGCCCAAGCTCTGATTAAAGAAGCACAAGAGCGCCAACGGGCGGGTCTGCTTCAAGTGACGGAACAGGTTCGGCGGGAGGCCGCGGCTCTGGCCGAAGCCGCCGACCGTGAGCGCGTCGCCGACAAGGCCGCCCAGCAGGCCCGGGAGGCTTTCGAGATCGAGCGGGCGAACTACGAGTTGGGTCGAGGCACCGTCAATGATGTCCTGGACGCTCAGGCCGCACTCCTGGACGCCGAATTGGCTCTCGCCCAAGCCCGCCAGGATGTCGCCTACACCACCGTCGCCTTAGCCTGGGCGGCGGGCCGTGACCTTGAAAAGGTGCTGATCGTGCGAAAGGAAGGCGAATGATGAGAGTGACGATTCGTTCTCTCGTAATTGGGGCCGCGGTCGCGGTCCTGGCGATTTCGGGCTGTTCTCGCAAAACCGAACAGCCGAAAAAACCTGCCGTCGCGGTGGTGGCCAAGGAGATCGCCAGACGCATGGTCCGCTCGGAGCTGACGCTCACGGGGACGATCGAACCGGACCGGTCGGCACGTCTGGCCGCCCAAGTGGATGGAGAGATCATCGCGCTCAAAGTCCGTGAAGGCGACCCCGTCCGGAGCGGGCAGGTCCTGGTCCGGATCGATCCTTCGCGCCTCGCCGCGGCCCTGGAAGAATCGCGTGCGGACCGGCTCGCCGCCCAGGCGGAGATGGAGGATGCGCGCCGTGTGCTGGAGAGGGATCGCGCGCTGTTCGAGCGTCAAGGGATCAGTAAGGAGCGCCTGGAAAGATCCGAAACGGACGTTTTGCGGTTCGACGCCGCCGAGGCGCGGGGCCGGGCGAGAATATCCGGTCTGGAAGCCCAACTTGCGGATACCGAAGTCAAGGCGCCTTTCGACGGCTACATCCTCGAACGGAGCGTCGAGTTGGGCGATGTCGTGAAGAACGGAACCCCGCTGCTCGCCGTGGCTTCGCGAACGCTCCACGCCCTTGTCCCGGTTTCAGAGATTGCGCTTGGGGGTCTTGCCGAAGGTCATGAAGTCAGGCTCCGGTCGGACGCGGGAACGAATGCCAGCGGGTGTGCGGCTTTTATCAAGCGGATCCGGCCGCGGATCGACCCGGCCACCCGCACGGCGGACGTCGAAGTCGTACCGGATGGGAAAACCTGTGATATCCGCTGGTTGCCGGGGATGCTCGTCCGGGCCGCTTTCACGCTTGCCGAGCGGCATGACGTGCTTGCTGTCCCTGCCGAAGTTGTCGCGATCCGCCCGGACGGCAGTCGGACCGTGTTCGTCGTCGAAGGCGATGTCGCGCGGCAACGTAAGGTCACGGTCGGACTTGAGGGCGGCGGCTGGGTCGAAATCACGGAAGGCGTTCAGGAAAGGGACAAGATCATCCTTCAAGGATTCGAAAAGCTCAAAGATGGCGTCACCGTGACCCTTTCAGGGAAGGGTCCGAAGCCGTCCAAATCCGACGGAGCGGGCGAAAAGGCGGGAGGCCCGAAACAATGAGCATTACCCGGACCGCCCTGTCCCGCCCCGTAGCCGTAGCGGTCCTTGTGGCCGCGGTCTTCATGATGGGTGTCTTCGGACTCTTGACGCTTCCCGTGGATTATCTCCCCGACATTACCTACCCGATGGTAAAGATCCACATCTACTGGCGGGGAGCCACTCCGGAAGAGATCGATGCCAATATCTCCGACCCCCTGGAACGGGTCATGGCGACCGTCGACCGCCTGGACTACCTGGAGTCCACGACGACGGAGGGGATGTACACGTTGCTTGTGAACTTCCGCTACGGCACGAACGTCGACGTCGCCTACCAGGATGTCATGGCCGCCTACGGCCGCGTCACGCGGGAGCTGCCCAAGGACATGGACCCGCCGGTCATCATGAAGGCCGACCCTTCGCAGCTCCCTGTCATGGAGGTGACACTTTCCTCCCCCGAACGCAGTCTCGTTTGGCTCAGGGACTGGGCCGACAACTGGCTCCAGGACCGGTTGACGACGGTGGAAGGAACGGCCGGCGCGGAGATCGTCGGAGGGCTGAAGCGGGAGATTAGGATCCATCTCGATCCCGACCGCCTGCGCGGTATGGGCTTGACGCCCGCACAGGTCGGCAAAGCGCTGCAGCTTTCGAACCTCGAAACGTTCGCCGGGCGGGTCACCGTCGAGACACGGGAGATCATCGCCCGAACGATGGGTGAATTCGAGAATCTCGACGAGATCCGTAACGTCGCCGTCGCCCGCGGCGCCGGCGGGAAGATCGTCTATGTCCGCGACGTGGCCACCGTCGAAGACAGTCACGAGGAGGCGCGGGTCATCACGCGTTTCAACGGGGACCCCTGCGTCAAGTTGGCCGTGCTCAAGCAGGCCGAGGCCAACACCGTCGAGGTGGCCCGGGCTGTGAATCGGCGGCTCGAAGAGCTGCGCGACATCATTCCCCCGGACATCCAGTTCGGAGTCGTCGAGAACCAGGCCGATTACATCATGGCAGCCATCAAGAGCGTCAGGGATTCCGCCTTGATCGCCGCGGCCCTCGTCATCCTGGTGGTCTACGCGTTCCTGGGACGGTTCCGCCAGGTGGCCGTCATGCTCGTCGCCCTGCCCTTCACCGTGCTCGCCAACTTTTTCCTCATGAAGATCGCCGGTTTTTCGCTCAATATCTTCTCTCTCGGCGGGCTGGTGGTGGCCATGGGGGTGGTCATCGATAACTCGATCGTCGTGGTAGAGAACATCACGCGCAGGGCCGAGGCGGGCAAATCCGCCGGAGCGCCCATGGAAGGGACCCGCCAGGTCGCCGGGGCCGTCCTGGCCGCGACGCTGACGTTTCT
>Ga0315286_10005829_pt1 | contig 11927 bp, 10 predicted proteins | sample YL17G10_0_MG_FD_205038 | JGI IMG/M metagenome (GOLD analysis project Ga0315286, IMG submission 205038) | Sediment microbial communities from Yellowstone Lake, YNP, Wyoming, USA - YL17G10_0 | ecosystem: Environmental > Aquatic > Freshwater > Lake > Sediment | place: USA: Wyoming | collected... | reverse complement strand
ATGACGTAGTTGACGATGTTCTCGAACGTGCCCAGGAGGAAGATCGAAACGAGGATGATGGTGCCGAGGAAGAGGAGCCCGAAAGCCTGGGTCTGGGTTTTCGGGTTGACCTTCTGGAAAACAGCCGGCAGGGTCCGGTCCTCGGCCATGGAGTAATAGACCCGCGGGATCTGCATCAGGGTGACGTTGAGGAAGCCCATGGCCGAGAGGAAGATGGCCAGGGAGACGACGAGTCGCCCGGTCTCGCCGAAAGTGACGCGGGCGGTTTCGGCGGCGACGAGTTTCGCCGCTGCGATGCCGGGAACGCCGAGGGTCTTAACGTAGGCCACGTTGATGGTCAGGTAACAGGCCAGGACGATGAGGATGCCGAAGAAGATGGCCCGGGGGACGTTGCGCTTGGCGTCGCGGACGTCGGCCCCGAAGTTGATCGTGTTCTGGTAGCCGCCGTAGGCGTAGAAAACGTAGATGAACGAGACGCCCAGGGCCAGGATCCAGGGCCGGTCGAGGGGCAGGGCGGACGGGCCCGCGGGCGCTTTCTTGGACAGGAAAGCCGCCGCCGTGAGAAGGCCGATCATGCCGACCTTCAGGAGGCTGAGGACGTTCTGGGCCCAGGCGCCCGTCTTGATGCCGAGGTAGTTGATGACGAGCAGGACGAGGATGAGGACAACGGCGGTCGCCTGGACGGTCACCCGTCCCGGGACTGCGCCGGGGAAGAGAATAGGCGTCAGGTATTCGGCGCCGATCAGGGCCACGGCCGCCGCGCCGGCCCCGTTGAGGATGACGACGTTCGTCCAGTTGAGCATGAAGGCCAGGCCGGAGCTGTGATTCTCGGCTACGACCTTGTAGTAGCCGCCCGGCTTGGCGAAGCGGCCGCCGATCTCGGCGAAGGTCAGGGCGCCGATGAAGCTGATGAACCCGCCGAGGGCCCAGGCGGCATAGAAGAGCGCGGGCGTGCGGGCTGCGGCGGCGACCATGGCCGGCGTTCGGAAGATGCCGATGCCGATGATCAGGCTGACGACGATCATCGTCGCGTCGAAGGTGGTCAGTTTCGCCTTGATCGACATGCGGCTTTTCGCTCTTCGGGATAATTCTATACAGGGCGGGATGTTTTACAAGAGCTTATTTTTTCTTTTTTTCGTTGAAGCCGAGCCGGCCCTGGCCATTCTTCGAATCGATAACCTCGGCTAGAACCTCAACGAATTGTCTAGCTATTTCCAGGGCCTCTTTAGCTTCCGTATATGAGCAGGGGAGATCCGGTTCATAGATGAATTTATTTCTTTTGTTTCTTAGTAAGTCAAAACTGCTGAATATTTGTTCATCCTTTGGGTCTAAAGTCGCCGATACGAATTGGACGATCGTTTGGTGTTTATTGGCTGCGACTGGCCTGTATCCTCGACTGAACATGAGGGCGAGTCCCGAGCGCATCATGGACGTATAGGAATAGGTGAACGCACACTCAGGGTCATGATCCAGATTTCTCTCGGCCGTCCGCAAGTCTGTCGATGCTCGACGGATCAGGTTGGCGGCTGCCCGATGATCTGCTGGGGACGGCCTGATGGAGCCGCGTTTCATCAGTTCCCTGAGGCCCCATTCAGAGGTCATCCATGGTGCCTATAAGCATGATCTTAGGTTTTGTGAGGATGTCCTCGATAAACCCTCCCCCCTCTGCTTTTCTCTTGAGGTATTCATCGCGAGCATATAGCGTCGGATTGACTTCGCGCATAAGCCTTTTCTGGACACGGCGGAGGACCTTGGATAGCTCCATCAAACTCGCGTCTCCAATAATAAAGACGTCGATGTCACTGGTCGGATTCTCACGGTTGGAGGCAAATGAACCATAAATAAAAGCCACCTGAACGCAAAGCACCGATTTGAGGGCCTGCTTTAGGCTGCCAACAACCCCGACCGTCTTGGCGACGATGCCCTTCATCTCCCCATAGAGCGGGTGGCCAATGTTGAGAGAATAAAAGACGAGGTTTCCTCTTCTCTCGGTCAGGAATAGCCCATCCTCTTGAAACCTAAGCAACTCCCTTCGCAGGCTCCCGACAGAGCATTCAAGAAGACGGCTCAGTTCCCGGAGATAGTAAGTCCGGTCCGGGTTCGTGTAGAAAAGTGCGAGCAAGTCCCGCCTGATCCGAGATTTTGAGATATAAAGACTTTCCAGCATGGTTGTTCTCCAATCTGAGTACAATTGTACTCAATATGGAGAACAAATGCAACGCCCTTAAGTTCGATAATATTATCTCGACTCGAGCGGAATACGAGTCCATGTTGACGCTAATTGCGTCTTACGGGGGGATTAAAAACAGGGAAACGAGAAAAAGCGTCCTTGACATCCTATCTGGCGCGGCATTAGTATTTTGCTAACAAATGGTTGGCGTTAAGTCCTTCAGCCGGCTGAATCTGATCGATAGGAGAGATGGATAGGATGACCCCGGCGCGTTCAGGAATTCACGAGGTTGACTTCTGCAGCCAAATTGCCTCTCAAGTTGGCCTTCTCGTCCAGGCCGGAGAAAAAGTCTCTCCAATCTTTGAAGCAAGGGTGGAAGGATTCGGAGCGGGTGCGGCAGGACGAAAACGTAAAGACTTGCGGTTCTTCGACGCCAATAACAGCCTTCTTTTGTGCGGCGAAGTCAAACTCCCGGGAACTTCGGAAGGCCGTTCACCCTACGATGCGAAGTTGTGCCGCGACGCCGAGGAGAAAGCGGAAAACGCGAACATCCGGTTCTTTTTCACTTGGAACGTCAATCGCTTTGTCCTATGGGACCGGAGTCTTTGGGACCGTCCTTTCCTCGAACGGAGAGTCCGCGAATGGCGGCTTGAGAGATCGCTCCAAAGCCCGGCTGACGTCGCGATAGAAGATAATCTCAAGTTTATCAAAACCCGTTTCCTCCCCGACTTACTCCGTGAAGTTGCGGACATCATCTCGGACCGAAAACGGGATTGGTTTTTCCCGCCAGACGACATCTTCATCCGATCCTTGGAAAGTCACCTGGAATGGCCTGTCCAGTTGTTGAGCTCATATATCCTTGAGCAGGCTGACAACAGCAAGAGCTTTGGAACACGCGTTGAGCAATGGATGGTCGACCACGATTGGGCGTTCGCCCGGAATCAACCCGAGAGCTGGATTAACGCCGTCGAGAATATGTCGAAGACACTGGCCTATGTCTGGTCCAATCGGCTCATCTTTTATAAAGCCCTGATCGCCAGGTTTCCTGAATTGCCTCGGCTCGAACTCAGGCCATCGGTTAAGAGCCCCGGGGACGCCGTCTCGGCGCTGAATCGGCTTTTTCAGCGAGCCGTCGAGAGGAGCGGCGATTATGAACCCCTCTTGATGCCCGATGCGAGAGATTGGGCTACGACGCTCATCTTTCAGCCGCCCAATTCTCTGGATGCCTGGCGGGGCCTGCTCTCCAACGTTGCAACCATCGATTTTACGGAAGTTTCTTCGGATGTCGTTGGGCGCATCTTTCAAAAACTGATCGGGCCGGAAGAACGTCACCGCTATGGCCAGCATTTCACGGGCGATGATGTCGTCGACCTTATCAATGGATTCTGCATACATAATGCCCAGGATACTGTTCTCGACCCGGCTTGCGGGTCCGGGAGTTTTCTTGTCCGTGCATACTATCGAAAGCACAATTTGGATCCGTCGCGCGCGCACCGGAAGCTGATTTCCGAGCTCTTCGGCTGCGATATCGCCCTCTTTCCAGCTCATCTGGCGACCCTTAACCTCGCCGCCCGGGAAATCAATGAGGAAGCGAACTATCCCCGAATCGTAAGAAAGGATTTTTTCGATGTCGCGCCGAACCGGGCTTTTTGCAGGATTCCAGACGGTTCTGGTCATAAGAATGTCACGCTCCCTCTGCTCGATGCGGTTGTCGGGAACCCGCCCTATGTTCGGCAGGAGAAAATCGAGAAAGAGCACAAGGAACATTATGCCGCGATAGCTACTTCCTCCTGGCCCGGGTTGAAGCTCAGCGGTCGGAGCGATCTCTATTGCTATTTCTGGCCGGGCGCGGCACGACTTCTGAAGCCCGATGGCTTCTTTGGGTTCTTGACGAGCTCTTCCTGGCTGGACGTCGAATACGGATTCGAACTACAAGCATGGATTTTACAAAATTTCCGAATCCTTGCCGTTATGGAGAGCGCGGTTGAGCCCTGGTTTGAAGATGCGCGCGTAAAAACATGTGCCACAATCCTTCAGCGGTGTGGAGATGAGACGGCGCGAATGGCGAACTTGGTGCGGTTCGTGCGGTTTAATCGAGAATTGGCGGATATTATCGGTCAGGCACCGGGGCAGGACGAGACTCTGCGGCAGGCGGCTATTGATAAGCTTCGTGAGCGCATCCTTGGAGTTAACAAAAACTATCAAGACCAAGACCTCCGGATCATCATCAAAAAGCAAAAGGAGCTTTGGGCTGATGGAATCGGGGCATCATCAATATTCTCGCGTGGTCAGTCAATGCGGATTTCCGATGAAGCGGATGAGGTTGAGAGTTCTAATAAAAAACCGCGAAAAAAATCAAAGACAGCAATGCCTGCTGCTGTTCCCGGAAGTTGCGAGGGCGTATATTGTGCCGGAAAATGGGGAAGATATTTGCGGGCGCCGGATTTCTATTTCGAGGTCATGCGCAAGTTCGGCGGCCGCTTCGTCAAGCTCGGAGAGATTGTGGAAATTCGCCGCGGAATTACCAGCGGATGTGATGCTTTCTTTATGCCCAAAGATGTCACCGCCAGGATACTAGAGGAATACCCGGGAGAGCGGGATTTTCGACGTTACTCAGGCGGGGCGACTCGGGAAGACGTTGAAACTGGCAGTCTGAAGATCGTTGAGGCAGGGGATGGAAGCATACATCCGGTTGAATCCAGATTTCTGGCGCCGGAAGTTCACAGCCTGATGAAGGTCGACCGGCCGATAGTTCGTGCTTCCGACCTGGACCGGGTTGTGCTTTTGGTCGGCGAATCAATGGATAAGCTGAAGAAAAAGTCGCCCTGGGTCTGGCGATATCTCCAATACGGGAGCCAGGCGACGTTCGAGTCATCGAAATCACGCCCGATCCCTTTGCCGAAGCGTTCGACGTGTGCGGCCAGAAATCTTTGGTATGACCTGACTGGGCTTTTCCGGCCGGGAATCGTATTTTGGCCGATGGCCCAACAGTATCGCCATATTATCGCCGCTAATCCCGAAAAACTCATCTGTAATCATAATTTATTCGATATCGACGCGCCGAAATATGCAAATTCTGAGAAAGTGGCCTTGATAGCTATCATGAACTCGACATTGGTGGGCCTGTTCAAAACATTTTACGGTCGATTTGCAGGAACCGAGGGCAATCTTAAAACCGAAGTCGTTGACGTCAACCTTATGGAAATTCCTGATCCAAGAAACATCGTTCCAAACTTGGCAAAGAAGTTCGAGAATGCCCTGGCGCGGATGAGCAAACGGGAAGTAGGCCGGCTTGTCGAAGAGCAACTCATGGATTGTCACGACCCGGAAAAGGCCCGGCTTATTGGCAATGGGCCGATTAACCTGTCGAATGAATTGTGCGAGACAGATCGGAGAGAGTTGGATGATGCGGTCTTCGAACTTTTAGGAGTCAAGAATTTGGAGGAGCGGGCGGATCTTGTCAATAGACTTCATGAGGCCACGGCACGACACTTCAGAGATATCAGGATCGTTGAGATTGAGAAAATGGAGCAGCGCTCCAAATCTGGAAACCGTAAAATCACGGCGGCTGAAATCGTTGCGGATATCTGGGATGCCCTTGCGTTCGAGGATTGCCTGCCGCTTCAGGAATGGCTCGAAAAGCAGGCCGAATCAGATAAAGAGTTAACGATTCCGGAGGAACGGCCTGTTTTCTATCCAGAAAATCCGCTTTTTGAGCTGAGAACCGTCGGCTTCGGCAAAGACGGGAAAATACGGATGGATTATGATTCGCAAGAACAGGCCAGCCTTGTTTTCCGCTTGGCGGAACTGGGCTTGACCGGAAACGCAAAGTTGCCTTCAACCCGCCGAGGTTGTGCAGATGTCTTGGCAAGGCTTAAAGAAAGAATCGAGAAAGCCCAAGCCCAAATCAGAGAGCTCACCGAGAGCCGGACATCAGAGAAGCGGCTCCAGGCTCAAATCTTGGAGGCATTGGAACGATGGTATGTCCAAGGCCACGGGCGCTCGGGGAATGGTTCGGCGAAGGCCGCTTGACCTCGCTTGATAATGCCGGAGGGGTCAGCTCCTGCCCCCTCTCCTTCTTTCGGTGTTTAGAAACCCGCAGTATTCACTCCAATCGATCCGCTCGATTTCCCCATCTGGATAAACGAGTTCGCACTCGAAGTATTTCGTAACATCCAGCAAAAACGTGCTAATTCTCCTTTTAAACCGTTTGATATCCTTTTCAAGAGTGCCGGAAGCTTTCATTTCATCTATAGCCTCCCGATACAAGATCAACCTGAGAACTATCGCTTTTCCATGTTCAGTTTTTATGACTTCCCCTACGACGGGAATGCGGTAACTGAAGCGAATAGCCATGCTTTGTTAAACAAGCGGATGAATTGTCCTTCGTCTCTATAGACGCGGGAAAACCAAGAAATTCTCAGATTGTGCCGAAATGGATGGGCTAACGAAGAGCGGTGTGGGGCCCAGTCATCCCGACACTATTGGTGATTTTCAATCGGCAAGACTTTTATGACGCGTTTCATCGCTTAGTAGTTGGTGGCTATCTGCATACTGAAGCAGAGATTGGCACGGCAAGATTAGTCAATACTGACGACGCCGTGGATCTTGAGTTTCGGGACGGTCACGATGAGGCGACCGCCGGCCCATGACCATTCGAGCGTTCCACCATCGGGAACCCAGGTCACGGACTTGGGCCGCAACGGCGAGCATGGCCGGCGTCCGGAAGATGCCGATGATCAGGCTGACGACGACCATCGTCGAATCGAAGGTGGTCAGTTTCGCCTTGATTGCCATGCGGCTTCCTATTCGTATAAGTAATTCTATCCTTGTTCAATTAGAAAAAGCCCAAAATTGCCGTTAGAGATTTTTTAAGCCCGGGGTTTATCAGTTTTAGAGCCTCGGTGACAGACGGTGAGCGGCCACCCTCCGAAAAGAGAGCTACCATCCGGGCGTTTTTCGCGAGTTCATCTTCAAGCCGGGTTTTTGTGCCGACTCCCCCGTTGCCTGGCCTGTTCGTTTAAGATCTTAAGTGTTGAATCTCACATGAGACTGTAAGTTTCCTCTAATATTTTATCAGTTTCTCTTGTATAAAGGGTGGTCTGTTGCAGATAAGGTTTACGCCGTAAATATAAATCCTACCGGCAGTCTAGGGAAAAAACATCTTGTTTTTTCTAATTGACATCGTAGAATGTGATTGGTGATCTAAAACCAACTATCGTCAGCAGGAGGTATCAATGAGCCTTGTTATTGTTACATATGTGCCAGATGGAATTGTGATGGCCTCTGATAGCCGACAGTCCATTACCATAGAAGCTAAGTCTCCTGACGGTACCGAGTTGCCAAAGATCGAGACAATAAATTCTGATAGTGTCTACAAATCTTTTCTTCTTTCGAGGGAAGATAAGGGCGGTAACAAATATTTTGAGGTTGGGATAAGCTCATTTGGCCAAGATTTACTTGGCGGTGTCTCAATTGCCAGTCATATAAAACACTTTGCTGAACAGGACTTGGTTGATGCTGACGATGTTGCCTCAATTCCGAAAAAACTCGTTAGTTTCTTTAAAAGTCGTTTCCCTACTGCAGATACCGGATTTCACGTAGCCGGATACAAGAAGGACGGCAAAAGGAGCATTCCCTATGTTTATTATAGCCATGTAGCAAAAAATATTCTTGAACAAAGGAAAAACACTAATATTGAAGGCAATCTAATCTACGGAGCCTCGTGGTCTGGAATGATAGACGTAATCTCAGGGCTAATCAATCCTGTAGTGACCACAGACCAAGAGGGAAAACAAAGAGTAATTAAAAACGCAATTCCGATTGTATGGGATGCAATGCCCCTGCAGGATGCTATCGATTTTTCGATTTTTGCAATAAGGACAACCATTGATACCATACGTTTTCAGGCTCGGCCAAAAAACGTTGGCGGGCCAGTAGATGTTCTTGTTATAACTCCGGATGGAGCAAGGTGGATCCAGAGAAAAGAACTTAAGGCAATATAGTATAGATCGAACTAAATGATCTCGATAAATGCAGATAAGATCAGAGATCTTATAGAAACTGCTTTTTCCGGGCCAGAAAGAGAAGAAGCACTTTTATTTCACGTGTCTGTAGAACGAAAAGCTAAAGCCTTAATTCTGTTTTATGAACTGGTGGAAAAAAGTCTACCCAATTTCGTTAAGATCAACTCTCAGTCAACTTCGTCCCTTGACAGAAAAGAAGCGGAAGAAATTATCGATATAAAGCCCCTTCTTTCTGAGATAAGTGCATATATTGACGCGTTTTTCATGAGCGGAAGGAGTACCATGGATGCATTTGCTCATGAGATACGAAGCATTTATGGATTAGGGGGGCATACGGGTAATTTGTACTTTAGTAAGGTTCCTTCTCTTTTAAGAAGATTTCACGATAACTCTAGAATGTCTTCTTATTTTCAATCAAATGATGTAGAGAACCAAGCATGGTACAAAGAACTGAATATTTATAGGCATGCATCAACTCATGAGAGCATTATCCCATTTATGCCCTCAATTAGTATCGACCCGTTAACAAGTGAATGGAAAAAGCCAATTTTAAAGCTGCCAATCGATCCAACATCCAGACCTCTTCAATATAATAGCAAGAACTTCGTTGATATAGGCAAGAGCATACGAGAAGGTCTGAGCAAGCTCTTAGTCGGAATCTATGATGAAATATTGCAGGATATTGTTGAAAGCAAAACAAAGATAACCTCCACAACATAAAATCGAAAGCAAGTGCGGCCCTACCGCCCCGACGCAAATAAGTAATATTGATAATTCTAAAGGCTTAGGACGAGACCCTCGATAATCAGGCAAAAATCAATTACTTAGTTAATGACGACGACGCCGTGGATTTTGAGCTTCGGGACGGTCACGGTCAAGCGGCCGTCACTCCAGCGCCAGTCGAGCGTCCCTCCGTCGGGGACCCAGGTAACGGTCTTGGGCTGCGCGGGCGTTCTTATCGTCACTCTGATGTTTTCGAGCGGCGGGATGAAGTCCGTGAAGCCGTAGCGGTCGGGGAGAGGCATCCCGGCCGTGTTGAGGAGGTGGACGGAGAGCTTCCCGTCGCGGGTCCTCCAGAGAGAGACGTCCAGACAGTAAGGGCCTTCGATCCGAACGGCCGGGTCGGGGTAGAGCGTGGCGGTTAGCTTACCGACGAATTCTCTGAGCCAAGGATGGTGAGACCGGAAGTAGAGCGTGGTGACAGGTCCGTAGACCGTGCCGACCTTGCCCTTCCCGAACGAGTTGACCGTTGCCGTGATCTGGCCATCCTTGCGCGTATCCCGTGTCGGATGGAAGGACCCGGCCGCCAGGGCCGCATCCGCCTCGACCTTCAGGCGAGTTGTTTGACGGCGCGCTCGATGCGCTCCAGGGCCTCGACGAGAAGAGCCCGGGGACAGCCGAAGTTGATGCGGACAAAGCCGGCCGCTTCCTCTCCGAACAACGTGCCGTCGCTGAAATACACGCGAGCCTTCTTCAGGAAAAAGTCGTTGAGCGCGCCGGGCTCGAGGCCGAGACCCCGGCAGTCGAGAAGCGCCAGGTAGGTCCCCTCGGGCTTGACGAGCCGGACTCCGGGGATCCGCTCTTCGAGGAACTTTTCCATGAAATCGACGTTGGCCTCGAGGTAGGGCAGAAGCTCGTCGAGCCAATCATCGCCTTGGCTATAGGCGGCTTCGAAGCCGACGATGCCGAAGACCTGGCCGAGCTCGAAGCCGGCCCGCTCTGTCTCGTCCTTGAAGGCCCCAAGGAGCTTGGGATTGGAGGCGATCACTACCGCCGTGGACAGGCCGGGGATGTTGAAAGTCTTGCTCGGGGCGATGCAGGTGACGGTCCGGTCCGCCAGGTCCGATGAGAGCGCGGCGAGGACATGATGCCGATGGCTGGAATAAACGAGGTCGGCGTGGATCTCGTCGGAGACGACGACGAGGTCCCTTTCTTTGGCGAGACGACCGAGGGCCTCGAGCTCATCGCGGGTCCAGACGCGGCCGACCGGATTGTGGGGGCTGCAGAGGATGAGCATCCGGCTGCCTTCGTCGAGTTTCCTCTCGAGGTCCTCGAGGTCCATCGTGTAGCGCCGGCCGTCGAACTGGAGAGGGTTCCGGACGACGCGGCGGCTGTTATTTTCGACAGCGTGATAAAAGGGGAAATAGACGGGCGTTTGAATGATGACGCCGTCGCCCGGCTTGGTGAAGGCCCGGACCGAGTAGTTGAGGGCCGGGACGATGCCCGGCGTTTTGGCCATCCAATCCTTTCGGATTTCCCAGCCGTGCCGGCGCTTGAGCCAGCCGATGGCGGCCTGCCAGAACGACGGTGGGATGAGCGGGTAGCCGTAGACGCCGTGAGCGGCCCGGTTGCGGATGGCTTCGACGACCGCCGGCGGGGCCTCGAAGTCCATGTCGGCCACCCACATAGGGATGGCGTCCTCGACCTTGAGGACTTTGCGGGGATAGACCCACTTCAGGGATTCGGTACCCGTACGGTCGACAACCTTGTCGAAATCGTATTTCAAATCAGGAACTTGCCGTTTTTCGCGATAATCTTGCCCTTCGCCGTGATCGTCACCTTGTCGACCAGGGCGTCGAAGTGGTACTTGCTCTTGTTCTTCCCGATGCCGTAGGAGTCGCCGATGGCGAAGTGGACCGTGCCGAAGGCCTTCTCGGCCTCGAGCATGTTGGGGCATATTCGGGCGCCCTTGTTCGTGCCGATACCGAACTCGCCGATGATCCTGCCGGTCTCGTCCGCCCCGATCGTCTCGATGACCTCGGCGATGCCCTTGCCTTTGAAGTCGACGAGCTTGCCCCGCTTGAACGTCATCTTGCCGGGGCCGAGCTTGTCGTCGATGAGGCTGATAGCGATCGTCCCTGTGAACGTCTCCTCGACCGGGGCCGTGTAGCATTCGCCGGCCGGGAGGTTGCCGTGCATGCCCTTCCGGCTGATGTTGCCGTTGTCGTTGTGCCAGGCCCGGCCCCTGACGCTGAAGGCGATCCGCGTGCCGTCCGGGTTCTCGACGACGACGTCCTCGGCGTCCTTCATGGCCCGCATGACCTTCTTCGTGAACTTGTCCATCTCGGAGAAGTCGACGTTGACGAGACGTTCCATCATGTCCCGGGTCAACCCGGGCATCATGCAGATGCGGCCGTGCTTTCCGCCCTCGGAGACCATGAAGCCGCGGAAGGGCTTTTCCGGGAAGCGGCCTTCGAGGAGATAGGTCGTGGCCGAAGCGTTGCGGATGAGGTCCTTGAACTGCCGCGTCGGCTCCGTGATGGGCCGCAGGGTTTCGGTCATGAGATAGGTCGTCGTCTCGGCGCCGGCCTGCTTCGCGTGGTAGGCGAGGGCCTCGGCGATGTCCATTTTCTGCTTGTCCGTGACGAGTAGGTATTTCTCGCCGGGCTTGAGACGCAGGGCCTGGTTGATGGCCCGGTCGGCCGCCGAATAGAGTCTATTCGTTTTCATGGGTGAACTCCGTTTTTCTTATTTCGTCCGCCGCGCGTCCCAATAGACGAAACCGCAGAGGAGGAGGAACGCGGCCAGGCTGATGATCTGGCCGAAGCCCGTGAACCAGGCCGCGGGCGTGCCGTCGACCCAGCGGCCGCCCTCGAGGACCATCGGGACTCCCAGGCTGATGAAGTGGTCGAGCTTCGTGAGCTTGAGCACGGCCAGGACGATGCCCATCAGGGCGCCGCCGGCGATGAACCCGGAGGAGATGAGCGTGCCGCGGTTGTTGCGCCGCTCGC
>Ga0315286_10005828_pt1 | contig 11928 bp, 11 predicted proteins | sample YL17G10_0_MG_FD_205038 | JGI IMG/M metagenome (GOLD analysis project Ga0315286, IMG submission 205038) | Sediment microbial communities from Yellowstone Lake, YNP, Wyoming, USA - YL17G10_0 | ecosystem: Environmental > Aquatic > Freshwater > Lake > Sediment | place: USA: Wyoming | collected... | reverse complement strand
TGTCGTCCTTCCGGTACAGGAAGGACTGACCCGACGCCCGGTGCTTCGCATGGTTCACAGGTCAGGTTCGGGGGAACTGACACTCACCGAGCAAAATGGGCTAGAGGAGAGGCCGCACCATGATGGTCTGCTCCCGTCTCGGTCCTACAGAGACGATGTCAATGGGGCAGGCCACCACCTCTTCCAACCTTTTCACATAGGACCTGGCTGCCGGCGGTAGATCATCCAAATGGCGCACATCGTTTGTACGGCATTGCCAGCCAGGCAATTCCTCGTAAACAGGCTGGCACCTCTCTAGTACCATCGAGCTACTCGGGAACTGATCGGTGCTCTTGCCATTCACTTTGTAGCTAGTGCAAAGCTTTATGGAGTCAAGGGTATCCAGAACATCCAGCCGAGTCAGTGCCAAGGCATTGAATCCGCTGATATAGGCGCTGAAGCGAGCCGCTACCACATCAAACCACCCACAGCGTCTCGGCCGTCCTGTTGTCGCCCCGTACTCGTGACCCTTTTGCCTGATCAACTCACCGACTTCACCATGGATTTCCGTAGGCATAGGTCCACCGCCCACTCTGGTAGTGTAGGCTTTAACCACGCCCAGATTGCATTCAACTCTCCATTCGGACGGACTCAAACCCAGCCCGACAAAGGCTCCGGCAGCCACAGACGACGAAGAGGTGACATAAGGATAGGTGCCAAAGTCAATGTCCAGAAGGGTGCCTTGTGCTCCCTCCAGCAATACCAACTCTCCCCCCTTCAGGGCCCCTTTGATCAGAGGCTCGGTTTCACATATGAACGAAGCTAACTCCTCTCCGTACTGGATACACTGATGATAGACCTCCTCCAAAGACAGAGGGGGCACCCCATACACCTTGGTCAAGATGGGATTCTTCTGCTCTAGGGCAGTGCGTAGCCCCTGAAGCAGTTCGTCTTTGTGAAGAAGTTCACCGGCTCTAATCCCCAGCCGCGCTGCCTTGTCCATATAGGCCGGCCCCACCCCAGTGCGGGTAGTCCCTATAGCTTTAGGTCCCTTGGCTTCCTCCTCCAGCCTATCCAGAAGCACATGATAGGGCATAATCAAATGGGCCCGATGGCTGATGAATAGTCTGGAGGTATCTACCCCCTTCTTCTTAAGCTGCTCCAATTCTTCCAGAATGACAGACGGGGAAAGCACTACGCCATTACCGATAACACAGACGGTATGTGGGTAGAAGATGCCCGAGGGAATCAGATGCAGCCTGAATTCCCCATAGGGGTTGCACACGGTGTGCCCCGCATTAGAGCCACCGGAGTAACGGGCAACCAGATTAGCCTTCTCGGCGAGAAGGTCGACAATCTTGCCCTTCCCCTCATCACCCCACTGGGCTCCAACAACAGCGATTATCGGCATGAAGATTCACGCTTTGAGACAGTTTCCTGACTGTGGCGAGGAACTAGTAACGACTCATATACTTCGTTCCCCAGAACCGGAGCAGTGCCACACCGCCAGCAATCCCACCTATAACAGCTATGGCTATCACCCATGCCGGTATCGCTCCGACAGCCGACAGGATGATCAGCACAATTGCCAGCACAATGACTCCAAGAAAGCTCCACTGGAATGTGTTGTCGCTCATAGCCCTCTCCCTCCTTCTTGAGACCATATCATCCAAATCCTCTTGGGCAACCACAAGAGACGCCCTATTTGCTATCTCAGCAGAAATCAAATACTCTGGTTTGCACGTCGCACATGAATAAGGCGCTGCAAAACCGTCACCAATGTAAGGCCGGTTAATATGCACAAGATGACCAGCATTGCCTTGTCTATCCACTGAGTCAGGATGAGCCCCAGCGCCAAAGCGATAACCCTCTCAGCTCGAGTGAACAGCCCAACCTCGCACTCTATCCCCAGTCCCTCGGCCCTCGCCTTGATGTAGCTAACTAAGACTGAGCCTACAAAAGCGGTATAAATAAGCAGGGGTTCCCAGGTGACATCCTTATTTATGTAAACGATCAGAAGCCCCAGAAGCACCGCTGCTTCCCCAAGGCGGTCACACACGGAATCAAGAAGAGCTCCGAACTTCGTCGTTTGACCCTTAGCCCGCGCCAGTGGGCCATCCAGCAGATCGAAAGCTCCAGAGAGGAGAACCAGGACACCTCCCCAGACCCAGTATTCCTTAGCTATAACTGCCGCCGCCGCCCCACTCACTGCCAAACCTATCAGCGTCAAGGAATTGGGCGTCACCCCTGTCCTGCAGAGGAGGTTGATCAACCAGAATGTGGAGCGCTCGGCCGCGCGATGACGCACCTCTGACAGATTCATCAGTTACCTCGCCCTAACAACTCCAGATAATAGTCCATTGTCTGGCGAGCCACGATATCCCATGTTTGCCCTTCAACCTTGCTTCTGCCATTGCGGCCCATCTGTTCGCGCCGAGCTTTGTCCTTGAGAAGAGCGACCAGGGTTTCAGCCAGCGTGTTTTCATCTTTGGGTGGCACCAGCAATCCCTCGACACCATCAGTCAACACATTAGCATATCCATCAATGTTTGAGGCAACTATCGGCTTACCGGCAGACATAGCCTCCAGCAAGACAATTCCGAAGCTCTCTCTCCCCACAGCCGGAATACAGAATACGTCTGCGGTGCGGTAGTATCGCGGTAAGTCATCATGAGATACATAGCCAACAAAAACCACATCTTTCAACTTCACCGCTTGAATCCAACGTTCGTACCGGGACCTACTACCGGGACCGACTACAATAAGCCTCGATTCGGGGATTTGTTCTTTCACCCTTCTGTAGGCTTTGAGAAGGTATCTCAGGCCCTTACGTTCATCAAGCCGGCTGACAAATAGGATATTCAATTTGCCATCGCAGAGCTCTTCGATCGGAAGCACTTCTGACGAAAAACGCTCCACATCAACACCATGAGGTATTATGCGATAATTACCGGGAAAGTACCGCGAAACAAACCTCTTGGCTGGTTCGGAAACAGCGATCTTCCCATCAAGCTTGTTGTAGAATCTTCTACAGAGAGGTTTCATCAGCCAATATCCAAAAGAATACTTGTAATAGGCATGAAAAGTGGCCATGTTCACTGAATGAGACAGAGGAAGTACCATCCAGGGCAGAGAAGGAAACAAAGGCTCATGAAAATGGATAATGTCGAATCTCTCCTCTTCCAGGATCGATTTCACTTTGGGTATCAGCCACCACGATATAGTAATCCGAGCCACCGAGCCGTTCGAAGGATATGGAAATGTTCTTCCTAAGGCAATTACTTCCTGCGAGCAGGGGAGAGCCTTCTTATTGGAGCAAGGGGCCAGAACTTTCACCTGGTTTCCCATCTTGGCCATGCTGATAGCCAAGTTAGAAATGTGCGTATTGACCCCCCCCGGGTAAGCATAGTCATAAGGGGAAACCAGCGCGATATTCATCGCTCTCAATCTGCCCTATTCCCTGCCGCTTAAGCTCCCAGGAGGCAAGGTCTCATTGTTCACCCCGTCCACAAACTCCCCTGTCATCCTGTGCGCTTCCGAATCGGTATACTGCACAGGTGGCGATTTCATGAAGCAAGCTGACGGAGCAACCAGGGTGCCAGCCAACCCCCTTTCCAGTGCCAGCTTACAACACCTTATGGCATCAATAACCACCCCGGCTGAATTGGGGCTGTCCCACACCTCGAGCTTGAGCTCGAGATTAAGCGGCACATCGCCGAAAGTCCGCCCCTCCATACGAATGTGACAGAATTTGCGATCCTCAAGCCACGGGACATAATCGCTCGGCCCTACATGAATATCATGGGGATCAAGTGGGTAATCCAGTTGAGATGTAACCGCATTGGTCTTGGAGATCTTCTTAGATTCCAGGCGTTCTCTCTCCAGCATGTTATAGAAGTCTGTATTACCCCCGAAATTCAACTGGTAGGTCCGTTCCAGCTTAACCCCCCGATCACGAAACAGCCTGGTAAGTACCCGATGCGTGATAGTAGCACCCACCTGTGACTTGATGTCATCGCCGATTACAGGCAGTCCTTTCTCGGCAAAACGCTTCTGCCAGTACCCTTCTCGAGCTATGAATACGGGGATACAGTTGACGAAGCCACAGCCAGCATTCAAAACTTGCTCCACATACCACTTGGTAGCCTCCTCGCTACCCACGGGCAAATAGCTAACGACCACATCAGTTTTGGTATCCTTGAGAATGGCTGTAACATTTGCTGTGGGTCCAGGCGCTTTGGTAATGATTTGCGAAAGGTATTTGCCCAGACCATCGTGGGTCATCCCTCGCTCAACCTTCACCCCTGCAGGAGGCACCTCACAGAACTTGAAGGTATTGTTAGGAGGGGCATATATGGCTTCTGCCAAGTCCTTGCCTACCTTATTCTTATCAATATCGAAGGCAGCCACAAATTGCATGTCGCCGACATGATATCCCCCGAGGTTAGTGCACCTCAAACCCGGGACGAACTCGTTCTCCTTTGCATTACGATAGTAATAGACGCCTTGAACCAAGGAGGAGGCACAATTGCCCACACCTATTATGGCTACATTTATTTTCTTTCCCAAGTTCGGCAAGTCTCCTTTCCTCTTCTTCACACTGCCCCCTGCTCTAGCCGACGCCTCCACCAAAGGCTATGATCAGACAACCTGGCTCGCCAACAGCACGAAGTATCATAGCAGTTACTCTGTCAAATATCTACTGATCAGATCAGACAGCCACCCACCTTGTTCGGCATGTCCACCTGTGCTATATTTATAACCTAAAATCCGTCGGGAGGCAACCAGAGATTTACGACTTCCATACCCATACCTCTCTCAGTGATGGAGACCTCTCACCCATTGAGCTAATACGGCGCGCCGCAGAAAAGGGTTATCGGGCCGTTGGCCTGACCGACCATGTTGGATTGGGGTCTTTAGAAAGAGTAATCTCCGAGCTAAGCGAAGACTGCCTCATAGCCAGAAACCACTGGGACATCCTTGCCATCCCAGGGATCGAACTCACCCACCTGCCAGCCCAAGCCATTGCTGAGGGAGCCAGACGAGCCAGAGAGCTGGGAGCACAGATAGTGGTGGTTCATGGTGAAACCATCGTTGAACCAGTAGAAAGAGGAACCAATCTGGCAGCCGTCCAATCCGGGGATGTAGACATCCTGGCTCACCCTGGACTGCTAACACCTCAGGAAGCCAAACTGGCAGCAGCAAAGGGCATATTCATAGAAATAAGCGCACGGAAGGGGCACTGCCTGACTAACGGGCACCTGGCCCGCCTGGTCAAAACCACCGGCATCAGGTTGTTGATCAACTCCGATGCTCATGAGAGTTCGGATTTGCTTACCCCATCATTGGCGGAGGCTATACTGAGGGGCTGCGGTTTGAAAGAAAGCCAGGTGCACGATGTGCTCCACACCCACCCCCTCTCCCTGCTAGGCAGGCTGAAGCTATCCACCACATATTCCAAATAGGTTGTCAAGGTTCCTCATCTGCCCCAGAATCAGCGAAGGAACACCGGTTCTCTGTATCACTGCCATCTGCAAGATGAAACACCTTCTCGGGATGCCACAGGCCCTCTTTTCGGCGCAACACGGCCAGAAAGCGACCATCGGTCGAGTAGGCACGACATCGATCCACAGACTGACTGAAAACGCAGCTACGCTCCAAGGATATGGAACGCCCGTTAGCTACCAGCGATTCGCTTTCCCTGTCCAGAATAGCCGCCTCCCAGCCAAGTAGCACCTCATCAACAGCATAGAGGTAGCATTGCCAGCAGCCACGGGTAGAGGCCTCCTCCAGTAATGCCAGAGGCACAGCCTCACTGACGTCGAAAGGCTCACTCTTGAGACGAATCAGCTTGCCAAGATGAGCGCCACACCCGAGGGCCAATCCAATATCATGAGCTAGAGAGCGAATATAGGTGCCACCGCTGCACTCGACCTCAATAACGATAGTGGGGAATCGCCATTCCAAGAGCTCCAGGCGAAAAAACTGAACCCTCCTGGGTTTTCTGGGTACCTCAATCCCTTTCCTGGCAAGCTGGTAAAGGCGCTTGCCTTTGTACCTGATGGCACTGTACATCGGCGGTATCTGGTCAACGGAGCCATAGAAAGAACGGAGCACTCCTTCCACCTGCTCCCTGGATACTGAAAAGGGTTCGCTTCTGTGAACTACCTTGCCACTGGCATCGTAGCTATCGGTTGCTACTCCCAGCTCAACCTCGGCCTTATAGCTCTTTCGGGCCCCGGCCAAGAACTCGACAATCCTTGTTCCCTGGCCAAAGCAAACAACCAGAACCCCCGTAGCTTCGGGATCAAGCGTACCGGCATGACCTACTCGCGGCTCGCCAGTCAGGTGTCGCAATCTGGAGACTACTGCAAAGGAGGTTATGCCGGCCGGCTTGAGGACATTCAGAACACCATCAACACTCACCGGGTCCCTTTTCCCCAGTCTCGGTAGTGGCTACCTGGCTAATCAACCGGAGGACCTGAGCCCCTTGAGATATGGATTCATCGCGGTGAAAGCTCAATTCCGGGGTATGCCGCAAATCGAGTCGCTTACTCATCTCTTTCCGGAGGAAACCCGAAGCTGCAGCCAGAGCCACAAAGACCCCGTCTTCTTCCTTTTCACTGCCCATGACGCTGACCATTACTCTGGCGTGCCGTAGATCCTGAGAAACCGAAACCTGAGTCACAGTAACAAAGCCGCTCAGCCGAGGGTCCTTAACATGGCGCTGCAGCAATTCGCTCATCTCTTGGCGGATAAGGCTATTCAGCCGTTCAGTGCGCCGACTCATCAACCTTCCCCCTTCGATAAGCCTCAATTATGTCGCCTATCTCAAACTGACTGAACCCCTCCACTCCCACTCCACACTCAAAGCCCGCTGCTACCTCTCTCACATCGTCCTTAAAGCGCCTCAGACTGTTCACGGCACCTTGGTGAACTACCTCCCCCCGTCGCCTAATCCTGACCAGACTATCCCGGTTCAGCTTTCCGTCGGCAACACTGACTCCGGCTGCCTTATTATGCTTGCCCGCGGTGAAAACAGCCCTCACTTCAGCATGGCCATCAATGACTTCGGCATAGGTGGGCTCCTTCATACCCTTGACGGCCCTCTCCAAATCATCGAGCAGTTCATATATCACTTTGTAGCAACGGATGTCCAGCCCCTCCAACGCAGACAGACGCCGGGCACCCAGAGTGGGTGCAGTATCAAAGCCAAGGATAATCCCCTTAGAAACCAGAGCTAGCAACACATCGCCTTCGGTGATGGCACCACTGCCCGAGTGAATGACTTTCACCCTCACTTCCCCTGTCTGAAGCCGTTCGATGGAGCTCTTTATCGGCTCGATGCTCCCTTCAACGCCCGTCTTAAGAATGAGATTGAGCTCTTTGGTCGTTCCTTCTTTGATTTGGGTTAGCAGACTGTCCAAGCTCAAGGTTCTCGTTGGCCCAACCGTCTTCGTCTGCTTTTCCTGCTGCCTCTTTTGAGCTAAGTCCCGTGCCTCCCGTTCGCTGCTGACCGCGGTAAACGTGTCGCCAGCTTGAGGCACACCGCTCAATCCTAATACTTTGACCGGAGTAGCCGGCTCTGCTTTCTTGATCCGCTTGCCCGCATCATTAAACATGGCCTTCAATTTGCCCCAAGTATCACCAACAACCACGGGATCGCCTGGCTTAAGGGTGCCGTCTTGCACCAAGAGCGTTGCCATGGCCCCTCTTGTCTTATCCAGCCCTGCCTCGATGACCACCCCGCTAGCGGGGCGGTTCGGATCCGCCTTAAGCTCCAGCATATCAGCCACAATAAGTATGTTTTCCAGAAGTTCGTCAACACCTGTTTTCGCCTTGGCAGAAACAGGGACACATATGATGTCTCCACCCCACTCCTCAATAACCAAACCTTCATCACCCAGTTGTCGCTTCACTCGTTCTGCATTGATACCTGGTTTGTCGATCTTGTTCAGAGCCACCACAATGGGAACCCCTGCAGCTTTAGCATGCGCAATGGCCTCTCGCGTCTGTGGCATTACGCCATCATCAGCAGCTACTACGAGAACAGCAATGTCCGTTGCCCTGGCCCCTCTGGCCCGCATGGCAGTAAAAGCCTCGTGGCCCGGGGTATCCAGGAAGGTAATCTTTCTATCGCCTACTTCTGCTTGGTATGCCCCGATGTGTTGTGTAATACCCCCTACCTCACCGGCCATTACATTGGTTTGGCGGATGGCATCCAGTAGCCTCGTCTTACCATGGTCGATATGCCCCATCACTGTGACCACGGGAGGACGAGGTTGAAGCTCCTGCACCCCCGATTGCCTTATGCCCGCGACAGCGGCTTCTTGGACCGGTTTCTCTACAGGCTCGTAACCAAAATCTGCAGCGATCACTGCCGCAGTATCATAATCAACAGTCTGATTGAGGCCGGCTATAACGCCATTCTCCATCAGTTGTTTAACCACTTCCACACCGTTAACCCCCAGTGAATTGGCCAGTTGTTGCACTGTTATCAAGGGTGGAAGCTCAACTTTGTGCTCCACCTGGGAGGATGATCTCGTTTCCTTGCTACCTTTTATCACCGATTTCCTTCATCCCCATATTATGAATTGCCTTTATCATCGCTGCAAAGCGTCCTGCCGACCTCCAGCAAGCCCGCCCAACTCTCGGGACCTATTTTGCCCCGCAAGGCATGCCCCAGCCTGTTCTTTTTGAGCCCCTTCTCCCAACACTCCGAGGAGTAGCAAAGATAGGCGCCACGCCCGGCCTTCTTCCCGGATAAGTCTACCTCAACCCTGCCATCGGCAGCACAAACCAGACGGATCAACTCGTGCTTTGGCTTGCCTTCACGACAAGCCACACAGCTACGACAGGGGATATGTCTAGGGCGCTTCGGCTGACCGTTGCTGTAAATCTTCGTCTGCCTCCTTACCAAAGTCTAACCCCTTGTCCAATTCCTCATCCACATCAAAATCCTCATCTGCTACACGCTGCCGCTTAATCGCCTTTTTCGGCTTGGGTTTTGCTGTTGGCAACTCGTCCTGAGGAACGCCCAACTTCTTCCCTTTCTTGACCTTGGTTTCCAGTTTGGGCACCGAGGTCACTCCACCAAAGCGCCTCTGAATCCTCTCCGTGGCCGCCTCTATCTCAGAAAGTATCTCTTCAACTGAATATGTCTTCTCCGGTTCCTCAACTCTGGCTGGTGCCTTAGCCTCTACTGGTGCCTTCGTCTCTACTGGTGCCTTAGCCTCTACTGGCGCCTCAGCACGAGCCGGGGCGACCTCCTCGGTCACCTCCGGCGCCTTCACCCCCACCACCTCAGCCGCTTCTTCGGCCACGGGTTGCTGTAACACAGCCTCAACCACAGCTTCAGCCGCTGAAACCACTTCAACAGCCTCTCTTGCAGACTCTTCTATGCGCCCTTCCGCTCCAACCACCTCCGCAACCTCTGGCGGCTTTAGAGCAACCTTCGCCGCCTCCACCATGGAGACACTCCTAATATCAATCCGCCAGCCAGTAAGCCGGGCAGCAAGCCGGGCATTCTGCCCCCCTTTCCCAATAGCCAGTGAGAGTTGCCTATCAGGAACAATGACATTGCCGCGCTTCCCCTCCTCGTCCATTTCCACCTTGACCACCGAGGCCGGACTGAGAGCGCTAGCAATGAAGACTGCAGGATCAGAATGCCATTGGATCACATCTATCTTCTCACCGTTCAGCTCTTTGATAATGTTCTGAATTCTGATACTGCGAAGCCCGAGGCAACAACCTACAGCATCCACCCCTTCCTGACGTGCTGTCACAGCCACCTTGCTTCGATACCCTGGTTCACGGGCAAGAGCTTTGAGCTCCACTATTCCGCTATGGATTTCAGGGACTTCCAATTCAAAGAGCCGCCGCAGCAGATTCTGGTGCGTCCGCGATACTATCAACTGCGTCCCTCTAGGGGTCCTTGCCACTTTCGTAAGATATAGCTTCAGCCTCTGCCCCACTCGGTAATGCTCTGTGCTCACCTGTTCAGGCAGAGGAAGTATCGCCTCTGCTCTGCCTATATCAACAATAGTCTGCTTGGGCTCTATGACATGCACCACACCGCTGACAATGTCACCTTCCTTGTCAGCATACTCTCCATAGACAGCGTCCCGTTCTGCCTCCCGCAATCGCTGTAGGATCACCTGCTTTGCTGTCTGAGCGGCAATACGTCCGGCGTCAGCCGGAGTGTACTCCACCTCGATCAAATCCCCGACTTGAGCATCTGCCTTAAGCTTTCTCGCTTGGGCCAGTGTCAGCTCTTGACGAGGGTCTGTAGTCCTCCTCACTACAACCTTCCAGGCATAGACCTTGACCTCGCCTGTTTGAGGCATGATCTTTACGGAAACATCCTGATCAGGCGCAAAGCTAGTCTTCTTGAAGACAGGAACCAAGGCAACCTCCAAGGTCCTGATAATGACTTCCTTAGTTAGGTTTCTCTCAGCAGCCAACTGCGTAAGAGCGATCACAAAATCCGTCTTCATCTCCGGGTCAGGCCTCCCCTCCCAATGTCTCCTGTAACAAAAGAAGTGGGGGATACCCACTCCGCTTCGCAAATCAGACTCGCTATTAATATATCACAACAGAAGCAACAAAGCAATAGCCCCAAAAAACGACAATACAGCCCCTCACATTGCGTCTGAATCTGACCATTCCCTACGCAATCGATACATCTTGGGAGCACCTATCATCTAGATATGGTCCTTTATCCTCTCCGCCACCGACCTGGTAATACCCTTTACTGACATCAGATCTTCCACTGATGCCCCTCTGATCCTGCCAATGGATCCAAATCTCCTGAGCAGAGACCGTTTTCGACTAGCCCCCACTCCGGGTATGGCATCAAGGGACGACACAAAGGCGTCTCCGTGGTGCACCCTACGGTAGTAGCCCACAGCAAAACGATGTGCTTCGTCCCTTATCCTCTGCACGAAGTAAAGGGCGGCTGAATCACGACGCAGCATCACCGGATCAACCAGTTGCGGCAAGAATATGGCCTCATTTTCTTTGGCAATGCTTATGCACGAAATAGACTGTACCCCGGCTTCTTCCATCACCTCAAGGGCAGCGCTAAGCTGCCCTCTACCACCATCGATGACAACCAGGTCTGGAACCATCGCCCAGGCACTCTCTTGAGACTCATTTGACCTTCTCCTGAACCGTCTCCTCAGCACCTCCCGGATCATAGCACAGTCATTAGCTCCCTCCACCGATCTGATCCTGAAGCGACGATAGTGGGATTTTTGGGGCTGTCCTCCCTCGAACACTACCATACTGCCCACAGCATGAACTCCACCGATATTCGAAATGTCATAGCATTCTACCCGTCGTGGAAGGCAAGGCAAGGAAAGGCTCTCCCTCAATTCCTCAAGCGCAGTAGCCAGGGCGTCCGCGTCGGCCAGCAACTTGACTCTCCGCAACTCAAGTTCATGGCGGGCATTTTCTGCCACCATGTCCACGAGATCCTTCTTTACGCCACGGCGGGGTACCCGCAGATCAACCCTGGCTCCCCTTCTGCCCTCCAACCACTCCTTGACCAAGGATATCTCCTTCAGTTCGTGCTGAAGAAGTATCCGTTCGGGTATGTAGGTAGCAGAACTATAGAACTGCTTTACGAAGCTAGTTATTATCTCAGAAGGTACCTCTTGCTCTGTTCCTGCTAACAGGAATTGTTCTCTCCCCAGGAGCTTCCCATTGCGGATAAGGAAAAGGAGCACACAGGCTTGATTCCTGGCTTGGGCAAAGGCAATCACATCCATTTCTCCCTCTGCCGCGGCAACCTTCTGTTTTTCAATGACATCTTCCACAGCGCGAATCTGGTCTCGAATCAGCGCAGCTCTCTCAAACTCCAAATTCTCGGCCGCCATCCTCATCTTGCTGTACAACTCTCCTACTATCACTTCCTGCTTTCCCTCCAAGAAAAGGACAACCTGGTTT
>Ga0315286_10005825_pt1 | contig 11928 bp, 8 predicted proteins | sample YL17G10_0_MG_FD_205038 | JGI IMG/M metagenome (GOLD analysis project Ga0315286, IMG submission 205038) | Sediment microbial communities from Yellowstone Lake, YNP, Wyoming, USA - YL17G10_0 | ecosystem: Environmental > Aquatic > Freshwater > Lake > Sediment | place: USA: Wyoming | collected... | reverse complement strand
CTTTGGGCATGCTCTTCATGATCACCATCGTCGGCATCATCATCTCCACGGCGGACTCCTTCCTCCTGATCCCGGCGACCTCCATCATTCGCGACGTCTACCTGAACTACGTCAATCCGAAGGCGTCCGAGAAGAGGACCGTGTTCCTCAGCCGCTTGTTGGTCCTGGTCCTCGGCATCGTCGCGTATCTGGTCTCGCTGTCCTTTGCCAGGAGCACCACGATCTTCGAGAAGGCGATGTACGCCTACACTATCTACGGGGCTGCGATCACGCCCTGCCTGGCGGCGGCCCTGTTTTGGAAGCGTGCCACAAAGACGGGCGCCATCGCGTCCATCGTCGGCGGGACCGTGACAACCTTGGTGTGGTCGGCTGCGGACTTTCCCAAGAGCGGCTCATTCCAGTGGGCCGCCGAGCTGGACGCCGTGCTGCCGGCGCTGGCGGTGTCCGTGCTCTCATTGGTGATCGGCAGTCTGCTCACCCGAAGGAACATATTTCATCTGCCGTCGTTCGCATCTCGCTGACGAAAAAGGATATGTTCGCAAAAGACATCTACCTCCGGAGGAGAGAACGGTTAAAGACGCAGATCGAGTCCGGCATCATTTTCCTGCCGGGCAACGACGAGTCGCCGATGAACTACGCGGCTAATGCGTATCCGTTCCGGCAGGACGGTACGTTCCTGTACTTCTTTGGATTGGACCAGCCGGGCTTGGCGGCCGTGATGGACGTGGACGAAGGGACCGACTGCCTCTTCGGCGACGATCCGAGCCTCGATGACATCGTATGGACAGGCCCGCAGCCGCTCCTGTGTGACAGAGGCCGAGAGGTCGGCGTCACGCGGACCGCTCCGAGTGCCGAGTTGGAGCAAGTCTTGAGCGACGCGGCCCGCAAGGGCAGAACCATCCATTTCCTGCCGCCATATCGGCCGGAGCACACCCTGAAACTCCAGGGATCAGGGGTGAGGGGTCAGGGGTCGGCATTTCTGATCCCTGAGCCCTGGACCCCGAGCCCTGCGTTGATCCGGGCCGTCGTTGCGCAGAGGTCCATCAAGTCGCCCGAGGAGATTGAGCAGATCGAGATAGCTCTGGAAATCACCCATCGGATGCAGATCGCCGCCATGAAAATGGCCAGGCCCGGCATCTTCGAGTACGAGGCGGCGGGGGCAATGGAAGGAATCGCCGCATCCAGCGGCGTGCGGCTGGCCTTTACGCCCATATGCTCCGCCCACGGCGAGATCATGCACAACCCGTACTACGGCAACGTTCTGAAGGCCGGCGACATCGTCGTCAATGACTCGGGGGCCGAATCACCACTCCATTACGCCGGCGATATCACCCGGACGATCCCCGTCGGGGGCACGTTCTCGCCAAGGCAGCGAGAAATCTATACCATCGTCCTGAACGCCCAGGAAAAAGCCATTGCGGCCGCCGCGCCGGGCGTGGAGTGGCGCCAGGTCCATCGGCTCGCGGCTGTCCTCCTGATGAAGGGACTCAAGGCCCTTGGCATTGTCAAGGGCGACCCGCAGGAGGCGGTCTCGGCGGGAGCCCACACGCTATTTTTCCCCTGCGGCGTCGGCCACATGATGGGGCTCGACGTGCACGACATGGAGCCTCTCGGCGAGGACTACGTCGGCTACACCGACACGATCCAAAGGAACCCCGAGTTCGGCTGGCGGTTTTTGAGACTGGCCAAGCAGGTCGAGCCGGGTTTCGTCATCACGGTCGAGCCGGGCATCTACTTCATCCCGGAGCTGATCGACCGCTGGAAAACCGAGGGCAAGTGCAACCAGTTCATCGACTACGGCAAGGTCGAGGCCTACCGCCACTTCGGCGGCATCCGAATCGAGGACGACATCCTCATCACGCCGGACGGCTGCCGCGTCTTAGGCCCGCACATCCCCAAAGCCTTCGCCGAGGTCGAGGCCCTTGCCTCGTCATAAGGCCGGAGCCAGTTTCGCTTGGCCAGGAAGAGTAGGGTGGGCTATGCCCGCCACAGGCTGTTATCAGGTTTATCTGCGTTCATCAGCGGTTTCAGGAGCTTCTGCATTTGACGTGACAATTCCCGTCTGGTAGACTGTATACAGAAGGTTTGGGCCGCACCCAAGAAGACCGATCCGCAGATTTCGCCGATTTACGCAGATTTACTCTCTTGGAATCTGAACAATCTGTGGATGATCTGATTCTTTCCCTTCTTGGGGTTTACGATTCTCGGAACAAGGGGGACGGAGGACAGAAGATGATGGTGTCGAGACATGTGCGAACCCTGCGGACGATCCCTTCCCTGATTGCATCGCGTAGGGTGGGCTGTGCCCACCACCGGTTGCTATTGACCTTGACCACGTGTCTGTTGGTTTTGCCTGTCCAAGCCAAATACAGCGGGGGCAGCGGCACGGCCCAGGACCCGTACAGAATTGCCACGGCCGCCGACCTCATCGCCCTCGGCGAGACTCCCGCAGACTATGACAAGCACTTCCTCCTGACCGCCGACATCGACCTGGACCCCAAACTCCCCGGCCGCAAGGTCTTCGACAAGGCGGTCATTGCGCCGGATACGGACCAGACAAAGGACTGGTTTCAGGGGACTTCCTTCACTGGCGTCTTCGATGGCAAGGGCCATGCGATCTCGCACCTGAAAGTCAAAGGCACGCGCTACTTGGGCCTGTTTGGTCAATTGGGAGGGTGGGGGACTGACGCCGAGGTCAGAAACCTCGGCGTCGTGGATGCCAACATAATAGGTTCAGGCCGCTATGTCGGTGGCCTCGTAGGCGAAAACTGGCTCGGCAGCATCAGCACGAGCTACAGCAGCGGCTCGGTCAGCGGCACTGGCACGTCGGTGGGCGGCCTCGTGGGCTCCAACTGGAGCCCCGGCAGCATCACCGCGAGCTACAGCACTGGCACGGTCAGCGGCAAAGACCAGGTCGGTGGCCTCGTAGGCGGCAACGGCGGCCCTGTGACCGGGTGCTACAGCACGGGCACAGTCAGTGGGACCGTGGAGGTCGGCGGGCTGGTGGGGTACAACGGGGACTCCGTGGCCCAGTGTTACAGCACGAGCCCGGTCACAGGAAATGAAGATGTCGGGGGCTTGGCGGGGTCGAGCTGGGGCGATGTGACCGACTGCTACAGCACGGGCACAGTCGGTGGGACCGTGGGTGTCGGCGGGCTGGTGGGGGGCAACGATTGGGGCTCCGTGGCCCAGTGTTACAGCACGAGCACGGTCACAGGAAATGAAGATGTCGGGGGCTTGGCGGGGTGGAGCTGCGGCGATGTGACCGACTGCTACAGCACCGGTGCGGTCAATGGGAGTTCGTCGGTCGGTGGGCTAATGGGGCGCAATGGGTGCCCGGATGAACCCTCGCGCGGGCACGTGAGGAATTGCTACAGCACCGGTACCGTTAGAGGAAATGGTCCCGATGTTGGCGGGCTGGTGGGCTCTGACCAAGCGAGTTCGTACCATCTTCCGGTAAAGGGCATCACTACCAACAGTTTCTGGGACATCCAAACCTCCGGCCAGGCCACCAGTGCCGGCGGCACCGGCAAGACCACTGCCCAGATGCGCGACCCCCAGACATTCATGGCTGCCGCGTGGGACTTCGTGGGTAAGGCAGATGGAGGGAGTGATATCTGGGCAGTGCCCAAGGAGGTTGGATATCCCATTCTCTGGTGGCAACTATCGCCGTGGCCGAGCCTGCCAACGTTCTCCGGTGGTACGGGCGAACCGAATGACCCTTATAGGATCTCGACGGCCAAGGACCTCAACAGCATTGGGTACAACCCACGACTGATGCAATGCCACTTCAAGTTGGTTGCAGACCTGGACTTGACAGGTGTTCCCTTCTGCCCGATAGGTTGGATCTCCTGCCCATACGGCGGTGTCTTTGACGGCATGGGCCACGCGATTTCACATCTGACGATCAAGGGCGGGGACTGTGTGGGTCTATTTGGCCAATTGGCGCCTGGGGGTCAAGTCAGGAACTTGGGGATACTCGATGTCAACGTAGTTGCTTCAGGCGAGTTTGTCGGCGGGCTGGTGGGAAGTGGTGGGGCTGTGACTGCTTGCTACAGCACCGGTAGGGTCAGCGGCGACCAGCGCGTTGGTGGGCTGGTTGGCGGGCTGGGCGGGTCCGCGACCGATAGCTACAGCACGGCTACCGTCAGCGGCGGTAACGCTGTCGGGGGCTTGGCGGGGTCAAGCTTCGGCGATGTGACCGACTGCTACAGCACCGGTGCGGTCAGTGGGAAATCAAGCGTCGGCGGGCTGGTGGCACTTAATTCTGGGGCTGTGACTGCTTGCTACAGCACCGGTAGGGTCAGCGGCGACTCGTGCGTTGGCGGGTTGGTCGGGTGGAACGATGGCACTGTCGCTCAGTGCTATACCACGGGCACGGTCACCGGCAATACGATTGTCGGAGGACTGGTGGGCCGCCTTGGCCCCTACGCTCGTACGACCTGTCGTTGCTATGTGACCCAGTGCTATAGTGCCGGGGCAGTCAGCGGAAAGTCGGGTGTCGGCGGCCTGGTGGGCCAGAAGAGCGCACAGGGTGCGGCGACCGGTTGCTTCTGGGACATTCAGACGTCAGGCCAGTCCCAGAGCGCTGGCGGCACAGGCACGACCACCGCCCAGATGCAGACGGCCAAGACGTTTCTGGATGCCGCGTGGGGCTTCGTGGGCGAGACGAAGAACGGCACGGAGGACATCTGGTGGATTCTCGAAGGGAAGGATTATCCGAGACTGGCGTGGGAGTTCCGGGCCTTCGCTCCCGATCCGCCGAACGGTGCCACCGATGTCATCGTATCGCCCACCCTGAGCTGGTTCGCCGCGAGAACTGCCACCGTGCACGCGGTGTACTTTGGGCAAGACCAAGCAGCAGTGGCCAGTGCAACACCTGGAAGCGTGGGCATTTACCGCGGCCGACAGCCGCGCGGTACGACGACGTATGATCCGGGTAACCTGCTGTTTGGCAAGACGTACTACTGGCGAATCGACGAGGTCAACGAGCGCACTCCCACCAGTCCCTGGAGGGGTACTGTCTGGAGCTTCACCACAGTGGACTTCATCGTCGTGAGTATCGTCGATGACTTCGAGAGCTACACGCACGACGAAGGCAGTCGCATCTACCAGGCTTGGATTGACGGGCTTGGCCCGGAGCCCAACGTTCCGGGCAACGGCACCGGTTCGGTGGTCGGCAACGGTTTCCATGCCGAGCAGACGATCGTGCATGGCGGCAAGCAGTCGATGCCGATGGACTACAACGACGTGAAGAAGCCGTGGTATTCGGAGGCCGAACGGACGTGGCAACCGGCGCAGGACTGGACAACGGGCGGGGCAGACACGTTGACGCTGTACTTCCGCGGCGAGCCCAACAACAGTCCCGAGCCCCTGTATGCGCGGATTGAGGATAATGCCGGTCGGATGACGGTGGTGGTCCAGGCGGATGCGGGGGCGGTACGACGGACTCAATGGCAGAAGTGGTACATCGCTTTCGCCGACGTGCGGGCAGCGGGCGTGGACGTGGCGGCGGTCCAGAAGATGGTGATTGGCGTCGGCGACCGCGAGAACCCCAAGCCCGGCGGCACCGGCAGGATCTATATCGACGATATCCGCCTGACGAAGCGGAGGCCGTAGGACGGTTACAGCACGGCCAGCTTGGCTGTGTCTTCATGGCTGGGACGCTCATGCTATGGTCTTCTGCGCAGCCTGCATCACAAGGTACGTGCTACGAGCTTGTCCAGCACGCTGGCGTACTCGCTTTGGGATCGCACGCCGACCAGACGCTCGACCTCCTTGCCCTTGTCGAAGACGAGCACCGCCGGAATCCCTTGAATCCCGTATTGGCCGGCGATTGCCGAGAGGTTGTCGACGTTGACCTTGCACACGACGACGCGGCCCTGATACTCCTTGGCAAGCTTCTCGATGGCCGGCGCCAACATGCGGCACGGGCCGCACCAGTCTGCGTAGAAATCCACCAGCACCGGCCGATCCGCCTTGAGGACCACTTGCTCGAAAGCCTCCGCACTGCCGATGTGCACAGGCCCAGTCTGACCGCCCGCGACCGGCGAGTCCACCACCTCCGGGGCCGAGGATGCCGCCTGCTCACCCGATCGAGAGGAGCCGGCCGAGAAAGCAAAGAGGCCCCCGATCGCCGCCCCGATGAACCCTCCGCGCCACGGATTGGCGGTGAGCGGGCACGCGCCCGTCGTGCACTTGCCGAAATAGCCCATCACTGCTCCCAGACTGCCGCCGATCAGCAGCCCGACGACTAACTGAATGAACACGATTCGTTGCATTTTCGTTCTCCATGCGCGATTACAGAACTGCTTCCAACAACTCCAGGGCACGTTTGACCTGCCCGGCGCTTCTCTCGTCGAGACGGCCGCAAATACGGCGCTCACACGCTTCCATGTGATCGACAATCCGCTGTTTCACCCGCCGGCCCTTGGGGGTCAGCGAGATCACGATGGCCCGGCGGTCCTGGGGGCCGGTGAGAGCCTTCACATAGCCGTCCGTCACCAAGGTGTTCAGCACGCGACTGCCCCGGGAAGGCGACAGGGCCATCCGCTCGGCGAACTCGCAGCCGGAGATCTCCCGCTCCTCGTCCAGGACGATCAGCGCGTTGAACTCGGCCTGCGAGAGCCCGAGTTCCTCCTGGATCTGCTCTTCGTTCCTCTGACATCTCCGCTTGATCGCCAGAACCAACTCAAACAAACGTCCACTCATGAGCCCACCTGTTTCTCACGGAACTACTTGCTAATAGCAATATGTGCTAACAGCAATTATACGAAGGAACAGCCTCATGGTTGGAGGAATTCGTGCGGTTTTTCTGCATTTCCTGCGGCCAGGCATGCCGCCAAACACCGTAAGTACTGATCCATCAAAGCCTTACGGGACAACCGACCGGTGTATGTCGAGTCTGACCGTCATTTGGGCCGCCCTCGATCTCGAAACACGCCACGGCGTCACTTCTCCGGATCCTTCGAATCTCGTGCGAGTGCAACACTTGCCTCTCTCGTCATCTCCTCGGGCGGCTCACCCCCGGCGGCCTCCAGAGCGACAATGATCTGCCTCGCTTCATGCCGCAGGACCGGCAGATGCAACCCGAACACCACCGCTCCGGCCATGCAGACGACGCCGCCCAGTGCCACGGTCGCCGGCGCACCGAAACGATGCGCCAGGGCGCCGGCCAGCAGCGAGCCGAAGGGGGCCATGCCCATGAACGTCATCGAGTACACCGCCATCACCCTTCCGCGCAGCGAGTCCGGGACCAGCGACTGAATCAACGTGTTCGAGGAAGCCATCTCGACCATGATGGAGAACCCGACGGGCAGGAGCAATGCCGCCGAGAGCCAAAAGGAGCGGGACAGAGAGAATAGAACCAGGCTCATCCCAAAGCCCGTGGCGGAAAGGGCCACCCAGTGGCCAAGGCCGTGGATGCCTTTCTTCATCGCCAGCGTTAGCGCCCCCGCCAAGGCGCCGAATCCTATGGCGCTCATCAACACGCCGAGTCCCCGGGGGCCGCCGTGCAGAATCTGGTCGGCGAAGATCGGCATGAGTACGGTGTAAGGCATTCCCACAAGGCTGACAAGGCCGAGCAGCAGTAGCAGCGCCCGGATCGGCCCCGTCCGTCTGACGTAGCGGAACCCCTCGATGATGCTGGCCAGCGCCGAGCCGGGCAGCGGAACAGGCATCCGGACGGTCATGCTCATCAGCAGCAGTCCGGCGATCACCGCCAGGTAACTGACCCCGTTGGCGAAAAAACACCAGCCCTCGCCGATGGTATCGACCAACAGACCCGCCACAGCCGGCCCGATCATGCGGGCACCGTTGAACATGGAGGAATTCAGGGCGATGGCGTTGACCAGGTCCTCCCGGCCGACCATGTCCATGACAAACGCCTGTCGGGTGGGGAGGTCAAAGGCGTTGACCACCCCCAGCAGGGCCGCCAGCGCAAAGACGTGCCATACCTGCACCCGGCCCGAGAGCGTCAGCGCGGCCAGGATGAAAGCCAGGAGCATCGCCGCCGTCTGCGTGGCGACGATGATGCGGCGGCGGTTGTACCGGTCCGCGACGGAGCCGCCGACCGGGGCCAGCAGAAAGACGGGAATCTGGCCCGAGAAGCCGACAAATCCCAGCAGGACCGCCGAGCCCGTCAACCGGTAGACGAGCCACGACTGCGCCACGCTTTGCATCCACGTGCCGATCAGTGAGATGAGCTGCCCGCCGAAGAACAGTTGATAATTCCTGTGCCGAAAGGCTCGCAACACCAAGGGCAGTCCGTGCCCACGATCCGATCTTGCGGCGTCTTTGCCCTCGGTCCGGCGTATGTCAAGCCTCGGTGTCGTTGCGGCAGCCCATCCTGTCAAAGTCATTGAACATCTTGCAGAGGAGGCGTTGGGGCTCGGGTCCCCTTTCAACGGTGATCGTCCGCCCGCTCGAACATGGCAAGGATTCGTTCGAGGGCGTCGTAAGGGGCGGTCCCAATGTTCACCGTGAATGCGTCGCTGCGGTTGGAAAGGGTGGACACGTGGCCGGCGGCAAAGAGGACGTTGCTGGCCTGGCGCTGATGGCTCGTTCGGGTCTTCACCTGGAAGGCCGCCAGCGATGGATGCGCCAGGAACTGCACATCCGATGCCAGAGCGGCGATGGGCTGCCCTTTGCTGTTTCGGCCCAGGTCGCTCAATCGGATGTGGAACGCCTTGGGCGCCCCGGTCAGCAAGGCCACCGATGCGTGACGGTAGTAGAAGTCGCTCTGGGCTTGGCCCGATCCGACCCGGGCCAGTTGCTCCTTCGCTTCCGAGGGCTGGTCCGCACCGGGGCAGAACAAGACCGTGGGCTGCTGGTAGAGATAGTGCTTCAAGAGCAGCCCCAACCCGACGGGCGCCCCATCCTCGAGAGACAGCAGACTGGTCACGTTGCCGATCACCGTGTAGAAATTCGAGCCCGTGACGGGCCGGCCGGACGGTCCGAAGGGGATCGTGTCGTCGAAGTCCTGAGCGTACAGATGGATGGCCACGCCCACCTGGCGGAGGTTCGCGGCACAAGCCGCCCGGCGCGCATGATTCCGGGCCTCAGACAATGCCGGCGACAGAATCGCCAGGAGCAGAGACATCACGGCGATCACCACGAGCAGCTCGATCAGGCTGAAACCAGCAAACCCCTTTCGGATTGCGGATTTCGGATTGCGGATTCGGCGCGCGTCATTGGCTCGCAATCCGCAATCCGCAATCTGCAATCCGCAATACTCGTTCAAACTACTCACTCCTTGACCGCCGCCAGCGACTCTGCGAGGCGGATATTGTCCAAGTCCCAGAACCCGCCGGCCTTCCCGGCCGCTCGGATCGCCACGCCGATGGGCTTGCCCGCCCAGGCGTCAGTAGGCTGCACCACCGATAGGTATACGGAGAAATCCTGCAACCGGGTCGAGGATAGCCCTGTCGCCTCAACCGTCTGATGGACGATGTCCACTGCTTTGTTGCCATCGAGATAGTAAAGCACGATCTCCATCGTGTCCACCGGCTTCACGGCGGACGGCGGAAATCTCGCGGATACCCCTACGCCCGCGGTCAGCCGATAGCCACAGCCGGCCTTGTAGGTGGCCGTCAGGTCCTGCTCCAGGGCATTGCCCCGCTGCGAGCCCAGAAAGGCCAATTGCTTCCCATCGGCGTTGATCATGCGGTCCGCGTTGCCGATGGGGGTATTGGCGAACACACCGGTGTTGGAGCTGGCTACAGTGTCAAGATCGAGCTCCAGCCACCCGTCCACGAAGGGCAGTGCAGGAAAGGCATTCGGGTCTACTGCCGGGGCCTCGAAGGACGCGTTCTTGATCGAAACCGACGTCGGCATTGACTCTTCGAGGCGGACGTTATCAACGTCCCAGAACCCGCCGGCTTTCCCGGCCGCACGGATCGCCACGCCGATGGGCTTTCCCGACCAAGCATCACCGGGGCGCACAGTCGCCAGCACCGCCGTGTAGTCCTGCAATTGGGTCGAGGACAGCCCTTTGGCCCCAATCGCCAGACGCACGATGTCCACGGGCTCGTTGGCGTCGAGATAGTAAAGGACCAGATCGATCGTATCCACCGGCTTGACGCCCGAAGGCGGGAACCGCGCGGAGACGCCTGTCGCCACGGTCAACCGGTACTCACAGCCGACCCGGTAGGTGGCTGCCAGATCCTGTTCCAGGGCGTTGCCCCGCTGCGACCCCAGAAAGGCCAGTTGTTTCCCCTCGGCGTTGACCATGCGATCCGCACTGCCCACGGGGGTGTTGGCGAACACGCCGGTGTTGGCACTGGCCACGGTGTCGAGATCGAACTCCAGCCACCCGTCCACAAAGGGCAATGCCGGAAAGGCAGTCGGGTCTACCGCCGGGGCCTCGAACGACGCGTTCCCTATCGGAATCGACACCGACACGACGGGATCGGCGGCCCAAAGGGGCGCCTGTATCAACACACTCAGACAGACTGCGTAACGCAACATCCCATTTCCTCCTTCCATTTCCTCCTTCCGACACGATGACGCGGGGCAGCAATGCAACTGCGATGGGAGTATTATACCGCCCCAGGCCGAATCCCGCAAGTCCCTGCGCGATCCGGGGTACATGACCGTTCCTGCCTTCGCCCCCGCCCGGCACGGCGAATTCGCCGGCGTCAGCTTTACGAGACGCCCCGCCTCCGCAGGATGATCTCCGGAATCAAATGGCCTCACACCAAGGCACAAGATAGAGGGTCAGCCCTCAAAATAGCAATTAGAGCTTGCGGGGCGGCAAGAAGGCGGGTAGGATGTCCGCATGGCCAGACCGCAGCGAATCGAGTATGAGGGGGCCGTGTACCATGTGACGGCCCGAGGCAATGAGCAACGAGCGCTCTTTGCGGACGATAGCGACCGGGGGCGTTTCGTGCGGGTGCTGAGCGAGAGTGTGGAGTCGTTCAAAATCCGGCTGTATCTGTTCTGTCTGATGACGAATCACATCCACTTGGTGCTGGAGACTCCCCGGGGCAATCTCAGCCGTTTCATGCACCGCCTGCAGACCGCGTACACGGTCTACTTCAACCACCGCCACCAGCGGCACGGCCACCTGATGCAGGGCCGTTACGGGGCCTCCCTGGTGGAGCGGGACGCCTACCTCCTGCGGCTCAGCCGCTATGTGCACCTGAATCCGGTCTTCACGAAGACCTGGCGGAGCCGTCCGGTGGGTGAGCGGCGCGCCGGCTTGCGCCAGTACCCTTGGAGCAGCTACCGCAGCTACATCGGCAGGGACTGGCGACTCGCATGGGTGGATTACGCCCCGATCCTGGCCGCGGTCGGTTCGCGCGACGCCGGACACGCCGCAACGTACCGGCGTTTCGTGGAAGCCGGGATCACCCAGATGGATGCCGCCTTTCTCGAAGACGCGCGGGCCTCGAGACTGTGCCTTGGTTCCGAAGGGTTCCGGGCTCGCATCCGGGCCTTGTATGAGAGCCTGCTTCGGGAGCAGCCCCAGACGGAGGACATCGCGTTTCGGCGGACCGGCACGCGGCTGCCGGTCGAGCAGATTCTCCAGGCGGTGTGCCAGGGGCTGGCGACCGATCGTGCGTCGTTGCTGCGCCGCCGGAGGGATTCGCGGGAGCGGGCGGTGGCGTCGCGGCTGTTGTGCGCCTTGGGCGGTCTGACGCAACGCGAAGTAGCGGCGGTCCTGGGGCTGCGCAGCGGTGCCGCGGTCAGCGCCCAGTTGCGCAAACTGGCCAACGAAATCAAAACCGATCCCCAACTCCACCAACAGATGGCCGCCCTCGTCACGAAGCTGAAGGAGGCTCCTGGTTAATTGTTAATTTGAGGGCTGACCCAATCCTGTTCGGCACGAGAGTTGCTATGGGGTGGTCCGGGCATGAAGTGGTGTCGTCGTATCCTGAAGTGGAAAGCGGAGTGGAATTCAGGGCCGGGGGGCGCGCAGCAGAAAAG
>Ga0315286_10005824_pt1 | contig 11929 bp, 2 predicted proteins | sample YL17G10_0_MG_FD_205038 | JGI IMG/M metagenome (GOLD analysis project Ga0315286, IMG submission 205038) | Sediment microbial communities from Yellowstone Lake, YNP, Wyoming, USA - YL17G10_0 | ecosystem: Environmental > Aquatic > Freshwater > Lake > Sediment | place: USA: Wyoming | collected... | reverse complement strand
CAACATCTAAAGGCGTGTATGAGGACGGCATGGCCCGCGTCTTTCAGAACTGCCATAAATTGCTGACGGTAGATGGACGCGTGGTCATTGCTTTTGCACACAAGCATCCTGATGCGTGGGAGACGCTTGTATCAGCCATGATCCGTGCTGGTTTCGTCGTGGAAGGAAGCTGGCCGATACAGACTGAGTCAGCAAGCCGAACACGTGCGCTGGCATCGGCGGCATTGGCATCCTCCATCTGGCTGGTCTGCAAGAAGCGCCCGGCAACGGCCAAGGTGGGCTGGGACACCGCTGTTCTGGAGGAGATGCGGGCGAACATCGCGGTGAAGTTGCAGACGTATTGGGACGCCGGCATCCGCGGACCGGACTTCATCTGGGCGGCGACGGGGCCGGCGCTCGAGGCGTATAGCAAGCACCCGGCCGTGAAGAAGGCCGACCAGCCGGGCCAGGTGATGAAGGTGACCGAGTTTCTCAACCACGTTCGGCGACTGGTTGTCGATTATGTGGTGGGCAAGGTGCTTTCTGGTGGGGCCGGCGTCCCTGCCGGGCATGGTTCGGCAGGCACAGAGGCCTGCCCCACAGATGACGCCGCCAGCGACCGACTGGATGAGCCGACCGCCTACTACCTGCTCCACCGCCACGACTTCGGCTTGGATGATGCCCCCGTCGGCACGTGCATTCTGTACGCCGTGTCGTGCGGACTGTCGGATTCTGAATTGGTGCAGACATGGGACATTCTGGGCAAGACCGGCGCAGATGATGTGGACGAGGACGAGGGTGAAGTCGCTACGGCGGAAGACGACGAAGAGGAGGCGGAATCGACCGGTGGAAAGGTGCGGCTGAAGACTTGGGCGCAACGGAAGAACAAGTCGATGGGCTACGAAGCGCCCAACGGCCGGTCGGTGCCTCTAATCGACCGGGTCCACTGCCTGATGCATCTCTGGAAGGCCGGCGACGTTCACAAGGTGGATGAATATCTGGACGAGCATGGCATGCGGCGGCACGAGCTGTTCAAGCGGCTGGTGCAGTCGCTCATCGAGTTGTCTGAAGCCGGGAGCGACGAACGGTCGCTGCTGGAGAGCCTGAGCAACCACATCGGGGGCAAGGGCACCAAGGCCGACGCCAACCAGATGAAGATCGGTTTCAGCGAGGAGGAGCCATGAGCAAGAAGCCGTCCAGAGTCACAAGCAAGGCGAACCCGGCAAAGGCAATTCTGCCGGCGGCGTCATTGGGCTACGGCCAGTTGGTATCGGATATCTCCAACTTGCTGGAACAGGCCCGGCGCGGCGCGGCCCGGTCAGTCAACGCTATCTTGACTGCGACGTATTGGGAAATTGGCCGGCGGATCGTGGAGCATGAGCAAGGCGGCAGGCAGCGCGCAGGGTATGGGGAGGGGTTGGTGGCGCGTCTGGCCGCTGACCTGATGGCCAAGCATGGCCGTGGGTTCTCCCAGCGGAACATCGAGCAGATGCGTGCCTTTTACCTTGGATGGGAGATTGCGCAGACACCGTCTGCGCAATTCGAGGCCAGGGCGAGATTCCCGACAATGTCGGGAGAATCAGAAAATGCAAGATTCCAGACACCGTCTGGACAATCGCTGATTGCGCAGACACCGTCTGCCCAATTGAGCCCCTCGTTGATTCCGGCGGCGTTCCCGCTGTCCTGGTCCCATTACACTCGCCTGCTGTCCGTAAATAAGCCGCATGCCCGCGCCTTCTACGAGAGTGAAGCGATCCGGGGTGGCTGGTCAGTGCGGCAACTGGACCGCCAGATCAGCACCCAGTTCTTTGAACGGACGGCCCACTCCAAACGCCAAGCGGCGATGTTATCGCGCGGCCAGCAAGCCCGGCCGGAGGATGCTGTCACGGCCGAAGATGAGGTTCGCGACCCGTACCTTCTGGAGTTCTTGAACCTCAAGGATGAGTACAGCGAGAGCGAACTGGAAGATGCCCTCATTCGGCACATGGAATGGTTCCTCCTGGAGCTGGGGCCTGGGTTCACCTTCGTCGCCCGCCAGAAGCGAATTCGCGTGGGCACCGTCTGGTATCGGATCGATCTACTGCTGTACCACCGTGCGTTGCGCTGCCTCGTGATCATCGACCTGAAGCGTGGCACGTTTACCCACGCCGATGCCGGGCAGATGAACCTCTATCTGAACTACGTCAAAGAACACCTGAACCTGCCGGGAGAGAACGACCCCATCGGGATCATTCTCTGCAGCGACAAGGACGACGCGGTCGTGAAGTACGCGATGGGCGGTATCCGCTCGCAGGTCTTCGCGTCGAAATACCTCACCGAATTGCCCGATGAAGAAACGTTGCGCCACGAAGTCGTCGCGGCCCAACACGCGATCCAGTCGCGTCGTAAGGAGATCAAACACAATGGCTAAGCTTCCCTGGAAACCCTGGCACGAAGTTGTGAAGTTGCGGGACGACCTGCGCTCGGGCGACCTGCCGTTGCACATGTTCGCGGCGGACCTATACGAGGTCATGATGCAGAACGGCAAGCGACCGATCTACGAAAAGCCGGAACACTTCTTCGCCCTGACCTTCCCGACGCACAACCTGCGTAACCTGGTGCGGGACGTGGTGCTGCGCCTTGCGGGGAAGAATGACAAGGCCGTGCGCCAACTCGAATTGACCTACGGCGGCGGCAAGACGCACACGCTGATCACGCTGCGCCACATGGCCTTTGACCCGGCGGCGCTGCCCGATTTGCCGGCGGTCCACGAATTCGTCGAGAGCATCGGCATCGCGCCGCCCAAGGCGCGGGTTACGGCGCTGTGCTTCGACAAGCTCGATGTGGAAAAGGGCATGAACGTGCGTTCCCCGAATGGCAAGGTCCGGCGGCTCAAGCACCCCTGGAGCGTGCTGGCCTACCAGATCGCCGGCGATGAAGGGCTGAAGTTGCTGCACGCCGAGGGCAAGGCCGAGGAGCGCGAGACCGCGCCGGCCGAGAACACGCTGACCGATCTGCTGGAGCTGCCGCTTAAGGAGAAGCTGGGCGTCCTGATCCTGATCGACGAAGTGCTCATGTACGCCCGCGAGAAGGTCGCGCAGGACAAGGCGTGGCGAGACCGGCTGATTAACTTCTTCCAGTACCTGACGCAGGCCGCGACGAAGGTGGACCGGTGCTGCATCGTGGCATCGCTGTTGGCGACCGACCCGAAGAAGTCCGGCGACGACTTTGGACGGCGACTTCTGGGTGATCTCTATGACATCTTCCGGCGCGAGAAGGAAGAGGGGGTCGAGCCCGTGGTGAAGGAGGATGTGGCCGAAGTGCTGCGCCGGCGATTCTTCACGCCGGACTCGATCAAGGACCAGGCGGCGTTCAAACAGCACGTGATTGCAGCATTGAAGGGCATTCAAGCGGTCGATGAGCAGATGGCCAAGCAAGGCGCGGCGGCGGAGGAGCGGTTCCTTAAGAGCTTCCCGTTCCACCCGGACCTAACCGAGGTCTTCTACGGTAAATGGACGCAACTGAACCGTTTCCAGCGGACGCGCGGCGTATTGCGCACCTTCGCGCTCGCTCTGCGGGAGGCCGAGAAGTGGGACACCAACCCCGTGGTCGGTCCGGCGGTATTCCTGAACGCCCCGGGCGACATGACGCTGTCGGAGGCGGCGCGGGAACTGGTCACCGTGGCCGACACCGAGGAACACGAAGGGAAGAAGACGGCGTGGACGGGCATCATCGACAGCGAACTCGGCCAAGCCCGCCGGATTCAGAATGAGGCGGTGGGCCTCAAGATGCGGGAGATCGAGCAGGCGGTCATGGCGACCTTCCTGCATTCCCAGCCCATCGGCCAAGCGGCGCGCACCCGCGATCTGGTGCTGCTAATCGGCGCGAGCCGCCCGGACAAGATCGAGTTGGAGAAGGGGCTGGTCCGGTGGGCGCGCAACAGTTACTGGCTGGACGACACCCACCTGCCGGAGAAGGACGACCAGATTCCCGGCACTTGGCGACTGGGCAACCGGCCCAACCTCAATCAGATGCAGGCAGCCGCCGCCGCTCAGATCTCCGACGACGTGGTCAAGGCCCGTCTACTGGACGAGATCGGGAAGGCCAAGTTGTTGACCAGCGGCGCTTCCGCGCTGGGCGTGCGCGTCCACACGTTGCCGACCAAGCCCAAGGACATCGAGGATGACGGCCTGTTCCATTACGCCGTGCTACCGCCCAGCGCCGCGTCGGATTCGGGCAAGCCCAGCGCTGAGGCCAAGCGCTATCTCGATGAAACCACCGGGCCGGAGAAGCCACGCGTGTTCCGCAACTCCGTGCTGCTGCTGGCGGCATCGAGGGACGGGCTGGAAGTCGCCCAGTCGCGGGTCCGCGATTATCTGGCGTGGGAGAAGGTCAAGGACGATCTGACGCCCAAGACCGATGAAGAGAAGAGGCAGAAAGCGTCGGTGGACGTGGCGCGGATACAGACGCTGGCCATCAACATCGACAAGGCCCGCGGGCGCGTGCCGGACGCCATTCGCCAGGCGTACTGCATCGTGGTGACGGTGTCGGACAAGGACGAGGTCCAGGCGTTCAAGATCACCGTTACCGACGAGGCGCACTTTGAGACGATCAAGAACGATGCACGGTCTCGCGTCCAGGATACGGCCATCACCGCCGAGGCACTCCTACCGGACGGCCCGTACAACCTGTGGAAGGGAGGAGAAACCAGCCGGCGCGTGAAAGACCTCGCCGGCGCGTTCGCCCAGTTGCCGCACCTGCCCAAGATGCTCAAGGCGCAGGCCATCGTGGATACGCTGGTCGGCGGTTGCGTGCAGGGCACGTTCGTGCTCAAGCTCATGCGGCCGGATCGGACATTCCGTACTTGGTGGCGCTCGCAGCCCGACGAGGCGGCGCTGGCCGATCCGGCGCTGGAACTGGTGCTGCCTGAAGCGGCGGAACTGGGCGACATCCCGGCAGACCTGCTCGCCCCCAAGATGCTGCCGTCGTTGTGGCCGGGCGACGAGATCGCCGTTCAGGCCGTGCTTGATTACTTTGGCGGCAAGACGGTCGTCCAGGTCGACAAGGGCGGATACCAGGAACCGGTGCCGATCCCAAAGGCGTCTGCCGACGTGGTCAATGCCGCCATCGGCGAAGCCGTTGAGGCCGGGAGGGTGTGGCTGTTGTCTGGGCCAGCCAGTCTATTGGCCGAACCAATCCCCACAGGCGTACTGGCCCCCAGCGCCAAGTTGCGCACGCCGCCGGCACCGATTCCGGCGGCGGCAATTCTGCCCGAGAACCTGCCCGCCGCCTGGAAAGACGGCAGCACGACCGCGCTGACGATCGCCACCGGACTGTCTCAGCAGGTCGGCAGCACGCTGCCGTGGAAGACGGTGCGGGATACGATTGGCGGATCGCTCCAGGCCCGCTTCATTGCCCTGACGGACGATTCCGCGCCGTGGCCTTGCGATCTGCCCGCGGCCCAAACCGTCAGGATCATGGTCGCTACGTCCGATGCCGGCGGCGGCTCGGGCGGCGGTGATGGTTCCGGCGGTGGCTCCGGCGGCGCGCAGGGCAAAATGCTTGTGGCCAGTGCGGAGTTCGAGCCGTCGGAAATCCAGGACTTGGCCGACCTGGTGCCCCAGTTGTTGGAGTTCAAGGCGAAGGCGAGGCTGCCACTGCGATTCCACGTGCGGCTCGAGGTGGGCGACGGCGCACAGAGACCATCGGCGACTGCGGCGTCGGGGCTAAACAAGCTGTTGGAGGGTTTGAAAGATGGTTTCCGTGTCGGGTAGCGATTACAGAAGCACGAATTGGTCGAGGCTGTGTTGGCCCAGCTCTAACTTCGCAATGTCGACCCTCTGGTTCGGCAGTTCACGATCCGGCCGAAGTTCGGTAACCGTCCGGCGGACCTTTCAATTACCCCGAATGGTCAAAATACTCCGCCGAACCGGAACTGTCTGCGAGCGGTGAAGTTGCGGACGTGCGTCGGACGCTTGTTTCCGCTGGTTGACAGCAGGCCGCCAGCATCACTCCACCGCGACAAGGACGCTCTCTTCGCTACCCAGCAGATCCCGTAGCCAATTACCTTCCCTCGTCGCAAACACGCCGGCGTTGGTCTCACTCGCCCGCAGAACCAGCGTGTCTTCGTCCAATTCCTCTGCGGCCTCGCCTACCGGCGTCTCGACCGGCCGGGGCTTCGTCGCCAAAGGCCCCGTCTGACCGAGGAAGGTGGAGTCAATGAGAAAATAATCGTCAGCATTCACCACGCCATCGTAGTTGAAGTCGCCGTTGTAATAGCCGGCCTTCTGACTGATGAATCCGCCGTCGATCTGGAAATAGTCGTCGGCGTTCACGACCCCGTCGATATTCGCATCGCCCTCCCACGTGTACTTCACCAGGACATCGGTGGCCAGAACGCTCTGGCCGGCATAACTGGTCTTGATCGGCCTGTGGTCTTTGTCGCCCGTGTCGTTGAGGATCGCGCCCAAGGTCATGTATGGATCACGTATCCCGCTGCGTAGACCGGCCCTGACTGCATCGGTGACCGTACGGATGTCGCCATTGGCGATGATCATGGGAGGCAAGGCACTGCCGTTGGACAGATCGAGCGTCAGCGTGTCGTTCTTGGCCAGGCCGATGATTCGCAGCGCCTGGACCGCATCCACGGGGCAGACTCGCGTGGGCACGCCCGATGCATCGGCATTAACCCACGCCAGGAGCATGGCGCCCGCCGGATCCAACTGGACGCGGAAGGAATCGGCCGACGGCGTTCCTGTCAGGACAACGCTCTGCGGTGAGAAGGCATTGCCGAAGTTGACGTCTTCGACACGGTTCTTGGCGGTCACCTGGACGAGGTAGCCGCCCGGATCGAGCACGGCGCAGGCGCGTTCCCACGCATAGAGGCTGCGGACTTCCGAATCCGCCAACGCCCGGTCGTAGATGCGGATGTCGTCGATGTTGCCGTCAAATGTCGAGTTCTGCAGCATGTCCTGGCGGATGCCGAGTACCAACGGACCGGCCTGGGTGTCGAGAGACCGAGGCCCCGAGTTTCTCTCCTGGCCATCGAGGAATACTCGCGCCGTGACGCCGTCGTAGGTGATGGCGAGCTGATGCCAATCGGAGTTGGCGGCGACTCCAGCGCCGATGTCGTAGTTATACATGTAGCCGCCCCACTGCCCGCCCCAGGCGTAGGCGACCCCAAAGGCCTGGCTGTAGCTCGCTATGCCCCAAGCGGCAATGTGCTCACCACCGTGGTCCAGTTGCCCATTGGCCGAACGTACCCACAACGTCAATGTGCGGGGCGACGCGCCAAGGGGCAGATCGGGCAGGAGGGCCCTCATGAATGCATAGCCATCGAAGAAGTATGAGGAGTCGGCCTGATTGAAGCGGTCGCTGGCCGGATCGGCCCCGTAGTTCTTCGCCACGACGCCGCTGATCTGGTCCACCGCGTCCCCGCTGAAGGGCAGATAGCCAACCAAGGTCTCGTCAGCCAGGAAGGGCTTCAGCGGAGAAGCGACCCAGCCCTCGGGCACGACCTCGCGGATGATGTAGTTGCCGGGCTTGAGGCCGTCGAACACGTAGCGGCCCGTCTCGTCGAGATCGGGCGTCGTTGGATCGTCGAGCTGCGAGAACGTCCATCGCTCGCCCTCACCATCATCCCATGCGCCGTCATGGTCGGAGTCAACCCAATCGAGCAGGCTGTTGTTGTTCGAGTCGATGTAGAACCGCACGCCCGGCACGCCGGGCTCCAGCCAGAGGCCGTCAAGGCTGCCCACCGAGCGTGACGGCCCGGGACCTGACGAGGGGGTCCATGGCGGAACGAACTTCGCCACCAGGTCGGCCGGGCTGGTGAATTTCTCCGCGTCGGGGTCGATCTTCTTAAGGGGATAGAGCGTGGCGGAGAGGCCGGCACCAAATGCGCTGAGGTTCACCCGCACGCTTCGCAGGCCAGCCACCTCGCCGTCGTAGTTGTTCTGCTCATTGGGTTCCCCGTCGGACACGAATAGCATGCTGGCGCGGCCAGGCGGAACCTTCAGGTCGGTGATGGTCTTCTGGACCGTCTTCATCGCTTTGGCGTAGTCCGTCCGCGGAAGATTCACAAACATGGCACGATTCAGGCTGCGAAGCACATCCTCCACGTCCGGCACACCGTTCCCATCGGCGTCCGCCGCTGGTGATGCGCTCAACTGCACGCCCACCTTGACCGGGTCCATGTCCAATTGGATCGCCTGATCCCCGAAAGCCACAATCGCCACCTCGGTCGTCGAGGCCCATCCCCCGCTGATCAACGCGCGGTTCACGGCAATGAGCCCCGCCAGCTCGCCATCCAGGATCGTGTCGACCTCCCCGTCGCCGTTCACATCGCCAGGTGCGTCGCCCATGAAGGGGTTCGTGGTGCTCTGCGAGCCGTCGATCGTGAAGATCAGCACGGGGTCCTTGGGCAGACGACAGCGGTCGCGCTGGCAGTTGCCGTTCCGGTCGTAGTACTTCCAGCCGATGATGATCGACGGAAGCGGCGCGTTGACGAAGACCAGGCCTTCGAGCAGCGCCAGCGGCTCGACGGTGACACTGTGTGCCCCATTGGTGGGGAATACCGGCGTATACTCGCTCGGGCAGACCTCCCGCACCGTGTAGTTCCCGGGCACGACATCCCGGATGATCCACTCGCCCGTTTCGTCCACGTCTGGCGTGGCCGGATCGTCCCGCTGAGTGACCGCGAAAGGCTCGCCAGTTTTCCATTGGCCGTTGTCGTCGATATCGAGGTAGATGCGCACGTCAGCCTGGCCCGGCTCGCCCTGGTTTCGCGTGCCGTCACCGTTCACGTCGATCCACTTGCATCCCTTGAGACACCCGCGCAGATCCTGGTTGACGAACAGCAGGCCCGCGACGGCCTGATCGGGGCCCACCATCACAGTGATGCCAGCATGGTTGGCGGGAATGACCTGATCGAAGCCCGGCGGCGTCATCTCGCGGACGACGTATTCGCCTGGCTCCAGCGCAGGGAAGCTGAACCCCCCCGCCGCGTCCGTCTTCGCAGTGGGCTCGTTTGCGTCCCACTGGCCGTTGCGATTGAGATCCAAGTAAATGGTCACGGATGCCTGCGCCGGTTCGCCGGATTCGAGAACGCCGTCGCGGTCGGCGTCGATGCCCTTCCGGCCGCTGATACTGCCGGGCAGCGCGCGGTTGCCGAAATCCCGCCCGTCGGCGAATGCCCCTGTCAGGAGATTCACACGGTGGTAGTCCGGGTTCAGCGGCGCGGTCTGCACATAGCCCGGCGGGACCACTTCGCGCACTACGTATTCCGCGATCGGCAGCCCATCGAAGGAGTACCACCCCGTCTCGTCCACACCGGGCGTGGCCGGGTCGTCGTGGCGGCTGAGGGTGGACGTTTCGCCGGGATCGAGCACCCCGTCGTTGTCGGCATCCAGGTAGATCGTGACATCCGGCATGCCCGGCTCGAGGAACTCGCCGTTGCCCGCGCCCAGTGCGCTGGGCAGATCGACGGTCCTGGTGATCTGGTCGAGGCTGACAAAGTGCACCGCGAAGGGGTCGATCTTCCTCGGATCGGTCAGGTCCCACTGACCGGCGGCTCCGAATGTCCAGCCGATGCGGCGCACACCCATCGCCTGCAACTGCGCGACCTCATCGGAGAAGGACCAGCGATGATTGGCCAGGCCGTCCGAGCAGAAGAACAGCGTCGTCTGGTTGGCTTGAACATCCCCGGCGCTGAGCGTCGCGACCGCCAGGGCCAGCGGGTCCCGGTAGTCTGTGTTTCCCGAGTACGTGCCGCTGTGGGGACTCCGAATCGACCGCAGCATCTGCTCGACATCGGGCACGCCATTGGCGTCCGCGTCGGCAGTGGGCGTCGTGAACAACTGGCTGCCCGCGGCCAGCACGTCCATGTCCAGATGCACGGCATCGTTCGCGAAGAGGATGATGCCAACCTTCGCCGTCGCGCCCCATCCCATGTCCACGAGTTCCTGGCGCACAGCCAGCATCGCGTACAACTCCGCATCCAGCACATCGTTGGCCCCACCGTTGCTGTTCATGTCTGGCACGTTGAAGCCGGCGTGGTTGGACATGGTCCACGAAGTGTCAACCACCATCAACACCGTGGGCGGACTGGCCGCGAACGGGTTGCGATCGCGAATGCCGTTGCCATTGCGGTCGAGGAACTTGGTGCCGCTGAGGCGGCCGTTGACCCGGTTGCCAAAGTCCAGGCCGGAGACAACCTCCTGGTTGCTTATCGTGACCTCATACTCGCCCGGCGCAGCCGGCACGATCTGCTGGAGATCGGCCGCCGCCAATTCGCGCACGGTGTACTGGCCGTCCGGCAATCCCGTGAAGCGGTACGTGCCGGTCTCGTCAGAATCAGGCGTCGCCGGATCATCCTGGCGGAGGAACGTCAGCGGCTCCGTAGCATCGAACGCCCCGTTGCCGTTCTGGTCGATGTAGATGCGCACATCGTCCCGCCCATAAGGCTGTACGACCACGTTGTCGAGTGCCGGGCCCGCGTAGTTGCCCGGGCTTAGGCTCCTGAAGATGAGCAGGGTCGTCTCATCCTGGGCCACGAACTCCCAGGTCTTGGTCTCCCAGCCCATGTCGGTCATACTGTGGCCGGTCGTGTCAAAGGTGAAGTCCTGATAGGTGTCGGCCGCGGACACACGGAGTGTCTTGGGGCCCAGGTAGCCACCGGGGTTGCCCGCCATCGCGAACTGCACGCGATAACGGCGTCCCGGTTCCGTGATGAGTGCCTGAGCGATGGCGCCGGCGTCCTGAGCGTTAAGGTCGATCGAGCGGCGTCCCTCGGCGGGAAACCAGTACGTGTGAATCCACTCGACCTTCTCGATCACTTGCCAGCCGGCGATCGCCGCTGTGCCCGGGTAGCCCTGATCATAGCTGCCGCTTCCGTACTGGCCGTCTTCGAAGCCACCGTTGGCGACGATGTTCAATCCCCACGCCGGATCGGGCTGCCCGTCATGATCGAGATCGAACCACTTTCGGCCATGGAGTTCCCCGCCAGGCTGCTTGAACTCGAATGCTCCAATGTCCACATGCAGGCCGATCAGGCGGTCAAAACCCTTGTCGCGCTGGTCGTACCAGAGCGGCTCGCCGTCATATCCCAGGGCCAGGGCGTTGTTGCCCGCGTCGATCGCCGGGCTGTCTGCCAGCAACGCCCGCGTGTGCGTCGGCCCGCCGTTGTCCTGCAGCGGGCCAAGCTTCGGATCAATCCCCACGAGGTTGCCGTTGACGCCGTGCGTCAGGCCGCCGGCGGTGGTGCCATGGCCGATCAGGTTGTGCTCAGAGCTGGCCAGGAGTGTGCCGACCACATCGGAGAGGACTGTGCCCGTGCCCACGTAGTTGACGGCCACGATGGTGTTCTGAAGCAGGACGCTGCTGTTGACGATGTAGAAGCCCCCGCCCGTCTTGCCGGTCGATCCTTCTGCATCGGCCCGGTTGGAGGCGACCGTCGTGTTCACGAATCGGGCGGTGTTTCGCACGTTCGTCAGATAGAAACCGCCGCCATAGCTACTGGAGCGATTGTCCGAAATCGTGCTGTTGGCGATGCTCATCTCCGCGTCAGCGCCGGCATAGATGCCGCCGCCCTGCGAAGTGGCGATGTTGCGGGCAACGAGACTGTCGGTCATGGCCAGCAGCCCGCGAATCACATAGACGCCCCCCCCCAGCGGGCTCGTGTTGTCCCGGATCGTCGTGGTCGCGATCTCCAGGCGGCGCTGGTCTGAATAGATGCCGCCGCCCCGGCTCTTTGCCTGGTTCAACTCGATGAGGCAGCCATCCACCGTGGTTGTGCGGTTGTCCGCGTAGACCGCAATCGCCCCGCCGTAGCGATCCGCGCGGTTGTTGCGCAAGGGGCTGTTCAGAATGGTGCCATCGCCGCCATTGCGGATCGCGCCGCCATCGACCTTTGCGTAGTTGCCCTCGAACTTGGAGCGGGCGATCAGCATCGGCTGATCCCACTGATCGATGG
>Ga0315286_10005822_pt1 | contig 11929 bp, 12 predicted proteins | sample YL17G10_0_MG_FD_205038 | JGI IMG/M metagenome (GOLD analysis project Ga0315286, IMG submission 205038) | Sediment microbial communities from Yellowstone Lake, YNP, Wyoming, USA - YL17G10_0 | ecosystem: Environmental > Aquatic > Freshwater > Lake > Sediment | place: USA: Wyoming | collected... | reverse complement strand
AGCGGTTGGGTATTTCTTCGGCCGGGAGCTTAATAAACAGCTTAATGTGCCGGTTGGTTTGATTCATACATCGTGGGGCGGGACGCCGGCTGAGTCGTGGATGAGCAAAGAATATCTTGAAAACGACCCAAACTTTCAGCCGATTCTAAAACGCTTCGAAGAAGCGTCCGCCAACTATCCTGAATTGAAAAAGAAGTATCAGGAGAAAAGGCAGCAGTATGACTCGATAGCGCCAAAATTAAGGGCGGAGGGCAAACCGTTGCCCCCAAGGCCGGAAGAGCCGATAGGCCCGGGGCATGCTTACTCGCCGACTGGGCTTTATAACGGGATGATTGTTCCCATTATACCTTACGGCATACGCGGGGTGATATGGTATCAGGGCGAATCGAACGCCTGGCGGGCATATCAGTATCGCACGCTGTTCCCGACGATGATTAAAAACTGGCGTGATAAATGGGGCCAGGGCGATTTCCCGTTCCTGTTTGTTCAACTGGCAAATTTTGAGGCGACGAGTCCTCAACCCCAGGAAAATGACTGGGCAGAGCTGCGAGAGGCGCAATTGATGACGCTTTCAGCGCCGAATACGGGTATGGCGGTTACGATAGATATCGGTGAGGCGAATGATATTCATCCCAAGAACAAGCAGGACGTCGGCAGGCGTCTGGCGTTGTGGGCTTTGGCAAAGACATACGGCAAGACAATAGTTTATTCAGGCCCGATTTACACATTAATGGAAGTCCAGGGCAACAAAGCGATTCTGCACTTCGAGAACATTGGCGGCGGGCTGGTGGCTAAAGGCGATTCGTTAAAGGGCTTTGCGATAGCTGGCGCAGACAAGAAATTTGCCTGGGCTGATGCGAAGATTGAAGGCAATACGGTCGTTGTAAGTTCCGATAAAGTCAGTGTGCCGGTCGCGGTGCGTTACGCCTGGGCGATAAACCCGGTATGTAACCTTTACAACAAGGAAGGTTTGCCTGCGACGCCGTTCAGAACCGACATCTGGCCGGGCATTACAGACGGCCGGCGTTAAACCGTAGAGGTTGTGCGGACAAGGCGTAATGCGCAGGTTTGTGCCATATACGATTTTTCTGGTCGGCGTGCCGTCGCCGCGATACGATGACTAAGGGATGTTCTTTCCCGAAAATCAGCCGGCTTCTCATAAACAGTCAGTTCCGGACTGTTATGGCCAAGCGATTGTCCGCTCGCGACGAGCTGCTTGTGTTATACGCCTGCGAAAACGGTCTCGATTACCCCCGTATAGGCATATCCATAGGCAAATCCTGCGGGAACGCAGTCATTCGCAACCGGCTTAAACGGCTGTTACGCGAGGCGTTCAGGCAAAATAAGCATCTTGTCACCCCCGGTTTTGACTTTGTGGTCTCAATGTCGCCCCAGTGGGTCAGGCAAACCCGCGGAAGAAAGGATGCAAAGACCGTAGTAGGAGCGATAAAGTTTGCGCAAATCCGCGATTGCTTTCTTAAATTAGCGGCCCAACTGACTTCCGGAAGGGCTTAATTTGTAATCTTTAGCCCCTTTGGTGCCGATAAATGCTTATGTGAGCAGAGTTTGCCCATTGGGTCCCAAAACTGGATTAGTTTCGATAGGTAAGGCAGCGAAAGAGGCAGGCGTATCGCGCCAGTCGCTGCAGTATTACGTTATGCTGGGATTGCTCGAAGCGACCAAAATTACTAAAACCGGCAGACGATTGTTTGACCAGAAAAGTATTGAGCGGGTCAAACTTGTAAAAAAGCTCAATAAAAGCGGCTATCCTCTGCGGGCGATACGTGAGTTGTTCCTTGAGGGCCGGACTCGTCTCGGTGAAGGCGCAACAGATGGTAAAAAATGAGTTGAGACGCCGAGTCGTAGCCGGGCGGATTTGAAAGGAAGCAGGCGGTGAGCGATTACGAAACAATGCAGCGAAGACGCAGTATGGCCGTCGGGGTTTTTGTCATCGTGGCAGTCATAGCGTTTTTCTGGCTGATATTCAAATTCGGCGACCTGCCTGTTCTTGTCAGCGAGATGAAGTCATACGAGGTTAAAATTCAGTTCCCCAGCGCGCCGGGCGTCCAATGGGACACCCCGGTCCGATTCTGCGGCTACCAGATAGGCACGGTAACAGATGTCAAACCGCCGAATGTTCTTCAGGACCGAAACACGAAGCAATGGTATCATCAGACGCTGGTAATCATAAGCATCGAAAATCAGTTTAAGGATATCCCGGACATCGTAGAGGCCAAACTGATGACGCGAGGTCTCAGCTCAAGCTATATCGAGTTGAGTATTCCGCCCGTGGACGTTCGTGAAGGTAAGTTTCTCGTTGAGGGCAGTTTGCTTCAGGGTTCCAGCGGAGTAACAAGCGAGTTCTTCCCGGCGGAAAGCCAGAAAAAACTGGATGACCTGATTACCGGCATATCCGCGTTTGTCAAAAACAGCAACGATGTCATCGGCGACGCCGAAAACAAAGCCAACCTTAAGGCCGCTTTAGCTAACCTTGCTGATGCCAGTCAGCAGGCGGGCGATGCCATACGTCAGCTTAAAGAAGCGGCTGCGACGGGCAAGACAATGCTCCAGAACGCCGACACCAGGACCGCCCAGCTTACCACGTCCCTTATCACAACCAGCGACAAACTTGGCGAGGTAATGACCAATCTCGACAGCATTCTCACCAAGGTAAACGACGGCGAAGGCACGGCAGGTAAATTAGTGAACGACGGCCGGCTTTATGAACAACTGCTCGAAGACAGCAAACAGCTTCATTTAGTCCTGCAGGACCTCAGGAGCTTTGTGGCCCAATCAAAAGAAAAAGGTATCCCTCTCAAGCTGAAGTAAGCTTGTTTTCCAGACCATAAAAAGTTATCATTTCACGAATTACAATCATGGAAGGTGCGCGCAAATGACTAAAAGCTCAGTAATTCGTGCAACATCGGAAGACAAAAAAGCCGTAGGCAAAATTGTCGAACTGGCAAAGAAAGCCGATATCGATATAAAAGGCGGCAGGGTAAGAAGAACGTCATCGCGGTTCTGTCTGGGCGTTGAGCACGGCGACTACAACGGCACCGAGCTTTTCGGCGTGGGCACCGACCGCTTTATCTGGATGGCGTACAAGCCCGCCGAAGATTCTTCAATGCGGCTTTACAGCGGCAATTTCCCCGACGACGGAGTGGTTGAATTTGAATTGGGTAATATCCCTGAGCCGAGGTCGCCGCAAACAGCCGACACGTGGGCGCGTTTTGCTTATGGCGTTGATTTTGTGCTGCGTCGGGCCGGATACAATCTCAAACGCGGAATCAACGCGGTAATCTACGGCAATATACCCGGCGGCGGGATGTCTCGCTCGGCATCGCTGACTCTGAATCTCATACTGTCCGTTCTGGATGCCAATGGCATTGATGAGCCGGACAAGCTCAAGATAGTCGATTTGGCACAAGCCGTCGAAAATGACTACATCGGCTCACCCTGCGGCAAATTAGACCAGATTATGATACTCTTCGCCCGCGAGGGGTTCGGCACATACTACAATCCCAAAAAGAGGTCGGTCGAATATGTCCCCTTAGGCAAACGCGCCGCCGATTTCTCCATCGTCGTTATGGATACCGGCACAGTTCGCCCCGGCCTGGAAAAATCAACTTATAAAATCAGAAGGGCCGAGTGCGAACAACTGGTTTCAATCCTTCAGAAGAATGGCTATAAAATATCCTGCCTTGCTGATGTCAAAACCGAGGGCCAGTATGAAAAGATACTGGCGCAGTTCGCAGGCCAGTACCCTGACTTGTGCGACCGGTTCAAATATATCTTCGCCGCCCAGCAAAGATTTTACGAAATGTTAGACGCTTGGAAGCGTGGTGATATACAAACGGTAGGGCGGATATTCCGCGAAGACGGGATTGGCCTTCGTGATGAGTATAAAATCTCTGGCCCCGAACTTGAAACGATGTGCGATATCGCAAGAACCATTCCCGGCTGTCTTGGCGAGCGAATGTTAGGAGGCGGTGACAAGGGCGCAGCCGGTGCATTGGTTAAAACAGCAAACGTAAACGCCCTCAAAAAGGCGGTTGATGTTACATATCCTCGCAGCAGGCCCGATTTTGCGGACAAGTATGCCGTTCACGTCTGCAAGGTCGTCGATGGCGTGAGAGTTTACACCGACCTGCTCGACTAAATCATATCTGCTATTTTCCCGCAGGCGTAATCTTTATGAGAATAACGCCGTGGGGATGCACCATTGCCTCGAAGCTGTCTTTATATATGCCGATATTTTTTTGCCGCCACAGGTCGCGGACGGTCCGGCTGCCGGTCACGCCAAGTTGCTGCCATGTAACTTTGACAGCGTTGTAACCTTCGTCTGTATTAAAAAGTCCTACCGCTTTAGAACCATCTTCCAGTTCTTTGAGCAGGATGTATTCATTGCGTGTCTGCTTCACGATGCTCGCCTGTTTGCCGAGCGGGTCCTGGTCCACAGCGATGACTTCGGAATTGCAAAGCACATTGAGTGTGAACGTATCGAGTTTGGCCATGTCGCCGCTGAAAATGAGCGGGGCGGCCATAAGGCACCACATGGACATGTAACTGTACTGTTCGTTGGGGGTGAGAGTTGTCAGCTTGCTGCCTTGCGTGCTGCCCACCCAGCCGATGAGGATGTAGTCGGGGTCGTTCCATGCGCCAGGCCGGGCGAACTCCCAGTGGCGCGCGTTGCTGAAGCCAATGCTGTAAAAGCCCGGCAGGCGGGTGTCGCGTTCAAGGCCGAGGTCGCCCGTCGTGCGCCAGCAATTGCCGACTTCACCGCCCCATTTCCAAACGCCGCCCATGCCGTATTGGCAGAGATTGAAAACGATGTCGCGGTCGAGTTTCTGCAATTCATCCCGCATTTGTTGATAGGGTTTCCTGAACCGTTCCAGCGGACTGCCGTTCGCCTCTGGGACGAAGCTGCACCAGTCGTACTTGAGGAAATCAAAACCCCACTCAGCGAATTTCCGCGCGTCTGCCGCCTCGTGTTTGTAAGCGCCAACGAAACCAGCGCAAGTCCACGGTCCCGGCGATGTATAGAGACCGGCTTTGAGTCCCTTGCTATGGATATAATCCGCCAAGCCTTTCATGTCCGGAAATTTCGCGCCGGACAACACCGCGCCATCGGCATCGCGATAAGGCTCGTCACCCCGCTTTTTCATCCAGCAATCGTCAATATTCACATATTGGTAGCCGTAGTCAGCCATGCCGGTGTTAATCATTTGGTCGGCGGCTTCGCGCATGATGACGTCACTGACCCTGTTGTAGTGAATGTACCAGCTGTTCCAGCCCATCGGCGGAGTGAGTGCAAGCGTGTTGCCGACTATGATACGGAACTCACGTTTCGCTTTGCCGCGGGAGTTTTCCGCCGTAAGCGTTGCGTGATAACTGCCGGCCTCCGTGACACGACCCGTGATGATGCCGCTCTTTGCATCAAGTAACAGGCCGGCCGGCAAACCCTCGGAGGCGAATTTAATCGGGCGCTCGCCCATGGCCGGAATGCGATACAAAAACGGCGAACCAGGCCGCACGCCAAAAACCTTTACGCCGTTTATTCTCGGCTCGGCCGGCGCTTTCGGCGTAAGAATATATCGTTCATTTGGGTCAAGCTTCACCTCGGCCGGTGTGTATGTTTTTTGCCGGTTTGCCGTATTGCACCCGAAAATCGTTAAAGATAAGGTTAAAACCCCGCTTAGTGTTGCAAGCGTTAAGGTTCTCACAAGTGGCTTCCTTTCTTTGCCATTAACCGTATCTGTTTATCATTTGTTTACGGGCTGAATTCGGACCAGGACGACGCCGTGGGGACGAACCACTGCCTCAAAGCCCTCTTTATATGTGCCGATATTCTTTTGCCGCCAGAGGTCGCGGACAGTTTGATTGCCGGTCACGCCAAGTTGTTGCCAGGTAACTTTGACGGCGTTTGGTTCTTCACCTGTATTGAAGAATCCGACGGCCTTTGAGCCGTCTTCAAGGTCTTTGGCCAATACCTGGATAGTGCCCGCTGCGGAAACCCGTGTTGCCATTTTGCCGAGCGGGTCCTGGTTAATCGCAAGCACCTCATCGTTTGTCAGCAGGTTTTGTGTGAAATCATCGAGCTGGTCGAGTGGGCAGCCAATCAGCAGGGGGGCAGACCACAGGCACCACAGCGAGATATGCGTGTATTGCTCATCAGGCGTCAACTTGCTGGGGTGCGGCGTTCCCCAGCCGACCCTGCCCACAACCAGCATATCTGCGTCGCCCCAGTGGCCGGGGCCGTTGAAGGGAGCCCATCTTTCGTGCTGTTTCCAGATGTCAAATACGCCCAGCGCCCATTGTCTTTCGCTTGGGGGCAGCTGGGTCTTGCTCCAGAGGTCGCGAATATCGCCGGTGGTTCGCCAGCAGTTAGCTAATTTTACCCAGGTAGCCGCCTTATTAAAAGGTGCGCTATTTGAAAGCGAATATACGATGTCACGCCCGCTTGCGCGAAGGGCGTCCGCCATACGCTTTGTATTTTTCTCATCGTTGGGATTCCAGTCATACTTTAGATAATCGATTCCCCACGTGGCCCACTGGTTGGCGTCGTTTGAATCGAAGGTGAATTTTCCCACGCGGTTATTTTTGGAATACTTTTCATAAGGTCCCTCGACTTTTACCCACGAGCCGTCTTCATTATCGCTGGAGCCGCCTATATAGCCGGCGTATGAGGTTATCCAGGGTGTCGAGTAAATGCCGGATTTCAGGCCCAGTGAATGAACGTAGTCGCAAAGTCCCTTCATATCCGGGAATTTTTTGTTTGGCTGTATCGCGTTGAACTCGCCGCCGCGAGCGCCCTGCCAGGCGTCGTCGATATTGATATAGGCCCAGCCGTGGTTAATCAGACCTGAATCGACCATCGCTTTTGCGGATGCGCGGACGTTTTTATCCGAGACCTGGCCGGCCCAGCAATTCCAGCTATTCCAGCCCATAGGGGGGGTGAGGGCGATTTGTTCACCGACGACAATTTTCAATTCTCTCTCGGCAGCGCCGCGGGCGTTTTGGGCCTTGAGCGTTACATTATATGTCCCCGGCGCGGTCAGCAGGCCGGTTATTCGGCCGGAGTTGGTGTCAACTGTCAAACCTTGTGGGAGGTTATCCGCGGCAAAGACAAGCGGTCTTTGGCCGGTAGCCGGGATGGTGAACAGGAAAGGACTTCCGGGCCGGACGCCGAAAACCTTTGCGCCGTTTATTCTCGGCTCGGCCGGCGCCTTCGGCGTAAGAATATATCGCTCATTGGGGGGCAGTTTCGATTCTTTCGGCGAGTATGTTTTCTTTTGGCCGACCATATCACATCCGGCAATTGCTATAAGAACTGCCAAAATACCGATTAGCGCCGAAACCGACGATATTTGTTTGCTCATAAGACCCGTCCTTTCTCATTCGTCAAATGACCATAAGCATTTATTGCTTTCCACATTAGAAATTTTGAACTTTAACTTATTGCCGGCTGGTTATCAAGCCCCGAAAAACCGCGGCGGGACGCCAAAATTTCCTGGAAAAAACTTGACGAACCATAACTCCTACTATATCGTAGTTACTACGATTGACAGAAAACATTCGGTTTCAGATATGGGTGTGAGAAAAGGCGCGTAAGTAATAATGGGAGGGGCACAAAAATGGCTGAGCAAACCACAAGGACAAGACGGGCAATGTCAGGTCAAAAACTGGACATCTTTGTTGAGAACTGCCGTCGAAACGGGCTGAAGGTCACGCCCCAGAGAACGGCGGTATATAAGACGCTGCTCGAATCAAAGGAACATCCATCGGCGGAAATGGTCTGGAATAACGTCAAACGTTTGTTTCCGGGCGTCTCGCTGGATACGGTAAACCGCACGCTTTTGACCCTTGCCGAAATTGGCTCAGCTTTCATTGTGGAAGGTTCCGGCGACGTGCGGCGATACGACGGCGACCTTGACAATCACCAGCACTTCAAGTGTATAAAATGTAAAAAAGTTTTCGACTTTCATTATGAGCCGTTTGATGATATAAAGGTGCCGGCGAGCATAGCGGCGAAATTTAAAATATTGAGAAAGACGGTATATTTGGAGGGCATTTGCAACTACTGCAAAGGCAAATCCATGTCATAAGCATGTCATTTGTATTGGATCGCTGAAAAATCAGTGTAATCGTATGTGAACATTCAGACATGACAAAATTTTAGGAGGCGTTAAAATGGCTATTACAACAGATAAACTTGTCGGTTTGCTGAACAAAGACCTGGAGTTGGAGTATTCTGCGGCGATACAGTACATAAACCACGCCGCGGTAATGAGCGGAGCCGCTTACGGGGACATAATAAAGGAAATCAAGATTCACGCCAACGAAGAGATTGCGCATGCGGTCATATTGGCCGACCAGATTGATTATCTTGGCGGCTCGCCGAGCGTGAACGTGGGCAAAATATTTACCGCGGAGGACAATGATGAAATGCTCAAACAGGACCTGGCCGGCGAAGAGGACGCGATAAAGAGATACAAGATGCGCGTCGAGCAGGCCGAACAGCTTAAGGAGTTTGCTCTGGCTCAGCAGCTTAGAACCATATTGGCGATGGAGCAGGAACACGCGATGGACATCAGGCAGGCGCTGGGAAAATAAGGTTTTTGTATTATTTGGAAAGTAAGGAGGTCATAAATGAAACTGAAAGGGTCACAAACGGAGAAAAACCTGCTGATTGCCTTCGCGGGCGAATCGCAGGCGAGAAACCGCTACAGCTATTTTGCGAGCCAGGCCAAAAAAGAGGGCTACGAGCAGATAGCGGCTATTTTTGAAGAGACCGCCAACCAGGAAAAGGAGCACGCCAAAAAGGAGTTCAAGTTTCTTGAGGGCGGCGAGGTCGAGATTACCGCGGCATATCCTGCGGGCGTCATAGGCAGCACACTGGAAAACCTCAATGCGGCGGCGGCAGGTGAAAACTACGAATGTACCGAGATGTACCCGTCATTCGCGAAAATTGCCGAAAAGGAGGGCTTCAAAGAAATCGCTGCGTTCTTCAAATATATCGCTGTGGCGGAGAACCATCATAAGGAACGATATCAGACCCTTGCAAAAAATCTAAGCGAAGGTCTCGTGTTTAAGCGTCCCAATAAGGTACGCTGGGTATGCAGGAACTGCGGTTATACCCACGAGGGGACGGATGCGCAAAAGGTCTGCCCGCTTTGTCAGCATCCGCAGAGTTTCTACGAAATTGAAGCGGTAAATTATTGAGTGCACATAGGCAACCTCCCATAAGAAAATAGGGGATTTGCTTATAGTAACATTTTTATCGTTACTATATTCTTATGGGTACGAGGGGCAAGAAGCGAGGCCAGGTTTGGTCCCGGTTTGGGGACCAAACCTGGCCGATATCCCAGCCGTATGTTGGAGAATTGAATTATGTTTAAAAATTGTGCGGTAATCTGTGTATATGGATTGATTGTGTCGATGGCGTTATTGTTTACAGGATGCAGGGAGAACCTTATGGAAGAACGGACAGGTATAGTTACAATGAAGGGCAAGCCGGTTACATTGGTTGGCCCGGCGATTAAGGTGGGACAAAAGGCGCCTGATTTTGAAGTTACAGCCAATGATTTGTCGCCGGCCAAGTTGTCATCTTTCGCCGGCAAGGTATGTATCATCGCGTCTGTGCCGTCGTTAGACACGTCGGTCTGCGATTTGGAGACCCGCAAGTTTAATGAGAAGGCGGTCCAGCTCGGCGGCGACGTTGTGGTGCTGACAATCAGTATGGATTTGCCGTTTGCGCAGAAGCGGTGGTGCGGAGCGGCGGGGATAAAAAATGTTCAGACCCTGTCGGACTACCGCGACGCCTCGTTCGGCAGGGCGTATGGAGTGTTGATAAAGGATTTGCGATTGCTGGCAAGGACGGTTTTCGTTGTTGATAAAAAAGGCGTTGTGCGTTACCTTCAGATAGTGCCTGAGATTGCCACTGAGCCGGATTACGACGCGGCATTGAAGGCAGTCAAAGAGTTATAAGGACAAAGCTAAAAGGATTTTGACTTATGACCAACGAGATTAAACCCAATGTTTATGCGGTTGGGGCTATTGACTGGGACAGGCGGCTGTTCGATGAGTTGATTCCGCTGCCGGACGGCACCAGCTACAACGCGTACCTGGTAAAGGGCAGTGAAAAAACAGCTCTGCTTGACACGGTTGACCCGAAAAAGACACACGTTCTGCTGGAGAATCTCGCCGGTACTGGAGTGGTGCGGATCGATTACGTTATTGCCCATCACGCCGAGCAGGACCATTCCGGCTCACTGCCGGACGTGCTGTTGCTTTACCCGAACGCAAAAGTTGTTACCAATGCCAGGTGCAAGGCGATGCTGATGGACCTTTTGCGCATCGACGACGACAAATTTATCGTCGTCGAGGATGGGCAAAAACTGTCGCTGGGCGATAAAACGCTTCAGTTCGTTTTCATCCCGTGGGTGCACTGGCCCGAAACGATGGGCACTTATCTTTCGGAGGACAAAATACTATTCCCCTGCGATTTCTTTGGCTCGCACCTGGCGACAAGCAGCTTGTTTGTGGAAAATGAGTCGCTGGTTTATGAAGGCGCGAAGCGGTATTACGCTGAGATTATGATGCCGTTCAGGGCGCCGATAAAAAATAATCTCAAGAAGCTCGAAGCATTTGATATTCAGATAATCGCGCCAAGTCACGGCCCCGTTTATCAAAGGCCTAAATTTATAATCGACGCCTACAAGGACTGGGTCAGCGACGACGTTAAAAATGAAGTGGTAGTGGCGTATGTTTCGATGCACGAAAGCACTCGTGAGATGGTCGAGCATTTTGTAGATGCGCTGGCCGAGCGTGGTATAAAGGTGCGGCAGTTTAACCTGACGGGTGTGGATATAGGCGAACTGGCAATGGCGCTTGTGGATGCGGCGACCATAGTCATCGGCTCGCCGACGTTTCTTGTCGGGCCGCATCCCACGGCTGCTTACGCGACGATGCTGGCCAATGCGCTTAGGCCCAAGACGAGGTTTGTTTCGATTATTGGCTCCTTCGGCTGGGCAGGCAAAATGGTCGAGCAGTTATCCGGTATGCTGGGTAATCTGAAAGTTGAGGTTATAGAGCCGGTGATAGCGAAAGGTGTGGCGACGGACAAGGATTTCGTCGCGCTGGACATTCTGGCGGACAAAATCGCGGCCAAACACCGGGAAATAGGAATACTTAAATAGTTAATGATAGCGGGATAAAGAAACGGAAGCAGCTAACTCAATTTTATGTGAAAGGGGATTACAATGGCTGAAAGATATGAAGTTTACGAATGTAAGGCGTGCGGCGATATATTTGAGGTGCTGCGAGGGGGCAAGGGTTGTCCGGTCTGCTGTGGGCAGCCGATGACAAAACTGGTTGCCAATACCGTGGATGCCTCGAAGGAAAAACACGTGCCGGTTATCGAGAAACTCGCCGACGGATTCAAGGTCAAGGTCGGGGGCGTTCCTCACCCGATGGAGGAAAAGCATTATATCGAATGGATTGAGCTTTTTGCTGACGGCAAAGAATATCGCCAGTATCTCAAACCAGGCGCAGCGCCGGAAGCGATATTTAATATAAAGGCGACGAACGTGACGGCTCGTGAACATTGCAACATTCACGGCCTGTGGGAAGGAAAATAATATGATAGCAAAAAAAACGCAGGACGCACTGAACGGTCAAATTAATGCCGAGCTTTACTCGGCGTATCTGTATCTGGCGATGGTGGCGTATTTCGAGTCGATTAATCTGCCCGGCTTTGCAAACTGGATGCGGGTGCAGACAGGGGAAGAGAAAACCCACGCGATGAAGATATATGACTTTATAATTGAGCGAGGAGGCAGGGTTGCTCTTGAGGCGATAGCTAAACCGACCGCCGAGTGGAAGTCGCCTCTCGCGGTCTTTGAGGCCGCCTATAAACACGAGCAGAAAA
>Ga0315286_10005814_pt1 | contig 11936 bp, 12 predicted proteins | sample YL17G10_0_MG_FD_205038 | JGI IMG/M metagenome (GOLD analysis project Ga0315286, IMG submission 205038) | Sediment microbial communities from Yellowstone Lake, YNP, Wyoming, USA - YL17G10_0 | ecosystem: Environmental > Aquatic > Freshwater > Lake > Sediment | place: USA: Wyoming | collected... | reverse complement strand
TGCTTCCCTGAGCTTGGCGACGACGGCGGCGTCTCTCTCTGGGATGTTATCGGCGAATAGCGGGGACCCCATCGTCGTCTTGAGCCCCTTCGTGTCGTAGATGTCCTTGATGCCGACGGGTACGCCGTGGAGTGGGCCTCTCAATTTTCCTTTCTGGGTCTCCCTCGTGAGGGCTTTGGCCGTTTTTCTGGCGCCCTCCGCGTCCACGGTGACCCATGCGTCGAGACTGGGCTCAAGCTCCTCGATCCTCGTGAGGAGCGATTCCAAGAGGTCTATGGGGGTCAGCCGCCCGCTTCGTATCCTCTTTGCGGCCTCGGAGACGGTGAGTCGATAGGGCTCGGGCATCACCGGGTCCTCCTTGGGGGGCTCTTCTCGGCGGGTTCATCGCCCGGTTCGACATCGTAGGAATCCACTCCCCAGGCGGCTTCCGCGGTCTTCGTTATCGCCTGTGTGGGGGGCTCGATGCCGATGCCGAGCTTCTTCGCCAAATCGAGATACTCCCCAACGTAGCCCTCCCTATTCTTTTTCAATGAACCCTCCCTCGCGGCGATGTAGGGTGGAGGGGCTACTTATCGGATGCGGTCCGGTCCACTGGCGTATATAGTTCCGTTCACGTGGTTCAGAGTATGTCGCAGGAGAAAGAGAAGGGCGGGATGAGGAACATCTACGCCCTCGGCTTCGTCAGCTTCATCCCCGGCACCATCGCCCTCGTCCTCATAGTCTTCTTCGTCAAGGAGGCTATCCCGAACGTGGGGTCCAAGTTCGAGCTACTCAAGGGGATAAGGGACACCCTCACCGCTGACTACGGGAGGCTGCCCGCCGTCGTCGCCCCATACAGCATCGTGACGGCGACCATGGCCGTGTGCTCCATGGCGCTCTTCCTGAGAAATAGGAGGCCCTAGTCCTGCGGGAGGCTCAGCCACTTGAGGTCGGCCTCGGCCGCTATGTAGCCGAAGCCCCCCCAGCCGCCCGTGTCGAGTATCTCGTTGTATACCTCCACGGCCTTCTCCTCGCGGCCGTTGTAGAGGTACCAGTTACCGACGCCGTAGCCAACCGTCGCGACGGCGAGGGGCCCCTGCTTCCTCGCCTCCTCCATGACCTCCTCGGTCTTGAGGATGCCCTTGTACATGAGGAGGAGCCTGTGGTAATGCTGGTTCTCGACGATGTCCATCTCCTCGGTTATGGGGGCAAGCAGCTCCTCGGCTTCCTCCTTCCGCTCGAGGAGGCGTAGGGTCATGTAGGTCCAGTGGGTCGTTGCGACGAGCTTGTCGGGTATCTCGCTGACCTTTAGGCACTCCTCGTAGCAGCTTAGGGCTGACTCGTAGTCGCCGATCAGGTAGTAGGCGAGGGCGAGGTGGTACCAGACGTTGAAGTGGAGGCTGCTGACGGGGACGTTTCGCTCGTTGGGTATGCCGTCTGGCTCGATCTCGTCGGCGGTGCCTTCGATGAGCTCCGCGGCCTTTTCGAGGTCGTCGATGGCCTGGTCGAGGAGGCGGAGGCTTATGAAGCGGTGCCCCCTGTGGCGGTACATGCGGGGGTCCCTGGGGTGAGCCTCGATCCCTTGGGTGAAGATTGCGGCGGCCTCGCGTATGCGGCCGAGGTAGGCTGTGCGCCTCCCGAGCCAGATGATGGTGCCGGCGTCGGCGGGATTCTTCTCCCAGTCCCTGAGGGCCTTCTCGTAGAGCGTCTTCTGCTTCTCCACGACCTCGGGGCGCGGGGGCTGCTGGTTGAGGGGTTCTCCGAAGAGGCTGAACGCCTCTGGGGTCTCGGGTAGATTCGGCTTTGGCATGAAATCACCGGGTCGTTACTAATGTGGCCGGGGGGTCTAAAAAGACTCCCCGTCGACCCGAGCGGCGCCGCAGGGGGGTCACACAAACGACGACGATGACGAAGGCGCCGGTCATTATGCCGAGCCGCAGGTATAGCCCCTTGTAGTCGGTGCCGTCGTCGTGGTTGCCGCGTAGAGACCGGCTCCCTTCCACGTTATAGCCGCGCCGACGATCGGCTTCCCATCGAGAGTCGCCTCCGCTGATATCTTCGTGGAGCCACCGGCGCGGTACCTATCGAGGGACGTGAGCTTTATCCCACCCTTCATCGACTGGGCGCTGACCTCGGCGCTGAGGGAGATGAACCCGCCGGAGGAGACCGACTGCATCATGACCGGGACCTTGCCTGAGCCAGTGGCTTAACGTAAGCGATCCGGAACAGGGTAGGTCTCCCCCGGCTATTTAGAGAGGCCGTGGACGAGGGCGAGGTAGACCCTGGCCTGGTCGACTAGGGTGTCGACGTAGACCAGTTCATTCGGGCCGTGCATGTGCTCCCCGGCTGGGCCGAATCCTATGGTCTGGATGCCGGCCTGGCGGTAGTATGCGCCGTCTGTGCCTCCGGCCCACTCGACGAACAGCTCCGGCTCCTTGCCGAGGGCGGCCTTGACGGCCGTCTTGAGGGCTTGGCCGAGTTCGGTGTCGGGGGTCGTGTAGTTGGCGGGGTTGTAGGTCCATTTGCCGTCACGGTCCTTCGGGGCGTCTATCTCCCAGCGCCAGTCGGGGTCGCCCTTGCCCGCCTCGTCTAGTGCCTGTTTGACCTCTGCGGCGACGGTGTCGGGGGTCTCGCCGGGGATTAGGCGGCGGTCTATGCTTATGGTGCACTCGTCGGGGACCTGGTTGCCGGCCGTGCCGGCCTGGATGGCGTTGACGCTTATGACGGGGGCTCCTATCCATGGGTGCCACTTGTCTATCGGCTTCTCGAGGGCTAGGACGCCCTTGCTCGCCTTCGCTATGGCGTTTATCCCCTCGTGGCGGGCGTATGCGGTGTGGGTTGCGCGTCCCCTGAACCTGATCTTGAAGCTCCAGCCGCCGCGCTCGGCGACGCGGAGTTTTAGGTTGCTCTTCTCGCCGATGACTATGTAGTCGGGGTGCCTGAGGTTCCCCTTCTTCATCTCGTCGAGGAGCATCTTCGTGCCGTGTGTTGCCCCCTTCTCCTCGTCTGGGACGAGGTGGAGGGCGACGCCGAGGGGGAGGCCGAGCCTCTTGATTATGCCGGCGACGTGTATCATGACTGCGCAGTTGGATTTCATGTCGCAGCTCCCCCTCCCCGTGAGGGTGTTGCCTATGAGTTGGGGGTCGTAGGGGTCGCTGTCCCAGGCGTCTAGGCTTGCGGTGGGGACGGTGTCGAGGTGGCCGTTGAAGGCTAGGAGGCGCTTCGCCCCGGGGTTGATGGTCGCGGTGAGGATGGGGCGCTCCTCGGCGCCGTAGAGCCGCGTCTCCACCCCTAAGCCCTCGATAATATCGCGGGCTAAGAGGATGACGCGCCTCTCCTCACCCGTCATGCTTGGGACCCTTATGAGCCTCTTCGAGAGTTCGATGATCTCGTCCCTGCTGATCAGTGATAGTGCCTCGTCGAGGGTGGGCATAATACATCGGATTATGGTTGCTGGGGGCGTTTATAGCGTCTCGGGTTCCGTGATGGTTGGTCCGGCGCCCTTGGCCCACGCGCTGATGAGGTCCTGATGCTGGGCGTAGCGCTGGTCGAGGAGCCAGTAGTGGCACCAGTCGTCTCTGCTTCGTATGCCTCGGCCTAGGGCCTGGTTCGAGGCGCGGAAGGCGTCCATGGTGTACCACCTGTGGCCGAGGCCCATGCTGCGCCGGTCATAGTAGGCGATCTGTGCCCTCACGAGGGGGTCGCCGTAGTTGGCGTAGGGGACGCCGACGAGTATGATGCCCCTGCACTGGTCGTCGGGGAAGTTGCTCCCCTCGCTGTTCCTGCCGCGGAAGACGCATGTTAGGACGGCGCCCTGCGGGGTGACGGCTGCGGCCTTGTACCGGTTTACCATGTCCTGGTTCGCCCTGGCGTCGCGGCCTTCCCTGAAGAGGGGCTTCCCCGCGAGGTAGGGGCGCCCACCCGTGACCTGTATGAGTCTGGCCTGGGTCCAGGCTTCTAGGCTCCTCTCCATGAGGTCGCGCTGGGGGAAGAAGATGAGGGCGCCGTTCGGGACGGCCTTGAGCGCCTCGGCGACGACCCCGCCTATCCTCTGGAGCATCTCGGGGCTCCTGTCCCTGTAAGTGGTGGTGACGCGGGGGTCTATGGTCAACCTGATCCTGTCGCTCGTCTGGATGGCGGGGTAGCCGCGTAGCTCGGCTGTCTTGAGGCCGAGGACCTCGGCGAAGAGGTGGAGGGGGCTTAGGGTGCCTGACATTATGAGGGTCCCGGCGGCGGTGTCTACGATGGGCCTTATGGCGAGGCTGGGGTCGAGGCACCTGTATTCGAGTTGGTTTGAGCCGTAGCTGCCCTTCCGGTAGATGGCGACATACTTGTCCTTGCGGCTCTCCATGAGGAGCTCGATGAAGCCGAGGACGCCGTTGAGGTAGCTGAGGGGTGGCTCCCCGGCCTTCTCCTTCCTGCCCCTTATGGCCTCGACGGCGGGGGCGTGGTTCTCGATGAAGGCCGTGGGGTCGCCCCCGAGGGCGTGTGCTATGTTGTCGTATGCCTCCTCGGCCTTGACGAGGGTGGGTTGGTCGGCTATGACCTCGGCGAGGTGGTCCTCGAGGCGCCTCAGGGGGGCCCTGTTCATGCCTATCGACTTGAGTTCGTCGGAGGCGGCGGCGAGGCTCCTGTCGCTGAGTGTGTCGCTGAGGGTCTCCTGTCCGACCTGGTCGGCGTTGTGCCCCTCGTCGAGGACGAGGAGCCGCCCTTCGAGGTCGAGTCCGGTCATCATCCTGATCTTGGGGTCGAAGACGTAGGGGTAGGGGCAGACGGTTATGTTGCGGGTCTTCGCCACGCGGCGTGCGAGGAAGTAGGGGCAGACACGTATGCGCCTGCCGGTGGAGATGAGGGCGTCGACGGAGAGGACCCTGGGGAGGCCCGTCGGGGCCTCGGTGATGTCGGACCTGTAGGGGCATCTCTCCTCCTTGCGGAGGACGCCGCATAGCTCCTGGGCCTCCCGGCTGGGGAGGCCTCGGCAGTCTGGGTTGAGGCAGAGGTGGTCGCGGCTGGCGAGGTTGACGGCGGAGTAGGAGGCGTCGGCGTGGGTGTTGATCCTCTCGACCTCTGCGAGGACCTGTCTGACCTGGTCGTGGGTGCGTGTGGCGTAGACGATGGGTTTGCCGAGGGGGAGGAGGGCGCTGAGGGCGGAGACGGTCTTCCCGAAGCCGTTGCAGGCCTCGGCGATGAGGGTGCCACCCGAGCCCAGGATCGCCTCGGCGTCGTTCATGAAGTCGACCTGCTGGGGGTAGGGGGTGTAGGGGAAGAGGCTCCTCCACGCCTCGCTGGGCTCGGGCATGGCCTAGTAGGACTCTGGCATCCGATTTAAGTGGCGTGGATGACCTTGGCGAGGTAACCGCGGAGACGGGTGAAGCTGGTCCTCAGCGTCTCGACGGGGTTGTGGGGGTGGTCGAAGAACCCCATTATTCCCTCGGGTTCGATCATGAGTATGGTGACTATGAATATCATGGGGTATAGGGCCTCGTAGGCGGCGACCTTTATACCGAAGACAGCTATGGCGAGGGCGCCGAGGGTCTTCTGGGAGACGGCGGCGAGGAAGCCGCCTACGACGGCGCCGGCGACGCTGTTTATGCCGCCCAATACGCTCCCCGCCATGACGAGGATGAGGAACTCGTCGTTGTAGCCGAGGCCGGTGTACCTCCAGAGTGGGATGAGGGCCCCCGCGAGGCCGGCGAGGGCGCCCGTGATGAGCCACGTGAGGACGTGGACGGTGTTGACGTTGATGCCGAGGCTTGAGGCGAGCACCTCGTCCTCGGCGACGGCCCTGAAGGCGATGCCCTGCTTCACCTTTCTGAGGAAGAACCAGAGGGCGGTGACTAGGATGGCGCATACGGGGAGTGTGATGAGGAAGACGCCGGGGTAGCCCTCCCACTTGAAGTCCCAGGAGACGAGGCTGAACCCCGAGGCCGGGTAGCCCTGGTTGAGCATGTACCAGTAGCTGTACATGTTGACGAGGGATGCCATGACCTGGGCGAGTGCGAAGAAGGCGAATGTTAGGGTGATCTCCCTCGCCCCCGTCGCCTTGATGGGGCGCACGACGGCGACGTAGAGACCGAGGCTGATCAGGCCGCAGGTGAGCATGGAGAAGGGGATGGCGGCGTAGGGGTTGAAGCCGTGTATCCTGACGAGGGAGTAGCTGAGGACTGTGCCGAATGTGGCGATGGCGGTGTGGGCGAAGTTTGGGAACTTCTCCACCATGTAGGTGAATGTGAAGCCGACGCAGAGTATTATGACGACCCCCGTCTGGATGAGGGAGCCGATGATGACGGGGGAAAGCATCCTACCCACCTAGGCTCGGTGGCTTAAAAAATGTGGCAACGGTGAACCCAGCTCCCGCTGGGGTGCTTGAAATGAGAAAAAATAGAAAGATGGGGGTTTGTTTTATGCGATCTTGCGGCTGATCTGCATCAGTGCGACGATGGCGGCTAGTGCGGCTATCAGGCTTGCGCCGATTGCTGCGTAGACGAGTGTCGTGAGGCCGTTTGCTGCGGCTGCGGCGTTGTCTGCGGCTGCCTTGGCGCCGTCAGCTGCGGTCTTCGCTGCGTCTGCCTTGGTACCTGCGGAGGTGGCAGCGGTGGTCGCTGCGTCTGCCGAGGTCTTAGCGGCGGTTGCGGCGGTTCCTGCTGCGGTTGCGGCGGTTCCTGCTGCTGTCGCGGCTGTCGTTGCGGCCTTGGCGTCTGTGCTGGCCTGGGTCGCGGCGGTCTTGGCTGCGTCAGCAGCGGTTTTGGCGGTGTCGGCTGCCAACTTAGCGGCGTCGGCCTTGACGCCTGAGGCGTCTGCAGCCACCTTGGCTGCGTCGGATGCGACCTTCGCGGCGTCGGAGGCGGCGAGGACATCAGTCATCGAGACGCGGGAGACATCGAAGTTGGTGTACTTCTTCGCAGTTGGACCAGCGTTTTGTACAGCAGCGTCGTCGTGTACGTTGTTAACGTTGACAGTTGCGTTGTAAGAGCCGGATGTTGAACCGGCGGGAACTATGAAGGAGGCGGACCACTTCTGTGTAGCGACGCTGTAGCTTGCCCTCTTGGAGCCAAGGTTCACGCCACTGTTGTCGTAGAAGGTTACGAATGGGCCAGTCGTGTTCTTCGTGGCGACTGGTGCTCCACTCGGGTAGGTTGCGCTGAAGGATGCAGTGATCTGTTCATCGGACTGGACGGAGGACTTGTCCACCGTGACTCCAGATACCGAGATGGTTGCGGCGACTATGTTGAACGCGGCTGATGGGAGCGTTGGGGCTGTTGGGCCCTTGTTGCCGTACTTGTCAACACACGCGTTAGTGGCGACACCGAATGAGGCGGCACCGATCGGTGCCTTGTACGGGACAGTCCACTTGGGTATCCAGAGTCCAACGTCTCCGTTGTAGTCGGCCGCGACCATCTGTATCACGGAGGTCGAGGCTGTGACGTTGAACTGGCTTATGTCGGAGCCGGTAACCCTAGAGTTATCGGCGTACCTTGCGTCGACAGTTGCCTTTGCTTCGAGTGTCCTCTGTAGGTTGGCTGCGGCTCCGGGGTAGTTGAGTGTTGGAGCAGCGGTTACGAAGATTGTGCCCTTTGCGACTGTGATCCTGTGGTCTGCGATGAGGTCTTTGTTCACGTCCTTACTACCGTAGTTCTTGGATGGACCGGAGTTGCCGTAGGTGTCAGCGATGCCGTTTGCGGTCACGTTGAAGACCCAGTTCTTACCGACTACCGCGTCCTTGGGGATTAACCAGGTGAACTCCCAGAGGTTGGGGGCACCACCGATGGAGGCGGTGAGCGGGTCGAGGTGGACCGTGGCGACTAGTGTGCTGTTATAGTATGCCTTGACATCGAATCCACCGGTGATGTCGGCGGGTAGGGCGTCAGTAAGGTCGGGGTACTTTACCGTCATGTCGATGGTGATCTTGTGCATGCGCTTGACGGCGACGTTGTCGGCGGCAACCAGCAGGTTACCGACCGCACCGTCTGCCAGCGTGCTGGTGTCGGTGAACACGGTGTAGACGGGAGAGATTGTGGCCTTGTTGAGGTTGAAGGTCTGGCTCTTTATCACGGCGCCGAGGATGTCGTACACCTTCAGCGTGTAGACTCCGAGGGTCGTCGTCTTACCAGACACAAGAGCTACACCGTTGATGAAGGAAGGTGAGACTACGTTGACTGGGTCATTTGTGGTGACGACGCCTGCGGGGTCAGTTACCGTGAACTTGTCGTAAGTTCCGGCCGTGATGTAGATCTGCCAGAGTGCGGTCTGGGTCCTGTCGTAGTCGAGCTTGTCAGTAGCGCGGATTGTGAATGTGGTTGAAGCAACACCCTGCTGGGCTGATGGGAATGCAGCGACTGTGTCCCAGTCGACGAGTGCAGTCCAAACACCTTCCAGGACCAAGTTTACGCTGGCCAATGGGAGGCTGATAGCCTGAACTACCTTTCCAGGAGTCGCGGCCACCGCTGCGATGTTCGAAACGAGTGTAGTTAAGGGTGCTACCACGGTTCCGGTCGGGTTCTTGAACCTGTACTGGAGGTCGATGATGTTGTCCCAGACAGCGTCGCCACCCGTCAGAGTGGCGGTGACGGTTACTAAACCACCCTCAAAGGTGTAGCCACTCGCGGGTGCTGTCAGTTTCAGCGCCCACTTGGTGGTTACGGTGAAGAACGCATCCTGGAATGGTGTTGGCACTCCTGCGGCGTCGAGGTCAGTTACCCTGATCTTGCGGGCGCCGGCGTAAGCGTCGGGTATCGTAACGTCGACGCTGTAGGAGTAACCGCTTGCTGACAGTGTCGTTGCGAAGCCAGCGAGGTTCTCGATGGCTATGTTACCGAAGACATTGTTGTTGTCGGCGTCGATCTGTACAATGTACCTTCCGTTGAAGGTGTTCAGCGTCCCAGACACGGTAACAACTGTACCGACGGGGCCGGATGAGACATTGAGTGTGTTTGTAAGAGCAGCATTAATCACCACTGATCCCATCAGTGATGCCATCATGCTCGCAATGACGAGTAGAGGTAGAGCTTTTTTCATATTCATTTTATTTTTTTTCTCCTTTACATCGTCACGGCGGGGCAACCCAGACATTACTCTAGATTACCCCTACCTAGACGATTAAGCACAAAAAAGCCCGAGAATACTTAAGCGTATGTCTACAGCCCCAAACAACTGTATACACAGGAGAGACAATGTATACAACAATGTGGATTGTCCCAAATAAAATGAACAAGGAGAGGGGGTGATCACGGGGCACCCCCCATACCCTGAGGCTAAATTGACGCTTAAAGCGACCGAGGGGCGAAAATAAACCAGAGGCGACGATAAGGCTTAATTAAAAAGGTGTGAAACAATTGGGATAATGACGCCTAAAAATGATTCGTTGATGTTAAAAATTACCCCTTTTTTACCCTCATGTACTTGATCGTGGCCATGCCGCGGAGGCTGTCCCTCTCCACCTCCCTGTAGCCGAGGGACTCCATCAACCCGTGGGCGTAGTTAACGAGCAGGTCGGTGAACTCCTCGGACATCATGAAGCCGGTGAATCGGAGGGTCGCTTCATCGCCGTCGGTGATCTCTACATCGTCGAGGTTCCAGCTGGTGAGGAGGTCCTGCCGTAGGAACGGAAGTACCTCTTCAACACCCAGCTTCCCAAGCAGGTATCTGCCATACCAGCGCCCGGCCGCTTCCCAGAGTTTACCGAAGTCCTCGGCGTGGCTCTTCTTGAGGTCCTTGACAAGCTCGCCGAGGCTGCTTCTGGGGACGACCATGGCACCCGCCCCCCTGTGGATCTCCCTCATCCTGTAGGCGTCGACGGCGTCGCCGAGGGTAGCCCCCAGCTTCTCGGCCCTCAGCGCCTCCTCCAAGACCTCGATGGCGTAGCCTGAGAGGCTCGTCCCCCTCTTGTTCGAGGTCTCCTTGAGGCGGTCGACGAGGACACCCGGGAGTACGAGAAGCTTCGTGTCCTCGGGCTGCTTCTTCGTCAACCAGTCACCTCCTCGCGAGCCGTATCCGGATAATGCCGCGGCTCGCCTCGTTCTCGACGGTGCTGTAGCCGAGGACCTGGAACGCGGCCTCTATGAATGTGGCGAAGACCTCGGTGTATCCCCGGGTGTAGCGCTCGTTTATGCAGCTGACGGTGAGCTCGTCGCCCTTCCCCTTCTCGGCCGTGAACTGGCTGCCGTGGGTCATGAAGGCCAGGGCATCCGTCAGGTCCTTGACGGGCTCGCCCCCCTTGCCCTTAAAGTACTTACCGTACCAGAATCCCATGTCTCGCCAGAGGTCCCTGACCTTCTCCTTGTCCCTGCCGTAGGCGGCGTCGACGACCTGGTAGTAGAGGTGCTCTACTGTGAAGGTTAGGCCCATCTCGTGGGCGCGCTCCATGTCGCCGCGGCGGTCCAGCGCCTCCTTGAGGTTGAGGCCCTGCCCCTCGGCGCGCAGCGCCTGCTCGAGGATGTCGTTCACAGTCTGGTAGACGGTGAGGCCGCGCTTCTCCGCGAGCTGGGCGACCCTGTTCGCCAGGTCCTCCTCAGCAGCCAACATCTTCCGCCTAGACAAGCCCAGCCCCCCGGCAAGTTCCCAATTCGATTAATGCTCCTACGGGTCTAAAACCTTTACCAAGTTTCCTGGTTGATGTAATGATTGTCGATTTAAACTTATTAAAGTCAGGGTTTAGAACACCCGTTCTATCCATCCGAACACGTGGGAAGGTGACGAACGTGTTATCCCCCGTTTCTATGTTGGGCAGGGCTCACCACGGCTCCTTCTTCCAGCTGAGCCCCCAGGCGAAGAGGTTGGAGGTGTAGTGGACGGGGATGGTGGTCACTATCATGGCGATGTCCTGCTGCCACGTCGGGCGGGGCTCGATGAGGCTCCCGAGGAGGATGGCGAGTATGATGAAGCCCACCTGGTCCCAGAGGGGTAGGGGCTTCCCGGGCTGTATTCCGAGGCGGCGCTTTATGAAGGCGAAGAGGAGGTCCCCGAGGATGGCGCCGACGGAGAAGAGGAGCCCCTGGGCGAGGTTTCCCTGGGCGAGGGCGACGGCTGCGCCGACGGCGACGCCGTAGAGGGTCCCGTAGACGGTCTTGTGGTCGCCGAGTATCCTCTTGCCGTCGCTCCAGTTCATTCCGCCGTCGAGGGGTCCTCCCCCGTGCAGTAGGACCGGCGCCGCGTTAGCGAAGTAGGCGGGGAGGAAGAGCCAGACGGTCCCCAGGAACCAGTCGATCTCCTCCATCACCATCTTTCCATGTCCTCCAAGCCCTTCTCGGTTATCCTGAACCTGGTGGCGCCGCGCAGGCCCCGAGGCTTCTCAACTGTTGCCTGCTTGACTCCTTGGGTCGCAGTGTTTTCCAGCCTTATCACCTTGTCGCTCCAGTAGAGGAGCAGGCGCTGGGCGACGGGCTCGACGGTGGGGACGGGGGAGTCGAGTACGCTCCTCACCTGCCCCGTCAGGACGACGGCGGCGCCTGTTGCGAGGGCCGTCTCCTTGAGGAGCCCCAGCTGCCTGTTTAGCTCCTTGTTCTCCATGAATGTCTTCTGGGTGTCACCGGTCTCCACGCGGTAGAGTCCCGTGACCGAGTCGATGCACGCGAGGTCGCCCGGCTGGAGCTGTTCGGGGAGGCGGTCGAGTGCCTCCGCCTGCTCATCGAAGGTTGTGGGGCGAGTGTAGACGAGGCGCCTGAGGGCCTCCTCTGAGCCTGTCATCTGGGTGAGCCGCGTTGGCGTGAACTTGGAGTCGGAGTCTATGTAGATGGCCTTCGCGGCGGGGTCGTGGAGGAGTAGCTGCGCCGCGGCGCTGAGGGCGAGTGCGGTCTTCCCCGTCCCGGGCTCACCGTAGGCGAGCGCCACCTCGCGCGTGGCCAAGCCTCCGGAGAGCTGGGCGTCGAGGCTGCCCGAACCCGTTAGTATCCTGCGCCGGGACTCCATCGTGATTGTTCTCCTCCGCCCCCGTTTATAGGCTTGAGGTAGACGATTCGAGC
>Ga0315286_10005812_pt1 | contig 11938 bp, 10 predicted proteins | sample YL17G10_0_MG_FD_205038 | JGI IMG/M metagenome (GOLD analysis project Ga0315286, IMG submission 205038) | Sediment microbial communities from Yellowstone Lake, YNP, Wyoming, USA - YL17G10_0 | ecosystem: Environmental > Aquatic > Freshwater > Lake > Sediment | place: USA: Wyoming | collected... | reverse complement strand
TCGAAGTCCCGCACCACATCTTGGGAGGAGTTCACGGGTGGCAATTACGCGGGCAAACTTCTCTGCGAACTATGTGACTTCAGCATGTGGCGTTTATACGAAATGAAGTGCATCACAAACGCCGAAGTGGCCGCCACGCGGGTGCTGCTGGCGATGAAAGCGTTCAAGTTGGACAAAGGTCGCCTGCCCGCCACGCTCGATGAACTTGTGCCGGCGTACCTGGACGCCGTGCCCCTCGATGACTTCGACGGAAAGCCTTTCCGTTATAACCCCGCCAAGAGAATCATTTACACGGTGGGCGAGGACCTGCGGGACGACGGCGGAACGACGAAGCAGGAGTTTCTCGACGCCAAGATGAAGGAACAGGGCATCGACCCCAAGACGGCGGACCCGGAGACGCTCAAGTCCCTCAAAGAGGAGTGCGAGGTAATCTGGCAGATGCCCGACCCGTCGTTCCCAATCGAGTTTTAGGCCGGGTGGCACGGCCACGCGCCGTTGCGTGACCGTGCTTCTCGAATGGGCACAGTTAGCACGGCCGCGGCAAAGGCGCCGCTGCCGTGCCACCCCGTTTCAGCGTTTACGCTAAACACGTACTCGCCGCCGAGGCGACGGCTAAACGTGTTGACTTCCTGCGCCGAGGGGCTAAGTTTGGGTGGGAACTTGCCCTTGGCCGACACGTTCAAGGCATGACAAGGAAGGAGCGACGCATGAGAAGGTTCGAGATCGCCTGTTTCTGGTCGGCCTGCGTGGTCCTGGCCGCAGCCGTGATGGTTGCCGGATGCGCCAAGGCGCCCACGCCGCCGGACGAAAAAGCGCCGGAATCCAAGTCGCCCGCCGCGAAGGAGGCGATGCCTGCCGCGGGGTCCGTGAAACTGCCCGGTCCGCCCGATGCCGAGGGCTGGATGAGCATCTTCGACGGCAAGTCGCTGGCCGGCTGGAAGATGTCCGACTTCGTCAAGCCCGGCACTGTTACGGTTGCGGGCGGCGAGATTGTCCTTAAGATGGGCAAGGAGGGAGACCTGACGGGCATCACGTGGGCGGGCGGCGAAATCCTCCGCACCAACTATGAAGTCCAGGTCATGGCCAAGCGGACCGACGGCGGCGACTTCTTCTGCGCCCTGACGTTCCCCGTTAAGGCCGCGTACGCCAGTTTCGTAGTCGGCGGCTGGGGCGGGTCGCTCGTCGGCATCTCGTGCCTCGACGGCTACGACGCCTCCGAAAACGAGACCACCAAGACGATGACCTTCGAGACCGGCACGTGGTACACCATCCGCGTCCGCGTGACCGACGACCGCCTGCAGGCCTTCATCGACGACGAGAAGATGGCCGACGTGGAACTCAAGGACCGCAAACTCAGCGTCCGTTGGGAAGTCGAAGCCAGCCAGCCGCTGGGCCTCGCGGCGTGGTGCACCAGCGCCAACTGGAAAGACCTGCGAGTCCGCAAGATCAGCGAGTGACCGCACGGCCCTCGGCGTCGGGCTTCATCTCATCCCAAGTAGTGCGTCACTTACGAGGGTGGCTCGCCGCGGCGAGTGCCTCGAACGGCGCCTGGCCCGTCACTGCGACATGGTCACGCAAAAGCGTGACCGTGCCACCCCCCCCCCCCAAGACGCCATACGCCCCGCGTCACAATCTGGTTGACTTTCCGGCCCTCCTGCGGTACAAGATGCCCTCTCGAACGAGAGTAGGGTGTTGACTTTATACGGAAAATACGGCAATCGCCGCCCACGTCGGGCCAAAGGAAAGGGCTTCAGATGAGCGTAAAAGAGATTGAGGCGAAAGTATTCGGCACTCCGGTGCCGCAAGTCACGCGCGTCGCTCTGGCTTATTCGGGCGGGCTGGATTCCAGCCTCTGCGTCGAACTCCTGCGCCGCAAGTATAACGTCGAGGACAAGAACATCATCCCGATTACCATCGACATCGGCCAGGGTCAGGACGAGGTCGACGTTTCGAAGGCCAAGGCCAGGAAACTTGGCATCAAGATGCACCTCATCGACTGCAAGAAGGAATTCACCGAGAACTGGGTGACGAAGGCCATCCGTGCCAACTCCGATTACGAGGGCTACCCGGTCTCCACGTCGATGACGCGGCAGTTGGTGGCCCGCGAGGTCGCCAAGAAGGCCGTCGAGATGGGCTGCGACGGCCTCATGGAAGGCTCGACCGGCAAGGGCAACGATCAGTACCGCATGCACAACACCTTCAAGATCTTCGCCCCGAAGTGCAAAGTCCTGTGTCCGGTGCGCGACTTCGACTTGCTCCGCGACGAGGAGCGGCAGTTGTGCGAGGCGTGGGGCGTTCCGGTGGACGAGCAGATCGCCGGCGGCGACGACAAGACCATGTGGTGCCGCTCGATCGCTTCGGGCGCCATCGACCTCGACCAGGAACTGCCCGACGACATCTGGATGTGGCTGACGCCGCCCCAGAAAGCCCAGGACAAGACCGAGGTCGTCAGCATCACCTTCGAGGAAGGCGTCCCGACGAAACTCAACGGCAGGAAGATGCCGCTCGACAAACTCATCATGGACCTGAACGTCGTGGCCGGCAAGAGCGGCATCGGGTACATCGACATGTTCGAAGATGGCATCATGGACCTCAAGAGCCGCGAGATCTACGAGGCCCCCGCCGCCCACGTCATCCTCAAACTCCACCATGACCTCGAGCAGTGGTGCCTGACGAAGGACGAGTTGGAGTTCAAGGCCGGCGTGGACCGCAAGTGGGCGTACCTGACGTACCACGGCATGTGGTTCCACCCGCTGAAGCGCGAGTTGGACGCCTTCGTGCTGGCGGCATCGCGGTTCACCAGCGGCACGTACAAGGTTGGCCTGTACAAGGGCAACATCCAGATTCTGAAGCGCGATAGCGCGACGGGCCTTTTCTCGCCCGAGATCCGTTCGATCAAGTCGAGGGGCTTCTCGCAGAAGATGGCCAAGGATGCGGCCACGATCCGCGGCCTGCCGTTCGAGATTCTCGCCCGTCGCGGCGGGATCGAAGGATAGGCGTCGGGCCAGCCGTTCGAGCCCGATCAGTTCGAGCCCGCGGCGGGAGCCGCGGGGTATTCAGTACGGCGCCGATTCACTCAAAAGCATTGGCGCAGCACTTGTTTAAGGCTATCGTGTGCGGGGCGTTTTTTCGCTCCGCACACGCTGTTTTGGAGTAATGTAGGGTGGGTCCTATGGACCCACGCGGTCGCAACATGCAGCGTGGTTGTGGACGGCGAGTCAGCGCCGCGATAGTATGTTGCGGCGGTATCAATAGGAGCCTGCTGCGATGGCTAAACTGTGGGACAAAGGTTACTCGATCGACCCTGAGATCGAGCGGTTCACGGTGGGCGAGGACTACCTGCTCGACCGCGAGCTGGTGCGGGCCGACATCCTCGGCTCGGCGGCGCACGCCACGATGCTAGCCAAAATCGGCATCCTGACGGCCAAGGAGCGCGGTCGGTTGCTCGCGGGCCTCAGGACGGTCCTCAAGGATTTCGAGGCGGGCAAGTTCGCCATCCGCCCCGAGCAGGAGGACGTGCATACGGCCGTCGAAGAGCGCCTGACGGAAATGCTCGGCGACCTCGGCAAGAAACTCCACACCGGCCGCAGCCGCAACGACCAGGTGCTCCTGGACCTGCGCCTTTACGGCAAAGAGCGGCTGCATGCGCTGGCGGAGCGGATCATCGCCCTCGTGCGGGCTCTCGCGGCGTTCGCGAAGAAGCACGAGTTTGTGCCGATGCCCGGCCGCACGCACATGCAGATCGCCATGCCCTCGAGCCTGGGCCTGTGGGCGGGGGCGTACGCCGAGTCGCTTCTGGATGACCTGGAACTGCTGAAGGCCGCGCATGCGCTGACCGACCAGTCGCCCCTGGGCTCGGGCGCGGCGTACGGCTCGGCCCTCAAACTGGACCGCGCGATGGTGGCGCGGCTGCTGGGCTTCGCGAAAGTGCAGAACAACGTGCTCTACTGTGCGAACTCGCGCGGGAAGGCGGAACTTGCGACCCTTCAGGCGTGCGCGCTGGTCTCAGTGGACCTGTCGCGGCTGGCCGGCGATCTGATGATATGCTCGACGCCGGAGTTCGGGTACTTCCGCATCCCGAAGGAACTCTGCACGGGCTCGTCGATGATGCCCAACAAGCGCAACCCGTGCGGCCTTGAACTTGTGCGGGCGAAGTCGGCCGGCGTGTTCGCTTGCGAAATGCAGGTGGCGGCGATCCTCAAGGCCCTGCCGTTCGGCTACAACCGCGATTTCCAGGAGACCAAGGGGCCGTTCATGCGCGGCGTGGACGCCACGGCGGCTTCCTTGAGCGTGATGCGCCTGTCGATCGAGCGGCTGGAGGTCGTGGAAGAAAACCTGCGCAAGGGCTTCCTGCCGGAGATTTACGCCACCGACCGCGCGCTGGAACTCGTGCTGGAGGGCCGGCCGTTCCGCGACGCATATCGCTACGTCGCCGCGCACCTCGGGGAACTCTCGTCGCACGACCCTGTGGCCAACCTCAAGTCGAAAAAACTTCAGGGCGGCCCGGGCAACCTGGGCCTGGCCACGCTCGCAAAGCGCGCCGATGCGGCCGAGAAGTGGTTGGCCGGTGTTCGCTTGCCGATGGCGAAGGCGCTGGCGAAGTTGATGGCGTAACGCATGGCATTTCGTACGGTTAGCCGCGAATCGACGTCGTAACGCACGGTATTTTACACGGTTAGCCGCGAATCGAAGATGAGCGCTCATCTTCTATTCGCGGCTAACCGTGAAAAATTTCGCGTGTTATGTCGATTCGCGGCTAACCATTTTATGCACGTCGCCCGATGCGAATCGCGCGGCGGTTTCGCTCGGCCACGAGTTGGCCTGGCAGATCGATCGGGCCGACTATCGGTTTCGAGAGCAGGGCGCGGGCGACTTCGCGGGTGCGCTCGGCGCTCATGTGCTTCATGCCGCCGCCCAGCAGAGAGACCGCGCGGCGGAGGATGGCACCCTGCATCCACGGGCGACACGCGACGAAGTCGTCGGCGTCGATGACAATTGCAGTTCGTAGGGGCGGCCCTGCGTGGCCGCCCTTGTCGGCCGTGCCAGGGCAGCCACGTAGGGCTGCCCCTACAAACGGCATTTCGCGGACGATCTTGCCCCACACCTCATCCAGCGCATCGGCCAGCACTTCGCCGGCGGCGGAGGCCTGCTCGGAGAGGCGAACCAGCGCCTCGTCGACCCGTGGGTTGAACTCCTTCGCCAGCAGCGGCAGGAGCATGTTCCGCACGCGGTTACGCGTGTGATAATCGGCGAGGTTCGTCTCGTCGTGGCGGTAGTCCTGCGAGATTGCCCCGAGGTACCGCAGGGCCAGGTCGCGCGGCGTTTCGATGAGCGGCCGGATGATCTCGACATGTACGACCGCGGGCTTTGTAGCGGTATCATCATGTAGGGTGGGTGCTTTGCACCCACCAGTTGGGGCGATGGCTTGCGCGTCAGGTGGTGGGTGCATAGCACCCACCCTACATGACGATGACAGCGGCGCACGCGGGCCAAGCGACGCTAGCCCCTCGATACCCGTGCCGCGAAGGATGTTGAAGAGGACCGTCTCGGCCCGGTCGTCGGCGTGATGGGCAAGGGCGACCTTCCGGGCGCCGTGCTTTAGGGCCGTCTCGGCGAAGAACCGGCGCCGGGCCAGCCGCCCAGCCTCTTCGATGCCGATGCTGGCGGCCGCGGCCTCGGCCCGAACGTCCGCGCGTGCGGCCTCGCACGGCAGTTTCAACCGGCAGGCCAGGTTCTCGACGAACGCCTGGTCCTCGTCCGCCGCCTTGCCGCGCAGGCCGTGATTCAGGTGTGCCGCCACCAGGGCGATCGCCAGGTTCTTCTCCGCCAGTTCATGGAGCGCCCGCAGCAGGGCGACCGAGTCGGGGCCGCCGCTTACACCCACGATGACCGTTTCGCGCTTGCTGCCCGTGGCGCCGAGGCGCGGCAGAAGGTCGTGCCGCGCGACGCCAGCGAGGACGGAATCGACGAACCGGGTTTTCGGGTCGGGAGTCATCAGCCGACATTATAATCATCCCGCGATTTTAAGATTCGGATTTTCCGGCGACCGTTGGTAATATAGGGGCGTCCAAAGAGGGTGAAAGGAGCCTGACATGGTTCAGATCGCACCCGCACTTCCGGCCGGCCCCGGCCAACCTGCCGCGCCGCTCGGAGTTCTGGAAGCCCTCGGCATGGGCTGGCGCCTGATGATGAGCGACTTCTGGGGATTGTGGCTGCCGGCCTTCGTGCTGACGCTCGTCCTGATGGCCGCGTCGAACTTCGGCATTATCGCCGCGGTCCTGGTTCAGCCGCCGCTGATGGTGGGCCTGTACTGGCTCGTGGCCCGCAAGATCGACGGCGCGCCCGTCAAGATCGGCGACGTGTTCGAGGGGTTCCAGCAGCGGTTCGGGCAATCGGTGGTGGCGTGGCTGCCGGTGTCGCTGGTGAGTCTGGTCTTCGGCGTCGCGATTGCGGTGTTGGTTGTGGTGCTGGTTATGCCGACCATGATCGGCGGCATGGCCATCGCGGGGGCGGGAGGCCACGGAGATGAGGAGGCCATTGCTGCGGTGGTGCTGCTTGTGCTGGGCATCCTGGTGGGCGGCGGGCTCCTACTGGTCATCTTCATGGCACTGTTCATCTTCTGTCTGTTCTTCACGTTCGCCCTTCCGGCCGTCTGGGACCATCCGGAATCGGGGTGGGAGGCGATGCGGGTCTCGGCGCGGCTGGTGCGGAGCCGATTCTGGTCTGTGCTGGGCCTGGCGATTCTTCTCATGCTGATCGGGATTGCGGCGAACCTCGTGGGCATGGTGGCTTGTTGCATCGGTGTCTTCTTCACGGCACCCGCGGCGATGGTCTGGCAGGCGGCGGCGATCCTGTACCTGTACCGTTCGTGGACAGGGCGTCCTTTGACACAAGGAGCGTAAGATGAGCGAGACGGCCTCGGCGCAACTTTCCCCGGAATCGCCCGGCGCCCCGCTGGGCGTTACCGACGCGATGGGCATGGGCTGGCGCCTTCTGATGAGCGATTTCTGGATGCTGTGGCTCCTGGCCCTCGTAGTGTATGCCGTCGTGCTGGGCGTGGGGTTCGTGAGTTGTTGCCTCTTGTGCCTTGCGCCGCTGGTGATGTTCTTCGTGTACCCGCCGCTGGAGGCCGGGTTGTTCAAGGCCCTCAAAGGGCGTATCGACGGGGCCGCAGTCGATTTCAACAGCCTGTTTGCGGCGTACACGGAGTGTTACTGGCCGGCGGTGCTGGCGGGCCTGCCGGCGCTGTTGATCGACGTGGCCATGCAGGTGGCAATCCAGGTGCCGATGCGTTTTGCCGGCCAACTCGCAGAGCCGATCGGCCGGGAACTGCATGGGTCTGGGGCAGTGCTGATTCCGGTTATCATCGTCGGGTTTGGTGTGATCCTGCTGATTCTCCTGGCACTTCTGATCTTCCGGCTGTTCTTCGCGTTCTCCCTGCTGGCCGTCTGGGACCGCAAGGAATCGGGCGTCGAGGCGATCAAGATGTCCATGCGGCTCGTGAAGGACCACTTCTGGCCCATCCTCGGCCTGAGCCTGCTGTTTGTGGCCATCTACATCGTGGCCGCGTTCATCGGTTTGCTGGCGTGTTGCGTGGGGACGCTGATCACGGTCCGCGCGGTGACGGCGTGGCACCATATCACGCTGGTGTACCTCTATCGCTCCTGGACGGGTCAGACGCTGGTCCAGCCGCTGCCGGCCGCGGCGATGCCGGAGGCGTCCGCGCCGCCCGAAGGCGCACCGCCGGCGGTGTAAGAAGATGTGGCACGGCTGGCTTGTCCAGCCGTGGCGGTATGTCGCAACGTCTCCACGGCTGGGCAAGCCAGCCGTGCCACGGTCGCAATTTGGGCTCATGGACGAGATGCCAAACGCCTCTGTTCCCGGTGGGCTGAATACAGAACTCTCGCGCAGCGGGCGCATCGGGCACGCCTTGGCGGCGGGCTTTCTGCTGGCCGTGTTTGCGGCGAGTTTCCTCGGCGTTGACCGGTGGAGTCTGCCGGGCATTTCCCTGATCGGCGGCGAGGGCAGCACCACGTGCCTCCTCCGCCGCGCTACAGGCCTGCCTTGCGCGACGTGCGGCATGACGCGGTCGTTTTGCGCGATCGGGCGGGGCGATCTTGGGGCGGCCTTCGCGCAGCATCCCCTCGGGCCGATCCTCTACGCCTTTTCCGTGCTGGTGATGCTGCGGTCGGCGGCGGTTGCGGTCACGGGCCGGCGGATCCTGCCGCAGGCCGGCCGGGTCTTCTTGTGGATGGCTGCGGTGCTGGTGGCCGTGATACTGGTCGTCTGGGTGGTTTGCCTCTGCGAGATGGTCGTCAGCGGCGAGGCGGCCGAGGCGTGGCGGGCGTCGTTGCTGGGGCAACTCATCCAACATCTGAACTAATACTACAGCGCCACGTACCTCTTTGCGCGGTGGGTCTCCTGACCCACCGCGCCAGAATCCGCGATTTCGGCCCGGTAGCGCAGGGTCGCGCGGCGGGTCAGGAGACCCGCCGCGCTAAGCGTGTAACTTGTAACTTGAAACCTGAAACTTTCTTTAAGTTCTTAACGCTTCCATCGACAGCATGCTGGCCGGCAGGACGATGAACACCGGCAACCATGCCGCCAGCAAGGCCCCGATGTGCCCCTGCTGACCGAAGGCTGTCGCGGCGAACGTGAGGGTGTAGATGCCGATGACCAGCCCGATGGCCACGCCGATACTGGAGAGGTAGTTGCGGTCGTCGCGGCCGGCGACGAACGGCAGCCCCAGCAAGAGCAGCAGCAGGTTCATGATCGGCGAGGTCACGTGCTGGTGCATGGCGACCTGCAAGGCTTGCCGGTTGCTGCGTATCGGGTCGTCCGCCAGGGCGCGCAGTTCGCCGTAGGCCATGTACCGGTAGAAGTCGCTGGCGCGGTGGCGCTGGATCTCGGGCGGGCCGACGTTGGAGGAGTAGAAATCGACGGGGTCGCCCTCGGGCCCATCGGGGAGGCGATCCGGATCCGTGAAGGAGGGCTCCTTCAGTGGCGGCAGGCGCACGCCGTCGGTCAGCCGCCAGCCGCCCGCTTTCGGGTCCCATGTGGCCTTCTCGGCCTCGATGGTGCCGAGTGGCAGGAACTTCGAGTCTCGCCGGAAGATGCGGACTCGCGCCATGTACAGCAGCGTTCCGTCGTCCTTGATCTTGGCCTCGGACCGCAGTTCCCTGGCCTTGGGGTCGTACAGGGGGGCGTAGATGATGTTGTTGTTCTCGTCGCGGATGAAGTCGACCGCGAACTCCTTCTTCACTTCCGGATCGTCGGGGCTGCGCGCCAGTTGGACGGAGATCGCGGGCAGAATGATTTCCTGGTTGACGATGTAGAACCCGTCCAGCGCGAGCGCGACGGCGATCATGGGCCACATGACCCGGTAGAGGCTCACGCCCGCGGCCTTGATGCCGACGAGTTCCCGCGAGCGGTTCAACCGCACCAGCGATGCGGCGGCGGCCACCAGGATCGCCGGCGAAGCGATCCACTGGAAGTAGTCGAACATCTTGTAGAAGTAGTAGTCGACGAGGCCCAGGAAGATCGGCCAGAAACCCGTCACGCGGGCCGCCGTCGAAAGGTTCAGAAGTTTGTTGGCGTTGATGGCAAGGTCCAGGATGAGGACGATCCCCATCAGCGCCGCCACCGAGATCAGCAGCGACAAGAGGAACGTCTTCAGGATGTACCGGTCGAGGATCTTCATCTGCGCCCAAGTATCTTTTCGCGCAATGTCGTCGGATGGCACCAGAACCACACGATATAGGCAATGATCGCCAGGCCCAGCACGACCACCAGGGCGTTCGGCGCCCAGATGATCCACATCAGGTCTTCGGGGTTCTTGATGGCGCGCGAGGCGGCCCGTTCGGCCACCCCGGTCAGCATGAAGGACACAAACCACGGCACCAACGCCACGCCGAACGCCGTCAGCAAGTGCCCGCTGTGGAAGTACATCCCCAGACCCGCCCCCACGAGCACCAGGCCGAAACATCCCAGGGCCGTCGCCAGTCGCTTGTGCAGCGCAGCCATGACCTCGGCGCGAGCGGCGTCTTTGTGGTACTGGACCACCGCCTCGGGCGTGCTTTCCTTCAGCATCCGCACGCGGTCGGAAAGTTCAGGATGACCCTGCACCAGCGCCAGGCGCCACAGGCTGAGGTCGTTTTCGTTGCGCGGCACGGACGTCGGCAACTGGAACACCACGGAATGGACCTTCGACCGGATGGGCATGGCGTGCAGTTCGTCCACGACGAGGGCGTCCCAAAGGGCGATCTTCGCCTCGTTGCGGGCCGTGTCAAACTCCACCCGGCCGTACTGGGCGTAGACGTAGGTCTGCCCGCTCTTCGGGTCGCGATACTTGACCGTCGGGCCGTACAGGGTGTGGTCGACCACGCGGTCCACGGTCATCTGGATGTTGGCTTCTTTGACGGAGATGCGACCATCGTTCAACTGCGAGAAAAAGTGGCGCTCAAGGTCTATCAGGGCCAGCGCCTTGGCGGCGTACGAACTCTCCGGCAGCGGCCACGCCGCCAGGCCCAGAGAGACCCCCATCCCGATAATGGCCAGCAGCATCGCAGGCCACAGAAGGCTCGATACCGGGATGCCGCTCGCCCAGCAGGCTTGGACCTCGTGCTCGGCTGCCAGGCGCCCGTAAACCAGCGTCGCCGCCAGCACGGCCGCCAGGGGCAGCGCCAGGTACACCGCCATCGGCACCGAGAGGCCCATGTACAGGAGCGAGGCCAGCGGCCCGAGGCCCTTCTGCTGCAGCGCCTGAAGCACCAGGCCGAAACAGACTACCCCTGCGACCGCAGCCAGGGCCAGCACCAGGGTCTTGAGCATCTCCTTCAGGATGTAGGAGTGCAGGATACGCATGCCCAGACTTTCTCCGGGGCGCTCGGACGCCCAATCGGTCAAGCACCATAGCAGAAACCCGCGACAGAAGCAATTGTTGCGGCCGGTGCAGAGTGAAGAATGCAGAATGCAGAATGAAAAACGGCAAAACGCCGCCGTCGTTCATTCTGCATTCTTCATTCTGCACTTATCACAGTTTGCCCGACCGCGTGACGGCCACGGAAGGCGGGTGCATAGCACTACAACGCCACTTTGCGCGGCGGGTCCGGAGACCCGCCGCGCAAAGCGAAACCTAGCGCTCTCGCATCAGGTCCTTGCGGATGTCGGCCAGCGCCGGAAACTCGCGCCGGTACGCCTTCAGCGATTCCAGGTCGAGCGCCGCGGTGATGCTCCCCTCGTGCTCGCCGGCGTCCGCAAGCACCGTGCCGCGCGGGCCGATTATCTGGCTGTGCCCCGAGAATGCGTGCTTCGGGTCGTTGCCGCACCGGTTGACGCCGACGGCGTACGCCTGGTTCTCGATCGCCCGTGCCGCGAGGAGCGTCTTCCAATGCGCCGCTCGCGGCGCGGGCCAGTTGGCGATCACCACGAGCAGGTCCGCCCCCGCCAGCACGGCCGCGCGGTAAAGTTCCGGGAACCGCAGGTCGTAGCAGACGGTGACGGCCGCGGTGAATTCTCCGAGCGGTGAGGTGACGACGCGGTCGCCGGGGCTGTAATGCTCGGTCTCGCCGCCGAACGAGAACGGGTGCATTTTGGCATAACGGGCGAGTTCGCCGCCATCGGGGCCGAAGAGGACCGCCTCGTTTCGGCCGCGGCCGTCGGGGCCGAGGTTGGCTACGCCACCGATGACGTACACGCCGCGCTCGCACGCCAAGCCGGAGAGGAACGCCTCGGCCTCGCGCTGCGGCCCTTCGTGGATGCGCGCCACGTCCATGCTGAAGCCCGTGGCGAACATTTCCGGGAGGACCACCAGGCCGTCCGCCTCGGGCCGCGCCGCGGCGACGAGCCGGCGCACCCGCTCGAAGTTGGCGGGCTTGTTTTCCCAGGCGATGTCGGGTTGGATGGCGGTGACGAGCATCGTTTACCTACTTGCGCGGCG
>Ga0315286_10005811_pt1 | contig 11938 bp, 7 predicted proteins | sample YL17G10_0_MG_FD_205038 | JGI IMG/M metagenome (GOLD analysis project Ga0315286, IMG submission 205038) | Sediment microbial communities from Yellowstone Lake, YNP, Wyoming, USA - YL17G10_0 | ecosystem: Environmental > Aquatic > Freshwater > Lake > Sediment | place: USA: Wyoming | collected... | reverse complement strand
CGGAGCGTGTGTAGGGGACAACGCGTCGCACAACAACAACCCCCAGGAGGGTCAGGGCGGTGAGACTGCTTTGGCATGCGATGAACCGCACTGTTACACCTGGGGGACAATGCCCTCAGGTTCTGTTGGACCTACTTTCCGCAGCGATCTTCCCAAGCCAGCGCTCCGCATCGTCATAGTGCGAGAATGTCTTCTCCTGCTTCTTGAATTCTAGAGTGTGATGGACCCGCCTTGCAGCGCGCCCATTTCCAGCGCTGACATGATGGAGTAGCTCGTGAAAAACGACAAATTCCAACACATATCGCGGAACGGCATCCGAGTCCAGTGCCCGGTTCGCTGCGAGAAGGTTCAACGGCTGGAAATAGAATCCAAGACGCCGTCTAGGTGACTCGGTAGCCCACGCCAAGATGGGGTCCTGGAGCCTGCTGGCAAAGTAGAATGAATTGACGTAGTCGAAGACATCTCGCAAATCCCTTGCATTCCCCCTGGGTTCGAACGACAGGTTCCTTGATCGGCTCAGGTAGAGTCCCTTCTTCGACTCCCAGAGCTCCCTCGAGCGAGCGTAGACGAGATATCTGTCGGCCTTTCCTTGGGGACACTTCCTTCCAACAGCTCGACACAGAAGATACCACGATAGCGACTCGAGAACAATCTCCGGAGCGTCCGATAAGTAGTCGCTTATCTTGAGAGATATCCCTTCCCTGTCTCTCTTCCAGGTGTGCTTCAGTTCAGAGTACGGATAGAACGCCGCGAGAACCTCAGGCTCTCCCAGTTCTTTTCCGACGGACGCAAAAACCTTTCCCAAGGACACGCGAATCATATGGCTGAATCTCTTTATATCGTTCGCTGCTAATCCCGACGCAATATGGATAAACCAGAAATGCTGGCAAGGCGCCATCGTTGGCCCGTCCAACGCCGTGCGGACCCTTGGCTGCGACTAGTGTGCATGATTCTGGTCTTCGCATCACTATCTATTTCGGCATACACCCCGAATTCGGCGCTGGCCCAATACGACAGGCATGCCACCTCTGATCTTGTGGACGCTGTATCAGGCGAGAGGATCATGCGAACAATCCAGGACCTTCAGGATTTCGGCACTAGGGCGTTCTACCTCAACTCATCAGAGGAAGCGGCGTCCTACATCTTCGGACGCTTCCAAGCGATGAACATAGCTGTGGAGTACCAGGAACTAATGGCAGGAGTTCACAGCGTCAAGAATGTGGTTGCCACAATCCCCGGAGCGTCAGCGGAAACCCCTCAATTCCTCTTCGGCGCCCACTATGACAGCGAAAACAAGGACGTAAGGACTGTCTCAGATGGTCAAACGCTTCCAGCCCCTGGTGCAGATGATGATGCTTCTGGAGTCGCATGTGTAGTAGAGCTAGCACGCGTTCTCTCGAATCTCAGGCTGCAGAACACTGTGAGGTTTGTCGCCTTCGGAGCCGAGGAGAACGGTTACGATTCCTCTGGGCGATTGGCAGGCAGCATGAGCTACGTCGAATCCGAGAAGGCAAAGGGCATCTCATACGATGCATGCTGGATCCTTGATATGATCGGATATGGAGGTGGAAGCGAGAATCACACCATGATAATCACCAATGAGAACTCCGCGAGGCTTGGGTCCGACATGCAGGAGATGGTTGGTGCTCTTGGCATCGAACTCTTGATAGAGATTGAGAACAACTCAGCTCTGATAAACAGTGATCACGCTAGCTTCTGGTCAGCAGGCTATCCCGCTGCACTGCTCATAGAATCCGACCCGACAACAGGCGTCTTCCAATTCAACCCCTATTACCATTCAACCGAAGACACAGTCGACAAGCTCTCGGAGGGACAGATCGTGGCGGTGGCGCAAGGGCTCGTCGCCACTCTCATGGACATGTCTACTCCCGAGAGCGCCAACGAGGATGGTGGACTCGTTCTGATCTCGGCGACCATCGCAATTGGATCTGCGAGCGCTGCAGTCGTATGCATTTACTACATCAGACGGAAGGTGAAGGAGAAATGACTGAGAAACAAGAGTCGCGCATCAAACGGAAGTACCCGATTGCACCGCTTATCGGAGTCGGGGCGGTGGCAATCAAGAACGGCAAGATACTGCTGGTGAAGCGGGCGTTCGAACCTGGAGCCGGCAAATGGAGTGTTCCTGGCGGCCTCGTCGAGCTTGGAGAGAAATTGTCAGAAGCGTGCGCACGAGAGATCGAAGAAGAGACGGGGATAGAGTGCGAAGTCCTTGAGCTCATCAATGTCTTTGACATGATAGACAGAGATGAGTCGAACAAGATCAGATACCATTACGTTCTTGCGGATTTCCTGGTCAAACCGGTTGGGGGTGCCGAGAGACAAAACTCAGAGGTCACCGAGATGAGATGGGTGACGCGCGAAGAAGCAAGGTCGATGGACCTCACGAAGACCGCTAGACGAGCAATCGATGAATTGTTTGGCGGAATGGGAATCTAGTCAAAGCCAGGTATCGCCAGAATTGGAGAAGACAGCGCCTGCAGTGCTCCGCCCTTGACCGCCCTAGCGGTCTTGAGGACAAGAACGGGGACATCTACTGACCTTATGACCCTATCATAGACTGCGCCGAACATTGTTCTCTCAAGCGCTGATTGAGGTTCTGCGCCCATCACGAGGATGTCGCAGTGCTGCGCGTGATCGAGCACCGCGTTCACGAATGACTTCGAATGCACGTACTTTATCTCATTCGCGACTTTCACGCGGTCGCACATCTTGCTCAGACGTTCCGCGTTGCCCCGCATCAGCTCGAGCTGTCTGTCATCAGTAATCACGGCAAGGATCTCGATTTTGGCCCCGTACTCCCTGGCAATCGGTAGAGCGAGCAGAAGGGCCTTCCTTGTCTCGAAGTAGCCACCAGAGATAAGCAATATGCTCTCAATGTTCTTGCTCAGTCTCTTCGTCTTGATGATGGCAACATCACATTGTGCCTCACGGACGACCCGATCAAGATTGCGCCCCAATATGGTCCTACCGCGACGTCTGGTTCCTTTCCACCCCAGCACTAGGAGATTCGCAGCCTCGTGTTTCGTCTGGTCTAGGATGGCACCTGCGACGTCATAAGAGACCGAAACCACCGGTCGGACCTTAACTGCCGAGGGCGCGATCTTGATTGCCTTCCTAAGGCCCATCGAAATCTCGTTTATGTAGTCCTTTCCTATGGTCTCGAGGGGCACAGTCCTAGGTACTTCAACGATCTTGTTCACCGTCAATTCGCCATTGAAGTATCTGGCAATTATCCCTGCAGTTTCGACCAACCTCAGGTTGCCAAGGTCCTCAAGTGCCAGAAAGACTCTGTATCGCTCGATCTCCTCCTTCGTCAAGGGTCTCTGGGGGATTCTTCTCTGCGCGACGATTGATTCATACTCCTCTTCAGGTTTGGCGAAGGCCGAAACCGCCAGCCCTACTGCAATCCACACAATGGAAATGTACCAGGCCTCCGGGACCAGCCACCAGAGGGAAATCGCAAGAGCGGTTTTCGTGATTATGCCGACGACCGGAAACAGTGGAAAGAGCGGCGTCCTGAAGCCAATGTCAATCTTGGTGAGCCTGGGAATCAACCGAATCGAGGCAAGGTTGGCAAGTGTGAACAAGAGCAGGAAGATGACGGCTGTGGATGCGACCACTACGTCCAGGGGAAACAATGCCATAGTAAGCATTATTGCTCCCGTTATGAGGATAGCATTGTGAGGAATCCTTCTCTCTTTGTGTATCTGACCAAACAGTCTGGGAAGAGAACCATCACGACCCATTGCGAAACTCACCCTCGAAGAGGAGAATACAGTCGCGTTCAATGCAGCCATCGCGGATAGCACACCGCCGATGATCAGCAAGGGCGCACCGACAAGAGGTATTGTTTTGCCCGCCGTGAAAAAGACCGCCTCAGCGCCCTTCCCTCCTATCACACCAACATCGAAGTTCGCGATGCAGGCAAAAGCCACAAGGATGTAGAGAAGGGCGGCGACTCCGATCGAAATGAAGATCGCTCTAGGTATGTTCTTCATTGGATCCTTTACTTCCTCTCCGCATTGTACTATGATCTCATAGCCTTCGAATGCGAGGAAGGTGAATGCCATCACCATGAACACATCTGAGTATCCTTTTCCTGCCGGCAGGAGAGGCTCGAAGTTGTCGAGAACGTGAACTCCCTTGGCATTCAAGGCGAACAATATGGAGAATGTCACGAAGAAGGCAATAACGAGTATTTGGATGAGGGTCACAGTAGTACCAGCTCTTCCAGTGGCGCCCACTCCTGAGTAGTTGATGCCTAGAAAGAAGACAATGGCTAGCGCCGCGAGAATCTTCACCATGTACGCACTAGGGATCCCGAAATAGTAGAATTCGAAGTGGTCAAGAAGCGCGACCATTGCGTAGCCGAATCCCAGGGAGTAGAAACTGCAGGCGACGGTGTGACCAAACCACGAAAGCCAGCCCGACATGAAACCGGCTGGATGAGGAAGCGACTTTCGAGTCCAGAGGTATCCACCTCCAGCCTCTGGAAATGAAGAGCCCAACTCTGCATATGTTGTCGCCGTGAAGATCGTAACAATGGCATTCAAGACAATGACCAGAATGATGCCTGCACCGATTTCCTGGGTGATCACACCAATTAGAACAAAGATACTGGTACCAATCATTGCACCTATGCCGATCATCGTGACATCGAGAAGGCCCAGATCGCGCCTCAGTGTGACAGTCACAGATTGGCGAGTGGAGGAGCTAGACATCTGGGTGGATGTCATGAATTGCAGGATATAAGGCTTTGCGATGGGTTTTTGAAGAGTTGAGCCCGGTTTGGGCCGCATCGAAATCAATCACGGGTATCCAGGATTGCCAGCTCACGATGCTGGCCAAGAAATCGGTTCCGGGCTATAAAGGTTAAAATGATGAATCGGTATGCCGCTAGCCGTAGTATGGACAAGACCTTCACAGAGCTAGCCAAATCCATAATGGACGAGTTCCTGGGTTGGGATCCCTCGTATGCGACTCAGGTGGGCTGGCACAAGTACGATCATGTGCTCAGGAATCCAAGCGAGGCGGCCCGAACACAGATATGCGTAAGGCTCAGAGACATCATCCGAGACCTGAACGGCATTCCAGGTGAATCGCTGTCAGCAGACGACCGCCTTGACCGGGATCTTGCGCTTTACATAATGGAGTTGAAACTCTTTGAGATTGATCAGTTGAGACTCTTCGAAAGAGAATCGCTGGCCGGCAGTGAGGTCGGCTACTCCCTTTTCCTCCTTTTCGCGAGAGACCACCCATCCTTCGACGAGAGGCTCGAATCGATGATGCACAGGCTGGAGGCGGTTCCAGCCTTTCTTGTGGAATCGAGTAGGTACCTGAAGTCGCCATACAGAGTTTGGAACGAAACTGCGCTTGAAACGGGACTTGAGCTTCCGGGATTGATCAGGGACATAGAGAGACTGGCAGAAGCCAAATGCGACGATCCCCTGAAGAAGGGGCGATTGGCAAGGGCAGCGAAGGCCGCTGTTGGTGCCGTTGATGAAAACAACAGGCGGCTTCGAGAAGAGGTCATTCCAATAGCGAGTCCGAGGTTCACAATTCGATACGACGAGTACGAATCCTACCTCAGGGTGAAGGGCTGGGGCGTATCGCCCGAAGAGGCCCTGGGAATAGGGGAGAAGTATCTGAAACTCGTGAGAAATCGGATGGTTGAGGTTGCGAGACGAATGATCCCATCTGGTGACCAGGCCGAAGCGATGGAATCGATGAGGTCCAATCATCCGCCAACCTTCGAGGCTGCACTGAAGGAGTACCGGGAAGCCGCGAAAAGAGCACGCGAGTTCCTCGTGAGCAAGGATTTGATGACGATACCGGAAAATGAGAAGCTACTCGTTATCGAAACGCCGATGTTCATGCGGCCCATGTGCCCCTCAGCAGCTCAGTTCGAACCTGGGAAATTCGATGACGCTCGGACTGGCATGTTCCTCGTAACGCCTGACGAGAAACATCCGGAACTGCTCAGGGAGCACAGCTATGCCGGCATCGGCAACACGACAGTTCACGAGGCATATCCCGGACATCATCTCCAGGGTATCTGTTCGAACACGAACCCTTCGTTCATAAGAATCCTGATTGCGTCGCCAGACTTCGGCGAAGGTTGGGGGCTCTACTCCGAGGAGCTTATGATTGCGTCGGGATTCAACGACGACCCTTCTGGTAGATTCGCGAATCTGTCCGACCTGATGTTCAGAGTGGTTCGGCTCGTTGTTGAAGTCAAGATGGCGCGTGGCGATCTCACGATCGAGGATGCAGCTGAGATGTTCATAAGAGAGTGCGCAATGGACAGGAAGGCGTCTTGGATCGAAGCTCGGTCGTGCGCGACGGACCCGACATACTCCTCCTCGTACTTCCTCGGAAAACTCGCTATCATGCAACTGAGAGATGAGGCGGAACGAGCCCTCGGGGAACGCTTCTCGCTCAAGTTGTTCCACGACTGGCTACTGTACACGGGCTGTCTTCCAATGAGATTCATGAGACGAGCGGTCGCACTGAAGATGATGGAAGAATTCGGTGTGGATCTCGGACCTCAAGAGGAAACGCTGTACGAGTATGCGATGAGAAAGGCGGAGGAAGACCGCGACTAGGCCTCCTTCTCGAGGATGTCGACCCACTGAGCCTCCGCGATCTCTTCCTCCTCGTGCCACGTCCCGGGCTTGTACGTGTCTGCCATGAACTCTTGGAGCATCTTGTCGACGCCCCTCATGGTCTTCATGGTGCCGTTCCACTTCTCGAGCCTACCCTTGTAGCGCTCCTCGATGTCTCTCATTAGCATGGGCAGGCTCTCGAAGGTCTCCTTTGCCGGCCAACCAGAGTAGATGAGCGCAAGGTAAGCCGACTGCCCCTTCTCGATAGTGACCTTCTTGTCACCGATCTCCAATTTCTTGAGCCCCACTTCGCCCTTCTGGAAAGAATCTTTGACGAATTCCTGGACCGCGGTGAACATCGCGCTCACAACATCCTTGTCCAGATTGGTGTTGTCCTCTTTGCTGACATGGGCGACCAGCCTGCCATCGTTGTGTATCAAGAAGATATTCTCGAGCGCGTAAGGCCTCGGTATCCTGCTTGCGAGGAAGTAACCCGCAACCCCTGCTGCGAGAAGAACTAGCGGAAACGAGTATGGCCAGCCGATCCTCTCCGCCATAGTCTTCGAAACGCCTACATTGAAGCTTATGATATTGGACTGCAGCCTTCCATCGCTAGCCTGGATAGTGACGGTGATCACATCCACGCCATGTGGGAGCGTGACATACAGATATCCTCCAACGACGGCCACGTTCTCAGCAGGACTAGCCGTGATCGTCAAATTCTCAGCGCCATCATCACTGTCTATGATGTAGCTGAGTATGTAGAAAGGCGCGTCTATGCGACCGGTCCTTACTATCATGTTCGGGATGGATTGGATCCACGGTGCATCGTTAACCTCCGTAACCGTCACGTATGCACGAAGAGACGCCCATCCTAGATGAGGGTCTCGGGCAATGATGTTGAGCACCTCTGTCCCCGACCAGTTCACATCGGCGGACAGATTGACCACACCGTTGGAATACTCCCTAATGTGGATGTGGCTGTTCCCGGAGATCGTGAAATTGAGTGTCGCGTCATCAGAGTCTCTGAACAGGTCGTACAATTTCATGGAATTGTTCAGATAGGAGTCCTCAGAGAAAGAGTAATAGACGATGTCAGGATTTGACGCTATGACTGTCGGTGGAGCGTCGTCTGTCACCAACACCGTGAAGTCGCATGGAGTCATCAGGCCACTCGGATCCGTCACCTCCATATGCACGTATGCTAGGTAGGGTCCGAGGTACGTCTCGGAATCAGGGAGGCTTCCTGGGAACAGTATCTCGAGCCTATGGCTACCCATGAAGCTCGATGTGTGTTTCACATGGGTATCGCTGAATATGATTGTGAGCGATTCCATTGAATTGTCGGGATCCCAGACGTACTGGCTCAGATAGAGGTAGTAGGTGACATTATGTTTCACTATTATCGATGTTGGAATCTGCACGACTGGAGGATCGTTGACCGCGATCACAGTGACTGTCACGGTATCCATTTTGATTGCGCCCTCTGGATCCGTGGCTGTGAATGTGCCGTCTGTGGTTCCAGACCATTCCTCAGAGGCGTTTACATAGACTGAGTGGTTCCAAGCTATGAAGATCTGAATGTGATGGAAGCCAAACGTGAAGTAGAGGTACGAGCTGTCGACGTCATAGAAGAACGTATCGAGATTGAAGCAGTAATGAAGGGTCTCGCCCTCGTAGAGCGCGACATCAGGCAAGCTGGCGTTCAAGCGCGGCGGATAGTCATCGGTTACGTAGACGACGAGTTTCATCTCGGAGGACGCCCCAAGAGGATCCGCGACAGCGAGGGTCACTATCTCGAAGTACGTTGAGCCCCGACTTGGGTCCGATGGGAAGAGGAACGTGGCGATCAATCCGTCGAAGTTCGCAGTTCCGTCGCTGGAGCCAGACATCACCGTGCTCAGTCTGAGCTCGGATCTCGCATTGTCCACGTCCGAAACGTAGTAGGTGTAGTCAAAAGTATAGGACTCGTCGTATCTGACATAGAGACGGTTCGGAGGACTGTTGACGAATAGCGGCGCATCATTGACTGGCCTTATGTTCACAGAGACCCGTTGATATGTCCAGTATCCATCTCTGTCGACTATCCAAAGAGTGAACTCGTCCTGTCCACTCTGATCTGCCTGAGAGGTGAACTTGAGAACTGAATTCGCTGCAGAATCGTGCGTTATGAAGTAGAGCGATGTGTTGACATCTTCGACCGACCATACCAGGAGTTCTGTTGAATTGTCGTCATGCCAATATCCGGTCAGGCTGAGCTGCCAGGTACCCACATCTTCATTCTGTATCTGGACAGGGATACTGTCGAGCCACGGTCCATAGAAACCCGCGACGACCTCGACATCGAGCGCACCGACGATGCTGCCCACTCGAACGTTGATGACTCCAACCTCGGGGACGAATCCTGCCGAGTAGATCGCGGATGACCCGCTGCCGACAACCCTCCCTGAAGTACTGGTATACCAATATGCTCCTGCAATTCCCACGATGTTGCCGTAGATATCGTAGCCGGTCGCAGTCAGGGCCTGAGATACGCCCTCACTTATCACAAGGGGATTAGTAGGTGCAGTGATGAGTATGCTGACCAAGTCTCCAGCCACAACGTCTATGCGGACTGAGGAATTCGCATCAGTCAAATCGTTCTTACATTTGATGTAGTTTGATCCTTCATGAGAGGCTACGAAGGTCGCCGAAAAACCAAGTATCGTTGTGTCTCCGATGGTAGACGGCACCGTCCAGTTAGGAGACCATGTGGTATTTTGGTTCCCAAACGCATCATAACCGGTCGCCATGAAAACCACTGAATCCCCGGAAATGACTGTCTCAGGACCCGACGGTAAGAGGTCGACTCGCACGACAGTACCACTTGAGACGGTCATAGAATCGCTCCAGCCAAGATGTGGTCCAGACGAAGCCCTGATACGTATCGTCTCTTCTCCGAATGTGTAGCTCTGGTCTGAAATGGTCACCATGCCCGAATCACCAACCGAGAAGGTCAGGGTCGTGCGAGCGAGTAGCCCCATTCCAGCCGTTGACATGTCCGATTCATATGCAGCCAGTTGGACTGTTCCCACCCAATTCGTCATGATCGAATCAGAGGAATCACGAGCTGATACCGTAATCGAGAAGAGGGATCTGGCAACGATCGCCGATGGAGCTGAGACATCGAAATGATCTGCCGCTAATATCGTCAAGGGGAGATTCTGCCAGGATGGAGTCCCCTGAGGATCGCTAGCGGTGACGTTCACGGTGTAGCTGCCCGCAGGCAAAATGGAAAGTGTTAGGGTGTACCTTTTCCAGTACCCTGGAATGGAAGTGTCCGACTGAACAAGGCCCATGGGGGTTGAGGAATTGACAACTGTGCTCCCGTTGAGAACACTGGCTGCTGCTCCCGCGATATCATAGGCACCGAACGGATTCGTCACGTTTGCGGACACAATCGCATTGTCCTGGTCGGAGAAATTCCATCTCGGAGAACCAGACGCATCCTCGATTTGCGCAGCACCTACAGCGACGAACGTGCTCGTTTTCAGGGAAACGTATGAATCGTGAACCGCCTTGTCGTAGTCAACAATCAGCCAGTCGGGCAATGAGTCTCCACGCTGAACTGACAGCAGAAGAAAGTGGTTAGCAGGTATTGTGTAGGAAACACCTGTCACGTTTATGTCGTAAGGCTTGAGGATGTCATAGTCTGGGCCCGTGAGCGGAACAGTTGCCCTCCCGATCTCAACATAATCTGGGGGACCGATGGTGGGATTAACCGTTGGAAGCTGGCCTGGAGCCATATCCCAGAAGATAGCGGTGATCTGAGTCGCGGATTCGTTGCCTCTGGACCGTGCCCATATGTACGCACTGAGGTCTCCGGCTAGAACGACGTCCGTGTTGACTTCTGGATAAAGAACCCAGTGATGCCATCTCTGAGGCGGGACGTTCTTCCGGATTGAGATGCCCTCGAGACCGTCCCCATCGTAGTCGAAGCGAGGATCCGTCGGACCCGAGGAGTTCATCCAATCGTAGGTTCCGGCCGAGTATGTGGCACCGTCATGGAGATGGAACACTCTCGACCAGGAAGGAAGTGATGAGGCTGCTGCCTTGTGAACACCTTGATCAGTAAGAGGGAGGAACGGAGATGCGACAAGAAAAAGGGCGAACAGCGCTGAAAGTAGCCTCATGGGTCTGCTGTATCGTGTTTCACTTCCCGCTATAAGGCGTTTGCTCACTTGCACAGCCAACTTCCCCTTGCATCTGGTACGGTTTTATAGACTGCGCTGGGCTTATAAGCATTCTCAACTCGTTATCAATGCTGGGAATGGACGGAGGCCCGGTTACTGGCTCTTCATCTTCTCGGCCATCGCCGCGGCGAGGGTCTTGAACACGGTCTCAACGTTCTGGCCGGTCTTTGCGCTCGTCAAGTAGGCCTTTCCCTTGTACTTCGAGGCCAGCTCCTGAAGGTCCTGCTCCTTGATGACCCTGTCATTCTCGAGGTCGACCTTGTTGCCGGCGAACACAATCGGAACATCGCCTGCGACGTCCGTCAGCGCCTTGATCCAGTACCTCAGCTCTTCGAGGGTTTCCTTGTTCGTGAGGTCGCACACTGCGATAGCCCCGTGAGCTCCGAAGAAATAGGCCTCACGCAGGAGTTCCCTAAACCCTTTCTGACCCATGATGTCCCAGACCAGCATCATGACTTTGGCCTGACCGTCGACGTCCACGATCTTCTTCGTGACCTTCGTGCCGATCGTTGCGATGTACCTGTCGTCGAAGACGTCCAGAACATATCTCTTGATCAGGCTAGTCTTGCCAACGCCTGCATCTCCGACAAAGCAAACTTTGACTTTCATCAGGTCGTCTTCTGCCATCAATGAGCCCTCCATTTGGGGGTTCGAAACATATGATTACAGGTAAATGCCCTCTATGCCTTTTAAGCCTTTGGTAATCGTCTGGCTGCCCCAAAACGGCCAGATTGTCAACTCCGCATCTACTTGACGATGCGATGGGTTTTTGTTGTTGGTAGAGAGTCTCGAAGATGACTATGGACCACAAAGGGTTGCTCGTGGCTCTGCGGAAGGCAGTCTCTGAGCTGGTCGCGCACGAGGACGGAGTTGCAGTAGCCTATTCAGGAGGGCTTGACAGCTCCGTCATTGCGGCTCTAGCCAGCGAGAAGGCGAATGTGACCTGCTACACCTGCGCGGTGGAGGGATCATTTGATTTTCGCAACGCCAGGCTATTTGCGGATGACGAGGGAAGGCAATTCACACTGCTAGAGCTGGGATCAAAAGACCTGAGATCCTTCATACGAAAGGCGTCCG
>Ga0315286_10005810_pt1 | contig 11938 bp, 8 predicted proteins | sample YL17G10_0_MG_FD_205038 | JGI IMG/M metagenome (GOLD analysis project Ga0315286, IMG submission 205038) | Sediment microbial communities from Yellowstone Lake, YNP, Wyoming, USA - YL17G10_0 | ecosystem: Environmental > Aquatic > Freshwater > Lake > Sediment | place: USA: Wyoming | collected... | reverse complement strand
TACCTCGTGGGCGGTGAGGCCTTCGACTGGCTTCTTCTAGCCGAACGGCTATGCGAAGCCCTGGACGGCCTCCTTCCGGTCGAGGAGTGGGAAGCTCTCCTCTTCTTCGGTCGGGCACCCCTGGACATCACGGAGGAGGAGTTCCGGCGCCTCATCGGCTACGCCAAGTACCGCGCCCACCTGAACTACCTCTACGGCGTCATCGTGGAGGAGGTGCTCCAGCTGGTGGTGGAAGAGGACCTGCGCAAGGACCAGCTCTCGCGGGCCTGGGAGAAACACCTGCCGCCGGACGCCGAAGCCTTCCAGCACATCTACGGCCGCGGGCAGGACGAGCTGCTGCGCGAGTTTCGCCAGGAGCGGCGCTTGCCCGAAGCCGAGGGGCTCTCCCTGGCCGAGGCCCAGGAGTTCACCTACTGGCTCTTCAAGCACCGCCTGGGTTGGTGCGACCCGGCCCGCGTGGCCAGTGACACCCATCGCGCTCTGGCCAAGCTGCGCCACCTGGAGCCCTGCCGCACGCGAACCGTGGGCGCCCTTATTCAGGAGCCGCCCAGGGTAATCGAGATCCCCTGAGCGGGCGCTGGCCCGTTAGCGGAAGGAGATCGGCTCTCCTTCGGGCTCCCACGTTCCCTGGCCGTTTACGACCTTGGCCCGCAGCAATCGCATTGCTTCTATGCCCAGGTGATCGTCGGGGCTGAGGGACCAGGTGACGCCGGGCACATCCAACTCGCTCTGATAGTCGCGTAGTGATTCCACAGCGTCCATGAGGCTCTTGCGGGAGAGGAAGTCGCAGCTACGGCTCAGGACCTCGACCGTGAGCTCGCCCGCGATCTGGCCGACGATGCTGTAGTTGGCGGGGGCGGTATCGCCGTACTCCCTCATGATCCGGATGTGCTCCGCTATCGCCGGGTCGTCCCTCTCAGAGATGGGCTTGTTGGCCTTGAGACTGAGTGTGCCCTCCATGGTCTCAGATGAGGTGTAGGAGAACATGAGCGGCTCCGAGCTAACGTAGCTCGCGATCCATTCGGGCTCCCATCCCAAACGGTCAGCGCCCTCGATGGCCTGGGCGGTGTAGCCGGGGATGCAGGCGCAGACCACCACCTCGGCTCCCGCCTCTTTCAGGTACGCTACCTGAGATCGGACAGTTACGTCGGTGGACTCGTAGCTCTGCGGCACGACCAGCTCATTCTTGCTGGGGTCGAGGCTGCTCTGGAGGCCGGCCAGGGTGTCCTGACCGAACTCGTCGTTCTGGTAGAGGATTGCCACCTTCTTGTCGGGGAAGTTCTCGGAGATGTATTTGCCCTGGATGGTGCCTTCGACGAAGTAGCTAGGCATGGCGGGCACCGTCCAGGGGTGGCCCTGGGGGTCGGCCGCCCACTTGTGGGCGCCGCTCATCACCCAGAGGTCGGGGATGCCCTTCTCGTTCAGATACTCCCAGACGGCGCCGTGGGCGGCGGTGCCCAGTCCGGCCACCATGGCGAAAACATGGTCCTCCTCCAACAGCTTGCGGGTGACTTCCTGGGCCCGGGCGGGCTCGTATCCGTCATCTTCAAGGTGGAACTCGATCTGGCGGCCGCAGACGCCGCCCTTCTCCTCGTTCACATACTCGAAGTACGCCTTCACCCCTTCGCCCACGGGCTTAAAGGCGGTGCCGTACGTCCCGCTCTGCGCGAAGTGGGAACCGAGGACGATCTTCCCTTTGGGCAGGCCGACCTCGGGGTGATCATCCTCTGGGCTGCTCACCCCGATCGGGCCATCCCCATGGATGACGCTTGTGGCGGCAGTCGCGGTGGCGGCCGGCGTCTGCGTCGTGGTGGACTTATCGTCCCCGCCGCAGGCGCCGGCCGCCAGAACCAGCAGCGCTACAACTCCTGCCAAGAGTGGCCACGCCCTACCAGGCCTGGGCATGCTCTCGACCTCCTCGTCGGAGGACGGCCCGTGGCCAGTGACACCCATCGAGCTCTGGCCACGCTGGGCCGCCTGGAGCCCTGCCGCACGCACCCTTGTTCAGAGGGAGCCGCCCAGGGTAATCGAGATGCCCTGAGCGGGCGCTGTCACGTTACTCGCTGAAGGAAATCAGCTCTCCTTGGTATTCCCATACCCCCCTGCCGTCGACGACCTTGGCTATCAGGAGCCGCATAGCCTCAATGGCGAGATGATCAGTTTTTGTGACGGTAATGAGGACACCCGGCAGGGTGAGGGTATACTTAGGGTCAGCAGGGGAATAGTCCACTAGTGACTCCACTGCGTCCATGAGGCTCTTGCGAGAGAGGGCGCCGTTGTCGCAGGCCATCTGCAGGACGAACTCCGTGAGCGCGCCCGCGTTTTGGCCGACGATGCTGAAGTTGGCGGGGGCGACGTCGGAGTACTCCTTCATGATCCTGATGTGCTCCTGTATGGCAGGGTCGTCCGTTTGGATAAGCTTGTTGGCCTGAAGACTGAGCGTGCCCTCCATGGTCTGAGGTGAGGTGTACGAGAACATGAGCGGGTCCGAGTTGACGTAGTCCACGAACCACTGGGGCTCCCACCCCAAGCGGTCGGCTTGGTCGATGGCCTGGGCGGTGTAGCCGGGGATGCAGTCGCAGACCGCCACGTCGGCCCCCGTCTGCGCCAGGTTCGCGATCTGAGAGCCGACGCTTACAGCAGTAGCCTCGTAGCTCTGTACTCCGACCACCTCGTTCTTGCTGGGGTCGAGGCCTTTCAGCAAGCCGGCGTAGCCGTCCTTGCCGAAGTCATCGTTCTGATGAAGGACTGCCACCGTCTTGCCGGGGAAGTTCTCGGAGATGTACTTGCCCTGGATGGTGCCTTCGACCATGTAGTCTGGCAGGAGGGGCACCGTCCAGGGGTGAGCCTGGGGGTCGGCCGCCCACTTGTGGGCGCCGGTCATCACCCACAGGTCGGGGATGCCCTTCACGTTCAGGTAGTCCCAGACGGCGCCGTGGGCGGCGGTGCCCAAGCCCGCGATCATGGCGAAGATCTTGTCCTGCTCTACCAGCTTGCGGGTAACCTCCTGGGCCTTGGCGGGTTCGTATCCGTCATCTTCCGGATGGAACTCGATCTTGCGCCCGCAGACGCCGCCCCTCTCGGCGTTCACAAACTCGAAGTATGCTTTCACCCCTTCACCCACGGGCTTGAAGGCGGCGCCATAGGTCCCGCTGGTGGCAAAGTGGGAACCCAGGACGATCTTCCCTGCGGGCAGGCCGACGCTCGGTTGATCATCCGACGGGCTGCTCACCGAGATTAGACTTGTCTCAGGGATGCCTGCGGCGGGAGTCCCGGCGGTGGCAGTGCCCGTAGCGCGCGGCGTCTGCGTCCCGCTGGTCCCTCCGTCGTCCCCGTTGCAGGCGATCGCCGCCAGCGCCAGCAGCGCCACCAGTCCCATCAAGAGCGGCCACACCTTATTGTGCTTGAGCATGTTCGTCCTCCTTTCCTTGGCTGTCCCAGTCGGTAGTTTACACCTTAGTCCAGCGAAACAATATCCCCGAAGGGCTCCCAGCGGCCGCTCACCGCCCGATGCATTTGCAGCGCCTGTACTGCGTAATGGTCGCTGGGGCTAAGGTTCACGTCGATGCCTTCCAGCAAAACCGAGGGGTGGAAGCCGCGCAGCGACTCCGCCGCGTGGACCAGGCCTTCCCGCGACAGCTCGTCGCAGGCATCGCTCAGCACTCTCACCAGCGTCTCCGCCAGCGCCTGGCCGTAGAGGGAGTAGTTGCTGGGCTCGGGGCCATCGTGGTCGGCCATGATCTGGCGGTGGCGGGCGATGGCGGGTTCGGCGGTGCGGTCAGGTGGGATCAGGTAGCCGGTGGCCAGCACGCCCTCCATCACCTCCGGCGGCACGTACTCAAACATTACGGGGTCGGTGTTGACATAGCTCAGGACGATCTGCGGCTCCCAACCCAGGCGGTTGGCCCCGTCGATGAGCTGGGCCGAGAAGCTGGGCAGGGAGTATGCCACCACGACCTCTGCTCCGTCCTCCCGCAGGTTCAGCACCTGCGAGCGGATATCCGTGTCGATGGACTCATAGCTCTGCTCGGAGACCAGCCTGTTCTTTTCGAGGTCCAGGCCAGACTTCAGCCCCGCCAGGCCGTCCTTCCCAAAGTCGTCGTTCTGGTACAGCACTCCCACCTGCCGGCCGGGGAAGTGGGACGAAATGTACCTGCCGATGATGGTGCCCTCGCTGGTGTAGTCGATGATGAAGCCGATGGTGTAGGGGAAGCGTTCGGGGTCGCTGCCCCACTTGCGCGCCCCGGACGAGACGAACAGGTCCGGCACCCTCTTATCGTTGAGGTATTCGTAGACGGCTGAGTGGGAGGCCGTGCCCAGTCCGCCAACGATGGCCAGCACCTTGTCCTGCTCTACCAGCCTCTTGGTGGCATCCAGCGCGCGGGCGGGGTCGTAGAAGTCGTCTTCCACTCTCAGATCGATCCTGCGGCCGCAGACGCCGCCCTGCGAGTTGACGTAGTCGAAGTACGCCTCCTGCGCCAAGGCAATGGGCTTGTACACGGCGGCGGCGCTACCGCTAAGGGGGGTGTGCTGCCCCAGGACGATCTCGGAGTCGGTCACCCCTGGCACTTCGCTGTCATCCCCTCCGCACGCCGCCATCAAGCCCAGCAGCAGCACAGCCAGCTCTAGGAGCCGTCCGCCTTTTCGAGATGCGAGGACGCCGCTGCCGCGGTTCTGGCGGACAGTCTGCCGTAGCGTCCGCGTCCTCAACTGGCTTGTCTTCCACGGTGGCGAGTTCGCTTACGGCTCCTCGGTGCTGTCAGCGCTTCGCGCTCCGGCTCCGCGATAGGCGCAGTCATGTGCTAGGAGGAGCCGTCCCCCTTTTCTCCATCAGAAGCGTGGGGCGGGCGCTTTTCCGGGCGCCCTGCCGGCCCTTCGCCGCTATCACCTCCGGGCTTGGACCGGATAGTCCGCATCTTTAGGCCCACCTGCTCAAAGAAGTTCGAAATACTCCCCATTACCAGGGGCGGCTGCAATCGCGTCAGGCGGCGGGCGAAACCGGCGAAGCCGAGGGGCATGAAGATCATCACCAGAATTAGCGAGGTGCCGAAGAGGACATCGGACGCCGTTTCAGCAGTGGGGAGATGGAACGTCTCCAGGAGGTTGTTGATGTACGGATTGATTTCCGGCACTAGTACGAAGACGGCGGCGCCCAGAATGGATCCCAGGATGGAGGCCAAGCCGCCCACCACGATCGTCGTGAGGTAGTTGATGGACTGGATGACCTCGAAGCTCTGAGGACTCACGAAGTTGACGACCTGAATGTAGAGGCCACCGCAGACGCCGGCGTAGAAGGCGCTGATGGCGAAGGCCATGGTCTTGAAGCGGGGCACGCTGATGCCCATAGCCTGGGCCGCGATCTCACTGTCGCGAATGGCTATGAAGGCCCGCCCTAGCCGGCTGCGCACAATGTTCCAGGCAATGAAGGTCATGATGGCGGCCACAAGTATGGCCACGAAGTAGACGTACTGCGTGTCGTTCATGATGCCGTCCAGGGCGCCCGGCGTTGTCAGCGGCGGTATGCTGATACCCTGGGCCCCGTGAGTGAGGTTGTCGTATTTCCCGATGATTTGGGGTGTGGCCAGGGCCAGGGCCAGGGTGGCAACCGCCAGATAGGGGCCGGTGAGGCGCAGGGCTGGCACTCCCACTCCGAAACCAACGGCTCCGGTGAAGACCCCGGCTACCGGGATCGTGGCCCAGAAGGGCCAGCCGTGGTCTACCATGAGGATGGCGGCGGTGTAGCCCCCGACAGCCACGAAGGCGCCGTGGCCCAGGGAGATCTGGCCGTTATAGCCCGTGAGCAGGTTCAGGCCCAGGGCCACGACGGCCCACATGGCGATCTTAGAGGCCTGGTAGATGCGGAAGCTGCCGAACTGCAGTGGCACCCAGTCCGGGAAGGTGTTACTGAAGGGGATCCAATAGACCAAGAAAAATGCCAGCAGGAGGAACGCCAGCAGTCTTCGTTGCCTCGCCTCGAGCCGCAGCATCACACTCGCCTCAGGTGCTTCCTACCGAACAGCCCCGTCGGTCTAACCATGAGTACCAGCACGATTACTAACAGGGCTGCCGTGAGCTTCATGTCCGGCCCGAACCAGTCGACGTGGATGTACTTCGCGTCCGTGTAAGTTCCCACCAGGTTCTCTGTGACGCCCAGGATGAGGCCTCCCACCACCGCGCCCGGTGGGCTATCCATTCCACCCAGCACAGCGGCGGCGAAGGCGTACAGGAGGACGCCTAGCATCATCGGCGGCTGGAGCAAGACTATGGGAGCGATCAACATCCCGCCCACTGCCCCCACGGCCGCCGAGAGCGCCCAACCGAGACTCAGCATGTTTCCCACCCGAATGCCCATGAGGCGGGAGGCCACCGGGTTCTGAGCAGTGGCGCGCATGCCCAGGCCGATGGGGGTGTACTGGAAGAAGGCATAGAGGGCGAGCATGATGCCGACGGCCACTACCATGATGGTCAGGTCGTGATAACTGATGACGGCGGGCCCGATATCGAGGCTGCCGCTGCCAAAGAACTTGATGCCGGCGACGTGGACCTCAGGGGGTTTGGGGAAACCCTTCGGTTGGCCGCCCCAGAAATAGCCCGCCAGGCCGCTGAAGACAGAGAACAGCCCCAGGCTGACGATGACGACGGTCAGGATGGGTCTGCCCTCCACCGGGCGTACCACGATCCGTTCCAGGGCGGCGCCCATGATGAGCGCGAAGGCCAGTGTCAAGAAAAACGCGAGCCAGTACTGCAGTGGGTGGATGTCCCGGCCCAGGAAGGCGCCGCTCAAAAGCATCCAGGCGAAGAAGGTGGTGAACATCGCCATCTGGCCCTGGGCGAAGTTGATGACGTCGGTGGAACGATAGATGAGTACGATGGCGAGGGCTACCAGGCCGTAGACCGCGCCCGTGGCCAGGCCAGTCAGCACCTGTTGAAGAAATAGTTCCACGGTTCCCTCCGCGATCCTCAGTAGCCCAGGTAGCTCTGGCGCACGCTCTCGCTCCGCCGGAGGTTGGCGGACGTATCTCCCAGTACAACGCGGCCTGTCTCCAGGACGTAGCCGTACTGGGCGATCTCTAGAGACAGGTTGGCGTTCTGCTCCACCAGAAGGATGGTCACCTTCTGCTCATCGTTAATCTTCTTGATGATCTCAAAGATCTCCCGCGTTACCAGTGGAGCCAGCCCCAGCGACGGCTCGTCCAGCATGAGGAGGCGCGGGCGGGCCATCAGGCCGCGGCCGATGGCCAGCATCTGCTGCTCGCCGCCGCTCAGGGTGCCGGCCACCTGCTTCTGCCGCTGCTGCAGGATGGGGAAGTACTCGAACACCTGCTCGAAGTCGCTCCTCATGCTGTTGCGGTCGTGGCGGCCCCAGGCGCCCAGGCGCAGGTTTTCCATCACCGTCAGCTCGGCGAAGAGCTGGCGGTTCTCCGGGACTTGCGAGATGCCCAGCGACACGACCTGCTCCGCCGCCAAGCGGTCGGTGCGCTTCCCTTCGAACTCGATGGTGCCGCTGGTGGGGTGCATCAGGCCGGAGATGGTGCGCAGCGTGGTCGACTTGCCGGCGCCGTTCGGCCCCAGCAGAGTCACGATACCCCCCTCCGGCACCTCCAGGCTGACGCCGTGCAGGGCCAGGATGGGCCCATAGGCGACGTGGATGTCGACGACGCGGAGCACGCTCTATTCCCCCAGATATGCCTCGATGACTTGCGGGTTCTTCTGGACTTCGGCCGGCGTCCCCTCGGCGATCTTGCGACCGAAGTTCAACACACACACCCGGTCGGATATCGACATGATGACTTCCATGTGGTGCTCCACCACCAGCACCGTCATCCGGAACTCGTCACGGATGCGTTGTATGAGGCTGCCCAGCTGCGACAGCTCCGTGTGGCTCAGACCCCCCGCCGGCTCGTCCAGGAGGATGAGGCGCGGGTTGGCCACCAGCGCCCGCGCCAACTCCACGCGCTTCTGGATGCCGAAGGAAAGGCCGCCGGCGGGCACCTGCGCGTACTGACTCAGGCCCAGGAAATTCAGGATCTCCAGCGCTCTATCGCGGCCGATGCGATCTTCCACAGCGATAGAGCGCGGGCGGACGGCATAGATGACTGCTTCGGCCACAAACGGTACCGTCCGCGCGACGCTCCGCGCGACGCGCAGCCCCAACTCCGCGAAGAACCGCCCGGTCTCCCTAACGTCCACGCCCGCCCTCAGCAGGTCTTCGGCTGTGTGCTTCAGCTCGTCGACCGGCTGGCGCGCCCAGGTGGGGCCCAGGCGGTGGTGCTGGCCCACCAGGAGGTTGTCCAGCACGGTCATGGTGCGGAAAAGCTCGACGTTCTGGAAGGTGCGGGCGATGCCTACGTGCACCACTTCCGGGGGGCCCATCCTCAACAGCTCGTGCCCTTCGAACTTGATGGAGCCGCGGTCGGGGTCGTACAGGCGGCTGATGCAGTTGAAGACGGTCGTCTTGCCGGCGCCGTTGGGGCCGATGAGGCCCATGATCTCGCCCGGCTTCACCTCAAACGATACGTCGTCAAGGGCGACGATGCCTCCGAAGGCCTTCGTAAGGTTGCTGATCTGTAGTCCGGTCATGGTTTCAGGAAAAGCCTTGAGTTGGAGCTAACCACAAGACACTTAGTGGCAGCACGCACTTTATAAACTGTTTTGGCCCCAAGTGCAAGCAGTCGGGCAACGGAATCTTGTCGCTAAGGCGAAGAGGGCCTGCGCGCACAGCCTTTTTGCGTTGACGATAGCAGGCAGGGGCGCTAGAATGCTACCACCAAGGCGGCGAACCTCCTCGACGGCGGTCGGGAGCATCCGCCGCCTTTATGTCGCCCGCCGATAACAGCCAGGGGTAGCAGGCCGAACATGGAGAGAACCGCAGGGGAGATGGCCAAGGCCTACGCTCCGCGCCAGGTTGAGGAGCGCCTCTACCGCCTCTGGCTGGACGGCGGCTACTTCGCCCCACGCATCGAGCCCGGCCGGCAGCCTTTCGTCATCATCATGCCGCCGCCCAACCTCACCGGCGAGCTGCACCTGGGCCACGCCCTCACCGCCACGATCGAAGACTTGCTCATCCGCTGGCACCGCATGAAGGGCGTGCCCACCCTCTGGCTCCCCGGCGTCGACCACGCTGGCATCGCCACCCAGAACGTGGTGGAGAAAAATCTGAAGAAGGAGGGCCTGAGCCGCCACGACCTGGGGCGCGAGGCGTTCCTGGAGCGGGTGTGGGAGTGGGTCCGCCGCTACCGCCACATCATCGGCCGCCAGCACCAGCGGCTCGGCGCCTCCTGCGATTGGCCGCGCGAATGCTTCACCATGGACGAGGGGCCCCAGCGGGCCGTACGCACGACCTTCATCAAGCTCTACCGCGACGGCCTCATCTACCGCGGCGAGCGCATCATCAACTGGTGCCCCCGCTGCCAGACCGCCCTCTCCGACCTGGAGGTTGAGCACAAAGAGCACGCTATCCACCTCTGGTACGTGCGCTACCCCCTACTCGACGAGAAGGGCGAGGCCAGCGGCGAACACATAACCATCGCCACCACCCGGCCTGAGACCATCGTGGCCGACGTGGCGGTGGCGGTGAACCCGGACGACCCCCGCTATCGCGACAGCGTGGGCCGGATGGCTCTGCTGCCCATCATGGGGCGGCCCATCCCGGTCATCGCCGACGCGGCGGTGGAGCCCGCCTTCGGCACCGGCGCCCTGAAGATAACCCCTGGCCACGACCAGACGGACTTCGAGGTGGGTGAGCGCCACGGCCTGCGCACCATCGTGGCCGTTGGGCCCGACGGCGCGATGAACGATGAGGCCGGCCCCTACGTCGGCCAGGACCGCTTCGCCTGCCGCGAGGCCATCGTCAGCGACCTGCAGGAGCAGGGTTTGCTGGAGAAGATCGAGCCCTACGGCTCCTCCATCGGCCACTGCGAGCGCTGCGACACCATCGTGGAGCCCATCGTCAGCCAGCAGTGGTTCGTCCGCACGCAGCCCCTGGCCGAGCCGGCTATGGCGGCGGTGAAGGACGGCCGCATCCGGATCCTGCCCCGTCGCTTCGGGCGCGTTTACCTCCACTGGATGGAGAACATCCGCGACTGGTGCATCTCGCGGCAGCTCTGGTGGGGGCACCGCATCCCCGTCTGGTACTGCGACGATTGCCCTGAACTTACCCTCCCGTCGCTGGAGAGCGCGCTGGAGGACCCACAGCGCTGCCAGCACTGCGGCTCGGCCAAGGTCCGGCAGGACCCAGACGTGCTGGACACCTGGTTCTCGTCCGGTCTGTGGCCTCACTCCACCCTGGGCTGGCCGGACGATACGGAGGACCTGCGCTACTTCTACCCCACCTCCGTCCTGGAGACGGCCTACGACATCCTCTTCTTCTGGGTGGCCCGCATGATCATGATGGGCCTCTACAACACCGGCGAAGTGCCCTTCCGCACCGTCTACCTGCACGGCCTGATCCGCGACCATGACGGCCGCAAGATGACCAAGAGCGTGGGGAACGTGGTCGACCCCATCGAGGTGCTGGAGCGCTACGGCACCGACGCCCTGCGCTTCGTGATGGCTACCGGCGGCGCCCCCGGCAACGACATGCGCATCTCCGACGAGCGGCTGGAGGGGGGCCGCAACTTCGCCAACAAGCTCTGGAACGCCGCCCGCTTCGTCATCTCCTCCCTGGGGGACGCGGTGGTGGAGCCGCCGGCGCTGGCCGGTCGAGAAGCGATGCCCCTGGAGGACCGCTGGATCATGTCCCGCCTCCACCGCACGGCGGCCGAGGTGGAGAAGCTGATGGTAGGCTTCCAGGTGGGCGAGGCCGGCCGCCGCCTGCACGACTTCTTCTGGGGCGAGCTCTGCGACTGGTACATCGAGATGGCGAAGGTTCGCCTTAAGGCGGATGACCGGTCGCCGCTGCCCGTGCTGGCTCAGGTGCTGGACGCCAGCCTGCGCCTCCTCCACCCCTTCATGCCCTTCGTCACCGAGGAGGTCTGGCAGCACCTGCGGCCCCATCTGTCCTCGCCCGAGGCGGAGGCGCTCATCGTCGCCCCCTGGCCGCTGGTGGACGAGGGGTGGTATGACGGCGAGGCCGATGCACAGGCTGGTCTGGTGCTGGACATCGTCCGCGCTATCCGCAATATTCGCGCCGAGCGGGGCGTCGAGCCCTCCCGCTTCGTCGAGGTCTATGTAGTCGCCGCCCCGTCGTCTCGGGGCGCGGCCGAGGCCAGCCGCCCGGTCATCGAGGCGCTGGCCCGCGCCCGGCCGCTGCACGTCGTCGACGGGGCCGACGCTGCGCCGCGGGAAGAGGCCGTCGCCGTCATCCTCCAGGGTGCCGAGGTGGTGTTGCCGCTCGCCGGCTTGCTGGACATCGAGGCGGAGCGGGCCCGCCTGCGCGGGCAGGCGGCCCAGGCGGAGGCGGAGGTGCAGCGCCTCGAAGCAAAGCTGGCCAACGAACAGTTCCGTTCGCGGGCGCCGCAGGAGGTGGTGGCCAAGGAAGAAGGGAAGCTGGCCGCGGCGCGCGCTCGCCTGGAGGGCCTGCAGGCCCGTCTGGGGGAGCTAAAGTAGGGTTTCGCAAATATGGACTGAGCTTTGTTAGTATTCCACTATGGAAGGGGCCGTGGGGTTGACCGAAGCGGTAGTGCATGTTATCACAACCAAGGCGTCCCCCTAAACAGGAGGCTGACCACCCTTGGAACAACTCTACGATAACTACGTAGCCGTCCTGGTCGGTGCTGTGGTGGGCGTCCTCATTGTGGGCGGAGCCCTGTTCGCCAACTTCCTCTTGGCCCCCCGTAACCCTTCGCGAACAAAGGCCATCTCCTACGAGTGCGGCATGCTGCCCATCGGGCGGAACGTCACCCAGGTCCACTTTCGCTATTATCTGTTCGGCATCCTCTTTCTCATCTTCGACGTGGAGACGGCCTTCCTTTTCCCGTGGGCGGTGACGTTCCTGGAC
>Ga0315286_10005809_pt1 | contig 11940 bp, 14 predicted proteins | sample YL17G10_0_MG_FD_205038 | JGI IMG/M metagenome (GOLD analysis project Ga0315286, IMG submission 205038) | Sediment microbial communities from Yellowstone Lake, YNP, Wyoming, USA - YL17G10_0 | ecosystem: Environmental > Aquatic > Freshwater > Lake > Sediment | place: USA: Wyoming | collected... | reverse complement strand
TGAACCAACAGAATACTCAAAACAAAATGCTTTTTACCAAAGTAAAAAGCATTTTGCAAGAAAAAAAGAAAACTCAATCGGAGATACTAAATTTCATAATTTTTGCTGCAAGAGCTCATCAACCTTCTTGAGATATGATAGGAGAAGCTTGTTCTGGTATTCCATCTGGCCCATCCTGTCATGAAGCTCTTTTCTTATGCTCTCAAGCTCGTCTTTCCCAGCCTTTTTCTTATGGGTTGCTCGTATATGATTCAAGTCAGTCATAGCATCATTAATAGCAAATAATTTTTCCTGAAGATCCTCCTTTGAGAAATGGCCCTTTTCAAGGAACTGGTCCTTAGTAAGCCTGTGAGACTGTTTTATCTTTCCAAGCTCATTAATAATCTCTCTCATGAACTTGGCATTCTCAGCAAGAATGTCTTCGTGCTCTTCAATCTTCTTTAGCTGGTTATGAACCTCAATCAGGTCATCCTTCTCAACACGCTTCTCAAGTTCAGCCTCTACCCTGTTAATGTCAGCAATCTTTTTTGCAAGGATTATCTCGTGTTGGGCTTGCATTCTCTCAAGCTGCTCAAGCCTGATAAGCTCTTTCTCAAGCTTTTCAACCTTCTTATGGAGCTCAGAAAGCTCTTTTTCCACATCATGAACAGATTTGCGAATAAACACAACAACAACCTCTTTTAAACCCTTAATAACCCCTTTTAAAACCCCTTTTTTTGTACTCTTAATTCCTGGTTTAATTGTAAAGTTTAAATATTTTCCTACTTAATAAAGAATTTTAGTTAACTATTTATACTTCTGGCTCTTTTCTTTATGTATGGTTAATCCTAAGGATTACGGAATGGTGAGAAGAGACTTAAAAAAGCCTTTGCCAGCCTCAATTCCAAAAAAGCATTTAGAACATGCAAAAGAAGAGCGAGAATTGCAGGAATCAGTAGACATAGAGCCTGTTCATGAGAAGAAATTCGGCAGCATATTTGCTTCCATTCTACCTTTAAGGGAAGAGGACAAGATAAAGCTCAAGCTAGTTGAGGAGATACTTGAGCCAGAAGAGCTGAAAGAGCTAAAATACCTGATAAAAACCCATAAGGCAAGATTTGCAGAAGCAGACTTTGATACTACTCAAAATTTTTTTCAGAAATCAAAATACCTGGTAATTGCCTGCAACGTGATTGATGAGGCAGTAAAAAGAAAAGTTGACCAGCTCAACCAGAAGATTATTTACCAGGAAAAAGAAAGAGTGTTCCATGATTTTGCAAGCCAGGCAGAGGAAAAAATCTTCAGCCTGATAGCTCCTAATATTATCGGGCTTGATGAGGTAAAAAAAGCAGGATTAATCCAGCTATTTGCAAAGGACAAGGTGCATATACTATTATTAGGAGACCCTGCAACAGGAAAAACAGATATTCTCAGAAGCATAGCAGAGCTTGCTCCTATTAGCAGCTATGGGCTTGGAAGCGGTGCAAGCAAAGCAGGTTTGACAGTTACTGTTATTGGAAAGGATATTGTTAAAGGATTGCTTCCAATGGCTGATAATGGAATTGCCTGCATTGATGAGCTTAACCTATTAAAGACAGCTGACAGGGCAGGCCTGTTCAATGCCATGGAAAAAGGCTTTATAACCTATGACAAGGCTGACTCTCACCTTAAGATTGATGCTCGCATAAAGGTTTTTGCAACTGCTAATCCTGAGGGAGAAAGATTTGTAGGCAGGACAATTGATGTTATCAAGAAACAGATTCCATTTGACCCTGCGCTCCTGAGCAGGTTCCACCTGATATTTTTAATAAGGAAGCCCGGCACCCAGGAATTCATGCAGATAACACAGAATATAATCCTGGGGCAAAAATCCAATATTAGCGAGAATGACAGGAAATTCGTAAAAGAATATGTTAGCTATGCCTTATCAAAAGATGTTGAGCTTGACAAGAGCCTAAGCCCATTAATCCAGGGATTTGTTGAGGATGTTAAGAAGGACGAATATCAGTTCATAATGGAGATAAGCCCGAGAATAGTGATTGGCATAATGAACATGGCAAAAGCAGCAGCCAGGATGAGCCTTAAGGACAAGGTTGAGAAAGAGGATATTATCAAGGTTCTGAAAATCTTCAACTCAGCACTATATATAAAGAAAGATGAGCGCCAATAATAAGAATAGGAGCCATAAGAGCCATAAACTTAATAAAAGTTCTAAATTATTTTTTTCACTGTTATTATTCAGCATTCTAATCATTGTCCTTGCATTTTCAATGATATCTTGCCAGAAAGAAGAAGTCCCAAGGTACAACATTGTTGTTCTTGAACAAAAGGATAAAACAAACATTCCTGATGAAACCACCCCGGCAAATATTACTGAGACCAACCAAACATCAGTCGCCTCAATTATTTCCAACCAATCTGGAGAGCCAGAAGTAATACGAAATGAGACTATAAATGAAACCATAAACAAAACATTTGAAGAAGAACAAGTGCAAGAGCAAATCCCTGCAAGAGCCAATGCAGTAGATTTTTATTTCCTGCTCAAAGGAAAATCATATTTCAAATATACCCTCAAGGAGACTGAGCTCAAAGCCTTTAACCTTTCAGGCACAATAATCAGGATTATTCCCATATTCATAGCCAATGACAGCGTTGTATTCAAAGTTGATGATTACCCGACCAGGGCAGTTGGTGAGAGGGAATGGTTCTCCACCCCTTATTTTGAGATATATGTTAATGCTATCTATTATAGGCGCTGATTCTGAATTAATTCTGAACTGATTCTAAATAATAGATATAGAGTGATTAATGAGCATTATTACTTAAACTTTTTAAATAGTAGCAAGTTCACTCATCTTAAAATGAAAAACAGAAATGTTGGGATAATAATTATTGGAATAGCACTTCTTATAGGGTTTATTATCTGGGCATTTAACAGGGCAATGACAAGTATAGTTAATGAATCATGCTCCCACGGCCCAACCTGCCCCATGTGGGGCACTATCAATTTCCAGACCAATGTAAGCATTGGAGTAATGGTTTTTGTGATCTTAGTAGGGCTTTACCTGATCTTCTTTGCAAAAGATGAGAAAATTACTGAGACAAAAATAGTTAAGGTAAAAGAGCAAATCACACCCAAGCAAGTTACCAAGGAGAATTATCAGAAAGTGATGAGTGAGCTGGCAGCTGATGAAAAGCTTGTTCTTGAAAAAATAATTGAGGCACAAGGCACAATATTCCAGTCAGACCTCGTAGAAAAAACAGGGCTTACCAAAGTCAAGGTCACGAGGATTCTTGACAAGCTAGAAGGCAAAGCTGTTATTGAAAGAAAAAGGCGCGGAATGACTAATGTGGTTATTCTGAAACAGTAAAATAGCCTTGATTACTAAATATTTACTCAAGCTGTTTACATGAACTTTTCAAACCTGTCCTTTGTAACCTTGCATATTGGGCAGATATCAGGTGCTTCTTCTCTTGCACACAAATAGCCACACACTGTGCATCTCCAAATAGGAAGCTTGGGCAGGGTTGTTTGCTCTTTTTTTTCTTTCATCTCTTTCATTTCTCTCCTTTTCTTTCTCTCCTCAAAATTAGGCCTTCGCTCAGGTATTGGGCTAGTCTTTTCTTTTCCTTTAACAACATCATTAGAAACATATAAACCACAGAAGCAGGCGTTGAACTGGTTGATGTCAATATCCCTGTAATCACAAGGGCAGATAATGTCAAGGTCTTCTTGTCTAACACCAGAGGCAAGCCTGCAAGGGCAAGCCCAGTAGCCATATCTTTGCCCATTCATAAGAAGCCCTGATATCAGCGCTTTTGTGAAATCAGCATCAGGATTAAGATAATGCCCTCCTTCTTCTGCGTCTTGCTTAAGCTTATTATAGGTTTGGTCAATATCCTGTTGTCCAATTTCTTTTTGCTCGCTTTGCTTATTTTTTCTTGTCACAATAATCCCTTATATCATTTTCTTTGAATCCAAGCATTACCTTTTTATTGTCAAGAACAATAGTAGGGAATGACTGCGTACCGCTCCATTTCATGATCTCAGCAACAGCTTCTTCCTGGTCTTTTCCCTGCAGCAAGTCAACATCAACATAGCTATACTCAACACCCAGGTCCTTGAACAACTGCTTGGCCTTCCTGCACCAGATGCATGTGCTGAGAGCGAATATTAGTATGTCTCCTACCTTTTTTCCAGCAACTTTCTTGATTTGTGATTGATAGCTGATAATCCCACCCCCAATTAGTTTTAGGGAATGTTCTTTGCTTTTTATAGTTTATGCAGAACTCCTCACTTAATCATCATTCAACCCTTATTTAGCACATTGTGAAACTAGTTTCATACAATGGCTTATAAGCTGTTTCACTTATCATATGTTTTATTAGCAATTTTATTTAAGCATTTGGAGGATGATTATATGAAATCAAAAAATCAGAGATTTTTTGGTCCAGAAAATGAACCACATTTTCTGAAAAAAACTTTTAAAGTGAATGGAATGCACTGCAACAGCTGCGAGATACTGATTAAGGACAGCCTGAGCGAAGTTGACGGAGTGAAGCATGTGAAAGCCTCTCATGCAGAAGGGACTGTGACAGTAAAGTTTGATGAGGCAAAGGTCAGCGAAGACCAAATAATGTTAATAATAAGGAAAGAAGGTTATGAGGTATTAAAATGATTGAAAATGAAGACAAGGGAAATAGCATGGCAAGAAAAGGTTTTATTGTTGAAGGATTGAAATCTGAACATTCATCATATACTATTAAGGAGCAGGCTATGAAAGTTGATGGGGTTAAGGAAATTGAATTCGATTATTCCAGGCATGTCGGCTATGTAACATTTGATGAATCAAAAACAGATATTGACGAGATTCTCTTCAAGATAGAAGAGAAGGGCTATAAAGCATTTATACTTGATGAGATTGACTCTGATAAAAATAAGGCCGCCAAGGAAACAAAGGAAAGAAACATTGTAACTAAAGAATTCAGTGCAAAAGGAACAACCTGCAATAGCTGTGCTGAAATAATTAAGAGGCAGGCATTGAAAGTGGAAGGGGTCAAACAAGCTGATTTTGACTATGCCACTGAAAAAGGCTCTGTGACTTTTGATGAAAAAAAGACTAGCCTGAAGAATATTTTTGCCAGCATTGAAAAGAAAGGCTATGAATGCTCAGACCATGATCTTGAGGAATTAATTCCAGAAAAGAATACAAATAAAAATAAGACAAGCAAAGCATTAGGATGGATTTTTGGCCTGCTAGGAGTAATAATAGTTGCATATTTTGGTTTCAGGCTTGTTGAAGGGATACAATTGCCAGCAATAAGCGCTAACATGGGCTACGGCCTATTATTTTTAGTTGGCTTGCTTACAGGATTTCATTGCATTGCCATGTGCGGCGGATTTGTAGTTAGTTACACTGCAAAAGATGCACAGGAAGGAAGAAAATCTTACAAATCCCATCTGATGTATGGCCTTGGCAAAACAGTATCTTATACAATAATAGGAGCAATATTTGGCCTTGTAGGATCAATAATCGCTTTTACGCCCACTCTGAGAGGAGTTGCAGGAATCCTGTCTGGATTATTCCTGGTGCTGTTCGGGCTTAAGATGCTTAACCTATTCCCTTTCCTGAGAAAAATACAATTCAGGACTCCAAGATTCTTGGGAAAAATTGTAGGGAAAGAATCTTCAAAAAAGAATGCAACTCCGCTTGTCATAGGCCTGTTGAATGGCCTTATGATTGCATGCGGACCACTTCAAGCTATTTATATAATGGCAGCAGGAACAGGCAGCATGATTGAAGGAGCAAAGCTTCTCCTTGTATTTGCCTTAGGAACCTTGCCAGTGATGCTTGGATTCGGCTACTTTGCAAGCTTCATATCAAGCAAGATGACTCAGAAAATATTGAAGGCATCTGGAGTCATAGTAATCATCCTTGGCCTGATGCTTTTGAATAATGGATTGGTATTGAGCGGCACAGGACTTGATTTCAAATCACTTGTTTCATCAGCAAACGTCCTGGGTGGGCCTCCTAAAACAGGCAGTTCCTCAAGCTCAGGAACTACAATTAATTCTGGAGCTGGCTCTGTAACTGCAAATGCTAATGATGGCTCTGCTGTGCTGAAAGATGGTTACCAGGAGATTAGGATGACTGTTGACAGTAGAGGATTTACTCCAAGTAAGTTTGTACTCAAGAAAGGAGTGCCTGTTCATTGGATAATCGACGGCAAACAGCTTAACAGTTGCAACAGGGCAATTCAAGTGCCTGCATACGGGCTGAAGTTTGATGTTAAGCAAGGCGAGCAGACCATACAGTTTACTCCTGACCAGGCCGGCACAATAAGATGGAGTTGCTGGATGGGAATGATTCAAGGCACATTCATTGTAAAGGATGATATTGACCTAGCCAATGCTGCTGCTGTCCAGCAAGAGTTGAACACTGTTCCAGCAGCCCCGGCAGGAACTTGCGGAATGGGCGGGGGAGGCAGTGGCGGTGGCGGCTGCGGTTGTGGCGGATGAAAGAAGGATTATTTAATTGGGAAAAAACTAAAGAATTAGAAAAACAGAAGAATTAAATTCAATAGAATCATTTGGTTATGAACTTGTTATTAAATCGAGGGCTTAAATGAAAAAAACAGATTTGACAATAACAGGAATGCACTGCGCAAGCTGCTCAACCCTAATAAACAGGGCGCTGTCAAAAGCAGAAGGAGTAAAGGAAGCCAATGTTAACTACAGCACTGGCAAAGGAACAGTATTGTTTGATGAGAAAAAAATATCTGAAAAAGAGCTTGTTGCTATTGTCAAGAAAAAGGGCTATGGGGCAGAGATAAGCCAGGGAAAGGCAGATCTTGAGAAGCAAGAGAAGATGCAGGAAAAAGAAATAAGGCGCATTAAGAGGCTTTTCATATTCAGCCTTGCTTTTGCAATTCCTTCATTCATCATCGCAATGGTATTCATGTGGCTGAATATAATGATTCCTTACAAGGAATACCTGCTATGGCTGCTTGCAACGCCAGTGCAGTTCTTTGCAGGCTGGCAATTCTACAAAGGAGCTTGGGTTGCACTCAAAAACAAGACTTCTAACATGGACACACTCATAGCAGTAGGCACTAGTGTAGCATACTTCTACAGCGTTTACGCCCTATTCTTCTCGCCCCAATCAGGGCAATACTTTGAGATAAGCGCAATTCTTATCACGCTCGTATTATTGGGAAAGCTGCTTGAAGCAAGAGCTAAAGGGAAAACCAGTGACGCTATAAAAAAACTCATTGGATTATCACCAAAGACTGCGACTGTTATTAAGCAAGGCAAGGAAGTTGAGGTGCTAATTGATGATGTGCAGGCAGGAGACTTGATACTGGTCAAGCCAGGAGGGAAGATACCTGTTGATGGCATAATAATTGATGGAAGCTCATCTGTTGATGAGAGCATGATAACAGGTGAGAGCCTGCCTGTTGATAAAAAAAAGGGTGACTTTGTGTTCTCTGCAACCATTAATAAGTATGGAGCATTCAAGTTCAAGGCTACAAAAGTAGGGGCTAACACAACACTAGCCCAGATAATCAAGCTAATAGAGGATGCGCAAGGAAAAAAAGCTCCTATCCAGCGCTTTGCTGACGTCATATCCTCATATTTTGTGCCTATTGTGATATTATTATCCCTATTAACATTCATCATATGGTACTTTATTATTCACGAGCCATTCTCATTTGCGATTATTGCAGCAGTAGCAGTAATTGTAATAGCATGCCCATGCGCCCTAGGATTAGCAACACCAACAGCAATAATGGTAGGCACAGGCAAAGGAGCACAGAAAGGAATACTGATTAAGGGCGGTGAAGCCCTTGAGACTGCCCACAAGTTAAGATATATCATCTTTGACAAGACAGGAACAATAACCAAAGGAACTCCTGAGGTAACTGAAATAATTCCTTTTGAAAGGAATTCACAGCAAACTGTTTTACGCATTGCTGCTTCAATAGAGAAGAATTCAGAGCACCCGCTTGCAGAAGCAGTTGTGAAGAAAGCAGACAAGATCACTCTTCCCAAAGCAACCAAGTTCAAAGCCATGCCTGGCCATGGAGTAAGTGCTTTTGTCGAAGGAAAAAACTACTATCTTGGAAATGCAAAATTAATGAAGGATTACAAGATAAGCATTAGCAAGCAAATGAATGCCATTAAAAAACTGGAAAAAGACGGCAAGACAGCAATGATGCTTGCATCAGGAGAAAAAGTTATTGGAATCATTGCTGTTGCCGATGAGATAAAAGAGACTTCAAAGGAAGCAGTTGGGCAGTTGCAAAAGCTAGGGCTTGCAGTTTATATGATAACAGGGGATAATGAAAGAACAGCTAAGGCAATTGCAAAAAAAGCAGGCATTACTAACGTGTTTGCAGAAGTATTGCCGCAAGACAAGGCAGCCTATGTTAAAAAGCTGCAGGAACAGCACAAAGGAGGCAAGGCAAAAGTTGCTATGGTAGGCGATGGAATAAATGATGCACCAGCCCTTGCCCAGGCAGACATAGGCATAGCAATGGGCTCAGGAACAGATGTGGCTATGGAATCAGGTAATATCGTGCTTATGAGAAATGATTTGCTCGACGTGCCAAGAGCTATAAAGCTCTCCAAGATGACGATGAGCAAAATAAAGCAGAACATGTTCTGGGCGCTAATCTACAACGTCATCGGCATACCGATTGCCGCAGGAGTATTTTACTATTGGACAGGCTGGATGCTCTCGCCCATACTCGCAGGAGGGGCAATGGCATTAAGCTCAGTGAGTGTTGTTTCAAACTCATTATTATTGCGGCGCAAGAAACTATGAGCAAGTCCGGGGGCGGGGATACTTTTCTAAAAAAGAGAAAGAATAAAAGCTATGTTGTATTATCGAGAGTGTAAAAATGCCTATCTTCGTAGTACAGAAGCACTCAGCAACTCACTTGCACTTTGACTTTCGCTTGGAAATGGGTGGAGTTCTTAAGAGCTGGGCAATACCTAAGGAGCCGAGTACTGAGCCTGATGTGAAACGTTTGGCCATCATGGTTGATGATCACGACTTATCATATTCTTCGTTTCAGGGAACAATAGAGGAAGGTAACTATGGTGCTGGCAAGGTTGAAATCTGGGACAAAGGAACCTATGATATGGAAGCAAGGAAAGACAACAAGATGGTTTTTGTGCTTCATGGCAAAAAACTCAAAGGCAGATACACAATCCTGAAGTTTGACAAGGCAGGAGCTAATAACTGGCTCTTGTTCAAAAACCGCCCTAAGCCATAATTATGGAATCAAATCAGAATCTGTTTTGACATTAAGCGGGTTTTGAACTCATAATTCCACGAATGGCGGTTTTTGAATCCGCATAATTCCAATGTTACTAAATTAAATGCACTGAGTGGAATTATGTTGTTTCAAGACAAAAGAAGAACAGAAGATTTGAGTGATTTGTGCGAGAATATCTTTAAAATTTACTACTTTATATAGAATGTCAAAAAACTTAAATAGGAATAAACTAAATCCGCAATATATTACGATTCAAAGAACTTAATTAATGTGAATATGATGATTGTTCTCTTAAATTAGGTAATGAGGAATAGTAAAATGTTCTTTCATAATATTTAACTAACTCTTCTACTACTCCATTGAAATAACCTTTTTTTCTTAATTCCTTAGTCAGATAATTTTTTAATGTGTGATTCAGGAATTTATTAAAAGAGGGAATTACGGGGATTTCTGACTTCGTATCAGAAGCCGCTTCTTCCAAAAGCGATGGAGCCTGTTGTCTAACAAAATAGAGATATTTTCTATCTGCCTGTTTTATAATGTTCTTCAAATCAGGATTATTTACCACGCTCATATCACCTAGTAAATGCTTATAGATATTTAAATGTTATGAAAATAAAATATGTTTACGCAAGGTTATTCTCTTGAATGTATCGCATTACCTTTTCGATATACCTTAATTTTGATATGGGTTTAATGTCTAATTCTTCATATTCGATTTTTCTTTTTTCATCAATGTCTGTTCTCCTTTCAATGGCAGAGATTCCAACATTATTTGAATAACTCTTGCACATTTCTTTTAGTTCGTACAAAGTATTTCCTGTAAAGGTATTATCATCTATAATCAATATTCTTCTTCCTTTAAATTGTTGTAGTTTTCTTTTTTTATTCTCTGGAACAAAAGGTTCGATATTTTCTTTTATTTCGTCACCCTCGCCATATTTCGAATATTTGATTAACAAAATTTCACCTATTTTGTCTATTCCCAACAATTCATATATGCTTTTTAAAGCATAACCTATTTCTAATGCGCCGCTTAATGGGTTAACTACGAAATCTATTTTTTTCGTGCCATCCTCTCTTAGTAATTGCCCGCCGAATAAAATTATCTGTATTGGATGGTCCATTTCTCTTATAATTATTTTTCTTGCTGTAGGTTCGCCTAAAGGTTTTGAAACCGAGGGAAGTGTTGGCTCCGGCATACGCAATTCTTTTGAAAAGAAATCTAATGATTCTTTAGTATGTCTTTGTGGTTTAACCGCTTCCCCTTTTAGAACTAATTTATAAAAATCAACAATATCTTGAATGCAGATCTCCTCTACAGATTCAAAATTTTTCAGATCTATTTTATCACCTTTAACCAAAGACAAGTAATAGCTATTAAAAATGGACATGCTATAATGTTTCTTATGATCATATAGTGCTGCCAATAAAAGTCTTGTTTCAAAATTACTTAAATCAATTTTAGATTCCAAATGTTCTAAACTGTCATAAATTTCATTCAATTTTTCAGGGATCTTTTGTCTTACCTTATTTATCTCGTTGTTACAAGAGAAGTTTAAATAATATTCCTTTGACCTTAAATGAGTTTTGTCTTCTTTTGTATTAATAAATGTTTCTAACATGTTTTGTATTTTTGGCGAGAACATCTTAACGTGGTTTTTAAATCTTGAGCTAGGGAGAACAATCCCTCCGGCGTAATCAAAAAAATTTATCAAATTGAATATTGTTTTTTCTATGTTTTTGTTATTGAGAGAACTTACCAACTCTTCAAGATCTTGCAAATAGATTATCTGGGGTTCCATATTGAACTATTAGGTAAAACCTATTTATAAATATTTCTATTTTTGCTACTCATAAGTGATAATAATAATCTCTTTTACTAATTAGTAAGCTTTATAAATCCCCTGCTAATCCTTGGGCATCATGGTTAAAAAGAAAGAAGATGTTAAGGAAGCAGATGATGTTAAGGTGACAGAGCAAATGCTTGAACCTAGCAAGAATGCTGTGAGAGGAGCTAAGTGCGTCTCTTGCAACACTAGCATTGTGAATGATATTGGTGCTGTCAAGTTTTCATGCCCTAACTGCGGCAAGTACGCTATAATCAGGTGCTCAAAGTGCAGGAAGATAGTGACCAAGTACAAGTGCCCAGGATGCGGGTTTGAAGGGCCTAACTAATAATTCTGATGTTAAGAGGATAATTCTAATGGCAAAAGCAATAGTAACCCTGAAAATAATGCCTGAAAGCCCTGACATAGATCTTGACAAGATAAGCCCTCAGATAGAGGACAAAATAAATGCCTTTGCTGGTGAGGGTGACAGGAAAAAGGAGATAGAGCCCATAGCTTTTGGCCTGAAAGCCCTGAAGATAATCTTTGTCATGGATGAGAAAATAGGCAGCACAGAGCCTTTGGAAAATGAGATTTCTGGAATAGAAGGCGTCCAGTCTGTAGAAGTTGTTGATGTGAGAAGGGCGATTGGCTAGATTCTTCTTTCAAAATTTGTTCTTAGAAAACTTTCAACAGGTTCAGTAATGGCCTGTAAAGAACCAGTATGCCTACGATTACTGCAAATATCACTATCAGAAAAACTGCTCCTGCCATCATGTCTTTTATCTTTCTAATCTCATCATGCCTGGCTGGGTGCAGAAAGTCAATTAGTTTCTCAAACGAAGTG
>Ga0315286_10005808_pt1 | contig 11940 bp, 18 predicted proteins | sample YL17G10_0_MG_FD_205038 | JGI IMG/M metagenome (GOLD analysis project Ga0315286, IMG submission 205038) | Sediment microbial communities from Yellowstone Lake, YNP, Wyoming, USA - YL17G10_0 | ecosystem: Environmental > Aquatic > Freshwater > Lake > Sediment | place: USA: Wyoming | collected... | reverse complement strand
CCTGCAGTTCGTCCTCGATTTTAAAGCATCTTGGAGCTGAAATATCCTCCAAATTTATTCCGCCAAAAACAGGTGCTATATTTCTGACAAGCCTTATAATCTCATCCGGCTCCTGTGTTTTCACGCAAATCGGAAAGGCATCAATGTTAGCGAATTCCTTCATAAGCATGCACTTGCCTTCCATAACAGGAATAGCTGCATCTGCTCCAATATTCCCAAGCCCTAAAACAGCAGAGCCGTCAGAAACAACTGCGACAGAGTTCTGCTTTATTGTATATTTGTAAACATTCTCCTTCTCCCTGAAAATAGCCATGCATGGCTCTGCAACACCTGGCGTATAAGCAAGAGCAAGTGTATGCTTGTTCTTAATCGGGATTTTAGAAATAACCTCTAATTTGCCCTTGTGCTTCAGATGCAGTTCCAGCGCCTCTTTCTTTAGGTCCATTTGAAAAGATAAAAAAAGGTTATATAAAAAGATATCGAGTTGGTGTTTTGCCGGGAGTCCCGAAAGGGCCCCCGGCAACACGCTGGGCGTTTGAAAACTATTATTCGATTTCCTCGTATATCTCCGGAAAATTTCGCAGCTCCTCAGCCAGCTTGTGCAGGCTTTGTCTCCAGCCTTTCTCCATGCCGGCAATCGCCGTTTTAGCTGCGGGCGTGGATTTGACAACCACTGCATGGACAGTTAGCTTAGTCCTGCCCTTCTGCTCTGTGAACGTGGCAGTTATGAGCGCTTCGAGCTGGGGTTTGCCTTTCTTGTTTGGCACAGCGCGCGTGGTCATGACAATTCGCTCTGGCTCAACGATTTCGTGAAATGTACCTGTCATCGGATACACAACTCCATCAGGCCCTTTCATGTGTATGCGAATAAGTCCGCCTGGCCGAGCATCCAGCTCACACACAGGAGTTGTGAACATTCTTGGACCCCACCAGCGTTGCATTCGCTCGGGATCGAGCCAGGCACTGAATACAGTCTCACGCGCAGCATCGAAAATTCGTGTAATGGCTACTTCTTTTTTGTCCATTTTTCTCACATCCAAATGAATTACTCTTCAGCCCAGATGTCCTTGAATTTCTCCATCATCTCTTCTTTGCCTTTCATCATTTCCATTTTAGATTTCTGCATGTTCATCTTTGCTTCAACAATAAGGTCTACCATCTGGTCAAGCTTCTTGCCTTCAACCATTTCAAGCTTTCTTTTGATTTTTTCCTTCATCAGCTCCATCTTTGCTTTCATGACAAGATGCATCATCATTTCCTTTTTGTCGCCTTCCCAGCAAGTGTGACATCCGCAGCAATGTTCCTCCATTTTAATCCCCCCTTATACTTCCCTAATGAAATGCATTACAAAAACATATTTTCCATAAGTAATTGGCACCATTATAACCGAAGTTTCAAGTTCAGTGTTATTTTTTTTCTTCCAGTTCACTCTTATGCAAGAACCTACAAGCTTATGTGCTGCTCCTTCATAAGATGAAACCAATACATCCTGGCTGTTCTTGGCAACCAGATTGTTAAGAATATTCGCTTCCGGAATGGCCGTGCCGTCATATCCCAACAGCTTGGAAAACCTCTTGCTGAACTTCACATGATTATCATCCAAATATAAGTAGACTGCCTGGTCCGATTTGTCAAAAATCGGTTTTAATTGATGATACAACTGATTCAATGCTTGCTCATGCTCTTTCATTATCATTTTCTCAGCCTTCCAGCAATTCTTTAATGGGCTCAAAATAGTATTCGTCCCAACCCTTTTCGATGTCGTCATATTCTTCCTTTGGAACATTGGTTTGTTTCAAGACGACTCGCGTTTTGTTTTTTGCCTTTGTAAGGGTAATTGTCAATATCGAAGGCTGTGCCCAAGCGCCGCTGTACCATTCCTGGACCAGCTTTTTGTCGGGCACAATTTCGATATTTTTTCCATAAATATCCCCACCCCATAGTTTGAATTTTGTCCCAACTTTATCGTTCATTTTCGCAGGGCCGCCACCCCATTTTTCGATATAACTGGAATTGACTAGTGACTTCCATACTTCCTCAATCGATGCATTGATGGTGTATTTTTTTCTAATAGGTTTCATCAGTACCCGCCGCCGCCTGTGCTGACGCTCATATTCACCAGTCCCACAGCGCCCACAACCACAGTGCCTTTCATACTTGGATGTATGCCGCAATGATATGCATATGTTCCTGCCGAATTGAAAGTGTGTGAATAACTTATTCCTGTTGCGATGGGCCCCGAGCTTAATTCACTGCCAGTGTCTGAGATGACATCGTGCGTTACAGAGTCCATGTTGTACCATTGCACAGTATCGCCAACTTGAATATTCAAAATTGATGGAGAAAATTGGTAATTCGCAATAGTTACATTAAAGGTCTCAATCGCTTTTATTGTAGATGAAGGATTTGATGTAATCATTATTGTTTTTTCATCTGTCCATACATTATTCCCGTTCACGATGACATGTGCTCTTAGATAGAGAATAGAGCCGCTCGGAACAACTATATCGGCAGAGAACATTCCCGGAAGAGCAAATTCGCCTGACGCATATTTTTGGGTAAAGGATGGATAACCTGATTTTGCCGGCGTTATATCAAGTCCGAATGTGCCCGGATGACTCACAACATCATAATGAACCGCTGTGTGCGTTGCAGTGAGAGGCATAGTTGAGTCAACATTCCATTGCACTGTGAATGTTTGTCCCTCTTGCACACTAGCAGGCAGTGTTACTAACGATATCGTAGGCAGAACACTTTCATTTCCGCCAATAATCGGCGTTCCTCCTGAAGGTGGAGGGGTTTGGTTTTGTATAGGTACTACATTGTAAGATGTGCACCCGCATACTGCAAAAAGTAGTAAAAATAGTGTTAATAGTTTCATATTCATCTCCTCCAGTTGATTTTTGATTCAATGTTGATGCTGGGTTACCTGGAAGCAAGCTACATCGTACTGCGACACAGCGTGTGGACTGTTCGCATGCAATAATGAAACTCCACTTCCTGCATATACTGTTTCGGCATGAGCGAATCCTGCTGTGTTGAATCCATTAGGGCTCAACTCAGCTCCAGCTGCGCCGCATTCCAAGCCTGGCTGTCCTGGGCCATTTGGGCTCGGAGTTGCCAATGCTACGGATGCCAATGCCATCAGTGCAATTACAAATATGATTGATGTTTTCATTTTCTTACCTCCTTTTTCGCATGAACATATATCCCAGGCTTGCTCCGGCGAAAGCAATGCCAGCTGCGAATGTTGAAAACTCAGGAATACTGCTACCTTCTTCTATCCTGAAATTATCTGATTTCTGGCAGTCACCGCAAGTCACATCAACCTTGTACTCGCCACCTGATGCTCCGTTTGTATCCCAGATAAAATATGCATCAAGAGCTCCACTGCCATTCATGCCAATGTTGCCTGAAGCAACAACTGGTTTTGGGTCTCCAGGAGCGCTCACTTGGGTAATCTCATAAGTGCATTGAGCATCTGCATCAAAGTTTGCACCATTTAGATAAACTGATTCTCCTATTGCATACAAATTCTTATCCTGCGTTCCGCCCGATACATCTGTGGTCCATACGCTTCCTGTGCATGCACCATAAACTGCAGCTGCAGAAAATACCAGCAAAGCCATTGCTAAAATTCCGATTAATTGTTTGCTTTTCATTTTCTCATCTCCTTTGGTTTTATTATCCATTTATATGTGATCCAAAAGATAGCGCTAAAAACAAATGCTGCTATTATGAGCCAGATGATTCCCAGAATACCCATGCCCACGCCTCCCATCCAGCCATATTGAGTGTACATCGAGCCCATCATTCCGCAATCAGCTGAAACTAGTGGAAGCAAAAATAGGAACAAAAAAGCCACCACTGATTTGTTCATGCTTACCACTCTTTCTCTTTCATGGACATTTTTTTCTTGCTCATTTGCTTTTTCATCATCTTTTTCATTTCCATCACCTAGGCTATTTTTCTTCTTCTTATGACCGAATAACCTATGCCTGCTCCGCCAAGGGCTAAGCCGGCTGCAATTAAGCCGAATTCAGGCACATCAAACAGCTTGAATCCGAGAATATTTATCTGTGTGGTGTGCTCAATAACTGTCTTGGTGTCGCAAACATCTCCTGCACAGGCTGTTACATTGCTTCCAAGAGGGCAGTCTCCTGCATCATATACAATTTCGAAATAGCCGTCGGCATCTGTTATGTCCTGAGGCACTTCAGCTGTACCTGTGCAAGTTATAATCACAGTCACGCCTTGCACAGGGGGCGTAAACATCGTAGATCCGCTGTACACATGGCCATCAATAAGCGTTGGCAGTTCCTCAGCTGCAACAAGGGAAAACAATCCAAATATGGCTATTACAATTCCAACAAGTATTTTTGTGTTCATGGCAATCATCTCCGTTTTCTCATAAACATGTATCCTACGCCGGCTCCGGCGAAGGCAACGCCTGCCGCAATAACTGAAAACTCAGGCACGCTTAATTCCAAGTTCAGGAGATACAAATCTTGTAGCACAAGGTCTTTTGACATAACCAGCGTGGACGCATCGTCTCCTTCAACTGCTGCTGTTACCGTATCTCCAAGGGCGCATTCCGAATCGTTAAATTCAACAACATATTCGGATTGACTGTCCGTCTGGCTCATTTTTGTTGTCATGGTTCCATTGCGGTCGCAACTTAAGGTAACCATTACGCCCTCCCCTGCAGGGGTTGAACCGTCTGGCTGTAAAACTGTGCCGTGAACATCAACATATGCTGCAGCTGTTGAAATTCCCAGCACGGAAATAACTATTGCTATCAAGGCGATAACGCCTATTTGTTTCATTTTTTCCACCCCCTTCTCTATATTATGCTACCATCTCCTCATTTTTGTTATCCATTTGTAGATGGCCCAGAATATAATGCTAAAGACGAATGCAGTGCAAACCAGATTATTCCAAGGATTGCCAGACCAACTCCTCCCATCAAGCCGGATGTAGTGTACCACCCCATCATACTGCATTGTGCACATACAGCGGGAAAGGTTATCAGCAGCAATGCGGCTAGTATGTATGTATTCATTTTGCGCTCCTATCGTTTTGAATAAGTCCAAAGGTATTGCCCTCAGTATCCTTGCACATTGCCATCCATCCAACTCCCCTCACGGGCAGCATGGTTGAGGTCACTGAACCACCAGTTTTCTTAATCTTTCTCGCTGTTTTATCTAAAGACGCAACCTGAACTGTGCATACAAAAGCTGTGCTGCCCTTTCCTTTCGTCCGCCTTTTACTTAAGCCGCCATTAATTCCAGGACCCCTACCGGTGTATATCACCCAATAGTCTATATTGCTGCCTTTCCACTTCTCAAACTTCCACCCGAATACTGTCTTGTAGAAATTTATAGCCCGCTTAGGTTTATCAGCTTCTATTTCAAAGTGCACAACCCGATTCATTGCTCCACCTCATTTCTTTCAAGATTCGCATTCAGCACAGCATTAAAAAGAAAGATTATGATTCCAAGGCCCATTATAAACAAAGCAAAATCTCTAATGGCGGGCATAATGAAAAAATCCAGTATTAACAATAACATGCCCGCGAAAATTAATGCATAGCCAATGGCTGCCTCAGATACATGAGATTTCGCATGTTCAGTGTAATGATACGGTTGAAATTCCTTCATGCGATCACCTACTCGTCTTCGTCATATCCTTCCATAAACGCTGCTTCTTCTGGGCTTATGTCGTCGTTTTCCAGCAACTGCTCCACCCCGCTCAATGAATAGATATCTAGCTCTAAATCGATATCAAATTCAGAGTTTCTTTCCTGTTCTTTAATCACTCTTGCTGTCCTGATTTTCTGCTCCCTTCCATATAGTCTAGGTGCTTTCATAATACCACCCCCTCCATTTGTTAGTGAAGAATAAGCACTTTTGCATTATATTCCTATGACATGAAAACATCAAGTTGTATCACCCGAATACTGAATAAATTCTGTTTAATCGGTTTGATAATTTTTAACCAATTATATTATCATATAGATTTTAAAATATTTAAATTTTAATATTTTGTTGGATTAAAGCAAAATTTTTGTAATCCAAATGATAGAAAAATTTCAATTACATTTCTGTACACTAGTAGCTCACATTTACATCCAGGATACTTTTGAGAATCGGTGAAAAATCGAGTTTATTGAGCTTGATTTGGGGGATTGTTAGAATGCCCGTACTGTTATTTTTGATGACAATGTTATTCTCTCTGAAAAATTTTGCTTCCTCATTCTTTTCTAATTCGTAATCAGTATAATCATTGTAGGCGCCAATTGTGCAAATTGTCGTATCCTCTGAAACCACAAAAAAATTAGCAGGAATGGACTTGAAGTGCTCCATTGCCTTCTCCCTCTCTCCAGAAGACATTCCCGAGTCCAAGTTTATTTGATTAAATACCATTAGCTCACATCTTAATTGAAGCAGATTAGGAACGTTCACAATTTTCAGCAAACCACTCCGCAGCAATTTTCTTCTTGTCTGCGAAATGCTTGGGCGAGGAAGCCCTGTTTTTTTAGCCAGCTCTGTATCATTTAATTGATTAAACTTAACCAAACTATAGAATATTATTTTTTCTTTTTTTGTAAGATGCCGTTTGGCTCCTGCTGCCTGACCCGTAGATGCCGCTTCTTTAATATCAAGAAGTTTGCCAACAAAAGAGCTGTAATCAAATAGCTTTTCCAATTTGGCCATTTCAAAGGGAAAATAGAAGAATTTTGCATCATTAAACAAGCCGAATTTTTCATATTCAGAGAATATCCGCGAAACGCCTTTTTTGAATCCGGTTAGATTCCACGAAATGGAAAATCCTGCCAAATCATTATCAGTTGCAGCCAGATAGACTTGATCTCCTGCATTGGTGAGTTCGTTCATCATTGCCGCAGTTTCCACAGGCATATGAGCGCTGGAGTTTAATTTTGCATGAATGAAAGTCAATAGCTCGCAGCCGAGTATAGACAAATTAGGAATTCTCAGTTCAGAATAATAATTTTCCCTTTTGAGCTTGTTTTTAATTGCAGTGACTGTTGACCTTTTTATTTTCAGTTTCTTTGAAAGTTCTATGTCATTATACAATGGCTTCTCAAGCATGCCGTGCAAAACTTTTTTTTCATTATCGTTTAGAGGTATCTTTTTTGTCAGTTTTATTACCTTTTCAGCGAGAATATTTTTCTCTCTCTCCATTCTTCTCTTGTAAAGCCCTATCTCTATAACGCTGTGAAGCTCCTTTGCGTCAAATGGCTTGACTATATAGCCAAACGGCTCAGTAATTTTTGCCCTTTTCAGGGTTGCATCATCTGACAAGGCTGTAAGATATACAATAGGAATATTCTCCTTCTCATTTATTCTTGCTGACGCCTCAATTCCATCCAAGTTGCCCTTCAGCATTATATCCATGAGTATCAAATCCGGCTTTAATTCAAGCGCCTTTCGCACGGCGTCTTCTCCGGAATGGGCAAGATCGAGCACATCATAGCCTTGCTGAGTCAGAACATTCTTTATATCATTAGCTATAATAATTTCATCTTCCACTACCAATATTCTTCCTTTTTCCATTTTAATCCTTACTTTGAAGGGAATGTCATTGAAAACTTGGTGCCTTGAACTCTGTCCAGCTCCATTTTTCCACCAAGCTGTCCTATAAGCATTAGCACCAATCTTAAACCTAGCGTCCCTGCAGCCTCTAATTCAAAATCCTTTGGCAGACCAACTCCTGTGTCACTGACAACCAGATTGTACATGTCCTCGTCACCTTTGAAAGAAATTCTAATTTCTCCCTTTTCATCGCCAGGGAACGCATACTTAAGCGAATTGGATACCAGCTCGTTTATTATCAATCCGCAGTTGATTGCTTTTTGGATGTCTAGCCTTGTATCATCAATTTCTATTTTTGAATATATCCTGAAGCTTTTTTCATATGATTGGAATAAATTTCTCACTAGCTCGTTTACATATTCCCTGAAATTAATGTATCTTAAATCTTCAGTTCTTGCCAGCCTGTCATGCACCAGCGCTATTGATTTTATCTGGTTTTTGCTTCTTTCAATGACATCGAGATCGCGTGAATCTTTTATGTTTCTTGACTGCAGGTTAAGCAAGCTTGAGATTACCTGCAGATTATTTTTTACCCTATGATGAATTTCCTTAAGAAGCATTTCCTTTTCGGTTAACGTCCGTTTGAGCTGGTCTTCTGCTTTTTTGCGTTCTGTAATATCCTGTCCCTGCGCTATTGTAACCATAATTGTTTTTCCATCTTCAGCATAAATGTTTGCAGAGTTCCAAAGCACTGTCCTAATTTCCCCATCTTTGCGCAAAATAGGAATCTCCACAACCTCCCAACGCTCTCCTGAGAGAGTTTTATTTATTTTTTCCATTGAATCGTCCCGTGTACCCGTCGGAAACAGAATAGTCAGTCCCTTTCCCAGAACTTCTTCGGCGCTATAATTCGCCAGATATTCAAAAGCGCGATTAAAACGTGTAATCTTAAAATCCTTATCCCAAACGATAATGGGCGCATTTGCATAATTGAAGAGGTTCTCGAGATATTCTGTTGTACTGCGGAGCTGTTCCTCGATTTCCTTTAATTTTGTAATTTCATTATTGGTTTCTATTACTGCGTCAGGATTTCCCTCTGAATCAGAAAGCAGGACCCAATGAGTAGCAACGTAAATCTTCTTTCCATTCTTCTTTTTATGAATCAGCTCTCCCTCCCAATGCTTTTTCTGATAAAGCTCAAGCATGATTTCCTTCAATGGCTTAGGGTAGGTTGTTTTGAGCAGTTCAGATTTTTCCTTTCCCAAGGCTTCCTCTTTTCTCCACCCATACAATCTTTCGGCTCCTCGGTTCCATACAATAATCTTTCCTTCAGCATTCCACACAAAAACGTGAGCTAAATCAAGCATAACCGCCTGTTCCTGCAATGTAGCTGCAAGGTTTCTCAGCTCGCTCTCTGCTCTTTTGCTCTCAGAAATATCATTGTAGGTTACTGCCACTCCGAAGCCTTCTAGGGGAATGGGTGCAGCAGATACATTAATCCACGTTGTGCCTTCATCCTTGATTATGCCCATTTCAATATTTTCAACAAGCCGGTTTTCTTTCAAGGCTCTAACACTGGCAAACTCGCTTGGAGGCATAGTGCTGCCATCAGGCCGGATTATTCTCCATTCCGTTCCATCAATGGTTCTTCTTTCATGTTCTTCCTTTGTTATCCCCAGCAGACTTTCAGCAATGGCATTGCTTTCAATTATATTTCCTTCAGTATCAGCTATGGAGATTCCCAGCGGGAAAGAATCGAATAGGACTTTATATTTTGCTAGGCTGATTTTTAGCGCGCCTTCTATCTTCTTGCTTTCAGTTACATCATATGCAACCTCTCCCGCGCCAATTATGTTACCGCAATCGTCTCGAATTGGGGTGTGTAGCACATTGTATAATCTTGTATAGCGTTTCGAATCTCCGAACTCGATTGTTTTGTTTGTGCTCTTGCCCTTCAGCGGCTCGCTCCATTCTCTTATAACGACATCTCTCTGTTCTGGCATGTCCGCGAAAATTTCAAGCATATTGCTGCCAATTTTTATTTCCTTCCCTGTGATTCGCTTTATCTCATCTTTATAAGCTTCATTGAAGAATGTATAATAAAAATCTGTATCAACACTGGCTATTATAACATTCGTCTCTTTGGTGATAATTTCAACAAGCTTATGGAGCTGTCTCCATTTTTCAATATCCCCTATAGAAATATTACTTGCGTATGATTCACGCGACGATTTTCTATCAAGCTCCCCCATAATCACATCAAAAAGCCAATACATATTTATATTTTTTGTTTAATGGATTTAAATATTGTTTATTTGAAGCACATGGATAAAACATATTTTCTTGCTTTCCGATACTTTTTTGCTAAAATTCCTTTAAAAAACAATAATTTTTTTATAATACAGCATTTTCTTTATTTTTATGAAAGAAGAAAAAAGGGATATAAAAAAATTGAGAACGGGTTTTGAGGACAAATTAATTCCGCTTGAATCTTTGGATTTGCGTTCTATAAAAACCGTTAATGACATGGTTAAAGCTATGGAAAAAACAGCCTTCGGCGCAAGACAGCTTGGAGAGGCAGCGGATATTCTGTATCAAATGACAAATGACAAGGAATGTTACAAAGTTTTGACTTTATCGGGAGCTATGACAGTCGCAAAAATGGGATTAGTTGTCTGCGACATGATTGAATATGGAATGGTAGATGCTATTGTTAGCACAGGCGCATTAATTACCCACGGTTTTATACAATCATTGGGCAAGTCGCATTTCAAGTATGATTTTGACTCCGAGGATAAAAAACTCTATCTCGCTGGCTACGATAGGGTTTATGACACAATTGAGTTGGAAAAAAATCTGGATGATGCAGAAACAATTGTGGATGATGTTCTAAGCAAGGTTCCTCCGGATGAAATCCTGTGCAGCCATAAAATCTGTGCGATGCTTGGGGAATATCTTGACAAAAACGTGAAAGGAAGAGGAATTCTTAAATCGGCTTATCAGAAAAAAGTTCCTGTTTTCATTCCCGCTTTTACAGATTCTGAATTGGGTCTTGATGTGGCAATATATAACCGAAAATTAAAGCTGAAAAATAAAAAACCTCTGCAGTTCAACCCGTTCCTGGATTTGGAAGAGTTTGCAGATACAATTAATAAGCAAAAACGCCTTGGAATTTTTACAGTTGGCGGTGGTGTTCCAAGAAACTGGGCACAGCAGGTTGCTCCCTATCTTGACATAATTCAAAGCAGGGTTGGCCAGGGTGGCGGCTTCAAGCGATACAAATATGCAGTCAGAATCTGCCCCGAGCCTGCCTATTGGGGAGGATTATCGGGATGCACTTATTCTGAGGGAGTTTCCTGGGGAAAAATAACTCCAAAATCCGAAGGAGGCAGATGGGCTGAAGTAATGTGCGATGCTACAATTGCATGGCCGCTAATAGTTAAGGCGGTTATGGAGAGATTGGAGAAAAAGTAAATTACTTTGATTTTTTCTTAAGGTGGTATATTAGGAGTCCTAAAAGAAAAAAGAGCAAGCAAAACAGGAAGTAAGGCACTCTGTTAATAAGTTCTGCGGATAAATTTGCCCATAAATTGTCTGATGTTTGGAAGCTGTATACATCCAGTTTTAGATAACTGAGGAAATCATATGTCGCCGATTGTGCAAACGTATAAGCCAACGAAACAGGGGCAAAAATCAGTGAAGGTATTGACACAATAAAAGATAAGATTCCCCTCAGTGAATCAAACGAAATAAAATTATAGCCTATCCAATATAAATTTCCAAGAAAGTTGTATATCATAAATGCATACACATAATTAAATGCATAGCCCGCCATTTCCAGGTTTCTCTTGAAGATGTGTGTTTTTACAAAAAAAGCAAAAAAATAAAAAAATATGAGCACTAGTAGGGCCATATTAATCAAAAATTTTTCAATTGAAAATGTGCTAGATGGTGGCACTTCGGTGTCTTTTACAAAATTTGTGTACGAATATCCCTCATAATATGTCCACTGGTCGAGAAGAAAACCATTGCTAGTTCTAGTTTGACATCCTGCCAAGGATACTGTAAAAACTCCAAACAACAGCAGCAAGAAAACTGTATATCTGCTTGGTGCCAAGAATTTCAAAAGGCCCATTTGAATTCATTTCTTTTCCAAATTTAAAAAGATTGTCCTTAAGGATTATTCATGCCCATATCGTAAATTATGTAATTACTATTCATTCCAGAATCTTCTCAACTGTGGCATCTGCAAATATCTTCATTGTGTCAAATATTTTCAAAGTCGGATGCTTTGGAATTAATAATTGGAGGTCAGTGCAGGCCAGCGCTACACAGTCAACATCTTTCTTTTCAAAATCATTTATAATTTTAATAAGTTCTTCTC
>Ga0315286_10005807_pt1 | contig 11941 bp, 16 predicted proteins | sample YL17G10_0_MG_FD_205038 | JGI IMG/M metagenome (GOLD analysis project Ga0315286, IMG submission 205038) | Sediment microbial communities from Yellowstone Lake, YNP, Wyoming, USA - YL17G10_0 | ecosystem: Environmental > Aquatic > Freshwater > Lake > Sediment | place: USA: Wyoming | collected... | reverse complement strand
CGTCGACAGGAACCGCAAGGTCGGGCTTCATCAGCAGGGCACGTACGCGCCCGGCGGGTTCTTCCGCTGGATGGCGAGCCCGGCCATCGACGCCCGCGGCAACATCGGCATCGGCTATTCCTTCGGCGGAACCCCGCACTACGCCGGCCAGCGCTTTGCCGCTCGACTGGCCAACGACCCGCCCGGCCAGTTGACGCTGCGCGAGACCGTCCTGGTCGAAGGCGAGGCGGCCCAGAATGCCATGCGCTGGGAAGACTACACGCAGACCGCCATCGACCCGGGCGACGACTGCACGATCTGGTACGTCGGCGATTACCTCAAGAAGGACGCGACGAGTTACTCGACCCGCATTGGCGCATTCCGGCTGCCGGGCTGCCCGGGGCGGTGAATCCGGACTAGACTAATCGCGGGGCTTTCGCCGCCTGGATGAACTTCGGTCTGGCTGTTGCCCGAACCGGCAGGGCCACGGAACCCATCGACGGGATAACCCCCCCGGCCAGTATGGCCGTGAATCGGCGAACATCGTGTCCGCTTCATCATGACTGGCGTCAGAAACGTCAACGTTGACGACGTCGCGCAAGAACGTCGGCCTGGTTCTTGAGAATTGGCTGGAGCATGGTCATGAATCGCATTTCAATCGCGATCGCACTCGTCCTGGTCGGAGCAGGAATCGCCAGAATGACGTCGGTCGCCGCCACGGCAGCGGCGGCCGATCAGAAACCCATGCCACGCCTGTCGTGCAGCGCCGGCCAGCGCATCGTCTTCGAAATCCGCCCCACCGACAGTCCTTTCATCACCAACATTCGGAAGACCGACTGGAGCGGCTTCTTCTCGGGCCTCAGCACCGGCTTCGCGATGGGAGGCGTTGCCGGCGTCGCGGGTGGGGCGGAGCGTGGGCCGGCCTCCACGGACGTGACCGATGAGTTCGCCCGCGGCGTGCGCGGATCGTTCGAACGCACGGATGTCGACCGGCTCATTCTCGCGGGCGTCGAGCGTACGATGCGTGAGAAGTCGACGTGCGACGTGGTCTTCATGACCACTGAGGAACGGCGCAAAGCGAAGCTTTTCGCGACCGACAGGATTGTGATGATCGGCCTATTTGTCGAATTCCAGGGCGGCAAGCCGACGATGACGGCGCGGATGGGCGCGGCGCTCGTCACGAAGATCGAGAATCTCGCCTTCGTCGACGACGGCGCGGAGCGCATGCACACGCTGCAGGCTGAGATCCAGTCGAGCAAGCGCCCTTCACTCGGTAAGGCGAAGGAGTTCCTGAAGCTGGCCCAACAGGCCTCGACAGCCTTCGCTGGGGGGCTCAACGACGCCCAGAAGTCCCCGTCCCACGAAGTGCAGGACTGGTTGGCCGACGACGCGAAGTTGGTGATCGCAGAACTGACGGCGGCGGCGGACCGGATGCTCGCCAGCCTCGCGGGAGCGCTCTTCCAGTAGCCGAACCTCGATTCTGTTCATCGTTCGCCGCCCCACTTGAGCGAGATCGGGCCGGGCGGCACCGACCAGATCTCGTACCCGTGTTTCTTCGCCCACGCGCGTCCCGCGTCCGCGAGTCGCGCGTTGCCGCAGTTGAGGAAGGCGTCTGCCATTGTGCTGTTGCCCTCTCGGTTGAGCGCTTCGATCAACAGGTCATCAGACCCGGTTTCGCCGCGCCTCAGGAATAGGCGGTGTGCCGCCGCGATGACGAGCCAGTTGCGCCGGCGGAGCACATCGACGAGTGCGCGCTCTGCGCCGGGACTTTCAATCTCGGCGAGGGCGGCGGCGACAGGCCACACCGTCGTGCGCACACGCCGCCACCGGAACGCGGTTGCAGAGGCGACCCCGGTGCATTGGCGTAGCCTGCGCTCACTCGGCGTCAGGAGATCGTTTGTAGATGTCCGCCACCCGGCTATACGTGGCCTTTCCCGATGCCCCAGTCAGGGTCAGCTCGGTCGGCGTGACTTCGATCGACAAGTCCTTTGGTCGTTGTCCAATGCGAAGCGTGGCGCTCGGACCGTCGAGGACCTCGTAGGTTCTTTCCCCGAACACGGCGGTGCCGGCCAGGAGCCTGACCGTTCCGTCGGGCCGGAACTTCAGCACTTCGACGCCTTCTGCGGGCTCAATCGGGAGCAGGTGGAAGCCGGCACCCGGCCCGAGCACCCAGTACCCTGACGTCAGCATGCTCCTGACCCTCAGCAGAGGCGGCATCTGAGCGAGGAGGCGATCGAGCAGCGCGGCGTCCTTCTGCAGGGCGGCATTGGCGAGCGCTGCTACACGAACGTTCATGTCGGGATCGTGCAGGGCCACCTGTTCGAGCACCTGGGTGTCGGCCAGCCGCCCGGCCGCCTCCCCACGCAGTCCGGCGTCGGCATCCTGGGTCGCGACTTTCGCGAGCACGGCGGGATCGCTCACGGCGAGCAGAGCGCGTTTGCGAACGTCCGGATCCGCGTCGCCCAGCACGAGCGCATGCACGCGTTCCGGCCCTACGCGCTTCTCGAATTCGTAGATGAAAAGGCCGAGCCGAAAGCACACCACGTAGGCATCGGGATTCGCGAGGGCATTGAGTCTCTTGAGGAACTGGTCCTCCCGGTCCCGCTTCTTGGATGAATCCGCCTCGCGGAACACCGCGGCGAGATCCGCAGCGAGGGGCTTCGGCACCCCCACCGCCTCACAGGCCCGTCGGTCGCCCGCCTTGCACCGTTCGAAATCTGCCTGCGATGGCGGCGCTTGGGCAGCGCTCAGCACCGCGCCGCAACACATGAATGCGATGGCAACAACTCGGATCATGGCGACACCTCCCTCCGCCTGTGTCTCACTGTTCCACGGCCATCAGGGCCGCTCGAAGCAGCGATGCGCTCCGTCGCCCATTCACGTCCGCACTCCAGCACCACGGCTCGTCGGACGATGCTCCTTCCTCCGCCCGGTGAGCCGCGTCCCGGCGCCACGACGTTGTCACTCAACGCCCACGTTGCGGACCCTCGGCAGCGCAATCGGGGCTCGCCCTGGCCATCGCAACTCGATGACGTCAACCCCGCGGGGGACCGCGAATGCCAGCCCGAGCGTCGCCGTACCCTCGAGACCGAGGCTCAGCGTGGCTTGACCGCCGACGGCTCCGATTTCGAACGACAGACTGCCTGTGCCGTCAGGCATCGCCATGAACCGCGCCTGCTTCGATGGCAGCACCAAGAACCCGTCGATCTCGGCGGGGATACCAAGACTGTACCGGCCGCCCATGGCAACGCCAATACAACTGTACGTTTTCCCGGCCGTGTCGGCGACGACAATGTCCGACAGCACACCCCGAAACGGAGCCGAGGTTCCGGCCGAGGCGAGTTTAAGAGTGACCGTGAACACCGCGCCTGGGTCCTTCGGTCGGTATTCCGCAGTCCGGGCAGCAATGGTGGTGGTGATCGATGGGGCGGAGGAATGTTCAGTAACGCTGATGTCCCAGGGAGGCAGTTGCTGAGCAGACAGGATGACCGATGCGAGGCCGAGGGCGGATCCGGCTGCGAGACGGGAGATACGTCGGTTCATGTGTTCTGCCTTTCTCAGCCCGAGGTTCTCAATCCTAGGCAGGTCCCGGATGTGCGAACTACTTCGCTCCTGACTTCTTCAGCAGGTCCGCGACCGCCTGGTGGCCGTTGGCCGTGGCGGCCGAGAGCGCGGTCCACAACAGATCGAGTTCGGTAACCCCGGCCCCGTCCGCTCTAGTCGTGCGGGTCATTTTCGCCGTAGAAGCGTTGACGTCGGTGCCTCGCTGGAGCAGGACGCGGACGACCTCGATGTGACCGTTTTCCGCGGCCAGCATGAGGGCAGTTTCGCCGCTGCCGGCGGTCTTCGCGTTCGTGCTGCCGCCCGCATCCAGCGCCCGGCGCAACACGACCGCGTCGCCGTTTCGAGCGGCGGCGAGGACCTCAGCGTCCGGCGACATGCGGATGCTCCCGACGGCCGCCCCCGACACATGAAGCGACATCGACATCAGCATCGGGCTGAGTTCTTCGTGCCACTCGATCGGCGTGCGCCCCCCAATCTGGCCGGGGTTCAGGACGACCTCGGTCCGAGGGAGTTCGAACGGCGCCCCCGCGTTCTGAAACGTCGCGGTCACGACGAGGAAGATGCTGCCTGGCGCTGGTTTCTTCGCATCGAAGACCGGCTCGAATCGGCCCCCCGTCATCCTGAACTCGCCGGTCGGGATCCGCAGGGCATCCGACAGACTGACCTCATCGACTTTCACCGTCAATTCGCGCGCCTGGACGGCGGTCTGAACGACGGCGGGTACGACAGCCAACAGCACGGCCGTGACGGCCAACACACCACCCTTCACCATGGTTGCCTCCTTCCACCCTTGGCATCTGGTCGGCGGTCATCGACATGCCCGTGCCAGACAGCGCGCGGGGGCGACGTGAGATACCCACGGCGAGGACCGTCAGAAACCCGGTCCACCAAGTTTCACTACCTTGCCGCCAGGCATCGTTACCTCTCCGGTGCCCATGAGATACACGAAGCCTCTGCGGGCCAGAAGCGCGAAGATCAGGGGGTCCTCCTCGCTGCCTTTGAAGTCGTAGGCGTCCGTTCCCACCCGCCACGTGAACGGCCCCTTGAAGCAGTAGGTACTGCCGACCCCACGTGGAAGCGCGGTGACGCCTACCATCCCGACACCCTCACCTTGTGGGTGATCCACCAGGACCACGCTCCCCCCGGCGCTCATGGTGCGGATCGTGACGAACCCTGCGGGCGCTGCTGGTTCGCTTGCAATGCCCTCGATGGCCAGTTTGGGGAGGAGCTTGTTCTGATCGACTCTCTGAACGAGCAACTGAGCCAGCCTGGCTCTCGCGTTGGCGACGACGTTGAACTTGCGATAGGCCGTAATCAGCTCGCGAAGAGCCGGCTCCGACTTCGCGGCCTCCAGTTTCGCCGGAAACGCTGTCAGTTCGTCTTGCGGCGAGGCGACCGGCGGCCCGCCGGCGGCCAACCGGGCGAGCCGCCACTCCGCGACAGCAAGCAGACTCTCGAGTTCGCCGTTCAGCGGTTCTTTCGCCTTCGCCGAACGCAGGCTGGCGATGAACTCCCGGTAGCGAGGAGCGGAGTCCTCGTAGAAAGGGTTCCCCTTCGCCAGGGATGCTTTCTGGGCGGGATCGATACGCTGCCCAGCGAGCAACTGGGCTAGAAGCTGATACCGGGTGTCAGTCCTCCCAAGGATGATGACAGAGGCGACCGACACGGCGAGGTCCTCCCCCTGCTGCCTGAGTTGCTCGAAGGCGGATTCGAGCTGTTGTTCGGATTGGCTGGTTGGTCCCGGCTGCGCGACGAGCGTCACCGGCCACAGCGCCGCGACGGCGAAGAGCGTCAGTGACGGTATTGGTTTCATGGGCGCCTCCCTCGAGCCCGTAGCCTGAGCTTCTGGTGCGAAGCGGCTCACCGTACGACGTGTCGGTTTTCCCGCGTGGGGGCTCGGAAGGGGGGCAATCGACGACGGAAGTCCATTCGAGCGAGTCCTCGCCGCCGGCCGGATGATAGCATGCCAGGACGCCGCTCAGAATGCCATGCGCTGGGAAGACTACACGCAGACCGCCATGGACCCTGGCGACGACTGCACGATCTGGTACGTCGGCGATTACCTCAAGAAGGACGCGACGAGTTACTCGACCCGCATCGGCGCATTCCGGCTGCCGGGCTGCGAGGCGCGGTAGAGGAGACACCCAAGAGGTTCAGCGATGCCAGCATGGCTCAGACCGGTGATCACGTGTTCGTGTGTGCTTGCTCTCGCGGGCTTCGGCTCGGCTCAGACCCCGCCGCCGCAGACGGTTCCGGCGCAGCAGACCTCCCCACCGCCGCAGGCGTCTCCGCGTCCGCAGGCGCCGACACCTCCCACCCGGGCTGACATCATCCGCGGCGCCGACGGCCCCTACCGCGCGAACAACGACCTCCTCTCGTACGCCCTCAGCGTGCGGGTGGACCCTGAGCGGAAGTTCATCAGCGGCACGAACACGATTCGCTTCAGGATGCTGAAGGACGACGTCCGCATCCAGATCGATCTCTTCGCGAACCTGAATGTCGACCGGATCGTGTTCGGCTCGACGGAACTGAAGTACGAACGCGAGTTCAACGCGGTGTTCGTCGACTTCCCGCAGATCCTCAAGCGGGGCCGGACGTACGCGATCGCATTCCACTACTCCGGCAACCCGACGGAGACCGGGCGGTTCGGCGCCGTCGCCTTCAAGAAGGACCCGGCGGGACATCACTGGATCAACACCGCCTGCCAGCACATCGGCGCGAGCGTCTGGTGGCCGAACAAGGACCAGTATCGCGATGAAGTCAACGAGATGCGCCTCAGCGTCGCAATACCCAGCGACCTCGTCGACGTGTCGAACGGTCGGTTCCTGGGCAAGAAGGACCTCGGTGACGGCTACACGCGCTGGGACTGGCACGTCCACTACCCGATCAACAGCTACAGTGTCTCGCTGAACATCGGCAACTACGTCCACTTCACCGACGCGGTCGACGGCCTGCCGCTCGACTTCTACTGCCTCCCCGAGAGCCTCGACAAAGCAGAGCGCCAGTTCCCGCAAGCGAAGTCCATGATCCAGGCGTTCCAGAAGTACTTCGGCAAGTATCCCTTCAAGAAGGATGGCTACAAGCTGATCGAGGTCCCGTACTCAGGCATGGAGCACCAGAGCGCCGTGACCTACGGGAACCGGTTCGCGAACGGCTACCTGGCGCGGGATTGGACAGGCGTCGGCATCAGCACGAAGTTCGACTTCATCATCATTCACGAGAGCGCACACGAGTGGTTCGGCAACAGCGTCACCGCCAATGACGTGTGCGACGAGTGGATCCACGAAGCCTGGGGCACGTACGCCGAGGGGGTGTACGTCGAGCACATGTTTGGCAAGGCGGACGCGCTGAAGTACCTCAACGGCTACAGGTCCAAGGTCAGGAACCGCGAGCCGATCATCCCCCCGTGCGGTGTCAACAAGACCCCGCCGCAGGACATGTATTTCAAGGGCGCGCTCTTCATCAACACCCTGCGCTCCGTCGTCAATGACGATGGCCGCTGGTGGAAGATCGTGCGGGCCTTCTACGGCCGGTTCAAGTACAAGACCATCGCGACTGCGGACGTGGTGCGGTTCTTCAACGAGAAGACCGGAAAGAATCTGACGCCGCTGTTCGACCAGTACCTGCGGCACACCGCCATTCCCGTGATCGAGTTACACTTTCACGAGGCAGAAGGCACGGTGTCCTACCGATGGAAGGCCGACGTGGCGGGGTTTGCCATGCCGGTGAAGGTGGGAACGAAGAGCAACTGGAAGACCATCCAGCCGACGGCCGAGTGGCAGACCATGACGTCACCCATGAAGAAAGACGAGTTCGAGGTCGCCACCGACCTCTATTTCATTGACGTCGCGAAGCAGTAGCGGGACGGCGTTCGGCCCGTCACGTGATCCCCCGGCCATCGACGCTCAGACAACCCGAACCAGGCCCCCGTACGGCGCCAGTTGGGCGTCGGCCGTCAGCAGCACCAGGTTCTCGACGAGGCTCTGTGCGACGAGGAGGCGGTCGAAGGGATCCCGGTGATGCGCGGGAAGCCGGGCCACGTTCGCGGCATGCTCGCCGGTGACCGGCAGTTCCCCGAAGCCGCTCGGATCGAGCGCCCGCCGCACCTCCTCCGGATCGGCGTCGAGCTTGCCCAGAGCCGCCTTGATCGCGATTTCCCAGATCGATGCCGCGCTCACCAGTGTCTCATGCTCGTCGATGAGGCGACGGGCCTCGCCCGACAGGCGTCGGTGCCCCGCGAGCGCCCAGAGGACAACCTGCGTATCCAGGAGCAGGCGTGTCACCGGCCCCGCCCCTCGAACAGGTCGAGCACGTCGCCCCGCAACGGTGCATCGAACCCCGACCGAATCCGAATCCTGCCCCTGAGCAGGCCGAATCGCTTTGGCCGCGGCACGACGTCGAGCGGCACCAGGCGGGCGACGGGTGTGCCGGCTCTGGCGATGATGATCTCGGCCCCGTGGGCGACCTGGTCGACCAGGCGGGACAGATGAGTCTTGGCCTGGTGGATGTTCACCGTGTGCATGGTGGCGTATCCTTCTTGACTTAGTTTAGTCTAGTTTATTCCTACGCGGCGCGCAACACTCCCCCGCCCGGCCGGCCCGCACCTGATGTACACTCTTGCTGGTCTTCCATTACTCCAATGAGCCTGGGCTTCGGTACCCGTCCCGGTCCGTACGACATCGTGTCGCCACTTGGCGAAGGCGGAATGGGCGACGTCTATCGTACGCGCGATTCGACGCTGAACCGCGACGTCGCGATCACGGTGGTGCCCGTCGACGCCGACGACCTTTCCACGATCATCAATCGTGCGGTGATCTCGAGGCACAACGCCCGGCCGCGCCGGGAGAGATGCGGATCGAGATGACCGTGCACGCCGACTCCAGATTGCCTGACGACGCTCCAGCACCTGTCGAGTTTGAATGCGCCAGCCTCGCGGTACGCCTCGACGTAGAGCTGCCCGGCGACGCGGCGGCGATCACACCCGTTGTGGACCGGGTACTGGACATGGGCCGCGAGACCGGTTGCGCCCAGGGCAAGGAGTTCGAGATCGAGACCGCGCTGCGCGAGGCTCTGGCGAATGCCGTGCGGTATGGCTGCGCCCACAACCCGAGCAAGACGGTGCAGCTCTCGGTGGCCTGCGACCAGGAGCGCGGCATGCTCATTGTCGTGCGCGACCCCGGCCCGGGCTTCGATCCCGCGCAGGTGCCGACGCCCGTCGCTGGCGAGCAACTGTTCTCGCACCACGGCCGCGGCATCTTCCTGATCAGCCAGCTGATGGACCACGTGGAATTCGGGCACGGCGGCACGGAGATCCGCATGCGCAAGCGGTAGGGGCCGCGGCGTGGAGGCACGACGATGAGTCTGGCGGTTGGATCGAAGCTCGGCCCCTACGGGATCCTCGCTCCGCTGGGCCCGACGCCACCGCCTCCGGCCCTCCCTCCTCCGGCCAGCGCGGGGTCGCGCCATACCCCTGCTCCACGAAACGCTCGGGCCGCCGCCGCTTTCCATCCCCCGTCACCCCGAGGCTCACCGCGCCACACACCCGACGAGGCCGATTCAATCCCTGCCTCGTCCCTCCGGGGCCGCGGTTTAGCCCAACACGTCTTTTGCCCACCGGCGCGGCGACACCGCACCCCTCTCTGGCTTCGACGAGTGAGCGCCGCGCCGCCGCACAAATACCGCTCTGCGTTGTCGGACGGCTCAGGGCGGGCTGCCCAGACCACCGGACGGCCCCGACACAGACTGCAGCAGACAGGCTGCTGCTGCACCCCGGACCGGTCAATGGCGGGCGCGTCCCCGTCCAAGCTGGAGAGGACGCCGGCCTGCTGAGCCGTCAGCGTGGAGCGGCGAATGGTCTCCGCCGGACTGTCGAGGAACCCGCCCGGGCATTCGGTGGGCGGACTGCCGGAGGCCTTCGAGCGACGATTGCCCGCGCGGGTTGCGATCAGCTCACGAGCGAGAAGCCTTCCTGCTCGAAATGCGAATCGAAAGCGAACGCCTCCCCGATGTTCCGCTGTCGCATCGTGATGAAGGACACGGCGTCGACGAGGCTCAGCCGGCGCTTGCGCCGGCCCAACAGGAGGTCGAGGCCGGCATCGTGGAGCTCCTCGTCCACCCACACCACCTCGATGAGCGGCGCGAAGTCGTCCCGAAAGCCACGGACGGCGTCGAGCCCGAACCTCCGCCCGAGGAGCGCGTACGTCTCGACCATGACGAACGAGGTGGAGACAAGGGGAGCCGGCCGCATCCGAAGGCTGCCGAAGGCAACCTTGGCCCGGGCATGGTTGTCGTCGCCGGGATTGAGCAGCGCCAGGAGGCCCGACGTATCCGCAAACACGGCGTTCATGCGAAGGCCTCGTCGAGGTAACGGTCGTGCTTGCTGGACACGTCGCGCGTCCCGCGGCGGTCGGGAAAGCGGCCGACCAGGCGCGCCGCACGCGCGTAGAGCGCCCCGCGGTCGGCCCCCTCGTCCGCCAGCCCCCTGTCCACGCAGCGCCGGATCATCTCGGCCAATGACACGCCGCGGTCGTGAGCCTCCGCCCGAAGCCGCCGTGCCTGTTGCTCGGTGAGCTGGATTTGGGTTCTAACCATCCCCAGACTGTACGCACAGCATGATGTAATGTCAATGTCTCGAGGTCGAGCCGCTCTCCATCATCCGAATCGTCACAGCCCGCATTCGTCCAGGAGGCCCCGGCACTCGGCACGCCGACCGCCATCACGATTGGCGGCACCCTCTCGCTCCGTCAGCCGGGCGACACCGGCCAGTTCACCGCGACCGCGACCTTCACGGACGGCACGACGAAGGACGTGACGGGCGAAGCCACGTGGGGTTTCACTGAGGGCGTGGACGCGCGGCTCGGCGGGCGAGACCAGCGGCTTCTACTACCAGCAGGACGCCAAGTCCAAGAACGGCCTCGACGCTCCGTCCGTCTGGGTGCGTTCATGAATAGTCCACGCCAGTGCCGCGATGCGAACGATGCGGGACTTCGACCTCGGCCACGAAAGCCGGCGGCTCACCCCGTCCTCGGCGCAAGATAAAGGTCGCCCCCCAGCCAGAATCCCGCCGGTGACAAACTCGCGCTTGAGGATATAGAGGCCTGCCGAGCCGCTGCCTTCAACCGGTACACAATCAGCGGGTTGCCGCGACGGGAGGCTGCGGCCGGCCCGTCTGCGACAGGCAGGATGGCGCCGGGAATGGACCTTGCTATCTGGTTGCCCCCTTCTTGAACGTCGAATGGAGGCCAATCCATGCACCGGCATCTCCCATGCGTCCTGCTGCTGACGCTCCTTCTCGTCGGCTCGTCGGCGGCGACGGCGGGCCCCGTCTACTCGTCGCTCTTCGTGTTTGGCGACAGCTTGTCGGATGGGGGGAACGCGTTCCTGCGAACCGGCGGCCTCTTCCCGCCTCCGCCGTACGCGCAGCGGATCTCGAACGGCCCGGTGGCGGTCGAGTATATCGAGTAGGGGCCCCGGTCACCCGGGGCGCCTCTCACAGAACCGGACAAGTGCTGCTCACATCCGGCTCTTCGGGACGGCGGGTTGTGACCCCCGCCGTCGGCCGGTTCGCGACCTCGAATCATCCCAGCGTCAGCGTGAGCTGAATCGGGACAACGATGCGATGGGGAGACGAACGCCACAGTTCGCGGAGCGACAGGAGCCCCCGTGCAGTCCAGTGCCATTCCGGAGTGCTCTGTCCACGGCCGCGGTGTGGCTCAGTGCCCACAAGGAGCGATGTCCCTTGTAGACCGTGCGCCACGCCGTGGTCGCTCGAATTCCCATCTGAATCAGTCGGCGCGCCCTCGTTCGCTTGCATTTCCAGTGGCGGAGCTGGATGGCGCGCAACCGCCGCCGAATGTGCGCATCCACCCCTCCAAGTAACTGCTCGACCTGAGGACTGCAGATGCCGAAGAAGCCCATCCATCCGCGCACGTACACGTTGACCCCGGAGATGCACGCATCGAGCGATGCCCCCCAGTTTCGCGGCGTCAGCTCACGGACGTTGGCGTCGATGCGCTCCTTTGAGCGCGTCGACAGGAGCACCTCCACACTGCCGTCCAGCGGCGCACGCCGTAGCCGGAAGCCCAGAAAGTGCCGTTCTTCGGGACGGGCGACGGCGCTCTTGGCGACGTTCACTTTGAGACGCAAGCGCCTCTCGATGAACGCCGTGGCTGGCCTCATGGAAGGTCGGCTCATACAGCGGTTCGAGCACCTGCCGTACGGCCTCCTGTACCAGGCGATCCACCACGTTGGGAATCCCTAACAGCCCGTGGTGGAAGTCTGTCGTCGCACCGAGACCGACGATGCGCCCGGATCGCAAGGCGCGAGACGCGAGAATATGCCCTATATTTGAGCGTTGAGCAACGCCGCGAGGCGGGATGCGGCGTGGGTCGAATGCAGA
>Ga0315286_10005806_pt1 | contig 11942 bp, 13 predicted proteins | sample YL17G10_0_MG_FD_205038 | JGI IMG/M metagenome (GOLD analysis project Ga0315286, IMG submission 205038) | Sediment microbial communities from Yellowstone Lake, YNP, Wyoming, USA - YL17G10_0 | ecosystem: Environmental > Aquatic > Freshwater > Lake > Sediment | place: USA: Wyoming | collected... | reverse complement strand
TCTTTTCACTTCCGAAAGGCCGGTTCAGCCGCTGTTTCGCAAACTCGTAATACTCCGGTACAATCTCGAATCCCAGGTAGTGCCGTCCCATGTCCCGGGCTACCACCGGTACCGTCCCGGAGCCCAGGAACGGGTCCAGCACCAGGTCACCCGGACGGCTTGAGAAGGAGAGGATCCGCTCGACCAGCTTCCGGGGCAGCTTGGTCGGGGTCTTCACTTTCCCGGTCCAGTACTCCCGCTTCACGACCCAGACGTCCTCAGGGTAATGCTCGACCTTGTGGAACCGGTACCGCTTCGCGTCCTTCACGGCAAAGAGGATGTGGTAGTGGCTGGTCACGTATTTCTTCCGGGTAAAGACCCCGAACTGGTACTTCCAGATCAGGTGGTTCACCGTCACAAAGCCGCTGTCGTCCAGCGCCATCAGCACGTCCTTCAGCCGGTTCCAGCCGGAAAAGACGTAGAGGCTCCCGGTCCCATCGAGCACCCGGTATGCCTCCGTGAGCCACCCGCGGGAGAACTCATAGTATTCTTCCGGTGGGATCTCCCGGTACCCGGCGAGCACCCGGGAGCCGGTCCGGTGGTAGTTGGTCCGGGCAGCCCGGAACTCGATGGCAAACGGGGGATCGGTGACGACCAGATCCACCGACCCATCCGGGATCTCCCGGAGCAGCTCCCGCGCATCGCCGAGATAGATCTCGTCGATATCAAACCTTCCCGCTCGTCCGTGCACCGGGTGTGAAACCCCCCGGGTCACCAGCAGCCGGCCGCAGCGTCCCGGCCCAGCTGGAACGCCCGCAGGTTCATCTCGATGGTCTTCGTCGGCACCGACCGCTTCACCGCTGCGGTGAGGGACTCGGCGGAGAGGGGGATGCGGAGGGAGGCCGCGCCCACCATCACCATGTTCTGGGTGAGGGGGCTGCCCGCCTCCAGCGCCTTTGCGTCTGCGTCCAGGGGACAGAGCTGCAGGTCCTGGAGCATCTCCAGCGCCTCCTCCACGGTGGGGACCGGGAGCCCCTGCATGAAGGCGGAGGTGGGGACCACCATGTGCCGGTTCACCACCATCGCCCCGTCACGGGACAGGAAGTGCCGGTACCGGAGGGCCTCCAGCAGGTCAAAGGCGAGGATCAGGTCTGCTCCTCCCGGGGGGATCAGGGGCCCCAGAGTCCCCCCGATGCGGACATGGCACTCCACGGATCCGCCCCGCTGGGCCATGCCGTGGGTCTCGGCCGCCTTCACCGGCCGCCCTTCCGCCAGGCAGGCCTCGCCCAGCACGTTGGAGGCGAGGATCACGCCCTGGCCCCCCACCCCGACGATCAGGACATCGCAGGTCTCCTTCATCGCGCAACCTCCCTCCCGATGGCGCCCGAAGGGCAGATCTGGGCGCAGACCCCGCAGCCGGAGCAGAGCCCGGTGATCACCGCCTTCTCCTCCCGGAACTCGATGGCCGGGCAGCCGAACGCAACACAGGTCTCGCAGCCGGTGCAGGCTTCCGCGTCGACAGCGAACATCCCCCGTTTCACCCCGGCCTTCCTCGCCGTGATCACGCAGGGCTGCCGGGCAATGATCACCTTCACCCCGTCCCGGCCCTTTGCCTGCTTCATTGCCTCGATCATGGAGGGGAGGTCGTAGGGGGAGACCGTCTCCACGAAGGTGACCCCGCAGGCCCTGCAGATCGCCTCCAGGGAGACGGGCACCGTCTGCACCCCCATGGCCGTCTCGCCGCTCGCCGGGTTTGGCTGGTGGCCGGTCATGGCCGTGATCCGGTTGTCCAGGATCACCACCGTCATCCGGGCCCCGTTGTACACCGCATTCAGGAGGCCCGGGATCCCGGTGTGGAGGAAGGTGGAATCCCCGATGGTGCAGACTACGTCCCTGGGGTCGCCGGCATGGCTGATGCCGCTGCCCACCGTGATTGAAGCCCCCATGCAGATGGTGGTGTCCACCGCCCCCAGCTGGAGGCCCAGGGTGTAGCACCCGATGTCGCTCGGGTAGATCCCGTCCCGGAAGACCCGTTTCATGGCATAGAAGGTGGCCCGGTGCATGCAGCCGGCGCAGAGGATGGGCGGCCGGGGCGGGAGGTCCGGTACCGCGTCCCGGGGCACCGGCACCGCGTCCTGCGGGATGAAGCCCTCCTTTGCGAGCATGGATGCCACCGCCGCAGGGGAGAACTCCCCTTCCCGGGGCACGGAACCGGTGAGCTTGCCCCTCACCTCGACGGTCCCGGCCACCTGCCGTACCTCCTCCTCGATGACGGGGTCCAGCTCCTCCAGGACCAATACCCGGGAGTGCTTCCGCACCACCTCCTGGAGCCATGCCCGGTCGATGGGATAGGCGCCGATCGTAACAAGCGAGACATCCGGGGGCAGGTACTCCTGCACGTAGGTGGCGGCAATCCCCCCGGCGATCACCGCGGTCTTGCCCCGGATCACGGCACGGTTGTAACCCCGGTCGGCCAGGGCCTTCACCACCAGGGGCTGCTTCTCGTTCAGCTTCCGGTGGAGTACCCGGGTATGGGCCGGGATCACCACGTACTGCCGGGGATCCCGATGAAACTCGCCCTTCCGGTGCGAGGTAGCCACCGGGCCCTGGGCCACGTCGGAACGGGAATGGCAGATCCGGGTGGTGGGCCGGAAGAGGACCGGGATGCCCAGGGATTCGGAGAGGGCGAATGCGTCGATGAGCATGTCGTGGGCCTCCTGGGCGGAGGCCGGGTCCAGGCAGGGGATCTTCGCGAACTTGGCGTAGCACCGGCTGTCCTGCTCGTTCTGGGATGAATGGGCAAAGGGATCGTCGGCGGAGAGAATCACAAAGCCGCCCGTAACGCCGGTATAGGCCGAAGTCATCAGCGGGTCCGCAGCCACATTCAGGCCCACGTGCTTCATGGTGGCCATGGCACGCTGCCCGCACCAGGCGGCGGCCAGGGCGTTCTCGAAAGCCACCTTCTCGTTCACCGACCATTCCACGTACAGCTCCCGCTCCTTCTGGACCCGGAGGATGTCGATCACCTCGGACGAGGGGGTGCCGGGATACCCGGCCACCAGGTCCGCACCGGCCTCCAGGACAGCGTGGGCGATCGCCTCGTTCCCCAGCATATACTGCCGTTCCATACGAAAAGCCCCTGAAATCCCCTTCACGACGGGGAACTCTCTTCCTTTGATTCTTCATTCATAATCTATAAAAACTCATGTGCTCTATTATACCGGGTGACCACCCGAGGGCCCGTAGCATAGTCTGGTGGTGCACCCGGCTGATAACCGGGAGGTCGTGCGTTCGAACCGCACCGGGCCCATATTCTTTGTCCTCACGAGGTGACAGGAGTGGATCAGAACCAGAAAAGAATCCTTGTCGCAGGCCTTCTCGTCTGCGTCGTGGTGGCAGTCTTTGTCGATCCCTTCTATTCCCTCATCCTCCTTGTGATGGTCATCGCACTGCTCCTTTCCCTGCAGATCATGCGGGAGACCCAGGGATTTCCGGACATCACCTGCAGGCTCCAGGAGGACGCCAAGGGGATCGTGGTCCGCAACCGGGGCAATGCGAAGGCAGTGGCCATCCATCTTGCCCTCGTGCCCCTTGACCTGGAGTTCGACGTTACCCCGCTGGAACCGGAGCAGACAGCAAGCCTGGCGGTCCCGCATATGATCAGCGAGGCAAAGGCAGTGATCACCTTCGAGAACGCCGCCGGCGGGAAGTACTCCCGCACCGTCATGCTCTCGGCCACGGGAGAGAGCGAGGAGGACCTGCTGAAGCCCATGGTCCCCCTCTTCGGCTGGAAGTGACCTCCCTCACGCGGCAAGATAGTCCATCACCCGGCCCAGGGCATCCACGAGGTCCCGCTGGTCCTCCAGGTAGTCCTTCATGGCCCGGTACAGCATGAACATGATCTCCAGGCCATAGATGTCCAGCACCTGGTCGGCTGCCAGCGGGTTCAGGTACGAGTCCAGCAGGAACCCGTCGGAGCTGTACATGATCTCATAGAAGTTCCCCTCCTCCGAGAGCACGCAGAACTGGTCTGTCACCTTCTTGTTCGCATCATCGGGGCGGTACGCTGCCGGTTCAGACTTGCCCAGGACGATCATCTTCTGGGGGTAGTACTGGGCATCGTAGGGCTCCCCCTTGCCGTCCAGCTTGGCCCGGTCCACCATGGTCATGCCGATCCGCTTCACCACCGGCACCGTGGTCTTCCCCATCTTCTCCAGGAGCGTCGCCGCCTTCCCCTTCACCTCCTCCGAGAGCTGGGTGTTCTTCCGGTTCAGCTCCTCCACCTTCTCCAGGAGATGGTCAAATCCCTGCTCGATATCGTCCATGGGCCACTCTCCCGGTATCATCCACCTCTGCCCATGAATACCTATCGTTGATGCAGGCCAGCGGGTGTGGAAAAGTTGGTTGCAGGGCAACTTTTATCGGTTCGGAAGCCGGATGCCACTCCATGCAGGAGATCGATGGGACGGAGCTCTCACCCCGGAAGACCCGGTACCTGATCTATCTCGTCCGGAGGGGCGGCAGGGCGAAGGTGGGCGAGCTGTCAGAGGAGTTCCGGGTGGACCCCTCGACGGTCACCAAGTCCATTGCCGAACTCACCGCCCGGGGCTACCTCTCCCACAGGCCCTATGGGGGAGTGGAGCTGACGACGGACGGGGACCGGTATGCCCGGTTCCTGCTGCGCCGGCACCGGATCCTGGGGCTGCTCCTCTCCCACTTCGGTTTCACCAAGGAGGATGCGTGCCGGGAGGCATCGCGGTTCGAGGGCTTCGTCTCCCGGAACGCGGTGGACCGGATCTGCGCCTCCATGGGCCACCCGGTGATGGGCGTGTGCGGGGAGATCGCCCATGACAGCGGGTGCTGTCCGGAGCCCGAATGACGGGAGGAGGCCCGCCGGGCAGGGAGATGATCCCGGCTGACCGGAGGGTATCTCCATGAGCAGGGGATGGACGGGCGGCCACCTGCCGGACCCGGACCTGATAACGTGGTACGGAGAGCACGGCACCTCACTCCTGTCCTCGTGCTCACCATGGACCAAGATGGTGCTCCTGGCCGCCACCGTCGTTTTTTTAACGGTCATCTCCCATCCCCTCCCCCTGGCAGCCCTGTATCTCCTCGTCCTGGCTGGGTACCTGGGGGCAGGGCTCCCCGGGCGGCAGCTCGCAGCGTGGTCCCTCCTCCCCTTCCTTGCTGTCATCTCGCTTGCGTTCCCCCTCATGTGGGGGGAACCGGGCACCCCGCTGCTGGCGATCCCCCTCCCGGGCTTTCCGGTGGTGCTGACGGACCGGGGCCTGGCCTTGGGCATGGCGCTGACACTCAGGGCCCTCACCTCCTTCACTGCCAGCCTGGTCTTTTTAATGACCACCCGGTATGCCCACCTGGCAGCGGTGATCAGCCGGATCCTTCCCTCCCCTGCCGATCAGATCCTCCTCCTTGCCTACCGGTTCCTCTTCACCACGCTCGCCATGCTGCGCGCCATGCTCCGGAGCCTGCGGTCCCGGGGCGGGGAGCTCCTCTCGGGAGTGCAGGTGCAGGCCGGCATGCTGGCCGCTGCATTCGCTCTCACGATGATCCGGTCCTATGACCGTGCAGAGCGGGTGGGCAGGGCCATGGAATCGAGGGGATACCGTCCCGGCTCCCTTGTCTCCGCCGCTGCGCCCGGCCCCCGGCCGCGGGAGGGGGCCCTCCTCTTTGCCTGGCTGGCACTGGGGATATTCCTCGCAGCCTGGCCCTGGGGTGGCGGGCCATGACCGAAACAGGTACCCCCCGGGTTCCACCGGAGGCGGTACACTGCTGTCCTCCCGGCAGGTCCCGGGGCCGGGAGCTCCTCCATGTGGACTGCGCGAGCCACATCTACCCGGACGGTTCTGTGGGGATCCACGGGATGTGCTTCCGGGTCTTCGAGGGTGAGATCGTGGCACTCTGCGGGGGCAACGGCGCCGGCAAATCGACACTGATCGAACATCTGAATGGTCTCCTGCAGCCCTCCACCGGAAGGATCCTGCTGGACGGGGAGGAGATCGATGGGGAACGCCGGCGGGATCTCTGGAAGACGGTCGGCGTGGTCTTCCAGCGGCCCGACGACCAGCTCTTTGCCCCGACGGTCCGGGAAGACATCATGTTCGGGCTCCTGAACCTGGGCCAGTCCCGGGATGAGGCAGAGAAGACGGCATCCCGAACGCTCGAGATCCTGGGCGCAGCAGACCTTGCCGGGAAGATGCCAGCCTACCTGAGCGGGGGCCAGAAAAGGCTGGCCGCCATCGCGGGGGTTCTGGCCATGCGGCCCCGGATCATGGCCCTGGACGAGCCGACGTCGGACCTGGACCCGGTTCATGCAGAGGCCATCGAGCGGATCATCCGCGACCTCCGCTCCACCCATGGGATCAGCGTGGTGATCGCCACCCATGACCTCGATCTCGCGGCACGGCTCGCGGACCGGGTCTGCCTGGTGAAGGAAGGGTCCATCCTCGCGGAGGGGGAGCCCCGTGAGATCTTCTACGACGGGGCGGTGCTGGCACGGGCCGGCCTCCCCCGGCCTTCCGTCGTGTCCTTCTTCGAGGAACTCTCCCGCCTGGCCGGCGCTTCCCCGGATGCCCGGCCCCTCACCCATCAGGAGATCTTGGGCTGGTACCGGGAGCAGGTGAGACGATGAGGAGGGGGGGGAAGAAGTTGGAGAGAGGCCAACATTTCCGTACCGAAAGAAGCCATTCTCTGACGGCAGGGAGGATCTGAGCCCCGTGGCGCACATCCACCTGCAGGACGGGGCGTTCAGCCTGCCGATGACGCTTCTCTGGTGGGCGATTGCCCTCATTATCCTCGGGGTCTGCATCATCCGTCTCCGTCGCGGATCGGGCATGGCGAGCCGGGAACTCACCACTACCGCACTCCTGACAGCTGCTGCCTTTGCCCTCTCCCAGGTGTCCCTTCCCCTCTTCGGGGGCATCCACCTGAGCCTGACCCCCCTGATCGGTATCCTTGCAGGCCCCGGGACCGGTTCCGTGGTGGCCTTCCTGGTCAACCTGCTGTCAGCAGCCCTGGGCCATGGCGGGTATGGCATGGCCGGTGCCAACACCCTGATCAGCATGGGGGAGGTGGCATGCGCCTTTCTCGTCTGGCGCGGCCTCCGCAGGTTCCGGTTCGGAGCAGGGATAGCAGCAGGTATCTCGGCGTTCCTCAGCCTGGCCCTGGGCACCGCTCTCATGATCGGCATCATCGCGGTCTCGGGAATCCAGGGAGTCTCCCAGCCCACCGGCCAGCTCCTTCTTGGGCTCACCCTCATGGCCGGCATCAACCTGGGTGCGGCTGTGGCGGAAGCCGCGGTCACCGCCCTCCTCGCCTCTCTTCTCGCACGGATGCGGCCGGATCTCCTGGGGGAAGAGCGGAGTGTCCACTGAACCGCGGCACTGATAGGGAGGATCTCTCTCCATAGAACCCGGTACAGGAGCCCGGTCAGTCGACCCGGTAGCCCCTGGCCTCCAGGAACCGCTGCAGCCGCTCCTCTGCATCGGGGGAGGAGAGGGAGACGGCCCGTACTGCCTCCTCCCATGCAGCGCGAAGGGCAGCATCCTCAGAGAACAGGCCGAAGGTACCATGCACCTTCCCGATCTCCCTCCCCTCCCGGGTGGAGATCCGCAGGATCACGCACCGGTATGCCCTGCACTGCACGGGACTGGTTTCATGGATGGTGCAGACAACCAAGGGGCCGGCCGGACGGAGGAACGGGCAGGCATGGGGGTGCGCATCTGGAAAACTCCGGTCCCGGAAGAGATCCCGCTTGTCCTCGTCGATCCGGGCCGTAAACACGGTCCCAGTTGAGACAGCGCAGCAGGCAAACTCGTACGGGGCAGTCTCCCGCTCGATCACCAGATAGTCGCCCAGGTACATGCAGCAGCTGCCGCACCGGGCGCAGGTGAATGCCATCTGTGTATTCATTGCTCCTTCCTCCCGCATCTTCTTTCCGGAAGGGAGATTCCTTCACTCTCCAAACGAAGTTTTCACAACGGTGGACACTCTTGGGAGCGATAACTCCCTCCGCGCCCCCCGTTATATCCGATGAGCGTTCCATGAGGTGTCACAGGGTACTGCTCTTACTCTTGGTACGCTCTTGGGGGCTCCGCCCCCGTCGCGTGGGCATTCCCCGTACAGGATAGTGTGATCTTTCGGTACAACCGATGTAGCGAGGTATCCTCATTGGGGGGGGGCGCCCACGCGGCGGGGGGGCCGAAAGGCCCCCCCTGGAGCGTCCCGGTACACGTCCCGCTACATACTCCCCTCTGAAAATACCGGGATCACCATCTCGCGGAACAATCGCCCGATCTCTGCATCCTCGGGGGGAGAGGAGCATAATGCTTAACCATCCGCATCGCCATCGAGTACAGTGAGATGATCCGGGTTGGCCTGATGGGATGCGGGAACGTCGGCCATATCATCGCCACGCAGCACAGCGGGGTGGAGATCACAGCCCTGTATGACAGGATCCACGACCGGGCGGAGGAGCTGGCGAGGGTCTGCGGGGGAAGGGCGTTTTCAGATTTCTCCTCGTTCATCACGGCCCCCTTCGACCTGGTGGTGGAGGCTGCCTCGGTGGAGGCGGTCCAGGAGTACGGCGAGGAGATCCTGGCCCACGGAAAGGACCTGGTGATGCTCTCAGTCGGGGCAATGGCGGATCCAACGTTCCGGGAGCGGATCGTGGAAAGGGCCCGCCGGGAAGGGAGAAAGATCTACATCCCCAGCGGAGCGATCCTAGGGCTGGACAACCTGAAAGTGGGCAGGATCGCCCCCATCGACCACCTGCTCCTCCGGACCACCAAGCACCCCTCTTCACTGAAGATACGGGCGGACCGGAAGATGATGATCTTCTCGGGGAAGGCCAATGACTGCATCCGCCAGTTCCCCAAGAACATCAACGTGGCTGTCGCCCTGGGCCTGGCTGCCGGCAGGGACGCCGACGTGGAGATCTGGGTGGACCCGGATGCCACGCGCAACATCCACGAGATCGAGGCTTCGGGCCCCTTCGGGGAGATGTACATCCGGGTCAGCAATATTCCGAGCCCGGAGAATCCTGCCACCAGCTACCTTGCGGCCCTCTCCATCCTCACGCTCCTCCGCAACCTGGAGGATCCGCTGGTGGTCGGCACCTGATGGGCTGCCGGTGGGCGGCTCCGGGGGGATCATCGCCGGGGACAGGCACATGAGCGGTGGTGTTCCGTGACCATGGAACCGGGGGGGCCGTGCCGTGTGGCGGAGAGGTTCGGCGAGATCCTTCTCCATGAGGAGATCCGGAGGCTCCTCAGCGAGCGGCAGGTACAGATCCTGGCCCACTGCGACCAGACAGATGCGGTGCGGGGAACCGCTGACATGGTGGGGGACGACCTGGCCCTGCTCCTCCACGCGGAGAAGTCTGGCGTACCGGAGCTGGTGGTCTGCGCTCCCGACGTGATCGCTGAGACCATCCATCTCCTTGCCCCGGACGCACGGGTGATCCTTCCGGTGCCGGGGGCCACCTGCCCGGCTGCCCGGGAGATCACGCCTGCGGATCTCAGTTCTGCACGGGAGCTGCATCCCGGCGCGGCTGTGGTCCTGGACGTCAGGAGCACTGCGGAATGCAAGTCCCTGGCTGACATCACCTGCACGCCGGAGATTCTCCGGTCGGTGGTGGCATCCCTGGAGGAGGCGCAGGTTCTTCTCGCCGTCCCGTCCCTGGACCCGGCCTTCCTTTGGGAGGGATACCCAATGGGAAAGGAGATCCTGCCCCTGCCATCCCTGCGTGCGGCATCCGGGGACAGGATACCGGGGGGAGGTGATCACCCCTATCCCTGCACAGGACCTTTCGGCCCGGCATCCCGGGATCACCGGGATGATCCGGGAACCGGGAAAGGATTTTTCCCCCGGAACTGCACCAACTGCCATGGAATGAGGCAGACCACGCTTCCGGACCTGTACCGCAGCCTGATTACCGGGGGGGCCCGGGTGGAGCTGGCCGGTGCCACTCTCCGGGCGGCCCGGCGGCCGGTGCTCCGCATGATGGCGGTGGTGGGGCGAGAGCCATGATACCCGTCAGGGATCTCCTCCGGTTCATTGCCGAGGACTGCCCCGGAGGGGACATCACGACAGAAGCCCTGGCCCCCCTGGGCCGCTGCCGTGCACGGGTCTTTCTCCGGGAGCCGGGGGTGGTGGCGGGAGTGGAGGAGGCCGGTGCCCTCTTCACCCACTTCGGCGTGAACGTCCTGCACGCGGTTCACGACGGGACCATGGTGCCGGCACATACCACGCTCCTGGATCTGGAGGGGGATGCGGCCCCGGTCCTGCTCGTCGAGCGCACGGCCCTGAACCTGATCGCCCGGATGAGCGGCATCGCCACCATGACCCGTGCCCTGGTGGAGAAGACCCGGAGGGTGAACCCTGCCCTCCGCGTGGCAGCGACCCGGAAGACCGTGCCGGGTCTCCGTCTCCTGGACAAGAAGGCGGTTGTGCTGGGCGGGGGTGATCCCCACCGGGCCACCCTCTCCGACGGGATCCTGATTAAGGACAACCACCTGGCCCTGGTCCCGCTCCCGGAAGCGATCCGGCGGGCAAAGGCCGGCCGGGCCGGATCCATGATTGAGGTGGAGGTCGGCACCGTTGCCGATGCCCTCACGGCAGCGGAGCTGGGTGCGGACATGATCCTGCTGGACAACATGGACCCGGGCACCATCCAGACCGTCGTTGCCACTCTCAGGGACCGGGGCCTCCGGGACCGGGTGGGAATCGAGATCTCGGGGGGGATTACGCCGGAGAATATCGGGGAGTACGCGGCTCTCGGTGCGGACAGGATCAGCCTGGGGAGGCTGACCCATTCTGTGCGGGCGCTGGACGTGAGCCTTGAGGTGACCCCGGCCCCGGAGTGACGGCGACGGTACTCAGACCAGGAGCCTCTTCTCCACCGCCACCACGGATAACAGCACGGATACTCCGAGGAACGCGGCCGCATGCCAGGGAAGGATGAAGAGGAGGAAACCCCCCAGAAAACCGCAGAAGACCGCCCCGAGCTCTGAAAGGCCGCCGCGGCGGTACGCCCGCCACACCGAGTAACCGAGGAGCAGGGTGGGCAGGACCACGAAGAGGGCCCCGAGCCCTGCCACTCCCAGCATCGCCTCGAGCGCTGCCCCGGCCCCCTTCCAGATACTCTCCTGCAGGTCAAACCCTATTGAGAGGGAGAGCCCCGACAGGAACCCCAGCAGGATCACGTACTCCCGCAGGAATCCCGCCCACCGGCGCCGCCGTGCCACGCCCATTCGCCTTTCTCCCTCCCGGTCCCTGCAGGGCAGTTCCCTGCGGGGTGCCTGAGGAAGCTGATCCCCGCCGCCATATGGCCGTTTCGCCTGGAGAGGGGAAGATACCGGCCGAAGGAGGTCTCGAACCGCCCCTCACAGGGGCTGTGCTCACCGGGTGTGGGACCGACACGGGGGCAGGCCCCCCCCGCCACCATCCCCACCCACTCATATTTCCCGATGGACTCTCATGGGTGAGGAATTCCCGTCACGCTCTTCGGTACCATTCCCTGATCTCCCGTTCCCGCCATGCCCATCCCGTTGGGCCGGCCCTCCACCCGATCCAAACAGTTATCCGTCCCGAAACCAGATCCGCTGGTGCAGGGGAGAGCGCGGATGGCAGACACAGGAGAACCGGCGGAACAGAACGAGAGCGTGGACGAGGCAAAGCAGTCAGACCATGTGGAGTACCTGGCAGGCCTCCTCTTCCACCCGGATCTCCAGGTGCGGTGGAAGGCGGCGGAGGCGCTGGGCGAGCTCCGGGATCCCGGGGCCGTCGAGCCGCTGATCCAGGCCCTGCAGGATCCTTTCGAGGATGTGACGTGGATTGCTGCCCAGGCGCTGGGGAAGATCCGGGACCCCCGCGCCGTCGAGCCCCTGATCCAGGCATTGGGATCCGAGGGGAAATGGCTCCGGCAGGGCGCTGCGTGGGCG
>Ga0315286_10005805_pt1 | contig 11943 bp, 10 predicted proteins | sample YL17G10_0_MG_FD_205038 | JGI IMG/M metagenome (GOLD analysis project Ga0315286, IMG submission 205038) | Sediment microbial communities from Yellowstone Lake, YNP, Wyoming, USA - YL17G10_0 | ecosystem: Environmental > Aquatic > Freshwater > Lake > Sediment | place: USA: Wyoming | collected... | reverse complement strand
ATTAATTAAAGACGGTTTTCGCGGGGTAATTTATTCCACCGCGCCAACCAAAGCCATTGCCGAGATCGCTCTGCTTGACAGTCTTAATCTTTTTCGGAAAGAAAATGGTGAGGAAGTCGAACCTTTCTTTAACCGCGAGGATCTGGCTCTCGCGATGAGTTTATGGCAGACGGCCGAGTATCATGAAACTCTTAATCTTAAGGAAGGGTTGAGAGTAACCCTCAAAGACGCTGGTCATATTTTAGGTTCGGCGATGTTTGAATTTGCTCGAGGCGAGCATTGGCTAGTTTTTACCGGCGACTTGGGTAATTCGCCGTCACCCCTGCTTCACGATACCGAAACTCTGACCAATGCCAATTATCTTGTGATGGAAAGCGTTTATGGCGACCGTAACCATGAAGACCGGCGTGAGCGCCGCAATCTGCTTGAAGACGCCATTGAGAATACGATGCGAGCCGGCGGCACTTTGATGATCCCGGCTTTTTCGATTGAGCGGACCCAAGAGATATTATTTGAGATTGAAAATATGATGGAAGAATCGCGCATCCCCTTGGCCCCGGTGTTTCTTGACTCGCCGATGGGAATCGAGGTCACGGCGGTTTATAAGAAATATTCGAAATATCTTAATGACGCGGTTCAAGCGGAGATTGAACAGACCGGTGACAAAATTTTCCATTTTCCTCAATTACATGAGACCATGAGCACCGAAGAATCCAAAGCCATTTTTCGGGCCAACCCTAAAAAAATTATTATTGCCGGTTCAGGCATGTCGACCGGCGGCCGGATTATCCACCACGAAAAAAATTATTTGTCCGACCCGAAAAGCACCTTGCTGCTTATCGGGTATCAGCAAGTCGGGAGTCTCGGTCGGATTTTGCAAGAAGGAGCAAGGACAGTTAAAATTCTGGGCGAAGAAATTTCGGTTCAGGCCAAGATTGTGAGCATTCATGGTTATTCAGCCCACAAAGATTCTGATCATCTTTTGCAATTTGTCGATAGCACCAAGGACACGATTCAAAAAGTGTTTGTGGCGATGGGCGAGCCAAAATCAGCCATGTTTTTAACTCAACGTTTGCGGGATTATTTAGGAATTGACGCTAAATGTCCGGAAGTTGGAGAAGTTGACGAAATTGATTTATAATTCTCAATATGAATAATCAAGAACTTGAAGCTTTGAGGAACGAGCATCGCAAAATAAAAATTTGTGTTTCTGGGGCGGCGGATACCACTTATTGCGGCGAGGGGGCGCTTGAGATCGCCAAAGAGTTGGGCCGCGAAATAGCGCGTCAAGGGGCGATTATTGTTACCGGCGCCACCACCGGCTGGCCTCTCTGGTCGGCGATGGGGGCGAAGGAAGCAGGCGGGACTTCAATCGGTCTGTCGCCGGCGGCGACCGAAAAAGAGCATGTGGAGAAATGGGGCTTGCCACTCGATTTTCTCGATACCATTATCTATACCGGCCAAGGTTTCCCCGGCCGAGATATTTTACTTACCCGCACCAGCGACACTGTGATCCTTGGTTGTGGCCGAATTGGCACGATTCATGAATTTGTCGTGGCTTTCGAAGATAATAAACCCATTGGTATTTTGGAGGGTGATTGGGAAATGGATGAGACGCTTAAATATATCATTGAACATGGCCATCGGCCGAACCCAAAAATCATTTTTGATAAAGATCCCAAAAATCTTATCGCCCGAATTATCGAGCTGGTCGAGAAAGACAAAGCGGCACTTGAAAAAGAGGGTCTGCTTAAATCAATCAAAGCTCAGGACAAAAACGGCTCAAATTAAGTTATCCACTCCACAAATTGCCGTGGGGGGGGGCTTAAATGGTATGATTAACCCAGTGGCTTTTTAGAGGTTAAACCTCTGGTGAGCCCGAGGTTTAACCCCTTTATTATAAATATAAATTTATTAATTATTCAACAACATGAAAAAATATTTAATTATCGCCCTCTTGGCCCTAAACTTGGTTGTCCTGCCACAGGTTTCCAAAGCTTCAACGCTCGATGATCTATCTTCGCTGGTAAAACAATTATCAGTTATGGTTGGACAATTGAGGAGCCAAACGCTTGGGGCGGTGATAACTTCCAGTACCACCCCAACGGCTATTTGTGTCGACTATGACTACGGTAACCGGCCAGCCACCAATACACCTCCATTGCCCTTAGTGAAGGGTTGGACCTATGACACTATTTCTAATCCCACCTTTAATCCTTCAGTTATTCCCAATCCCCAAAACGAAACCTATGGCGATTACTGCACCATGAATGGAATTAGGGCTACCAGCAGTAGCGGCGTTGGCAGTGGCCTGATGGAAAGATACTGTACCAATAACCGACGCAGTAGTCGCTATTATCTCTACAACGGCGCTACCGGTTATAGTCGACTGCAAGAAGTTTGCCCAAATGGGTGCAGTAATGGGGCGTGTATTCCGACTGTCACAGTTGCCGATCTCTCTGCCATCCTTGCCCCAAGCTCGCCATTGGCTGGCCAAGTGCAAATCAATGCCGCTGGTGGCGATACCATGAATATTCCTTTGGCGGTCTATCGCCTTCGCTCTTCCCTCCAGACTTCAACTCTTTATTCCTTGGCTTTTAATATTGTTACTAACCCGAGTCTAGGTAAGAACTTACTTTCGTCACTGAAGCTCTTCAGATTAACTAGCGGTGTCAACAGCTATTATGGGACGCTTTCTGGCAATGTTGTTACCTTTACTATCTATCCGAGTCTGGTTTTAACTCAAGACACCAACAAGGATTTAACCTTGTCAGTCAATGTGGCGGCCACCTCCTCTGATCTTTCTGCTTCCGCTTCTTTCGATGTCAGCAAAATTTCAGCTGTTGATGTTAATTATAACACTCCCACTTATGGTGGTTTAACCATTTCTACCGTGCCTAGTGGTCTAGATGTTGTTGGCAACATTTTGACCTTCACCAGCAGTGCCTTAATTGTAACGAGTGCTGGGCCTATCACAATCTCACCGATCGACAATGGTCCAAATCCCATCGTCGCCTATAACGCTTCATTCAGTATTACTTTGGTTAATCCCGGTGTCGCCTATTTGTATGTCTCTGGAATAAACGGTAATATGTTTACTACTTCTCTTAACCCCTCCCCTAACGCTTCGACCACGATCTACCAAGTCTGGCCTGTGGCTAGCATTGATGGTGATAATGGCACTTCGGCCTATATTATTCCAGCCGGAAGCTCTCGCACATTTAACGTTCGAGCTCTTATTGGTAAAAAGATGAGTAGTTCTACCTATCAGACGTTAACGGTTGTAGCGGTTAATTATGGCACAGCGGCTGGTACTTATAATAAAATGGTTACAGCTGGTTTGGGCAATCTATATAAAACAGTTTCTTTTTCTGGTAATTTCTAGAGCACAAGTTGACAAAAACAGACAACTGTCGTATGTAATACATACGACAGTTGTCTGTTTTTCTAGGCCTTAACAAGCTTAACAATCACCTCGAAAACTTTCGGTTCGGTGGCGGCCAGGTCGGCAGTATTTTGCTAGTTTTGCGTCCAACGTGATAGAATTATTTAGAGATGATAAAAAAGTTTTTGGAATGGCTGGAATTAAAAATCAAGCTCAATGACTTAGTCAGCAATCCGCCTTTAGTTAGTGAGCGCGATTTATGGTGGATAAGTTTTGGTGAGAATATTGGTTCTGAAATGGATGGCAAGAGCAATTTATTTTCTCGGCCAGGCTTAATTTTAAAGAAATTATCTCATAATTTTTATTTAGTCGCGCCAACGACGACCAAAATTAGAAAAGGCACTTGGTATGTAACTATCAAACACGAGGGACGGGAGATTTGTATTTGTCTTCACCAAATTAGAGCGGTCGATTATCGTCGTTTATCTTGTCGAATGGGTCAAATTGACGGAAATGACTTTCTCAAAATTAAGAAAGCTTTTTGGGATTTATATGAGTAGTATTTTTTCTAAAACGATTTTCCCCGCCTTTTTAGGGGCGAGGCCGCGGCGAATGCCGAATGTAACTACAGTCTATACTTCTTTGTTTCAGAAGTCAAGCAAAAATTTCGCAAACTAGGCTTTAACCAACGCCACAATCTTCTCGAAAACTTTCGGTTCGGTGGCGGCCAGGTCGGCGAGCATTTTGCGATTAAGGAGAATCCCCTTTTTCTTTAGGGTGCCAATGAATTTACTGTAGGAAATTTCGTAAGGGGCGAGGCCGGCCGAGAGACGAGTTTGCCACAAACCGCGGAAAACGGCTTTTTTGTCGCGCCGGTGGGTGAAGGCGTAAACGCCGGCCTTAGTAATGGCCACCTTGGCCTCGCGTTCTTTTTTGCTCCGGCCAAAACGATAACCCTTGGCGTCTTTTAAGACGTTACGGCGGTGCTTCATCGAAACAGTTCCTCTTTTTACTCGACTCATCCCATTAAAAAATTAAAATTCTTTATAATACAACCCTTTTTATTAATCTATTTTTTTTATTTTTCTCCTTACTCTCCATCTCTCAAATTTTCTAACGGGACAAGTATTTTTATTTTTTTACTTTTGTTACCGACTGCCTTGAAAATAACGGCCAATATCCTTTTTCTTCATGGTAAGACTTCGTCCGCGATTATTACTCATTTGAGTCGAACGGCGCTCCTTGGCGTTGAAGTGATTTTGACCAGAACCGCGAACCAGCAATTTGCCGGTCTTGGTAATTTTAATTCTTTTTAAGACGGATTTATTGGTTTTCATAACACAAGTCCCGTCAGACGGGGCGGGTCTAGCTTACTATAAAAGCTCTTTTTTGTAAACCCTGCGAATCCTTGGCGAAGCAGGGCTACTTCGCTCGTTCGATAATGACGGTCAGACCCTTAGGGCTTTTTTGCGGGACGGAGGCGACCCGGTAATTCTCGCTAATTAAAGTCAGGATGCGATCCAAGCGCTCTTTAAGAAAATTGGGGTCTAAATATTTAGCTCGGCCGGGCAAAAAGAGATTAATTTTGACTCGGTGCCCTTCTCTTAAAAACTCTGACGCTTTTTTGGCCTTAAGCTCGAGATCGTGCTCGCCGGTGCCGATTTTGACCTGCAAATTCTTGGTCTCCCCGCCGGTTGGCCCCTTAGCCTGCTTTTGTTTCTTTTGTTCCAGATATTGGTATTTGCCAAAATCCATAATTTTAGCCACTGGCGGTACGGCGTTGGGCGAGATTTCGATTAGGTCTGTCTCCAGCCCTTGCGCTTTGGCTAAGGCCTCGCTAAAAGACAAAACACCGAGATTGCTCCCGTCCTCGTTTATGACTCGAAGTTCCCTCGCGCGAATCTGATTATTAATTCTAATCGCCGGTTGATACAAGGTATTATTTTATGGTTCAATCTTAACAAATTGTGGTAATATAAGCAATATATGGCCAATTTGGTAGAAAATAAGAAAGCCAGCTTGAATTATGAATGGCTTGAGACCTACGAGGCGGGGATTGAGCTTTTTGGTGGTGAGGTTAAATCACTGAAAGGTAAGCAGGGTTCGCTCGAGGGAGCACGAGTAATTATTCGTGGTGGCGAGGCCTATTTGGTGGGCGCTTTTGTCCCACCCTATCAGCCCAATAATATCGGAAAAGAGTATGACCCTTATCGCACGCGTCGGCTCTTACTAACCAAAAAAGAATTGGCTGAGTTAGCCAGCCGAGGGGAACAGCGAGGATTGACAATTATCCCACTCTCGGTGTATAATAGGAGCAGGTTTCTCAAGGTAAAAATCTCGGTCGCGCGGGGTAAGAAGAAGTTCGATAAGCGCGAGGATCTGAAGAAAAAAGAATCTAAGCGCGATATCGCACGCGATCTCAAGAGTTCGTTGACAAGATAATTTAGATACGGGTATGTCACGGCATCGACAAGTAGCTCGTCTCTAATGTGTATGTGGAGATTCCGAATCAACTCCTTAAATTTTCGGAAAACTGTTAAATGCTAACGCATCTAACAAGGGCAGTGTGGCTTCGCCGTACTTCTCTCCGGCTTTCGCTTTAGCTTAAACCGGTGTTCGCTGGATTGCCGTCTGAACAATCCAACCGAGCATAATATATTCGGGCTAGCAATTAAGAATTTCTCGACTTAGGCGCGAAACAAAGAGAATCGATTTAACAAGATTTTGTTTGTTTAATACTTGTTAGATTTAAATTCGCCAATCGGCGAAATAAACAACCTAAACATATAGATTCATTTGAGATTTCTATTTGCACGGGAGTTCGACTCTCCCCATATCCACTACGTACGTTAAAGCTTCGCAGTGCAAGCACTTTAGCAAAGGGCTTACACAAGAAGCCTCTTGGAAAAAGGAATTTTTGACTTTATGGTCTAGTTGTCTATAATGCGGACAGAGAATGGTTGGGGCAACCCAAGGGGGATAGAACTTCTCCCGTCTCATCTGACGATGGGATTCGTTCGCGCATAGTAATTGCGCGCAGTACATTTCGAATGGTTAGGTCAACTAATAGGAGAAAACATAATGTACGACCTGACGCAACTCGAACAAGCGGGATTTGAATTTACTCCGCTAGAGAAGTTGGTCTTTAACAACCCAAGTTTTCAGTTCCTTTGTAAAAGGGGTTGGCCGATCAAGTGGGGGCAGTTTACCACGGGATTGGTCGCCAAAAGAGGAAGGGATTGCTACGAGAATGAGGCCATCAGCTTCAAACCGACCGATCAAGAGAAGTTTACGCCCCATAGAGCAGGCACTTTCTTTGACGAGGTTTCTCCTCACCTGAGGAGTGTCTCCATCTTGGCAGCCAAAATGGCGCGAGACGCTTCGGAGAACGAGTTCGATCGGGGTTTGATGCAAGACCTTAGCCTCTGGCTAGATGGGATGGAAACCTATCCGCACCAACCGTTTCGTTGGGTGAGATTTGAGCGAGATCACACGTATAAGATGAAGCAAGAGGCTCGGGTGGCGGAAGTCGTTGTGCTTTCCCAGGGAAATGCCAACATTGTCGTCCTACTTCTTGGCAAGCTTGCTCAAGGGGAACGACAGGGTATCCATGACGCGGTCAAAACCGATTGCCTTAAACGGGGAATATTCAGCGAAGGCGATGATCACCGACCTCAGTACTATCACCTGCCGCGGCCAGGGTGTATGTTGTGCAACGAACCGCAAGGAAAGTCCGGTGGCCGGCATTGCGACGGTTTCGGCTCGATCGTTCTGGTCGACTGCGGCGATGTGCCGACAATTGTCAAAGGTATCCCCGCTGATGTCCGAGGGATCGTAAAACCTGTTCGTTTCCAAGTGCCCAAAAGTACTTTTTCGGACAGGTTTCAGGCATGGGTTGGCAAAGATTTGTTCCCGCAATTTGCCGTTTTCTCGCTCAAGATGCTTTCTGAAGAAGAACGGAAGAGATTCCGGTCTGAACTTGAGATGGCTCTTCGGAGAGAGCAGGGAGAGCAGGCGAGAAGCGGGCATAAGTTCTATAGCAACTGTCGAGTTATCGTTCCCAACGGGCGCCAGAAACTCAATGCCTTGCTTCTAGCAGGCACGGTTGCCACCTGGAGCAGTTGGCACGACCTCCTCAACGGGAATGAGTTCTGGGGCAAGTTACTTGAGGAAAAGAAGGTTAGAGTTGATCTCGTTGGATAACTTTACTTTCTCCGTTATTTATTGGCCCGCGGCATTGTTCGCGGGCCTTTCCATTTGTGAATGTTCTACTAATCACTATTTTTTACCTGTTTTTTAAACCGATTTATTTCCTCCTCAACCGCCGGGTACCACTCAATCACATAGTGTTCTAAAGAGTTCCAATAAAAATCGTCTATATCAACCGCTACGCTTTTTTTGCTAAATTTTTAACTTCTGTTAAAATCAGGCGAATGAAAAATCAAATTGCCATTATTGGTTTAGCTCTCTTAGCGACTTCTTTTATTTTAGCGGATAGAAATATCGTCTGGAGTTTTTCATTTTTAATCAAATCAACATCTCCCTCCAATCAATTATCTTTCGAGACCTTACCATTAGGCGGGATGGTATCGCTTAATTTTGACGATGGCTTTGCCTCGGCTTACGAGAACGGCTGGCCGATTATCAAGGCCTCTGGTCTGCCCAGTACCCATTATATTATTACCAATTATCTTGATCACTTTGATTACATTACAAGTGGAGAGGTTTTAGAGATGGAGAGAGCGGGAGCCGAAATTGGTGCTCATTCGAGAACCCATCCGGCCCTGGCGGAAATTGACAAATATGATTTGCCTTGGCAAATTATCGGCTCGCGCGCCGATCTGTTAAAGCTGGGCGTTAAGAAAGTTGAGACCTTTGCTTACCCTTATGGCAGTCAGAATGAACTTGTCGTTGAGGCGGTTAAAAAAGCTGGCTTTCTTGGCGCGCGGGCTTTTGATCTTGGCTTAAATGATCGCGTGACAGACAAATATCTCCTTAAGCACTGGGGAGTTTTGGGCCACAACTCTTGGCCGGAGATTAAAGCCCAAATTGACTTGGCCATCAGGGAAAAAAAATGGTTAATTTTCGTCTTCCATCGGATTGATGAAGATAACAACTCGATTAACGTGCGCCATGAAATCTTGCAGCAAATTGTTGATTACCTAAAAGCCCAAAAAATCTTAGTCGTGACCACCGCCGAAGGTTTGCGTCTTTTGCGCGCTACTGAGCCGAAATAATTTTAATTAGTCCAATTGCAACCCGCTTTAAGCCCTGCCATGTTGGCTAGCCGGCGGCAAATATCCTCTAAACTGCTGATTTTTTTAAAAACATGATCTTCACCCGGATATTTGACCAATTCGGCCGAGCGATTTCTTAAATTAAAGATTTTGTAAATATAATCGGCCTGACTGACAGGAACAGTCTGATCAGCTGTGGCCTGGACGATGATAATTTTTTGCTTGGTTAGATTCTTGATGTGGTCAGCAATATCGGCTTGGTAATAAGTATCGCTATTTTTTTCTTCCAGTAGCCCGCCGAATTGAGTATTGAAGATGGAATTTTCTAATTTATCCAACAATACAAACCAATCCATTATGCCGTTGATTGACATCGCGCCAGCGAAGGTTTTAGGATTTTCGACGATTGTTTTGAGGGCGAGGTAACCGCCATAACTATTGCCCATCAAATAAACCGGCCCGATTTTTTTTGTTTTCTTTAATTCGGCGAGCGCAGTCATGACATCGGCGACATCGCCCTTGCCCACTTGACCAGTAATGCTCTGGGCAAAGGCTCGACCGTAACCGTAACTGCCGCGATAATCGAGCTTGAGCACTAAAGCGCCGCCCTTAGCTATCTCGCCCATGAGCCAATCATAAATAGCATAACCAAGGTAAGAGTGATAACCAAGACTGGCTTGCCGATACGGTCCGCCATGAAGCCAAATAAAGAGGGGGTAGCTTTTAGTCGCAGAATAACTTTTGGGTTTTAGCAAAACTCCACTAAGTTTAGCAAGTTTAACTTCTTTTTCAACGTAGCCGGTGATGGGTGGATTGGACGGGAAAGCGGGGAAATAAGAAATAGCTTGCCTCGAGCTTGTCGAAGGGTCGAGATCTTTTGTCGGATCGTAAAGAGCGGGGACGACAGAATTATTTTTAATCTGCAAAAACAAAAGCTGGCCGTTTATTTGGTGCATGCGCTGATTATAAGAAATATTGGAAGCGATTTTTTTAACGTCTTTAGTTTTAAGATCATAGCGATAAAGCGACCAAAGATGGGAGCTCTCGCGATTGGCGCTAAAATAAATCGTCTTGGCGTCCCACATCAAGAAATCGGCGATTGTGTATTTTTTTAAAGTAATTTGTTTGCCTGGCAGTCGTCCGCCAGCTGGCGGATTACCAGTCAGATCAACTAAGTATAAACTGGGATAACCAGAACGGTCATCGAGATAAACCAATTTGGTACTATCGGGCGAGAAATAAAAAAGACGCAAATCTTCGGTCAAGAGATCCCAATAATTAACTTTGCCAGTTGCCTCATAAGTTCTTATTTTCACGCCGTTTTCTAAAGCAATCAGAACAAATTTTCGCGTTTTTTCTTTGTTAGCGAGGGCGGCGTCATAATAAGCGAGCCATTTCTCACCGGGGGAGAGAGTCAAACGAGTGGCGTTTTTACGGTCGAATTTAATATTTTTGATTTTGGCGCTTAAGGGCTCCGGGTCGGTAAAAGAATCCGAAACTTCAGCCGGTGTTGTTGAACCCAAGTTTTGGCAAGACAAATCAATTATCTGGCAGAGAAAAACATTGGTCTGTTCCAGTCCGCCATAACGAAAAAGAACCTGATTATCTTTGAAGTCGATAATTGTAGTATATTTTAATTCGGTGGCTAAGATTGAATGACTAAAACTAAAAAAACCCAAAATCATTAATCCGCCCAAAGCGGATTTCTTAAAAAAACTTATCGGCATTTCTCTATCATAGCATATTATTTTTTATCCCTCGGCTTAATATGCTCCTGATAAAAAAAGTAAGGAAAAGCCACGATAAAGATAACTAGATGAATGTCCATAATCTCGCTATTATAAAGGGACGTTGTACTTAAAGTCAAAATTGTGTATAATGTCTAAATATGCCAGAGATCACCCTAGACGATTATGTTTTGAACTTCAACCTTAGTAAACAAGTTGGTATACAGGGTAGTTTGTTGGGGGAGCTAGAAAGAGAGAAGAGAGAAACAGCGGAGGAAGAATTAGAGGTAAATAATGTGAAGATAAAAAAATATACCAATGAGTTTTGGACGGCTAAACAGCGACAATCTAATAGTCTTCACGAAATATCTTATCGTGCTTGTTTCAAACCAGAATTGCCCAGATTTTTCATTGAGCTATTAACCAAGCCAGGGGAAATTGTTTATGATCCATTTTCTGGGCGTGGAACCACGGCAATTGAGGCGGCTCTTTTAGGTAGAAATGTTATTGCTAATGATGTAAACCCATTAAGTAAAATAATCAGTTTTCCAAGATTATTTATTCCTGACATTAAAGATGTTGAGGGGAGACTTAATCTAATAAAAACAGACTATAAAGCAAAAGCAGATACAGACCTATCCATGTTTTTTGATAAAAAAACAGAATCAGAAATTGTTAGTCTTCGAAACTATTTGATAAAGAAAAAGAAAATTGACGAAGAAGATAAAATTGATCAATGGATTAGAATGGTCGCAACAAACAGATTAACTGGTCACTCAAAGGGTTTTTTCTCGGTGTATACTTTACCTCCTAATCAGGCGACCTCTCGAGAGAGCCAAATTAAAATAAACAAAAAAAGAGGACAAATTCCGGAATATCGCGACATCAAAAAAATTATAATTAAAAAAACCCATGATTTATTAAGGAATGTTTCTGGCGATATTAAAGAATCGTTAAAAAAAATAGGAAGGGAATCAAAATTTTTAATCAGGGATTCTCGTCTTACTAAGGAAATAAAGAATAATTCAGTAAGTCTTGTTGTCACTTCCCCGCCATTTCTCGATGTTGTTCAGTACTCAAATGATAATTGGTTGAGGTGTTGGTTTAATAATCTCGATTCTGAAGAAATTGGCAAAAAGATAAGCATGGTGAAAAGGTTGGAAGATTGGAATACTTTGATGGGAGAGGTATTAGTTGAATTGTACAGAATTTTGAAACCTGAGGGCCATGTTGCTTTTGAAGTTGGGGAAGTCAGAAATGGCAAAATTCGTCTAGACGAGCATATTGTCCCACTAGGTTTACGGTCTGGTTTTAACTGCGAAGGGATAATAATAAATCAACAGATCTTTACTAAAACAGCCAACATTTGGGGGATTGACAATAATGCCAGAGGGACTAATACTAACCGAATAGTTGTTTTTAAGAAGTAATGGAAAAAGAACAATACACAAAGAAATTAGAGGGAATTATTAAACAAATGTTAAATCCGTTGAAAGATTTGCCTTTTGGCTTGGTGGTTGAAAGTCTCTCTGGTTTCCATGTAATTCCTTTTGATGAGAGTGCTAAAAAGGACAAAGAGGTACTCAAAAAATTG
>Ga0315286_10005804_pt1 | contig 11943 bp, 13 predicted proteins | sample YL17G10_0_MG_FD_205038 | JGI IMG/M metagenome (GOLD analysis project Ga0315286, IMG submission 205038) | Sediment microbial communities from Yellowstone Lake, YNP, Wyoming, USA - YL17G10_0 | ecosystem: Environmental > Aquatic > Freshwater > Lake > Sediment | place: USA: Wyoming | collected... | reverse complement strand
TCCTTTTCTCTAGCAACTCTCCAAGCACGGAAGGTATGAGTCCTCTTTTCTTCTTGCAGAATTTATGCCCAACTGGCGAGACGAATGCGTCTTTCTCGCAGCAGTCGCAGTTGAGAGTGAACGGGTCCACATTGTGCGAGATGATTATTGATGGATACAGAGAACGGAAGTCGAACACAACCAGATTGTCGTAGATTCCTGGCTCCGGCATCTTGACAAACGCCCCTACGGCAGGAGAGGCTGCCCTGGCGGTTATCTCCTCCTCCTTCGGCGGGTTGGGCACAATCAGGTTATCCCAGTGCGCCCTGTTTATGAGAAGCTGCTCGACAATTGTGCCTGTGGACGAGCCTGCTATGTCAAAGAGAGGGACTTTCGAGAGCTTGGAGATCTCAAACTCCATTGGAAGAAGCCGGTCTGCAAGCTCCTTTTCCGCAACGGAGTCGTTCAGGGAGTAGTCCGCAAGCTCCCCGCACTTCGAACCTTCATCCCAGTACTTCCATATCTCGAGCTTTGGAACAACCTTCTTTTTCTTTCCGGTTATTTCCGAGTAGACTTCCGTGAGGGTGTACTGGAATGTCTTCAATGCGCCGATGGTGGCAAGGAAGCGTATTATGTGGAAGATGTCTATGTGTATCCTGCCGTTGATTTTCGCCTTGTTTATCAAGCCTCTCCTTGACAGATTGAAGCTTGAGCCGTCCCTTCCAAGCGCAAGCTTTGTTCTGAGCACAGATGCCCTCTCCTTCAGGTAGGGAAGGTCGAAATTGCTGGAGTTGTAGCCCAGCAGGATTTCAATATCTTTCTTCTTTATGAGCTCGCAGAACTGTTCTATCATCTCCTTTTCAGTGGAGTAGGTGTGCACGAATTCCCGGTCTATCTTTTTTGTTGTGAGCACTCCGGATGATTCGTCCGCGTAGCTTATCATCAGCACTGGATCTTTCGCAGGGCGCGGGGCTCCCTGGGGATTGTACGTCTCTATATCAAATGCAAGTGTGTTGAACTTGACCGCAGGGGAGTCGTATATTTTTACTATTTTCTTGAGCTCCTTTCCCTCCCTCTCAAATTCCACCATGGCAAATGGGACCAGTCCCTTGTCTATTATGTATCTCCTAGTGAACGGTATGTTATACTCATAGGTTGTCCCGAAATTCTTTATCTCCTCCCTGAGCACTGGAACCTCGCTGGGGTGGTGGCAAACGATTTTGAGAAGCTCCTGCTCCTTGCCGGAGAGGATTTTTTTGGTTTTCTCAATTCGTTTTACCTTAATAACTTTGCCCCTGTCCTCAACAGTAACCTGCTCAATTGCCTTCCTAGCTCCCTCCAAGTCATCGCTGTGTAGGTAGAAGTAGGGCTCGAAAGACGAGTCGCGGATTCTGAAGAACTTCTTTCCTTTGAAGATGAGCGTGAGAACTGGTTTTGTGCCTTTTGTCTTGTAGCTCACGTCAACAAACAGGGCTTTCATGTAAGTATTTTTTAATCTAATCCTTAAAAGGATAATCATGGATGGGAGAGCAAATGCGGCTTGCAAGGCAGTGGAGTATGTCCGAAGTGGCATGGTCGTGGGGCTGGGCACTGGCAAGACGTCTGAAATTTTCATAAAACTGCTTGCAAAGAAGGTGAAGGAGAAGAGGATGAGGATCGTGTGTGTGCCAACTTCCATGAGGACAGAGAGAGTCGCAAAGAAGGCGGGCCTGGTTATCAGGAAATTGAATGAAGTAAAGGAGGTTGACTTGGCAGTTGACGGAGCCGACCAGGTTGACAGGAAGCTGAATTTGATTAAGGGCTACGGCGGTGCTCTATTCAGGGAAAAGATTGTTGATTATGGGGCGAAGAGGTTTATCGTGATTGTTGATGAGAGCAAGCTGAGGGAGGAGCTGGGTGGGAAAGTGCCCCTCGAAGTTTCTCCCTTTGCAGTTGAGCAGGTGAGAAGGGAGCTGAGAAAGTTGGGAATAGAGGGAAAAATCAGGATGAAGAACGGGCAGAAGTTCATAACTGATAATTGGAATGTTATTGTTGATGTTTATTTTGAGAGGATAAACAACCCGAAAAGGATGGATACACTCCTAAGAGGCATTCCAGGGGTTATAGAGACGGGAATATTCGCCGAGAAGGTGTGGAAGGTAATTGCAGGTAGTAAAGTAGGTGTCAAACTTCTGAGTTAGGCATATATAATACTTAATCGAAGGTTATCATATGAGAAAACTGCCGCCAAGTCTTAGGCTCGAGCTCCGCAGGCCCTTCGGGGAGGTTCTGAGCAATGAAGTGCTGGTTTCGAAGTTGAAGAAAAGGAAGGGCATGCTCATAACAGTTGGCGATGACTGCTCTTATTCTCTTATAAAGGCTGGTGTAACCCCGGACATTGTGATATATGATTTGAGGATAAAGAGGATGGATGTTATTGGGGATGTGAGGGATGTCCTGGCTAAGTTTAATGATGGAGAGATAATAGTGCACAACCAGCCTAGTGTGATAATGGACGAGTTGATTGAAAGTGTCAAGGATGCGTTGCAGAAGGGAAAAGGCAAGATACTTGTAAAGGGTGAGGAGGATTTGGCTGCGCTTGTCGTGATGATGTACGCACCTGACGGGAGTTTGGTCGTGTACGGACAGCCTGATGAGGGAGCAGTTCTCGTTAGGATGGATGAGGAAGTGAGGGACAGGGCTGTAAGGTCTTTTGAGAGTATGGAAGAGTGAGCGGATGGATGAGTTGAAAATCATAAATTTCCTAGATGCGTTCATCACAAATGCATTGTCGGTAATCATACCTCTTCTTCTGGTTGCAAGGGGGGTTGATGTAATACAAATCGGGCTGGTTGTCTCCATATCGCCAGTAATATTTGTGGTCTCAAGAAGCATATTTGCAGCAATGTCCGACCAGGTAGGTGTGAGGAAAATTTTTATTGTGAATGGGGCCATGAATGTAGTTTCACTGCTCATCTACTCAGTTGCAAGCGGGCCGTTCTTGTTCTCGGTTGGGAAGATGTTTGAAGGTGCCAGAAGCGGGGCTATGTGGGCAGTGAACAGGACTGCTGTTTTCATGAGGAGGAGCGGCAGGAAGGTTGTTGACGAGATGTCGAGAACGCAGGCGATAAGGACTGGCGCCGCCGCAATGGGGATAATGACCGCCGGGGTATTGCTCAATAATTACCCATTTGATGCTGCGATTGTCTTCTTCATTATTCTTAGCGTTGTCCTGTTCTCTGTTTCCTTCCTAGTTGAGGGGACAGGAAGGTCGAAGGTAAAGGTGAAGGAAATCTTCGGGCAGCTGGATTTCAGGAAGACAAGCGACTTGTTGAAGAGGACAAGTTTGATAATGATGCCGTTTTCTTCTGCAACCGCCGTTCCGCTCTCATTGGTGTTCCCGCTTTTCCTGAAAAGCATAGGCTATGATTACTGGTTGATTGGGGTTGCAATTGCGTTGTATTATATTGTAAGTGCGCTTACCACATTCGTCTTGATGAGGATGAAGTGGAGGGAGAGGGCAATGTGGGTGGGGGCAGTCCTTTTCCTTGCCGGGGGAATGCTGCTGACAGTGCTTGACGGCAAATGGGCAGTGCCATTGATTGGTATTATGGGTATTGGGGATGGGATGGCAACACCCCTCTGGGAGGTATTGGTTTTCAATTCAGTTAAGCGGAGAAAGGATATGTCGAGCGAGATTGCCCTGCTGCATACCCCGTCGAATCTCTCTAATGCGGTGGGCCTTATCGCAGCCGGGGTGCTGGTTGCGCAGTGGGGCTATGGGATTGTGTTCCTGTTGTGTGGAGTTTTGTTCGTGCTGTCGTTCTACTGGTCGTTTGAGTTGTTGAGGGAGTCGCAGTACCGCTTGTAAAACTCGCCAATTGTTTTTTCATCTATTCGGTAGTCAAAATATGCATGGGGCCTCAGGGCACCGCTGAATGTTTTCGGTATGTGGATTAATTCGTGGATCAGAACCTTGGTTTTCTCCTCTTCAGGTAGGTTGTCAAAGTTCTCTGAAAGGACTTCGATGATATAATATGTCCTGATGTCCAAGGCCTTCTGCCAGATCTGTGGTAGATTCCAGATCCTTGCGTAGGCATTCGCCGTTGATTTTTTGGAGCGCATGCAGATGATTCTCAGTGAATTTATGTAGTCTAGATTCAGAGTTTGAATTATTTTATTTACTCTTTCTTGGATGTCCGAAGCCAGTTCGACTTCCATAAGGATATTTTGGTTTTGGGTATAATAAGGTTAGGGACACACCCCATACTTCCACTATTCGTGTTTATATTGTTTTTTGGCACTTATTTTTGATGCTTCCGTCTGAAACACCGTCACAAAAAATAGTGGCAAATTTACCTAAGAATAGTGGAATTTGTGTGAGGAAAGCGCAGTTATTTATATGTATATGTAACTATGGTTACATTATGTTATTATATCTATATGATTTAAAAATAAAAGGTAAAAATCCATACAACAACCTAAAAAGGCGCTTCTACTATCAGTTGAAAAAATCACCCCTCTCCTCAAAACCATGGAAGACAAAATCCGTAATATTGGTGGAAGACCAGCTGGAAAAGGAGGCCGATGCATTCTTCATGAGTTTTGAAGGATTTGTGGAAGTATACAAAGCAAGAGTCGAGAGTATAGAAGAAGTGACAAAGCCAAAATAGCGGAATTCTGGTGTCCCCCTCAACCACTCACAATTTTCTCCCCCAAACTTTCAGCTTCCTTCACCTTCTCCTCACCCATCTCACCGACTTTATATGCTTTCGCCTGCATCGTTGCAACTATATCCATCAACTGGCACTCACAAAACAACTTTATGGTTTCTACAGCTCTGTAAACTAGTTTGGGGTCAGCTGCGCCCACGGCGATAATACAAACCTTCTTCCCCCTCAACTTCCTCCCTACGCCCACCGGGTTCAACCTATCAAGGAAGTTCTTCATACTTCCACTCACATCCCCAAAATAAGTCGGCGTTGCGAATATTACCGCATCCACAGCACTCATCTTCTCTATAATCCACTCCATATCATCATTCAAGCGGCATACTCCCCTTGTGTCGCAATCACAGCATCCATCACAAAACTGAATTTCCTCGTCGTACAAACCAATAAATTCCGTTTCAGCTCCCTTCTCCCTTGCTTTGGCCAAGGCTGCCTTTAACAAAATCTCCGAGTTACCCCCTTTCCTCTGGCTGCCGCATATCCCGAGAACTTTCATACTTTACCACCTCCTCTGCTTTCTATCCTGCTTCTTGCCTCATTTTCAAGCCGTTGTGCCAGGCCTCTGTCCTTGAGCTCGTTTCTCTCAAGAAACTTCAATAGGATTTCTTCACCGCACTTCTCTATAATCTGTTTTCCAACATAAAAAGTAAATTTGGGAAACTCAACTTCCCTCTCCCTAACCAATTTCCACAAAACCTTCGAGTCATTACTCATAAACGCCTCAATCTGATCCCCAAATGGCACTTTATCCTCAAACACCGCCTTTTTCTCTGCCATCACCATCAAATCAACTCAAACGAGGTCCAAACTCTCTCTTCTTTCTCCCTAACCCCATCTCATCATTCTCACTCTTCAACCATTCCTGCATCTCCTTGGTTCTCAATAGCTTTCGCAACTCATCAACTTTATCAAATATCTTTTTAGGATCCCAAATCTCCTCAGAACTCTCAAGCATCTTAAACCCTCCACTCTGTCCTACTACTATAACCTGCTCAAATGGGAGCTTTTTTATCAAACCCAAAAGTCTTTTTCCCTCCCTCCCAATTTTACTTTCCCACCTAATATCTCCGTTGGACAATGTGGAAATTTCCATTTTCTTTCTATGACCTTCCTTATCCACACCCTCCCCAACCCATCTATGCCTGAATCTATCTGCGACCCAACTCTTCTTTTCGAGTGAGATTCCATCTATCTCCAACTTACATTTCTCGGTTTTATAGGTCATAAGATCACCATATTATTCATCACTTAATCATTAAATACCTCTAACAACCAATCACTAATCATGTATGTTACAAGAAGCTACCTCAAAACACATATGGGGAAAAGGCTTGTCACATCGCACAAGGGGCAGAACGGCCGGGTGCTCGTCGCAGGAGGCAGCAGGCTCTACTTCGGTTCCCCAGTCCTTGTTGCCATGTCTGCCTTCAGGACAGGTGTGGATTTGGTATACTTGTTAACTCCCGAATACGTCTCAAAAACAACAGCTCCCCGCTACCCCGACCTGATAATATGGGGCTACGGCGGCGAATACCTCAATGAAAAGGCACTGCCTCTTTTTGAGGAGCTGAAAGAAAAAACAGATGCAATGGTCATAGGAAACGGCCTAACAAAGCAAGCTGGCGTTCTGAAATCTGCCTCTGAAATGATCGGGAAATGGGATAAACCACTTGTTATAGACGCGGACTGCATCCAGCCAAAACTCAAGACAAACTCGAAACAACTACTATACACTCCGCACATGAGTGAATTCTCCCGCTTGACTGGCGTGCGAACTCCGGAAGGCCTGAAAGAGAGGATAATGCTCCTTGAGAAGACGGCAAAGGAGCTCTCAGCAACCATCCTGTTAAAAGGAAGGCCGGACATCATCTCTGATGGAGACAAACTGATGTTCAACAACATCCACAACCCCGGCATGACTGTCGGGGGGACAGGAGACACGCTTGCAGGCATTGCATGCGCGTTACTCTCGCAGAAGCATTCAGCATTTGAATCTGCTTGCATGGCTGCTTACATAAACGGAGCTGCAGGCAACCTTGCAAAGAAGAAGTATGGTTATTCATTGATTGCATCAGATTTGATAAGCGAAATTCCTGCGATTATGGTGCGATTCCAGTAGGTGGTTATATGGATTGGAAAAAAATGACTGATGTTGCGTTAATCCCAGTAGTTGTCCTGCTTATACTACAGTTGTTTGGTTTTGTGGCTCTCATCTTTCCATCCATTTACCGTCTATCCTCGTCCTACTACCTGCTTTTACCTCTAGGCTTGCTGCTTTTCATACTCCCAGCATCCATATACCTATACACCGGATACTCCGCAGTAAAAAAATATCATCTTAAACTGGAAGAGGCTGCCTTAACCGGAGCATTGATGAGTGCGTTGATGACTCTTGTGAACACAATAGTTACTATCCAATCTATGGCTATTCATGAAAGTTATCCCGGGGCATTCGATACATACGCATTCATACTAATCTACGCATTATTCGGTCTTGTAACCGGCTCAATATTCAACGGACTGCTGGCTCTTGTTGGCGGGTTGATAGCCCAATGGCAGCTCAAAAAAGTAGAAATAAAAGGCGTGTATATCTTACTCGCGGCGGTAATAGCAATTATTCTAATACTTGCATTCCTATTCTTCCTTTTCTATCTAGGCGTGCTTTAAACCTTAAAAATATCCACAACCCCACCCACATCCTTGAACACAAAATCAGGTTTCTCTTCAAGCAGCCATTCCAGCCTGTGTATCCCATTGCAGACGCAGCCGGTTGTCACGCCCGCAGCCCTCCCAGCCTTTATGTCCTCCACCCTATCCCCAACATAAATACAACTCTCTCCATTTCTCTTGATTCTACCCAGAGCAATTAACAAACCCTTTGGAGACGGCTTGTTCTCATTTACCTCTTCCCTTACAACCACCACTGAGAAATACTTCTTTATCCCAAACTTCTCCAGATCGTCTCTTATCCTGCTCCCTTTTCCATCACTCACCAAGCCAATACCGATTCCTTGGGAATGCAACTCCCCCAAGGCATTAACAGTCTCCGGAAACAATCTTATATCCTTCCTCATCTCCTCCCAGTAGCCCACCCAGACAGCCTCGATTCTTTTCACATCCTCCTTCTTCACATTCATCTTCCTGTACATTTCATCATGATTCATTGAGAACTCCCTTCTGAAGAACTCCAAGCCCAAATCGCCATAACCCACCTCAGCAAACGCCTCCTTGAAGCTCTCGTAAGTTATGGCAGTAGAGTCAAGCAGCGTCCCATCATAATCCAAGAGCACAAAATCCAGCATATCCTCCATACTCCAATTTGATTTATCTTTCTTACTCTACCACAAGCTATTTATTCACACCAAATACAATGAATTCGGGTGGAATTATGAAATTATCCGGAATGCTTCTTATTTCTGTCATAGCTCTTGCCGTTCTCTTCATGGGTTGCACGGCTCAACAACTCCTTAATTCACCTTCCAACCAGTCTGAGGGCAACCAGACTCCTGGCGGAGTTTCATGCATCCAAGAGAACAATCTATGCGGCTACGGGACCGCCGCAGTGAATACCATTGTGGCAAACCAGTCGCATTTCTACGGGAGATGCTGCCAAGGATTTGCATGCATTAACGGTTACTGCAGGAAATCCGGAGAGCAGTGCGTTGCAAGCAACCAACTCTGTGGGTATGGCCCGATAAACCTCGCGCATTACGACACCCCCACATACTATGGTGAATGCTGTGAGGCAGACTGTGTTGATGGCTACTGCAAACCAACATGCAAGACCTCGGGCTCCTGTTCAAACTCCTCGAACTGCTGCTCAGGCTATGAGTGCAGGGAAGGGCAGTGCAGGGCGCCATGCAAGACAACAGGTTCGTGCTCTAACAATACAGATTGCTGCGCGGGCTACAACTGCAGCAATAACCAATGCACGAAAATGTGCAAGAGCTGGGGGACATGCACGAATAACGCTGACTGCTGTTCTGGTTACTACTGCGGCTCAAACCTGAACTGCATACCCGAGCCAACATGCGTGCCTCACAGAGGCAGCTGCAATTCCACAAACCGCTGCTGTACTGGTCTTAGCTGCGTTGATGGAGCATGCACGAACGAATCCTGCAAATGGGGCGTTGCATGCAACAGCACCTCGGAATGCTGCACAGGCCTGTACTGCGGGCAGACTGGAATATGCAACATACAGCGTTGCACAGAGATTGGAGGTTCCTGCAACAAGACTGATGACTGCTGCGTCAACAATAAATGTGAAAACAGCACGTGTGTCCAGAGGACATGCACATCGCTCAACGAATCATGCATTTCACTCAGCTGTTGCTCAGGGCTCACATGCATGAATTACAAATGCCAAGTCCCATGCAAGATATCCGGAGTATGTTTCAAGGATTCCGACTGCTGCAGTGAATACTACTGCAGTCCAGCAGGCTACTGCGCTAAACAACCAACATGCACGCTCGAGTCAGGTTCCTGCTTAAACGATTCCGATTGCTGCGCACATCTCATGTGCAACGGGGGAACATGCACAAAACCATGCAAGAAAATAGGCACATGCAACAGCAATGCAGACTGCTGCGTAGGCTTCTTCTGCAATGTAACCATGCAGTGTGCCCCGCAACCGACAGGGCAACCAACAACATTATCCTGTGCAAACACCTACCCAACTTGCGCGGGAGCATGTACCAGCGACTGGTGTTACGCAACTACGAATGCCTGCACATGCGGAGCTGTTACCAATTCCTCCTGCCTAAGTCTATGCGGCCAGTACTACTACGCCTTTGGAAGAAGAGTTCACATAGCGACAGAATGCAGCGCCCAGGAGACATACATGCAGGGCTGCTGTTGCTCGCAGGTTCCTCCTCCGCCTCCGGCTAACTGGTACTGCTGCAGAAATCCAATAGGAATCAACATGTGTTGGAATGGAACCTGCCCGTTGGGATATACGCAACAGGGCGGTTACTTTGGCACGCTAGCTTCCTGCCAAGCCTACTGCAACAACACCCCGCAATGCAGCAGAGGAACAGATGAATGTGCTACAGGATGCCGTACTTTATTGGGAGTCGCATACTCAACATGCGCTGTTGGAAGCTGTCCCAGCGGTTACACCCAAATACAGGACTCCAGCTGTTCGCAATACTCGCCATGCGACAGATGTTGCTGTCAGGCACCCGCTGGCGGTCTGTACGACGCATACACCTGCCACATATATTCCCAAAACTTGGGTTACACACACAGCCAGATAACCCTGGACGGGCATTACTGGGATATTATGGGTGAATGTTTCAACAATGCAACGGCGCACTGCCAACAGTTCCATAATGGCGCGCCAGCACCTAATGGTGGAGCCAGTAAAAACTGCTGCTACTGGTACTGCTTGGATGAGCGCCCCCCAGGCCCAACTTAGACAATTGAAAAGTAGAATGCCCAGAGCATTCATTCCGAAACCTATTTATTAGCTTCCAGTACAATGAATTCGGGTGGAATTATGGGAGAAACTCTTGGGCATATTGCGTTTCTGTTTATCGGGATTTTAATTGGTGCCATAATTCTGGCTCTCCTCTTCTTCCTGATATGCTATGTAGGAGGGCAATGCAGGTTCCTGGTACCTTATTGTGATACGCCTACAACCCCAACTTACACTGAAGGCACTTGTTCGCAGCATATTCAAACCTGCGGCTATGTGGCCTCGGTTGCCGGATCAAACATAACCGGCTCTTACAGAAGCTGCTGCTCAGGGCTTGCCTGTGTGGGAGGCTACTGCAGGCAGCCTGGTGAAATATGCATGACCGGCGGCCAGCTCTGCGGCACCGGACCATCTCCCCGCACAGACGGAATTCCCGATTATTATGGCGAATGTTGCAGCGGATATCAATGCGTAAATGGCTACTGCAAGTCTTCAACCTGCGCATTGCAGGGAGGAGCATGCAACTCCAATTCAGACTGCTGCTCGGGGCTTACCTGCAGTGACGGAAAATGCATAACCCCGGCATGCACCACATCGGGTTACTGCAACAGCAATGCAGACTGCTGCAGCGGTTACTCCTGCAATACGAACACATACACCTGTGTCATAAACGGATGCGGATTAAGCGGCTATTCCCCATGCTACTCGAATAATGACTGCTGCGCCGGGCTCGTTTGCACAAATGGAATATGCGGCGCACCTCCAAGCATGTACAACTGCTCCCAGACAATACCTTTAAGCGAAAGCGACTGCATGCACGGCACCTGCCAGATGGGCCGCTGCCTGTATGTCCCTGCGAAGTATTCCAACGATGTGCTGGTAGCGAAGGCGAAATGCTGGTGCGACCCGTGCTACTCCACAGACAACGGAAGCTACTGGACAAAAGGGACATGCAACAATGGAACAGCTGCAAACAGCGACTACTGCCTTGAGAGCGGCCTGCTCTTTAACAACTACTGCCTGAACGGAGGGTGCTTCAACCAGACCCTGAACTGTACTCCATATGTATGCTCCAATGGCGCTTGTGTTAACGCAACATGCAAGACTTCCGGAGTCTGCAGAACGGATTCAGAATGCTGCAGCGGATACTACTGCAGCCCGAACGGCTACTGCCTTGTGAGGCCAACATGCACGTATGAATACGCCAACTGCACCAACGACACCAACAGCAGCCAGTGCTGTTCCAACCTCGAATGCAGAAACGGCCAGTGCATGAAGCCCTGCAAGACCACAGGAGGCTCTTGTGCAAGCAGCTCAGACTGCTGTTCTGGTTACTACTGCGGCCAGAATGCAACTTGCGTGAAGACATGCATGACTTCCGGTTCATGCACAACCAACGCCGACTGCTGTTCTCCTTACCAATGCGTTAATGGATACTGCGGCACACCGCAAGCTTGCCAGACTTCGGGAAGGTGCAACAGCGATACAGACTGCTGCTCTCACTACTACTGCAGTGCCAATTACTACTGCACAGTATGCATGACCGCCGGCAGATGCACAAAGAACTCGCAATGCTGTGAGGGATACTGCAACGGAGACGGACTCTGCACCTCACAGGCGTGCAAGACGGCTAGCGCAACATGCACCAGCACAACGCAATGCTGTTACGGGCTCACCTGCAGCTACGGAATCTGCTCATCCTGCCAGACATCGGGCAGATGTTCAACTTCCGCTGATTGCTGCTCAAGTTATTACTGCAACCCGAACTTCGAGTGCGCCCCGGCAACCTGATTTTTTTCTTTTATATTCATTTGAGACCCGCCTAGCATGCATGCTGCG
>Ga0315286_10005803_pt1 | contig 11943 bp, 9 predicted proteins | sample YL17G10_0_MG_FD_205038 | JGI IMG/M metagenome (GOLD analysis project Ga0315286, IMG submission 205038) | Sediment microbial communities from Yellowstone Lake, YNP, Wyoming, USA - YL17G10_0 | ecosystem: Environmental > Aquatic > Freshwater > Lake > Sediment | place: USA: Wyoming | collected... | reverse complement strand
AGTACTGTCCAGGGCAGTTTCAATATGGTGGGCACGCAGCATTCCAATGCGGCGATCACGGCAATTCAGGCGGGTACGTTTGGTACGAGCGATGTCGTGCCGGACCTTGCGTTCATCACATCCTTTCAATTGGCGGGAATGCCGACGCCAACTGCAAGCTTGCCCGATGGCAATCTCGTTCTGTACCTGAACAGCAGGCCGACGCCGGCCGGACCGATCATTCGGGAGCTGCAGGCCCCCGTTGTCGTGCCACGACCGACGGTGGTGCCAGCGCTACCATCGGCACCCTCTGCGCTCGGTTTGGTGAACAGGGAGGGTCGTAATGACCTTGTCGTTGCCGAACAGAACAATGATGATGTAGCGATCTTCCGCGAGCGTGCGGACGCGAGCTTTCTGTTCGAACAGCTCCTTTCCCTGAACGGGCAAATGACGCAACCAGCGCAGCCAGTGGGGATGACCGTAGGGAACTTGGACAACGATATCGTGCCCGATATCGTCACCGCCAATGCCGGCAACGGAAGCATCAGTATCTTCCTCAGCGAAGCGCGTCCGCCCACTGCGACGGCGCCCCCAACGCCCACTCCCCCCCCGACCGCAACCGCAACGCAAACCCCGGTGTTGACCGCAACCTTCACGATGACCGCATCGCCAATCGGCACTCTGAAGCCTGGAACGCTCAGCCTGCAGGGTTCATGCGCTCTGAATTCTGCCCGCTCCGGAGACGGTGAGAGTCCGACTGTTATGGGTTGTGCGATTGCGCTAGCGTTGGCAATCGCGCGGTACCGCGCTCGCAAGCGGAACTGAAATGCATACACGGTCGCGGATATTGAAGGAACCCATTGTGCGGGCGGGGCGAACGGGCGGCGCGCTTGTCGCTCTTTGCATTGTCGTGGGCCTGTCCGTCACGCGGGCAGATGGTACGATCACCTTCACCAGCGCGACGCCGATCGGCGTGAGCGCGGGGTCAAATGTCGGCCCCCAAGCCATCGCGTTGGCCGACGTGAACAACGACCACATGCCCGATCTTCTGGTCGTCGACAGCAGCAACGCTGTGAGAGTATTTCTCAATTCCGGCGGGGGCTCCTTTCGCAGTGTGGCGAACCTCCCTGTCGGGGCAGGACCCGTCGCGGTCACTACCGGCAACTTCAACCGCGATAACTCCCCCGACATCGCCGTCGTCAACGGCACGGATGACACGGTGTCGGTGCTGCTCGGCGACGGGCAGGGCGGGTTTGCCAATCGGCGGGATTTCGATGTCGATCCCTTTTCAGTCGGTGCTGTGGCTGCTGACTTGGACGGAGATGGCTTAGATGACCTTGCGGTGCTCAGTGATGAGACCGTCTATTTGCTGAAGAGCAATGGCGACGGAACCTTCACGCCCTTCGACATAGCGAGCGTCGATACGGGGACCACCGGTGACTTTGCCATCGCGCGGGGAAAATTCGATTCGAGCGGTTTTGTGGATTTGGTGATCAGCAGTCTGGATTCCGACAGTGTGATCGTTCTCCTCGGAGACGGACACGGATCCTTTCAAGCGGCGGAGCCGCTAGGTGTTGGACTTGGGCCGACGGGAGTCGTCGTCGCGGATCTCAATGGCGACGGGAAACAGGACATTGCTGCGGTCGATTCGGGTGCGCTCGCTGACCTGAATGTGTCCTTACTGCATGGAAACGGTGACGGCAGCTTTCAGGGTGCCATACAGGCAACGGCGCTCGATTCTTCAGTTGCAATTGCGGCGGCTGATTTCGATAGAGACGGGACCACCGACTTGGCGGTGACGAGCGAGAACTCCGACAATCCCAGAATCGCTATCCTTTGCCAACCGAGTGCCCAGTGCTCCCCCTCCGGTGCAACCTTCGATGGGGGGTTTGTGCTCCTGAATCAAAGCCTGGGGCTTGGGTCCGGGCAACAGGCCATACAGGCGGGAGATATCAATGGCGATGGGCTTCCCGACTTGGTTGCGTTAGATACAGACGGTGCCGTCGTTGGCGTGTTCATCAACACGACCGCCACGACGCCTGGGCCGTCCCCGACTCCTATGACAACGGCGACCGTAACCCCCAGCTCAAGTACACCGTCTACGCCGACGGCGACGCCAACTGTCGGTAGCCCTACCGCGACCGAGACCGCATCTCCCACGCCTACGCCGACGTCAAGCGTGCCGACGGCGACAGGGACACCAACGCGCACCCCTCGTCCCCCGACGACACCGCCGGCTATTCCCGGGTTCTCCCGCTGCGAAATCCCGCTTAATTTCCAACCGAGCGCCATCGCGGCAGGTGACTTCAATAATGATGGCACCAGTGATTTTGCTATCGTCACGAGTGGGGGAATCGTCAAGGCGTTCTTGTCAAACGCCGGCCGCTTCCAGGCCGGCGAGTGCTTCGACGCACTCTCCCCGGGGGCGGCCGATACTACGGTGATCCAAGGAGCGCACGTAATCACGGCACCGGCGGCGAACAATAGGAATGCCGCGGTGGCTTTGGTGGTCGGAGGAGATGCCGGCATATCGGTCTTGAGCGGCGACGCAACCAGGCCAGGGGCATTCAACGTTGAACAAACATTGAACGATCCGGCGAACGCGAGCGTCGTGGCGGTAGCCTTCGCGGACACGAATAATGACCATATCCCAGATGTCGTGATGGGCACGAGCAACGGCATCAGCGTGTTCCTTGGTAAGTCCGCGGGAGGCTTTGCTACCACGCCGGTCAACCCCCACTCCGTCGCCGGGCTTGCAAGCGTGGTGGTGCAGGACTTCAACGGTGACGCGCTGATGGACATCGCGGTGGTTGGGCAGTCGGGGCTTTCGATCTTTCTTCAAGGGAAAAGCGCTCCGGTCGCCCCAAGCCTGGGCGCTGGAACGCCCGCTGGCATGGTTGGCGGTGATCTCGACAACGACGGAATCGCCGATTTGATGATTTTGACGCGCAGTCCCGCTAGCATTCAGGTTTTCCTTGGGCCAATTACAAGCGGGTCGCAACGTCTCAATACCGATGTCACCGGTGGACCGCTTTTAATGGCCGCCGCCGATTTCAACGGTGACGGTAATCTCGACGCCGTCGTTGCGATGCAAGATGGCACGCTCTCCTTTTTTGTTGGTGATGGGCAGGGGCGCTTGACGCAAACGTCTCTGTCTGTGGCGTGCGCAGACCGGGTCACCTGCGGGAGCCCTCTCGGCTTGGTAACGGCCCAGCTGGATAACCAAGCACGGCCGGACGTTGTTACCGTGAATCCCGGCAACCTAGCCGGCTCGCTTTCCGTCTTGCTGAGCAGCAACCCGACGATTGCTCCATCACCCACTGCGACCCCGACCGTGACGCCGACGACGACTGCCACTGCGACGAACACGGGCACTCCGACTCAGACGCCGCTCCCCACCGCGATCGTGACCGTGGTTCCCACTAACTGCATCGGTCAGGTTTGTGTCCAGGGAGAGTCCTGCGCGATCGCGGACCCCGTCACGGACCACCAGCGTGGTGTCTGGTTGCTGCCAGCGGCTCTTCTGTGGATAGTGCGTCGCAGACGGTGCTCACGATGACCGGCATCACTGCATATGCCGCGTACGTTCCACGCTTCCGGTTGGAGCGTAGCGTGATCGCGCGCGCTTGGGGTGGCGCGCAGCCTGCGGGCGAGGTGGCGGTGGCGAACTACGATGAGGATGCGTTGACGATGGCTGCCGCGGCCGCGCTGGATTGTCTGCGAGACGACGAGGTGCCGCGCGTCGACGGCTTGTACTTCGCGAGCACCAGCTCTCCGTATCAGGAGAAACAAGTTGCCAGCATGATCGGCACGGCGTGCGATCTGTCGCGCTCCGTCCAGACGGCTGATTTCTCGGGCTCGGTGCGTGCGGGGATCAGTGCGCTGCTTGCCGGTGCGAACGCGGTGCGGGCGGGTGCACGCACTGATGTCCTCGTCACGGCCGCCGACGCGCGGCTCGCGGCGCCCGAGTCGGAATTGGAGGGACTGCTGGGCGACGGAGCGGCAGCAGTGCGTATCGGTCGCGACGGTGTGCTGGCGGAAATCGTTGGGGCAGCGTCTGTGTCCGAGGAGTTCACGCACCTGTGGCGAACTGACACGCAGCGCTATGTGCAAGCGTTTCCGGGCAAATTCTCCAACACCTACGGCTACGCCAGCGACATGGGCGAGGCCATCCGTTCTCTCCTCACTGCGCATCAGCTGCAGCCGTCAGCGATTGCCAAGCTCGCCTGGCATTCCCCAGACGCGCGGGCGGCCGCCGACCTCGCGAAAGAGTTGGGCTTCGATCCGCGGCGCCAGTTGGTCACCCCACCGATTGTTACCATCGGCAGTGCCGGGGTCGCGGACGCGCTGCTCGCCTTGGCCGCCGCTTTGGACGAGGCGGCGCCCGGCGACTGGATCATCGCCGCGTCGTACGGCGAGGGTGCAGATGCCGTGCTGCTGCGCGCGACCGATGCGCTCCCGCAACGGCGGGCGCGGCGTTCCTGGAAACAATGGCTGGAAGCCAAGTCACTGTTGCCATCGTACGAGAAGTATCTGAAATTCCGCCGCATCGTCGAGGTGGAAGAATCCGGCGAGGCGGTCAATAACGTCTTGGAGTTCAAAGAGCTCAAACAGAATATTCGCCTGTACGGCAGCCGTTGCGCGGAGTGCGGCACGGTGCAGTTCCCGATGGCGCGCGTGTGCCTCAAATGCAAAGCGCGCGAGCATTTGGCCGATCACAAGCTGTGCAAGCAAGGCACTATCTTTACATTTACGGTGGACCATCTGGTTGCGAACATCGATCATCCGCTCCCGATGGCTGTGGTGGACCTTGACGGTGGAGGCCGGTTGTATCTCCAAGTCACGGACTTTCAGGAGCAGGAGGTTGGGGTGGGACTTCCGGTGGTGCTTACCTTCCGCCGCCTGCACGATGGTGGTGGTAACCACAATTACTTCTGGAAGATGCGCCCGCCGCGTTAGGAGACTCCCATGAAAGACCAAGTTGCGGTCATCGGCGTCGGCTGCACGAAATTCGGCGATCGCTTCGATGCCAGCTACGACGAGTTGATCTGCGAGGCGGCGTTCGAAGCGTATGCCGACGCGGGTATCGAGCCCGACGCAATTCAGGCGGCCTATCTGGGCACGTACCTGCCCGGTCCTTCCGGGGGAAAGGCGGCGGTGTCGCTGGGCGATGCGCTGCGGCTGTATGACCGGCCAATCACGCGGGTGGAGAATTACTGTGCAACCGGCACCGATGCGTTTCGCAACGGCTGCATGGCCATCGCCTCGGGCACGTACGATATCGTGTTGGTCCTCGGGGCGGAGAAATTGAAGGACCGCGGCGGCCGTGGCTTACCACGCATCGGCCATCCGCTGCTGGCGAAGGGGAACTCCGCTCCAGGGCTGTTCGCGCTGGCAGCCAACCGCTACATGTACACATTTGGCGTCGGGCGCGAGATCCTCGCCAAGGTTGCAGTGAAGAACCATTACAACGGTGCCCGCAATCCAAAGGCTCACCTCCAAATGGAAGTGACGGAGGAGAAAGTCCTCAAGGCCCCGATCATTGCGTGGCCTTTTGGTTTGTTCGATTGTTGTCCGACGACCGACGGTGCCGCCGCGGCGATCATTTGCCGCGCCGATCTCGCCACGCGCTTCCGGAGCGACTACGTGCTCGTGAAGGGCTTCGGCCTGGCCGTGACGACGGGGCGTCCGTATTTTGATCCGACATTCGATTACCTCGGCTTCCGGTCGACGCAAATGGCCGCGCAGCAGGCGTACAAGATGGCCGGCGTGTCGGCACGTGATATCAGCTTCGCTGAAGTCCACGATTGCTTCACATGGACGGAGATCTCCAACACCGAGGACCTGGGTTTCTGCAAGAAAGGCGAGGGCGGACACCTGGCCAGTGAAGGGCGGACGGCGCTTACCGGCGACATCCCGATCAATCCGAGTGGCGGGTTGAAGTCGTTCGGACACCCCATCGGTGCCAGCGGCGTGCGCATGATCTACGAGTGCGTGAAGCAACTGCAGGGCGCGGGCGGTGCTCGGCAGGTCAAAAATTCGCAGCTCGGCCTGGCCCACAATGTCGGCGGGCCGGGTGCCGTTGCCTGCGTCATCATTTTTGGGAACAACTAAACAGAAACCGGGAAACGCATCCCGCCTCATGCTTTCCCCTGTCGCGTTTCAGCACCGATTGGTAGTGGTGTTTCAACACTCCCGCGGTCCAAACCGGCCGATGAGCAGTTTCCATTTGACGCGAAGGTGATAGCAACGTGGTGGCACGCAATCTGCTCGTATAGGGCGGCCACTCATCACAAGAGTTGGCCTAGGCACCGAGTGAGGAGCGTCGCAGATGCAAGCGCCAGCAGTGCAGTGGTCTAGAGAATATGACGGAACGAGTTTCGATGGCGTCCTACCCCGGCTGATCGAGCCGGAAATCTTGCTGCCGACACAGTTTTTCGACCCCTTCCGCGGCCGCAGCATTCTGGAAGGCGAGCGCCGTCTAATGTTGGCGATTCTCGAGGACGGGGTGTCGTGCTTTCAGAAGTATGCCGGTGCGACACGGCCGCGCTCGCGGCGACTATTTCAAGAGGCGGAGGATTGGCTCTTCGCAGAGGAGCCGGATTGGCCGTTTTCATTTGTCTCGATCTGCTCGCTGGTTGGACTCAATGCGGAGTATTTCCGAGGCCGCCTCAAGATCTGGAAGGAACAGCTTCTGTCGCAACGTCCGGAGGAGCGAGGCAGAATAGCCAGAGTGCGGCTACGAGCCGCACGACGGCACAAGATTCTGCCCTTCGTGCCGCGTCGCCGCCACAAAGCGGCGAAACGAGCAGCCGACTGACTGGTGATCGGATAAGACGTCTGCCGTCGAAAAGTCGAACGTTGAAGAGTTGAAGGCCAGACGCCCTTTTGACTCGCGGACCTTCGACTCTTCGACTGATCTGTGCTCGGTCAGATCGTCGCGGCGAGCATCGCGCTGAACTTGGTCAGCCACGGCACCAGCGAAAGGAAGACATACACGCCCGCGAGGAACGAGAGCGCCGGCACGACGAGCCGATGCTGCCGATTGCGGCTCAGCAGGAATAACAAACCGCAGGCTTTTGCCTTGAAGAGGAGCAACGTTGGACCGACGCCGAACCAGTGGAAGGCGTTGACCAGTATCGGGTTGGCTTCCTTGACGCCCATCGTGAGCCCCTGGTACGTGGCCATGGCGTCGAACAGCTGCAACGCGATATTCAACACAAACAGGTCGTAAATACGCCGGCGGTCGCGCTCCACAAACACCTGCCAGTCTAGCAACGAGGGAACCAGCGGACCAGCCCCCCAACTCCACCCCGCATTTGGCTTGCTGCCGGACCGCACGGAGAAGCTGCCGCTCAGCCCCCCCGTACGGCAACAGAAGACAACCGGTTACTTGAGCTCCTTGACGTACTTGACGATCGCTTGAATCTGATCGTCGGTCAGTTTGCCGGCGTATGCAGGCATGTTGATAGCTCTGCCCGCCTCTTTACTGCCTTCCTTGATTACCTTGGCGAGGTCGGCGTCGCTCTTTCCCTTTAACGCGCTGCCGAAGTCCTGCAGTGGCTTTGCCTTGGCCGCCGGTCCATCCCCTTTTCCACTTACTCCGTGGCACATCTTGCAGTTCTTCTCGTAGTCCGCCTTCGCATCGGCGAACGCCATGGACCCCGTGAAGCTGATGAGCAGCCCCCCGGCTAGCGCCAAGGTGGCTGTTTTCGTGAGACCTCTTCGTATCCGCATCGTTTCTACCTCCTTCGTTTCCTTATGCCCGTTCATTCAATCAATGCAAGCCCGCCTGGCTGACGCGACTCGGGGCCGCGGATCGCCGAGGCGCGAAGCTCGGGCGCATTGCCCAGTATCCAGAACGGCGCGGTGGCCCGCTCACCGTGGCACAACGAAGATGTCGGCGGCGATCCCGGGTTCGAGAGCGATGTCTGTCCCTCCAACTTGCACCACGAAGGCAGGCAGGCGCTGGTGGAGCCGCAGGCGCGCGCCCGGAACGACACCCAGCGCGCACAGGCGGTCCAACCGCACGTGTGAGCGCGACGCGATGAAGACGATGCGGTAGTCGGTGCCAATGCTGCCCTCGCTGAGTGGGGTGACGAGCGGGCGTACCTCGTGCGTGAACTTCTCGCAACACCGGCCACGCGGGATCGGCCGATCGTGTGGGCAGGTCGGCGGATGTCCGAGGAACGCGCACACGCGATCCGTCGCCTCCTCTGACAGAATGTGGGAATGCTCGAGCTCGCACGCTCCAGCTTCCATTGCCTCGCTGTCGACGCAAATCACGTCATGAAGCAAACGTTCTGCGAGTCGATGCCGCCGGATGACTCCCGCCGCGCGCTGCTCGCCCGCGGACGTGAGTTGCAGGAAATCGCCGGAGCACACAACCCAACCGCGCCGCTGCGCCTCGCTGAGCACCGGGCTGGGATCGAAATCGAACGTCTGCCCGTCGAAGTCCGAGCGCAACTCGACACCTTGCTCACGGAGCGTCCACAGCCGCTCGAGTAACTCCTCGATCGGCTGATCGATGTGCACCGGGGTCACTGTGCCCCCTCAGGTCTCTTGAGCCATGCGGTCAGCCATCTGGTGATTCGGGTCGGCGCGGGAATTTCATAGCCGCATGACGGGCAGCTCAGCAACTGGCAGCTCCGTTGGAGTGGACACCCGGAATAGCAGACGCGCCCTTCCGTCTCACTGTAGCAGGTGCCGCAGAGGGGACACGTGACCTGGCTCTCTCCCGCGGTCATTGAAGGCCTATCGCGCGCAGGCACACATTGAGTACGCTGCCGACGAGGAACGCAAAAGGGAAAATGAACCCGGTCATGGCCAACGCGATGCGTACCCCACGCTCTTTGACAATCACGAAGAAGTTCGCGACACAAGGCACAAACAATGTGATCGTCACCAGCGCGACGACAGCCTGCACCGGTGTCAGCTGACCGTGCTGAAACAGTGCGTAGATACCTGCCGAGCCGTAATCGCGCCGAAAAAATCCCACCAAGAAGGCCTCCGCGGCTCTCGGTGGAAGATTCAGCATCCCCACCACCGCGGGCTCGCTGGCGTGAACGATCCGGCCGAGGACGCCCGCGGCATCGAGTACGAACAGCACAAACGTGCCCAGTACGAAGATGGGAACGGCTTCCTTGAGATACCACTCCAATCGCCCGAGCGTCTTGATGATGATGTTTCCCAGCTGCGGGCGGCGGATCGGGGGAAGCTCGAGAATGAGATCGGAGCGCTGGCCCGGCAGCAGGCGTGCCGCCAGAAAACCGACCGCGAACAGTACGCCCACAACGACACCGCCCCACACGAGCGGCGCCCAGATCGGTAAGGCGCCAAACAGCCCCAGAATCACACCCAGTTGCGCTGAGCACGGTACCCCCAGCGCGAGCAGGAGCGTTACCAGAATGCGCTCCTTCCGCGTTTCCATGATCCGCGCGGTCAGTGTCGCCATGGTGTCACAACCCAGCCCCAACACCATCGGTAACACGGCCTTCCCGTTCAACCCCATGCCGCGGAAGACGCGATTCACCATGACGGCAAGGCGTGGCAGGTAACCCGAATCCTCCAGGATCGAGAAGGCAAGAAAGAACGCGGTGACTATCGGAAAGATGATTGCCAGCGCGTACGTCAGGGCGACCGTGATCATCCCATATGGCCCAACCAGCATGTCGCGAAGGAGGTGCACGGTCCCCACACCGACGCTCGGTCCGATGCCGCCGATCATGCGGTCGATCACACTGGTGACAGCGGGGTTGATGTATTGGCCGAACAATGTGTGCTCAAAGAAACCGACCACTGTGCCCGCGGCGAACACCCCCACGAAGCGGTAGATGACGTACAGAACCACGAGCAACACCGCGCTTCCAGAGGCGCGCTGGGTTGCCCACTGTCCGAGGGCTGCGCGCATCTCTGCCCGCCGGTATGCGGCCATGCCTGCAGCTGCAATGCCGCACCAGCCAGCCAGTCGCAGCCACGGACCTGCCGAGTTCGAGAGCATGCCCAAGTCATCAGCCAGCAACGTCATGCATCCTACGAGCGCGACGAGTGCCAGTGCCGCCCAACCCCGCTGCTCCGCAGTGGTGGAGGACCGGTCGAACCTAACCATCCGAGTCACTCGGCGAGCAAGCAGCTCCGCGTCACGAATGCGTGCGCGGTTGAGAGCATAACCCACTTGGCCCTGCAATTGGCCTTGCAGGTCGCGGTATGCCTCTTCGACGTTCTCCACCGTCGCTGGCGGAAGATGCTCGGCCAGCCAGGGACGCAACGTGTCGTCTCCCGCCAAGCACATCAACGCAAGCCAGCGCGGCCCGATCTGAAACCCTGAGAGCAGCCGCTCAGTCCGCAACAGTGCGCGTTCCACGGCCGCCGGATAGCGTGCGTGGTAGTGGCTGACGCGCGCTACGCGCAGGGCTTCATTGAGAGCTGTAAGGCCTTGACCGCTGATGGCAACCGTCTGCACAACGGGAACCCCAAGCTCCTCCGACAATTTGCCCGCATCGATACTGATCCCCCGGTCGGCTGCTTCATCGGCCATGTTGAGGGCCAGCACGAAGGGCACGCCGGCTTCGGCGAGCTGGGTTGAGATGACCAACGCGCGCGGCAGGTTCTTCGCGTCGGCGACCTGGACGATGCTGTCGACTCCGTCGAGCAGAATGTCGCGGGTGACCCGTTCGTCTTCGGAGTTCGGCGTGAGGCTGTTGACCCCAGGTGTGTCGATGACATCGATCTCCGCATCGAACCGCGCCCGCGCCCGCATCACCTCGACGGTCGTGCCGGGATAATTGCTCACGGTTGCGTAGGTCCCGGTTAATGCGCCGAAGATCACGCTCTTGCCAACGTTGGGATTTCCCACCAGCGCGATCCGCCGGAACTGTCGCCGCTCCGGTTTGGCACTCGCGTCAGCCGGGGGCTCAACGGCTCGCAAGGTGGCTTTCGGCGTGACCCGCATGCGTTCTGTATGGGCGTGTCCTAGGGAGCCGGTTCGTACCCGCACCACGGATCGGTAGCCAGGTAATTTGCCGCCAAAGCATAGGCACGCGAACGTGACCCACCACAGATGACGCGGTACTCACAACGCCCGCAGCGGCCCAGGAGCGCGTCGGGATCACGCAATGAGCGGAATAACGCCGAGTCACGATAGATCTGCGCCAGCCCCTGCGAGCGGATGTTTCCGGCGCACACCGGCAAGAACCCACTGGGGAACACCTCGCCGGTATGCGAGACGAAAGCGAAGCCGTTGCCGGCGTTGACGCCGCGGGGGGCGAGCCCCACCGTGTGCCCGGGGCCCTCCGAGCGCAGCAGGAGTTGGGGCAACGCTGCGCTGCCAGGGTGCCTCGGCTGTGCACCGGCCTCTACTTCGCGCTGCGCGACGTAGCGACGATAATGCGGAGCTTCCGTGACCTTGACGATGAACGGCGAGCGCTTCTGTACCTGATACAAAATCGCAAACAAATCCTCGCACTGTTCTGGGGTGAGACCACCGAGCGCCTCGCCACGACCGACCGGGACCAGGAAGAACACCTCCCAGAATACGATCCCCAGCCGTTCCACCAATCTGGCCATTTCCTCGAAGTAGGGTGCCGAGCGACCGCACAGCGTCGTGTTGATCTGCAACGGCAGATTACAGCCATGAGCCCACTCGACAGCGTCCATTGTCTTGGCAAATGCCCCCGGGACGCCCCGGAAGTTGTCGTGCAGATCGGCGCGCGGAAAATCCAGGCTCACGGCCATCTGATCCAAGCCACTGTCCTTCAGCTGCTGAACGAGATCTTGCGTGAGCGTCGCAGTGGCGGCGGGGATCGTGCCCATGCGCAGCCCGACTTGTTTGCCCCGGCGGATGAGCGTGAGGAGATCGGGGCGTTTCACGGGATCGCCGCCACTGAGGATGAACACTGGGGTCCCCATCTCAGCGGTTTCGGCCAAAAGCCTTTCGCCTTCCTGCGTCGTCAGCTCCTCTGGATG
>Ga0315286_10005802_pt1 | contig 11946 bp, 19 predicted proteins | sample YL17G10_0_MG_FD_205038 | JGI IMG/M metagenome (GOLD analysis project Ga0315286, IMG submission 205038) | Sediment microbial communities from Yellowstone Lake, YNP, Wyoming, USA - YL17G10_0 | ecosystem: Environmental > Aquatic > Freshwater > Lake > Sediment | place: USA: Wyoming | collected... | reverse complement strand
GAAACATTAGCTGCTGCTTTAACTACACAGCATAGTTGGACTCCAGGACCTGGTAATTTCTGTCCAGAAACGATGGATAACTTTTCAGTAGGTAAATCAGAAGCAATTACAAATCTTATCAAAGAGATGGGTAATTATGGATGGTTTTATGATGTGGATGGAACTAAGAAATTATGGTCTGCTGGGGAAGGGTCGGTCATTGAGTTAAAAAGACAAGCATTAGGAGCAAATATAAATCTTTATGATGTTATAAATCATTCTTTTGATGAATCTGTTGAAGATATAGTAAATAAATTTAGAGTACAGATGGGAAACAAAATTGTTCAAAAGGACAATCGTACTCGTAAATATACTGGATATAATTATGCGAGTTATGTTCAATTTGTTACTCCAGCATGGGATAGAAGTTTAGAATTAATGTCAAATAATACATCATCGGGATATGGATTTGACCATCGTAATCCAGCAGGTGATTATTCTGATGTTTTCACAAAATATGACATGCCTTATTTAAATCCAGAATTATCATCGTGGTCAGACCGATATCCACCTAGAGTAGAAATTTATAATGTAGGAAATGCTTTTGGATTTATTGGTCCGTTAAATTTATCATTAGAAACAGTATTAAAAGAAGGGTTTACTATTGATTATGAAAATGGAATATTAAAACTTAGCGAACCGATGTTTTTATATCAAACTGGTGCTAATGGAGAATGTACTGCGGTCAGAGCACCAATAGTTAAGGTAGTTTTATGGAAAAAGAATTATTATACTTATACTTTAGACCCAACTGACGACCCAGAAACTGATATATCAAATCCTTTAATGTTCTTTACTGCTAAAATGGGAACTTATCCAGATACTATTATTAAAGATTTAAATTTATCAAATTTATCTATTCAAATTGGAATGGTTCAACATGATTATGCTACAGGAATAGATACAATTATTCCTACATGGGATGATACAGCTTTTGCTCAGGATATAGCAGACTGGACGTTAAGTAAGTCTTGTGATAAAAAAATAAAAGGTACTATTGAAATTACATTAGATGCATTATGTTTTTACGGTATTAATTTAACAAATAGAATTTACATTGCAGGAATTACAGACGAAGCAATGAATATAACTGGAATAATTTATAATATGTCTAGTTTTACGGTTAGTTTAACATTAGAAAATAGTCGTTATTATAATAGAACAGTTTCTATTCAAAGTCATGGAGAATAAAAAGTAAGGAGAAAATTATGTCATTAAATTCTCGTATTACCGAATTAGAAAATATAATAATTGAACTAACTGCTAAGGTTGAAGATTTATCAAGAAATACCGAAGGAACTTATAAAAAACCTATCACAGTAGTTGGTGGGAGTCGAGATAGAGGAACTGTAAGTTCTGTTGATATTAAAGCTGGAATGGGGCAAATTCAAGGTGGATTTGTAATTTGGAATACATCTGAATTAGGAAATCCTCCTAGTAATGTGGAACCTCCAGTTCCAGATTCCATAACAGGAAAAGGATATAATAAACATTCTCATTCTAGATTTTCAGGTGGGGCTTTAATAAAAGATGTTATAGAAATTGTAGAATACGATTTTGTTACTACACCAATCACAAATAAACATAGTCAACAATTTTGGGTAACACAACCTAATATAAAAACAGATATAAATACTAATAAAGAATCGGTAGATAAAATAGGATTGTTAGATTTAGTTTTTAATCCTGATACAAAAACATGGGGTTGTCCTGCTTATGAAATAGATGTAAAGAAATGTTACTTAGTTGAAAGAGATGCAAATAGAAACATTGTATTAGATTCTAAAGGACAAGAAATGAAATCCCTACTTTATAATACCGACCCAACAAAAACATCAATAGTTTGGGATGAAAATGGTAATTGTTGGAGATTATACGCTGCATACGCACCTGGAGTATAAATAAATGGCTAACTGTCCTATTTGTGGTAGACATTTAGGTGAGTTTACAAATGACCCCCTATTAACAACTCCAAGTCTTTCTACGGATGAATTTAAGGGATTTACTACCTTAATTACTACACATATAACAGAATTACAAATAGAACGACACCAACAAGAAATAGATAATGGAATTACTCCTCTTACAGAATTTACTCCTATTAATAATACGGGATTTTTTCAAAATATCAAACCATATATACAAGAATTAAGAGATTCTACAGAAAAAATATTGGTAACAACAGGACAGACATTAGCAGAATTTTTAAGTACAGACGAAGATGGAAATCCAATGACTTCAAAAAGTGATTGGACCGATTCAAATTTAGAGGAAATAAAATATCAATGCAAAGCAATTCATATTGAAGATTTGAGACATTTTATAGGTATTGCTTATTTTAGAGAAAATTGGGAAGATTCTTCGCAAATAATTATTAATTGGCCGGCTTCTGGAGTTATTACGGGACAGGATAGTAAAGCATGGTCGGCTTCATTTTTTGTTGTAGATTTGGGTTCATTTATTCAAATAACTGCAATTCAAGATATTTTGTTATATGGTGTTCCTTCTAAAACTGATTCATCTACCAATACTGTCAGAGTTAATTATTATAATACTTCTGAAAAAAGATTTAAATTTAGAGATAATTCTATTTTAAAATTTGATATAAATCAAATAAGTATTCCTAATAATGTTACTGCTTCTCCTCCTCATTATTCTTTTGATAATTTTTTTGTTCAAGTTTCTATTAGAAGTTTTGATGTTCCCATTGTAGAATATTATTTAACGTATTTTTTTAATTACGACCCTACTAATTTTATTGAGGCAATTAGTCCATCTCCCTATACTATTTTGAAAGGAACAATCGGTGTAGGTACACAATCAATAAATATTTCCGATGATTATAATATTAAATATCCCAATTTTACAAAATATTATGATGGTACAATTAGTACTAAAGGATTTTATGTGGATGGCTATCAGACAGGAATGGGGCATACTGCCATTATATCTCAACCTATTCATAAAGTTGAAATAGACAATATTTTAATTAAACCTTAATTTCTTTTTTGTACATAGTAATACCCAGTACATTAATTTATACTGGGTATTTTTTTATTTACTTAATTATAATAATTTTAATAGTTCAGTAAATACTTCGTTTACTGTTATTGCAGATATACAAGGATAAGGTTCTAAAGGACATTTATCATTCATTAATTTATTACAGGGTGAACATTTTAAAGGTTTCCAAATATTAATATTATGACCATAACCAAATATATTTGGATGTGTAGAACCCCATAAAATAACTGATGGTGTATAAGGTAATAATGCAGTTGCATGATTAGAAAAACTATCTACACCTAAATGTAATCTAGCCATATTAATTAATTGTATACATTCTACTAAGGTAATTTTGTCTCTCATATCCACCACGTTTTTTAATGGTGGGTCTTTTTTTGTTCCCAATTGTACCAAGACATAATCTATATATCCTAGTGTACAAAATCGGTCTACTACTTCTTGCCAATTATTTATATCCCAATTTTTATAAGGCGACCAACCAGCAGTACAATGTAATGTAATTATTTTCTTTTCAGAAGTGATTAGAGAATTAAATTCTTTATTTTGAGAAGGTTTAAAAATAGGAACAAAACCGTATCTATAAAAATGGTCATCTAGTCCAAGTTCTTTACCAAAATACCATGTTAAGTGATGAATTAATGGAATCTTACCATAACCATACAAATTTTGTGCCCCTGGGGTCTTAATATTGAAATCTGCACTACTTCTAATCTCATCTACCGCAGGACAAATTGCAGGGATATCCATCCAACTTGGGTCGCAATAATAAACAATCTTATCATTAGGATTAAGTATTTTATACTTATCGATTGCCATAAGAGTCATAATGATATCGCCAATGGCTCCTGGTCTATTTAAATGAAGTTCTTTAGGCATCTTTTTTTCTCTTAGTTATAGGTTTTTTAATTTTTTCTTTACATTCTTTATAATAATAACAGTCTTCACAGGCTGAAAACAATACACATCTAGAAGTATCTCTGTATACACATTTTTTGTAGTTTTTAATCATTATTCTCTTTCTAAACAGTCTTTTACAAAGCAAAGGGTCCAATAAATAGCCTCTTTAATTTCTCTATAGTTTACTGTTCCTCCAAAAAGTCTGAATTCAATAGTTTGATAATCGTCTTTAGGTAAATGTGATACATTTAAACTGTAATACTTCTCATCCAAATATCCATAGGTTCTAAAAGATGTACGAATGTTACTTCTGAAAGAATGTATTTCCTTTTCTGTTAATTTATGTAACTCACTCTTAGGTAATAGTTTACAAGTATTTTCAATACGGTCTTTATTAACATGGAACTTTTTAGCTACAAAACGCTGCTTATGAACCCATTCTTTAATAATGGTTAAAATTTGTCTATCTGTTAAATTACGAACATTTATGTGAATATGAAGTCCGCAGGTAGGCATTGCCTTTCCTTTATAAACCCTCACTAATGCTAATACTTCTTTAATTTGCATTAAAGAATCTTCATTATAATATAGATGATTAGCATTTTCTGGAGAAAGTTCAATACCATTATTTAAAGACCCGTCTGCTTTGATTTCCCAGCCCTTTAGAGTTTTACCTCTATCAATGAGTTTATCAGCATCGATTTTAGCTGGTAATTCGATTTCCAGTTCTGGAGCGTACCTAATACGCTTAATATCTATTAATTTAATTTCTTCTTTTTTAATTATCTTCTTTTTTTTCATCGATTTTCCTTACTTCCCAGTATTTTCTTCTTATTAATTCTCCATTATCTAAACGTATATCTAAATCTTCCATAAAAAATTGTTCAACTATTCCTCTTTGTACCAATCCTTCGTGTTTCACTAGTAACCATTTTCCTACATGCATTTTAGTTTTTGCTCCGTTAATTTTTTATATTCTTTAATTCTTTTACAGTATGTTTGATATTCTTCATTAGACCGAGAATTTATTTTTTTAAAATTATAATCTTCATTCCATACAATTTTATAACCTCTTTTAATACATTCTGTAAAAGCTAACTGATACTCATATATTTTTAGCTCATTATCCCATAAATCACTTATAAGATTTGTTTTAGCTAAGAAAATATCTTTTAATGCTATAGGTTCAACATCTTTTAATTTAAAATTAATAATATTATTATTTAAATCTACGAATAATGGTTCAAAGTTATAAGACTCTGTAAATTGAATACTATCGGGCATAATTAAACAATAAGGAATATTCATTTCAAATGCTTTTTGAACTAAGAAATTACGTGCTACTGATAATCCACAATCAAAAGCAAGAGGATAATACTCTAAAGACATTTGAGACCTATAATAATCCATAGTGATATCTTTTTCAAAGTCAGAATAGCCCTGGTCTGCGATTAAAACCATACAATCTTTTGGATAATTATCTACTATAGACTGGATACACTTATAAAGTAGATTATCTCTTAAAAATGTGGTAATAAGTATGGCTAGATTATTCATTATAATTTTTTCATCTGTGTTTTATGAATCAATACAAAATCTCCATCTACTTTATATATAGAGTTCTTTTTTATTAATCTATGTAATTCTTTTAATAAATTAAATGAGTATTTTAAATTTTTCCAATCACAAGTTACTAGAATTATAAATGCTGACAATAAAAGAATACCCCAACTAATTCTTATTTTAAGTTTATTTCTGTCCACGTCTACTCCATTCGGAATAAGCCTGATTAATCTCATTCACATCTACAGGACGGAATTCCCAACAGTCAACTGATAAATCTATTATAACGGATTTTTTTCCTAATTTTTTAAATACACCTTGATTACCATGTGTATGTCCACAGAAATTCCAATGAAAATCTTCTTTAGCAAATTTAGGATTATGAGTTAAATATATTCTTTTACCACCATGATTAATAATCATACTCTCGATAATTGATTTACATTTATTATTTCCATCATGATTTCCCTTAAAGAAAATAATATCTCCATTTAACTGATTTCTGTAATAATCGAAGGCATCTTTTCTACTATCTGGAGCTTCTGAAGATTTACTTAGGCAGAAGTCTCCTAAAAAGAATACTATATCTCCTTTTTTTACTCTGGAATTCCAATTCTTGATAATTGTTTCGTCCATGTCTTTTGCATTTTTAAAGGGGCGATTACAGTACTCAATTATCTTCTCATGACCAAAATGGGTATCTGAAATAAAGTAATACAATTATTATCTCCCTTTTTTAGATTTAAATGAAATTACCGTATCTACAATACCTTTTTCTAGGCATTGGTCTGCTGAAAGCCATAATTCTCCAGTCCTAATCTTCATAATATCATTATTAGACAATTTAGTATGTAATTTTAATATCTTTTCTGTACGATGTTCAAATTCGCAAAGAAACTTAGTTCTATCTTTTATATATTGAATATAATCACCTACAATATCAGAAGTAGAGTGTTGCATCCAGTAAGAGTTTGTGTAAATAAATCTTTTATCTCCACATATACTGACCAAAGCAGCCATAGAACACACCTGCCCAGAAATAATAGTATAAACTGGAGATTTAATATGTTCCATAGCATTAATAATGCTCATACCATCTGATACAGAACCTCCTGGACTATTAATTTCTAGATAAATAGGCTTATGATTTATTATGTCCATAGCTCTTAGTTTAGAAACAACAATATCAGAAGAAACATTATTAATCTCATCATAAAGAAGAATATATCTATTTTTATTTAAAATTTTGAAATAGAACTCTTCTCCATAACGGTCTTCTTTTTTGCATACATCTTCGTGTTCGTCTTTTCTTATCATTTTTTCCTCCTCTGTAATGCATCTTCATTAATTTTAAGATTTGATTTATTTACTTTTCTAACATCTTCAGGAATATCATTCATTGCATCAATTGTTTTACAATCTGTAATAGCTTCTTCTAATTTTCCTATCCAAGATGCAGCAATACTCCTTTCAAATCGTAGAACATAATCGTAAGTTGGTCTATCTACGAATATAATATCATTTGGATAAGGTATTTCCATTCCTTTATTAGCAAATAAATATGCTTGGTGATACTCTCCCTTTTTTCTACAAATAGCAGCTATTTTCCACAATGGTTCTGCTCTAGTAGGTCTATATTCCCATGCATTGAGATAGTATGCTTTTGCTGCTTCTATCTCATCTAATAATTCATAACATAATCCAATTTGATATTTTGAATAAAATACTTCTTCATCCCAACCTTTCATCTCTACTCTTTTTTCAAATATTTCAATTGCTCTTTCATATTGACCTACATCCCTAAGTGTATTTGCTAAATAAAAATGGTATCTAGAATTATTCGGTTCATCTATAATTCCTTGTTCTAATAATTTTAAGTCATATATTCCTTTAGGGCGAGCGGGTCCATGTCTATCATGGTCAAAATACAATGTATTTAACTTACTACGTGTTTGTACACCTTCAGCATACCAATATTCATGTACACATCCTACACTTTTCCAGGCTAATCTATTACTAAATAATAAAGGATTATAAAAACTCGTACCAAACCATTTAATTATAACATCATATTGGTCATCGACTAAATCTTTTTTATTAAATCCATTTAATCTAACTAAAAAATCAGCATCCAACATTATAGAATAATCTGCTTTATTTCTAGTTAGCATTGCAACTTCACTTCTATTATATCCAAAGTTTACCCAGGGTCTCTGAATTACTTCTCCTGGAATTCCCTTCATAGTCTCTTTTATTATGTCTATAGTATCATCTGTACTACCAGTATCAACTATGACCCAATAATCAATTATAGGTTTGGCAGTTTCTAAAGTCTGTTTAATATTCAATTTTTCATTTTTTACTATCATACCTAAACAGATAGTTTTTTCTTTATTCATTTATTACTCCTTTTTGTATTTCACATTCGTAAACAATTGTACCGTCAGATTTGCGTTCTTTTTCTTTCCAGTCTAACGAAGCGAGCATATGGTCTAAATCTTTTCCATTCATTCCCATTTTTTTAAATTTATTACTCAAATCTAAAAAGAAATTATTCATATTTTTTTTCTGTTTTTATATAATTACTATAAATTATAGTATTGTCGGGTACATCTTTTGTAATTACTGTACCAGCCCCTATTAATACATTTTTACCTATTCTCACAGGAAGAATTGTAGAATTAGAACCTATAGAAGAATCATCTCCTATAAATGTTTTTTCCATAATCCAATCTTTATTATTAACTTTGGGATATTTATCATTAGTAAACATTACTCCATGTCCTATAAATACTCTACTACCAATTATAACTCCACCGCATATAAATGAATGACTCTGAATTCTACAATTTTTACCTATTATAACTCCTCTGGTTATTTCTACAAAAGGACCTATAAAACTTCCAGAACCGATTTCACATCCGTATAAGTTGACTAAATTTGGATGTGGTATCTTTACATCTCTACCTAATTTACAATTTTTAATACTCATTTGTCCTCACATTCAATATAAAAAGTACACTTTTCACAACAAGGAGCATCACTATCACATTCTACGTTTAAATATGGACATTTTTTCATTTTATCTCCAATCTTTTAATTAAAGGTAAACAAGCAAAACTTGTCAAGGCTGATGCTATAATAAGCCATGACAACCCTATCTTTGGAAAAAGAAATGCTCCAGATAATCCTGATGCTGTACCAGCTAAATTATTAATACTGCATAAAAGTGCAAATGAAGTTGCCTCTTTTCCAGGTAATGTTGCATTAGCCATCCATCCCATCACTATTAAATGAATAAACATTCCTAACACACTAAATAATATTCCGTAGATTATTGCTGTTACTGGAGTAAATTTTAGATAACATAATGTAGTAACTGCACCTAAAAATACAGAAATATAAAGCCATTTTTTAACATTGATTTTTTTACATAATTTAAAGAAAATGATTGCTCCTAATATTTCAAAACAAGATACAATCGCTCCTAAAATTCCCATCCACTGTCCAGACCATTTAAATACGTCTCTTTCAACAAACGATAGTGGAGTTCCAAAAGAAGGACTATATTTATATAGAAATAAGAATAAACATGCAAATAAGAACTTTTTATTAAGAAATAACTCTTTATAAGAGCAAATTGTACTCAATAATGGTACAGTTGTTCTATTTCGTAAAACAGACGTTTTATATCTCAATACGACCCCTATAATGACTAAATACACAGGAATAAGGTATAAGTAGGCTATTTTATAGGTAAAATGGTCTGCTATGTATCCGCCCGCAAGCCCTACGAAGATTGCTGCTATTGTTATAGAAATCCACTGAACTGCCTGTATTTTATCGCAAACTTTGGCTTTTTTACCATCTATACACATTATTCCATCTACTGAAACATCTCTTAAAGCTGCATTGAAACTTGCTAGTGATAATAATATCACCATAAGTGATAAAGGTAGAAAAGAAACTAATCCAAAATATCCAGCAATACTTATACTTCCTAATAATGATAGGATTATCCATTTTTTATTACTCAGAAAATTATCACATAAATAACCCCACAACGGTTTTATCAACCAAGCTAGTCCAGTAATAGACCCAATATACATAATCTTCTCAGGGGTAAAGCCTAAAGTTTCTTTAAGATAGAAGAATAGACTTAACCCTGGAAGACCTTCTATGCCTTGAGTAAAATATATGGCACTAGAAAGTATGTAAATCCATAATAATTTTGTATTTATTTTCATAGTTTAATAATTAATACTGCAAATAAAGTAATTAATCCCCATGTTAAAGTTTCGCTCCAATTTAATTTTTTATTAAATAAAGTATATTGCCCCAAATTTCTCCAACTTAATAGAGCATTAGTTAAAATTATTCCCAAAGACCCCAGTCCATAGACTATCCAATTATGATTAATTACAGAAATGGAGATTAATGATAAATCAATAAATAATCCTATTGTTCCTCTAGTAAATACATCCGCCAAATGATGATTTTGATTAAAAAGATTATAATAAAATCTCCCCAATATACTTCCATTATCTCCAGTTCCAGGAATTCCATAACCCATCGAAATAAAGAAGCACATAGTCATTATGGTTATACTTAATGGATTTTCTGTTTGTTGATAAGCTAAACCAAATAACATAAAAGGAATCATTATTCTTCTTAATGCTTTATTACCATTCTCAGCCCCTGCTAAAGCCCCATAAAATCCTCCAAGAATGGGGATAAAAAATGTTCCTATTTTTACAAGTATATTTTTATTTTTCATTGTAATTTTTTAATAAAATTAATCAAAGTTTTAATAGGTGCCCCATTTGCTTTTCCATCTTTACCAAAAGCACTATAAGCAATATCAAGATGTATCCAGTTTTCAGGATATTTTATAAATTGTTTAATAAACATAGCACCTTGACTCGCTCCACCTTTAAATTCTTCTATATGATTTTTTATAGGTTTATTTTTATAGTAATCTTGCATGTAATCAAACATAGGTAATCCCCATGCTAATTCTCCAGTTTTAAAAGATTCTTCTGAATAATCTCCTAATAATTTTGGACTATCAGAAAATATTCCAGTGGCTTTATCGCCTATGGCATAGCCAACTGCTCCAGTCAATGTAGCGACAGTGATAATTATATCATTTTTTGAGACATTTAAATTACTAATCGCTTCAGCCAAAATCAATCTTCCTTCAGCATCTGTATCTGTAACTTTTACTTTTTTATTACCTATAGAAATAATATCACCAGGAGTTATTTTAGATGTCTGAATAAAATTTGTGGTTACAGGACAATAAGCAACTACATTACCTCCAAGATAGTTGGCTACACTTAAAGCAATAATCATACCCGCTTTATCATCAGTCATACTATCTAGTTTGCTACTTGGTTTTAAATTCAATCCACCAGAATCAAACAAAATTCCTTTTCCTATAATATAAATTTTTGGTGTTTTATTAAATTGATAATTTAAAGTTTGTATTCTTGCATAAAAATTATTACCTGACATTAATTTAATAGGTTGGTTTTCTTTTGTATCTACAGAAACAGTACGAAGTCCATAACTAAGTAATACTTTAGAATAATTTTCTAGGTCGAATTGATTATAAGATAAATCTATTAATTTCTTTGCAGTAGCAATAACTTTATTCAATCCCATTTTCTCCTCCTAACTGATTACATTCTGTAGTTCTTTGGGGTTCTTTTTTATCATTCGGTAGTAACCAATACTTAAAATATTTACAATAATGTCTTAAATAACCTGTCCTGCAAACTTCGTAGCAATGTTGACACTTTAAACAAATAAGATTTTCCATTTAACTCCTAATCTTCGTCGTAGATAAATTCACAATCAATGCATACAGTTTCCCAACCATCGGGTGGTATTCCGTATGTAACTATAGTTCCTCCGCATAAGCATTTAATATGATATTTACTATACTTTTGATAATACCTTACCTTTAACACATCTGCAAGAGAAAGTCCAAATGATGTACGATATGGAATCTTTTCTAATAAATTAAGTATTAATTTTCTCATTATATCCTCCCAGCTTTAAATAAATATATCAAATAAGGAATACAAACTATATTTAATATTATTACTATTATAAAACTAATTCTTACTGCTTTGGCAAAAATTTTAGTACCTTTTTTAAGACCGAATTTTTTTGTTAAAATAGGATACCATAAAGCATAACCCCCATCTAAACAAGGTATCGGTATAAACCAATTAGTTACGCCTAATGCTAATGACAGATATCCAAAGTAATATAAGTTATAAATCTGAAATCTTAATCCGATGTACATTATAATAGCTCCAGAAATCATATTTACTGCACATCCAGCTATTGCAATTGCTAGTTTCTTTCTATAAGGAAGATTTATAAAGGCATTTTTTATTTTTGTTGCTT
>Ga0315286_10005801_pt1 | contig 11947 bp, 19 predicted proteins | sample YL17G10_0_MG_FD_205038 | JGI IMG/M metagenome (GOLD analysis project Ga0315286, IMG submission 205038) | Sediment microbial communities from Yellowstone Lake, YNP, Wyoming, USA - YL17G10_0 | ecosystem: Environmental > Aquatic > Freshwater > Lake > Sediment | place: USA: Wyoming | collected... | reverse complement strand
CCTGCTTCACCATCTTGGTGATGGGGGCGAAAACGTGAGCGAGTGTCATGGGCAAGGGGCTCCTTCGGCAAGGGTCTGGCAGGGTCAGTATGCCCGTACCTCACACAACAGGGATCAGGACACACCCACAGTTGGGGTGAGCAGGTGGTCCATCATCGCCTGAGCTGAACGCTGCGCCAGGCTTCACAGCCTCCCCGGAGTTGTCCTCGCACACCGGGCACGGGTCCACCGACGTGCTCCAGGTGACGAGCTCCACCTTGCGGGAACGGTAGCGATCCAGGCTGGCTGCGGTGACGGCTCGCCTGATCTCAGTGTTGGCGACGACCTCAGCCCAGCGTGGGTTGCGGAGCACCGGGCCGACCAGCCGCGTCACCTCACCTACGCCCAGCCCCTGCTCGACTGAGTAGGCCAGGATGCGGGCGAGCTCGCCCAGCCTCGTCTTGTTGACGGAGCGGATCGTCACCCCAGCTCGGTCGAGCAGTCGCTTGAGCCCCTGGCCCCGGCCGACCAGCTGCTCAGCAGCCCGGGGGTCACCCGGCCGCCAGTCGCCCCACTCGGGCCGGATGGTCGTGGGTGCCTTGGGTTGCTTGCCCCGCTTGGCGACCTCGGCCTCGGCAACGGCAGCGCCGATAGCTCCGCCTTCCCAATACGCATCCTGCAGCACGCGCTGAGCTCGCTCCCCGAGCACGACACGCCCAGCCATGAACCGCTGAGGGTCCGGCCGTCCAGCTGCGTCCCACTCGGCAACGAGCTTCCGCCCGTCCAGCACCACCGCGTCAGCGAGCCGCTTGCGGTAGAGGGCGATCAGCCGATCCTCCCGCGTCCTACCTGGCCAGGACGCGGGCCTTGGCTCGCCCCCTGGCATCACCGGCTTTCAACACGGCAAGGTCCCGAGCTGCATTGAGGTCGCCCGCATCCACCAGGGCATTGAGCGTGTCGGCGGTCGCCGGGTCCACCCGGGTGAAGCGGAAGGGTCGGCTCGCGGGCCCCTTCCGGGCCCACCTGACGAAGGCCCCGAGCTCGGTCAGTGCCTCAGCGTCGCCCTCAGCTGAGCCGTCGTCAGGAGCTTCCTCGTCAGGAGCTTCCTCGTCGGGAGCTCCATCAGCCGGCATCGGCTCTTCCTCGGCCACCTCCAGCCCCTCCACCACCGCCTCAGCCTGCTCCAGCAGGTCCGACAGCGGGACGAGCGTCTGCCCTGACTGGATGAGCGGCATGTCAGCCACGTCCAGGTCGAACCGGGGCAGGCCCTTCTCCGAGCGCACCTCGTTGACGGTCTTCTGCGCTGAGGCGAGCTCCGTCTGGTAGCGGGTAGCGTCCTCTTGCTGGTCGTCGTTGCGGCCGTCGTTGAAGGTGAAGGTCAGCACGTCAGGCATCTGCAGGAACCGCTGGCTGAGGTCGTTCAGCAGCTCAGTGATCCACGCCAGCGTCGGCATCAGCCCTTGTCGCTCATGGGAGCTCGCCTCGCCTTGCTGGTGACCCGCACCGCCCAGCCCGCCCGCCTGGACGAAGCCGATCTGCGACGGCAGGACGCCGTAGTGCCCGCACACGTCCTTCACCATCTGCTCGTCAAACGCTGACTGGTACTTGTACTCCCAGCCGTCCAGCGTCATCGGGTCCATCCCGACCGGCAGGATCTTCATGCGCTTGCGCTGTTGGGTCTGACCGCTGAGGGCGTCGTTGAACACGTCCTCGTAGGCTCGCAGCAGCTCGGCGTTGCCACCGTAGTTGGCGTCGCTCTTGATCAGCAGCTCAGGCATCACACCGTCAGTGAACTCGGCCCGGAGCCATGCCTGCCGCTTCATGTAGAGGTCGAGCAGCGGCAAAGCTCGCTCGGTCGGTGAGTAGCCGTAGGGCGTGTTCACCCTGCGCCAGCGTGGCGCGTACACCAGGTCGTCGGCGGTGAACTCACCTTCCGGGTCGTGGCTCGCGGTGAACTCACCCCTGGGGAAGGCGTAGAGCACCTGCTGGTACGCGGGGTACGGGGGCATCGGCCTGTTGCCGAACGGGTCGAGCAGTGGCTTGACCGTGGCCCCGTCAAGGATCACCAGTGAGTGGAGGTCCCGGTCGTCCATCGTCATCGTCGGGCTGATGGAGAGCGCGTCCACCACCAGCATCTCTTCCAGCAGCACCCCGAGCCAGTCAGCGAAGGTCATCCCGTTCACTCGGTCGGGCATCCGCCAGAACGCTTTAGCCTTGGCCACGGCAGGGTCGAGCTCTTCCATCGCGAGCTCGGTCGCCTCAGCTCGGCCTCCCCCGGTGACACGCTGAATCTCAGCCAGGTGCTCGGGGCGTGGCGCGATTGACCACTCCATGCCTGCCACGCTGGCCTTGATGACCTCGATGCAGCGGCGAGCGAGGTCGGCCTGGTCGGCAACCTGCCGGAGCAGTGAGAACGGGACGAGCTTCGACTGCGAGAGCTGCACGTTCCAGGCGACCGGGTACTCGTAGCGTCGCGGCTGAGCTCGCCCGTCCTCGCGGGGCTGATTGACGAGGGTGGGGATGAGTGGACTGTTGGGGCCGAACAGGGCGAGGGCGTCCTGGGGGTCACGTCCTAGTGCGACCGCGCTGGAGCCTCGCGAGCCTGCTTGGCCCTGAGCTCGGGCCTCGGACTCGGTGACAGTGGTAGAGCCGGGGGGCAGTGGTGCGAGTGCCTTGCCGACTTGCCGCTGCCGAGGTGGGTTGGCCCGCCTCTTTCGCTTTGCCACGCTTGGGCCTCCTGGTCTGACAAGCCGGTGGCGATCAGGCTACCGTCAAGAGCTCACCGCAGTGGGAGCAACGCTGAGCGGAAGCGATGTTCGGGAAGCCGCACGCTCCGCACCCCGACCCCAGGCTACGGATGAATGCCTCGGTCCCGCCAGCCTCCATCAGGTCAGTCAGGGCCCACACCAGCGCGTCCAGCCGGTCAGGGCTCTTGGGCAGGTCAGGCGTCCAGCTCGTCAGCTGGTCCTCCAGCTCCAGCAGCGGAGTCACCGGGTGGTGGACACGTCCTTGCTCGTACATCGCACTGATCGGCTCAGCTCGGGTGCGCTTGCCCCGGCTGGCGACGACACGCCGGATCGGGAGCGCCTGCCGCACCGACCGCAGCGTGGACTCGCACATGTCCCCACCCTGATTGGTCTCGATGACCACTGCGTCTGCTCGGTGGGTGTCGAACGCTGCGACGGCAGCCCGAGCCCAGCCGTCCGGGGTGTACTTGCCGGATAGGTCAGCCTCCACGTACCCGTGACCCTGGGTGTCACGACAGGCCACGATGATGCCGGTCTCGTCGGACTCTTCGGTGTTGGTCACTGCCGGGTCGATCGCCACCACTCGCCGCACCACTGAGTCCACGTCAGGCACCCGCTTCCGGCCAGCCTCGATGATCGGCATTGACCACATCGCCCCCTCGATGTCCTCCAGCAGCTCGGCGTGGAGCTCTTGCCGGCCGAGCCGGGTCCCCTCGTAGCGGGCGAGCACTGCGCTGCGGAAGGTCGGGGCCAGGTGCTGCAGGTTCTCGTAGGTGGTGCCCCCGGTGACGACTGAGCCGTCAGCTGCCATCGCCACCTTGAGCCACGGCAGCGGGCGAGGGGTCGTGGTGACGAGCTTCTGCGGGTGAGCCCCGAGCCGGAGCCCCAGGTCGAGCATCGCCATCATGTCGTCGCCACGCTTCATTGCTGCCCACTCGTCCACCCAGGCGTAGTGGTGCTGGGGGCCACGGAGCCGGTCGGGCTCGTCAGCTGAGAACGTGGTCTGGATGGAGCCGTTGGGGTAGGTCAGCCGTCGCTTGGACGGCTCCCACTTGGGGGTGAAGTCGGCAGGGCACACGGAGAGGATGCCGCTCTCGCCCTCCACGATCACGTCCCGCACGTCCGAGCCGGTCGGCGCGACCAGTGCCCCTCGGCTGCCCTTGAGGTGACGTGCCTTGCGCCACGCCCACTCAGCCCCGGTGCGCGTCTTGCCGAAGCCTCGACCAGCCACCACCAGCCAGGCGAACCACTGCGAGTCGGTCAGGCCCTCGGGTGGCTGTTGGGCCTCGCGGGCCCCGTTCTCATACCAGTCAGGATGAAGCTCCCCCTTGAGCCTGCGGATCAGGGCGAGCTTCCCCTCCACCGGCATTGACCGCCATTGGTCCTCGGCCATCGTCGTCACCCGTCACCACCTCCCCCGGCACTGTACGGAGCTCGTCAATGAGTGCTTCGATCTGCTGGTCGAGCTCGCTCCCGGCGACCTGCAGCTGGAGCGGAGCGTCAAGCCCGAACAGCCGCGACTGTCGCTCAAGAATGCGGAGCACGGAGTTGATGGCGCGGTGGTCACCCTTGGTCGCATCCGCGTACACCCCACGGAGCATCCTCTCGAGACGCACACCCTGCTCGCGGCGGAGCTCCCCGACGTCCTCGGTGATGGCCTCGCGCACCCCGTCCACGACCAGCCGACGAGCCCAGGTGTGGTCGATCTTGAGGGCCCGGCCGATCTCACGGTAGGTAGCTCCAGCTGCCCGCAGCTGAATGGCCTGCTGCTGTGTCTCCCACTTGGCCTGTGACTCGTTGCCCCCGGTCGGCACCGACTCGTTCTTGCTTCTTCCACCAGGCACCTACGCCACCTCCCGGATGCGGCGTGCCAGCTCTTCCACCGGCAGCTCAGCGTCAAGGGTAAGCACAGTCACCCCACGGGGAGCTCGCTCAGCCAGGTTGGCAGCTCGGGTGCGTGCCCCCTTGATGAAGCTCTCAGACTGCGTCGAGCCCCTCTGAGCCCTTCTCGCTGCCGCTACTTCCTCACCCTGTAAGAGCGCCAGGGTCACCGACCCTCGGGCAGCCAGGGCCCGCAGAAACGCCACCGTGCCAAGTCGCTGCCCCTCGGCGTACACCCGGGGTGGCAGCGGAGACGAGCTCGCCCACGCCACAGCCACCGGGTGGACGTTCATCGCCAGCGCGTCAGTGCCGCCGAAGCCCCCTGCCCTGTTGGTGCCGAGGTGGAGCCCCACGGTGCGTTGCCCGATGCGGAGCGGCTCGCCCATCAGTGTTCCGTCCAGCTTCACCGGGGCCTGCCGGTCATACGTCGCCAGCAGCCTGTTCATGAGCGTGGTCTTGCCGGTGCCGGGCTCCCCGACGAGGTACACCGCCTTCATCACAGCTCCCCTCCGTCTGCGATGCGCCTCCGCACCTCGTCGTTGCTCACCACGTCCACCACCAGGTGGATGCGCCTGACCGTGGTCGGGTTGGAGACAGCGTGGGGCTTTCGGGCGTCGAGGTAGTAGCAGCCCCCACCGGCCAGGTGGACGTCCCTGCGCTTGCCGTCGAGCCCCCACACGCTCATCTTGATCGCCGGGTCAGTGACGAGCGGCATGTGGAACCTGACAATGTGGCCGTCTTGGGGGCCTGAGCCTCGGTCCTGCACGTCAGTGTGCCGCTTGAGGGTGGACCCGGTCTCACCGTCCATCATCAGCAGCCGCACTCGCTCCAGCTGCGTCCACCACGGCACTGACTCCACCCAAGCCCGGATGACCGGGGTGCGAGCCGCGAGCACAGTCCAGTCGCACTCATAGCTCGCCGCTTCCGGGTGGTCGGCTTGCCACTGCTTAGGCATCTCGGACGGCTTGATGCCCCAGGTCGGGTCGTCAGGTCGGAAGCCTCGCAGGTTGATTGAGGACCAGCTGCCGTCGCTGTAGAACGGGAAGTCGTCGTACCAGGCAGCCTGGTCGAGGGAGTGGGCCTCTCGCGCCAGCGCGCTCGTGGGGAGCTCCGCCCCCAGCTCAACCTGGGTCGCGGTGGCGACGTCCCACGGGTGGTAGCTGGTGACCGGGCCCGAACGGGTCCAGCAGTGCTTCATCTCCGAGCTCGCTTGGACCTGGGTGGCGCGACGTCGCCAGCCCGCCCGCACCAACAGCCCGCTGAGCTCCCGGTCGTCTGCATACCCATACAGGTAGTCAATGTCCCCGAGCGGGGGCAGCGGAGCTCCAGGCGTCCGGGCCAGGTGCGTCACCACCCGAGCCCCAGCGGGGAGCGTGTAGGGGGTGCCGGTGAAGTCGGTGCGTCGGGAGCTCACCCGGAGGTCTTTCACCACCAGGACGGTGCGGTGGTCGGGGGAGGTGAAGTCGCGGACGAGCTCCGGCCGAGCCGCCAGCTCCTTGGCGGTGGGGGTGGCGAAGGCCCCAGCCCCGAAGCCGTTGGCGTAGCGGCCGAGGAAGCGTGCCGGTGAGTCGAGCTCGGTCACAGTGGTCATGGGATGCTCCTGATCCGTCCGGTGTCACGGTAGACGGGCATCTTCTCCGGGTCGATGCCGGCTGCGATGGACTGCCACTCGGGGGGCACGACAGCCTCCCATGCCTTGTCGAGCAGCGGCCGGTCCTCAGCTGGTGCCGCGTCGAGCTCTTCACGGAGGGCTGCGAGGTGCCGCCCGGGGTAGTAGCGGCCATCCCGCATGACGTTGAAGTCGCAGATGATGGTCTCGTAGTCCTCCCAGCTCAGCTCCACCCCACGCTCAGCGAGGTAGTGCTTGCCTGCCCCGGCTGCCGCCTCTAGCCAGTCCTGGCTCGGGGAGTCGTTGCGGAACAGTCGCTCAAGTGACCGCCTCGGCCCGGAGCTGTCCCACAGGTCACCGTCGCCCGCCAGCACCGGGAAGCCGTTGGCCTTGCCCAGGAACTCCACCCACTCAAACGCTGTCTGCCGCCCCACACCCCAGATGCGCCTGACGTGGTGGCTGAGCCTGCGGTAGTCGGCCTGCGGTGAGTCACCGACCAGGGGCGAGCTCAGCCAGCTCCGTTGATCCATACCGACCCTGCCTGCATAGTCTTCCAGGTGCTGCAGGACCTTCCCCCCGCGTAGGTTGCGCCGCTCCTGGGTGGGCATCCAGTCAGCTGCGTCGTGCCAGTCCGGGGACATCAGCCAGCCGTGCGGGGTGCCCCACCGCTTCATCAGCCCCCAGCCCGCCTCAAACGTGTCGTAGGCGTTGTACCCCTTCGTCACCCACAGGCCCTGCTCGTCGGTGAGGTGGCCCTCCCGCACCAGCCAGCCGATGATCGCCGCCCACGGCTCGCAGTCGTTGGCGTCCACCTCGACGCGGGCGAACTCGACCAGGTCGTCCAGCCGTGCGGTGTCTGGCCTCAGCGTCACGTCAGCATCCCGTGCTCCCGCTGCCGCTCGATCAGGCCCGCCTCAAGCTCCGTGCGACGGTTCGCTGCCGCTGTGCGAGCCTCAGCTGCCGAGCCGACCGTGCCGAAGGCTTTCACCGGGTACCAGACGAACGTGTAGCGGAAGCTCCCCCGGAGAGCTGAGCGGATCGGGGTCACGCCATGCATGACGTTCACGCCAGGGAAGGCGTAGGCCCAGCCGTCCCGGATCGGCACCGTGAGGTCGTAGTCGGCCAGGTGAAGGTCACCGCCCCGGGTGCCTGCCCGAGCCGCGAGCATCACGCTCCAGCTGTCAGGGAAGTTGTTGCGGTCCCGGTGGTAGTACAGGGGCACCGTGTCGTTGGCGATGCCGGAGGTCCAGCCGGTGCCTCCCATCCGCCAGTCGGTGTGGACCGCGGATCGGACGAGCTCTTGCCGCTGGGCGACCTCGGGCAGCCGCTGCAGCAGCACCGGCCACGCCCACGCAGCGAAGGTCTCCAGTGAGGCGTGACCCTCGGGGTCGTCACGCAGCCATGCGCTCAGGCTAGGGGTGGACCGCTGGAACACGGGGCGAGCGGAGCTGTACCCGAAGGTGTTGGAGCTCGTCCTGATTCCCCCCGACCGCACCACGGTCGCCCGGCCGATCGCTCGGAACGCTGCCACGCAGGGCCCGCTGAGCTCCCGGGGCACCGGCCACGCCGCGAGCAGCGGAGCTCCACTGTCCTCGTCCACCACCCGGTAGGGCTCCGACGTCGGCAGCCAGTCGGCGGCAGCTGAGGCAGGGACCTTGAGAGCCTTGAGCTCGGTCGCCTTGTCCTCGGTCAGCACCCGCCGCAGCGGGAAGTCACTCATAGCTCGCCATCAGCAGTGCGAGGACCGCCTCGGCGTTGGACTGGACCCCGTGCTCAGCCCGGGCCTTCTCGAGCAGCCCGACGACCTGCTCAAACTCGGCCACCGGGTAGTCGAGGATCACCGTCCGGGTGTCCTTCGCAGCGTAGGTGTCCTTGCGGCCGACCAGCCCCGGGTCTGCGCTCACCCCGTCCTCCTGAGCGACCTTGGTGGAGAAGGCCCCTGCCCCGGAGTCGAGGGGGCTGAACTCCCGGTACTGCATCAGGGCCATCAGGTCAGCCAGGTCGTCGTCGCTGTACCCGGTGCCGCTGAGGTCGGTGCTCACCGTGTCGAGCAGCTGCACCAGCAGCGCGTCGTCGTAGCGGCCGAGGTCGGAGGTGCGGTTGTCGGCCAGCATGATCTTGATCGCCTCGGGGTCGTTCGGCCCGTAGGGCAGCCGCACGCAGTCCAGTGACTCCCACCCGAGCTCGGCAGCAGCCCCGTAGCGGTGATTGCCGACCAGGACGGTGCCCTCGTTGGCGATGACGATGGGTGCGTACTGACCGTGAGCGACCAGTGACTCTCTGATGGCGTCGGTGTCCCCGTTGCGTGGGTTGTCGGGGTGTGGGCGGAGCTCGGCCAGTGAGACCTGCTCGATGGTGAGTGTGTCCATGGCGTTCACCATAGGACGCTCAGCGGTCGAGGTGAAGGACTGACCCCTCAGTCCAGGTGGTACTCGACGTCGTCACCGTTGACCCGCTCGGCCATCGCGACAGCGTCGTCCTTGTTGATGTACCCCTCACCCGAGTCAGCGATGAGCTGGCCGTTGGGGGCTTTGCGGTGCCACCTCCACTCACCGCCCTGGTCGCGGAAGAGCTCCACTCGGTCTGGCCTGTGTGATTCGTCCATGGGGGCAGTGTGCCACCCTCAGTGGCCGTCAGGCCCCAGGAGCTCCAGGCAGTCGCTGCACATGGCGTACCCCTCGCACGGGTCGTCGTTCCCGCACTCGACACAGGCTGGGTGGACGTTCCGGGCTGTCGTGGGAGGTGGGAGCCAGCCGGTGGACCCCTGATCAGCTGTCACAGGGGCCCACCGTACTCACCTGTCAGCAATAGCCCACCACACGATGCCGGCTGCGATCATGAAGAGCAGCAGCACGTGGCCGTCCACCGCTCGCCACATCACTTGCCTTCCTCAGCGTCAGCGCGGGCACGGAGCCAAGTCGCCGTGGACAGGAGGTTGCCGGGACCGTCGTCGGAATACAGGTCGGCGGCAGCTTCTCGTAGCGCCTCAGCGCGCACCCGCTTGGCGTCGTCCCGCAGTCGATGTATCTCGTCAAGCGCATCCGGTAGCAACTCCGCCATCTTGTAGGCCCAATCGGTCGCGGACTCCGAGGATGGGGTTTCCTCGTCGCAGAGTCGTTGAGCGGCGACCAGATCGAAGTCAGTCATGGTGCGCCCAATGGGTGTACCCGCCGCAGGTGACGCACTTGACACACCCGCACGGCAGCGGCAGCGCGGAGGGTTGCTGGTCGGTGCATTCGCAGGGTTGGTAGGAGCGGGCGATGGTCTTGGCGTCGTCGGTGAAGTCACTCATGACGAGCTCCTGACCAGGCACTGGACGAGCTCATACGCCAGGTCGCCACCGCCTGCCTCAAGGTCGCCGGGCCCGCCCGGAGCTCCGCAGTACAGCTGCCCGGCCGAGTCCACAGCCAAGATCCACTTGGACTCCTTGATGGTCGGGTCACCAGCTCGGTAGCGAGCCTCTAGCGTCCCAGCGACCGCCTCGGCGTCGCTTTCGCTCTCCACGGTGGCCGCGTAGCCCGTGACGCCGATGGCGCACCAGCGCCACTGCCGGTACGAGCTCAGGCTTGCGTCGAGCAGTGGAGCGGTCGGGCGTTCCTCGGTCGGCTGGACCGCCATGCCTCCCCCCTCCAGCGGCCAGAGCGCGACGTGTGGAGCTCCGGTCGCCCAGGCCCGCTCACAGGCTTGCTCAATGCGTGTCGTAGGGATCATCAGTGCTGCTCCTTACGGTCGGTCCAGGTCCAGGGCACCTCGGCAGCGAGAGCCGCGCAGAGTTGCCTCTCTAGCCAGGCCCTCACGGTGTCACCGGGTCCAGGTTGATGCCGCACAGGACGTCGCCCTCGGCTAGGTCCTCCAGTGCCTCAGCCCGCTGGCTCAGGTACTCGGCAAGGTCGGCCCGCTGGGTGTCGGTGAGCCTCACCAGCACGGTGCCCGCGTGGGGCTGGTACTCGTCACATACCTGGTCGAACGCTTCGCAGGCCTCGTCGGTCCAGTCCTCCCGGGGGTCAGACACGCGGCTCCGACTCGCTGCCTCGTACCACTCGACTCCACCCGAGTTGAGGGTGTACCACTGCTCCCGGATGAAGTCGGTGCCGTCGATCGTGACCGCCCAGGCTTCCGAGGCGTAGCCCCCGTTGGGAGCTAGTTCGGGGCCCCGGCCGGTGATGGCGTAGCCCGAGCCAGGCATCACGCTGCCCGGGTGATTGACGACCAGGCTGACCGGCTCGGGAAGCTCCTCAACGAACATCTCCCGGACGTCGGTGTCGTCCTCGGGGTAGCCGTCAGACATCCAACGCTGAGCCTCGTCCACTGAGGCGAAGGGCCCGTAGTGGCAGCGGGGGCAATCCTGCTCCGGGGTGTCCTCGGGCACCCAAGTGCCATCGGCCTCGGTGTTGAAGATGACGGTGGCGACGATCATGGCTGGCCCTCCCAGCGGGTAGCGGTGTGGGTGGAGGTGACCTCGCGAGCCTGCACGACATAGAGCTCAGGGGCTCGCTGGTAGGCACGGGTGGCGTTGCGGACGTAGTTGTCGCACTCGGGCAGGGTGCCGATCAGGCACTCCCGTCCTCGGTACATCGCCCGGTACTCCACCCGCTTGGTGGTCCAGGTGTCGGTGGCTTTCATGGGGTGCTCCTAGTTGATTGAGTCGTCAAGTTCCCAGTCGAGGTCCCGACCGGGCACTGCGTACAGGATGGCGAGGGCGTGCCTGGTGCCGGTGAGCTGGTAGCCGTAGACGTCCGGCACCATCGGGTCCGGGGTCCACTCGCCCGACTCGGCGTAGAGCCGCTGCAGGACGGCAGGATCGACCTCAGCCTCAAACTCGGCAATGGCTGCGGCGAAGGCTGGAGCTCGTTTGATCATGACCGCTTCTCCAGCTCAGCGGCGACCGACAGCCGCGCGTAGCCGATGCCCGCGAGGGCATCGACCACCGCCACTGCGTCCAGGCTTTCGACGTCCTTGGCCTGAGCACTGCGGAGCAGGCTCTCGGCCTGCCTGCCGTAGCCGTTCATGCGCCGAGCCGAGCGCCGTTGAGGGCTGGGCTCCACATGCCCTCATTGGCCTTGACCTTGAGGCCACCGTCCACTGCGATCCGCAGCCGGTAGAGCCCGCCAGCCTTGGCGTACTCGATGTCCTCGATGAGGGCTGCGAGGGCTTCGCCCTCGATGGTGATGATGACTGTGTTCTCGTCCATGGGGTGCTCCTTCTTGAGGGTTGGGGGTCAGCTGATGTAGTCGACGGAGTACTTGCCGCCCCAGCTGTTGGGGACCGGGTCCATACCGACGAGCTCCACCGTGACGGTCTGACCGTCCTTGACCGTGTTGGGGAAGCCCCCGTCGAGCGTGGTGAGCGGTGAGCCGTCCTTGCCGAGCAGGGTCACGGTGACGAGCAGTGAGGCTGTGCTGTCGCCTGACTTGTTGGTGACCCTGATGCTGCCCATGGTCGTTCCGTACTGCGTCTTGACGCTGAGCTCGCCGACCTGCACCCAGTCTGCGCTGGCCTGCTGGGTCTGCTTGTCGCCACCGTTGTTGGTGGTGTCGGTGCTGGCGGTGCATGCGGTCAAGCCGAGCGCCGAGACTGCGACGAGCAGTGCGGCGGCTGTGGTGGTCCTGTTCATTGGGTGCTCCTTGTGTGTTGGGTGGTGCTGGCTTGGGTGCTACTCGATGATGAGCGTTGCCGGGTGCCAGGTGGCGCGAGCCCCTGTCCCCGCGCAGGTGACGTTCACCTCCCCCTC
>Ga0315286_10005799_pt1 | contig 11952 bp, 4 predicted proteins | sample YL17G10_0_MG_FD_205038 | JGI IMG/M metagenome (GOLD analysis project Ga0315286, IMG submission 205038) | Sediment microbial communities from Yellowstone Lake, YNP, Wyoming, USA - YL17G10_0 | ecosystem: Environmental > Aquatic > Freshwater > Lake > Sediment | place: USA: Wyoming | collected... | reverse complement strand
CCCCATCCAGAGCGCGATTGCCCAGACAGGGGAATTCGGATATACTCCCGCCGGGAGGCGTGGCCGAGTGGCTTCCCTACGGACCCACGGAGGGGTGGCCGAGCGGCTTATGGCGGCGGTCTTGAAATTCGTTGCCCCTCGTCCCAGCGCGTCCCAGCCAGGCCCGTTTCGTATCTAGACTTTACCCTTTACATCCCCGTCTGCGCCACCTGATCCCAAGGTTGCTAACCAAGTTGGTTAGCAAAATGTTAGCAAATGCTGAGACCCTGAACAATTCCTACGGAGGCGACTGGGAGGCAACACCGTCGTTGTCTGCGTCCAGGTTGAACGGCCAAGGCGAGCGAACACCACATCACCACCCCCGTCACAAGGAGCTCAGGGTCGGAACCTTGAACGCTATCCTCTCTGACGTAGTCGCCCACCTGGAGATGGACCGGGAAGAGCTAGCCGAGGATCTGTTCCGGCGATAGCAAGGTGGCCCGGCGCGCAGTTCTTCTGGGGACAGACGTCCCACGAAGGTCCAACGGACAAAGCGAGGGATCGACAACGAGGGTAGTTCTAGCAGTGTGGCGCCCCGCTTGACATTTTCGCTCAGACGCGTGTAGTTCCCTCAGCAATAGCGCGTGATCCGCGAGCCCCGACACCCGGCGGGCGGTGAGGGGTGGGGCTAGCGCCTGTAGAGGCGTTGTGGGCACCGGCAGCACCAAGTGCTGCCGGTGCTGGCCCTCGGGCGCCGGACGTATCGTGCGACATCGAGCGCTTGTTGCGTGCGCCGACAGGCACCAACTACCTGCACATCTCCCCGATCCTGCCCACGTACAGGAACACGTCGCCCGTCACGCTGATCTCCCCGCTCATGTCCAGATCCAGGCGCTGCCACCAGTTGGGCCCGCCGCGCGTGGTGCCGATGCGGCCCACGTAGTTGAAGGCATCGCCCACAGCGGAGACGGCTCCGTCGATGTCGATGTCCAGCGGCCAGGCGTCGTCGCCGGCGTAGTCAGGGCAGGCGTCCAAGGGGTCGGTTCCTACGTACTGCTCCACGGACGTGAAGAAACCGTCGGCGTCACCGTCGCTCTCCGTAGTGGCGGGCGGGATCTGTATGCCGCTCACGGTGATGGACGCGGTGCTGCGGGGCGAGTTCGTGACCGCAAAGGCACCGGGGGCCAACTCCACGATGGTAGTTGTCGTGTTGGGCGGCAAGGTGGCCTGAAACGCACCAAAGGTGACCGCAACGGTTCCCGCGAGCACCTGGACAGTCGCGCTACCACAGGTGATGACCATGTCGTCGCCGCTGGTCAGGTCGAGGGTGGCGATGCCGCATATGTCCACGGTGGCCGGCCCGCCGCTGCCGCTCGCTATGATCCTCACGCCGGCGGGGTTGGGCTCCTCGCTGACCTCGATGGTCAGCCCTCCCGTGTCCAGGAAGCCGAAGGTGACGCCTCCCATGGCCTCGTCGCTAAAGGCGGTTGAAACCGCCATCGGGCTCACATCGACTTCGTCGTCGAGGCCATCAGCGTCCCAGTCTTCGCCGGGGCTGTCGTGGCAGCCGTCGACGTCGATGATGCCGTCGTAGTCCTCCTTGGTCTGTATGGGAACGCCGTACTGGTTGAGGGGCTCGTCGCCGGTGTCTGCGATGCCGTCGGGACCGGCCGTCCAGTCCGTCGCTGGACACTGATCGGTGGTGTCGGGGAAGCCATCGTTGTCGTTGTCGGGGTCTGGACAGCCGTTGGCGTCGTGGAAGGAATCGATGTCCTCGGCGACGTTGGGACAGCTATCGGACCCGGTGCAGGCGACCTGACCGGGGGGAGCCCACGGGTCGCAGACACCGTCCATGTCGTTGTCCGTGTCCGGGCAGCCGTCGGCGTCCTGGTACCCATCCATGTCCTCGGCGATGGCGAAGCAGGCGTCGATCCAGTTGGGGATCCCGTCCTGATCGTAGTCGCAGCCCAGGTCATAGCCGTCGGTCCAGCCGTCCTGGTCGTTGTCCAGACCGTCAAAACAGGTCTGCATTACACTCGAATGTTCGGGGGTGCTGGTGCCATTGAGAGGATTCGAGCCGAGGGTCGTCTCCTGGTCATCCGTGAACCCGTCGTTGTCGTCATCGGGGTCGCAGATGTCGCCGATGCCGTCGCTCTCGTTATCGGCCTGATCCCCGTTCGCGATGTCGGGGCAGTTGTCCCTGATCCCTCCATAGTCGTCGACCACCGTGTCCCCATCGCCATCGCGCACCAAGGCCAACGTCCCGATGCCCGCATTGTTTCCGGGGTTGTAGTCGGTGACGCCCGGCTGAGTGATGGTGAGAGCGCTCTGGAAGGTGAGTGCGCAAGAATAGGGCGGGGCGCCCGTTTGCGTCCAGGTGACGGTCCAGCCATCCGTCACCTGCTGGGGGACGCCCACCGCAAGGGACAAGGAACCGCTCTGACCGTTGGGCGCGATATCGCACGCGGAGGTGTCGGCCACCGACCTGCCGTCGCTCGTGGCGACCGGGTTGGCATAGCCGCCGCCGTTGTTGACGATGGTGTGAGTGCTCTGAATTCCCTCGGGCGTGCCCGGGACGAGGACGACCTCATAGCCAACGACGCTCGGCAAGTCATCCGGGAAGGCCCAGCCCAGCGCCTCGACGTCGGTGGACGGCGTGACGTCGGTGCTGTCGCTGCCGGGGGGAGTTGATCGAGAGTTATTGCCGGGGTTGGGGTCTGTGATGTGGGTGGTCACGACGGCCGCCGTGGCGCTGGCGTCGAACGTCTTGACTCCGGTCGTTGTGCAGGTGACGCTCCACGTAGCGGTGGCGACACCGGTCCCAAGGGAGAAAACTTGGTCGGACTGGGGGTTGTTGGGGTTCTTGGTGCAGCCCGGCGCGGAGCTCAGAGCCAGGTCGAGGGTGACGCTGGCGTTCACCGGTGCGTAGGGGCCGTTGTTGGTGACGTTGGCGTTCACCGTCACGTCGAAGGGCATTGTGGCGGGGTGCGCCGTGGGGGCATCCACCGCCAGCGAGGAGACCCCCAGGTCGGCGGTGCCAAGCACGGCGTTGCTGTACGGAGTGGCCGCGGAGTTGTTCGCCAGGTTGCCGTCAAGGGCGTTTGGCGTAGTTATGGCGATGGAGTTGTTGAAGGTGAACGAGTGGGTGCTGGCGTTCGCGCAGTTGATGGTGAACTTCTCGTCCACGGTCACCGGTGTGCTGCTCAGGTCGGTGTATGACGTGGGGTTGGTGGGGTCGGGTGTGGCGGCGCAGTCCGCAGGCGTGCTCACAGACGTGCTGATGCTCACGTCCACGGGGTCAGTGGGGCCGTTGTTGCGGATGCTCTTGCGCAGGCAGAGAATCGTGTTTGTGCTGACGTCGATCTGGCTCGGCGGCGGATCGACGCAGTTGGCGGCCCGCAGTTGCTGGCCGACGATCGCCACGTCGGCCCAGTCGGGGCAGGTCGCGGGCGCTACGGCCAACCAGGCGTTCTGGAGCGTGCATCCCGGGCCGCTCTCGCACTCGTCGTACGGAACGGCGTTGCCTACACCGTGGGTGAGCGGGTTGGAGTTGATCTCCAACTTATAGACGCCGGGAGCCGCAGCTCCGGAGACCGTAAGTGCGCCGCGCCAGGCCGTGCCCTGGGTCCAGGGCGGGTTCGGCTCGTCGGTGCCCAGGTCACCCACGGAAACCCAATACGGCGGCGCTAGCCTGGGCAGAGCCTGCGGGTCGTTCAGTATGGCGGCGCTGCCGGCCGCCTGCTGGAGGTAGTGGACCAGCGGGCTAATGGCGGTGCGGGCCGTGATGTCGATAACGTCCGCTTCAGCCGGCGCTACCGACGCGCCCCATATCAGCTGGGCGTCGAAAGCCGCCTGGCCCGAGCCGGCAGGCTGAGGCGGCAGGTTGTCTACGATGATGTCAAAGGTGAACGCCGCGCCAGGGGATGTTTGCACGCACCCATCGATGGTGCCGAGCGTGCAATCAGTCAGGCCGCCCCCCGGGCACGAGTTGCCCGTGGGATCCATGTCCAGGGCGACAAGGATCGGCCCTTGCGCCTGGGCCATCTCGCTCTGCCCGCCGGACAGCCATAATGCCAGCAGTGTCAGGGCAGCGACGGTTGCGCTCCCCATGATGGCAAGGAGCACGGCCTTCTTAGTCGTCTTCATGGCGTTCGCCTCCTGCGGTTCGTCAGCGCTGGTCTATCACGGTAAGGTGTGCGGTAGTCCTGAGTTGACAAAATGTCAGGTGGGCATAAGCAGATCAGGGAACGCCTCGCCGTTGAAGCGCGCATCGCAGTACCCCCGGGCGCTTCTTCCAGGCCGGACGCTGGCATCATCCCAGAAAGTCTCGAAGGCGTCAAGACGCTGGCAGTTGAATATTCTCGCGAGAAGGCCTTGACAGATCGCCCCGCAAGCTGTAGGTTCCCCACGCTGGGAGCCGCGCCTCGCTATGCTGGCACCCGTGGTTGAGACCGGGGGAGGTGACCGATGTTGTTATTGAAGCGTCGCTCCGAGAAGATCGAGCTACTGCGGAAAGTCCCGCTCTTTAGCGAGCTTGGCCGTCGCCATCTGAACGTCATCGCCGGCGTGGCCGACGAGGTAAAGGTGGAGGCGGGCACCGCGCTGGCCCGGCAGGGGAGGCTCGGGCGGGAGTTCGTGCTTATAGTGGACGGCAGCGCCCGGGTGGAGACTGACGGGAAGGTTCTCGCCCGTCTGGAGGCCGGCGACTTCTGCGGCGAGATGTCACTCATCGACGGAAAGCCGCGGTGCGCCACAGTCGTCGCCGAGAGCCCGTGTGTCCTCCTCGTAGTCCATACGCGCTCCTTCCGTCGCTTGCTGGACGCCGTTCCGGGGTTGCAGAGGAAAATCCTCATCACCGTTTGCCAGCGCCTGCGCGACGCCGACGCCGCTCTGGCTGCGGTGAACTAGGAAGCCTTCAGTCCGTCCCTGCTGGCGGAGCGGCAGACGCTGGGGTGGCTACTAACGCCCGTCGGCTTGCTGGCGATGGCTGCTGAACACGGCGATGCTCGTAGCCGCAAGGCAGGCACCGAGTGCCGCCAGCGCCAGCCAGAAGCTGCCGGTCGATGGCGGAGGCGCACCGCCGGTGGGCGGCAGAGCCGCCGGCGTTGGCGAGAGCCGTGAACCTTCCGGCTGAACCTGCGGTGTTGCCGTGGGTGTCGGTTCGGGAACGACGGTGACGACCGTTGTCGGCGGCGAAGGAGAGGGCGTCGGTGCCAGCGTCGGCGTCGCGGTGGGCGTCGAGACAGGTACTAGGGTCGTGGCTGGCGTCGGCGTCGGGCTGGTCTCCGGAGGGGGGCTCGCTGCCGGACTCGGCGAGGACGTGGCCGTAGCCGTGGCCTCGCAGACGTCTCCCACGCCGTCGCCGTCGGCATCAGACTGGCCGGCGTTGGCGATAGAGGGGCAGTTGTCACAGGCATCGCCCAACCCGTCTGAGTCGGCGTCCTCTTGCCCGGCGTTGGGCAGCTCTGGGCAGTTGTCGTTGTCGCCGGTCTTGGGCGGCAGGTAGCCGCTGCCCTCGCAGACGCCGTCGTCATCACCGTCGTCGTTGGGATCACTCATGCAAATGTCGCAGGCGTCTCCGGCCCCATCCTCGTCCCCATCCTCCTGATCCCGGTTGGGCACCGCAGGACAATTGTCCCACGGGTCACCCACGCCGTCACCGTCTAGATCCCCGTAGCCTTCAACCCAGATGGAGTCGCCGTTGGGGGCGCAGTCAGTGGGCTCATCGGGAGACCCCAGGATCATCGCCAGGCCGAATGAGCCCCCGCCCAGCTGGGCATATGGTATGCGGACGGTGAAGGACGCACCGTCGAAGGCGATGGGAACGACTACTGGCCCGGGGGTCAGCCCGGCAATCCCGTCGGGAATGGCATACAGGGAGAGCCTGACGTCAACGCCCAGGCCCGACAGCTCGGGGCAGAACCAATCGACGGGAGACGCCCAGCCAGTCGCTGGGTCGCCGTCTGTGTCGAAGTCGATGTACCCGACCGGATTCCCTCCTTGACTGGCAGCGCCTACGGGCGCGCCGAACTCCACGGTAAGGAAAAAGTCCCCCCTGTCCAGTGACCAGACAACGGAGGTGATGTCCGGCTGCGACGCTGCTCCGGGCAGCGTGTCGCCCGCGGGATCCTCCAGAGTGCCGGTGGTAGGTGGGAGCGGGCCCACTTCCGGAGCTGTGTCGAAGCGGACGACAAGGTTCTTGGCAGCGGCGCTGTCTGGGCTCGCCACCATCACGTGGTACGTGACCCCAGCAAGCGCCTGCCAAGCCACAGCGGACCAGGCCGACGTGAAGTCCCAGTGCGACCCGAAATCGTCGTTGCAGACCATCTCCGCAAGGCCGCCCGGTAAACCTGTGTAGACGGCGAGCAGGGTGTCGTAGTTGCTCCCGAACGTATCCACTACCACGTGCGTTTCTTCGGAGGGAGTGAACTGGTACCAGACGGAGTGGCCGAAGCTGCCGGCACAGGTGGTGGGCGGGTCGTCACCGGCGAGGGTGGCGGCCTCGACGTCCAGCGAGTCGGCAAACGGTAGAGCCGCTACCGTGGCCGCGAGATCGAAGTCATCGTTCTGGGGCGACTGCCCCACTGATGAAGAAGAGACGCCGAAGCCCGCCTGCGCATGAGGGATGCCGCCGGGTCGCTCGGAGCCAGAAGTGCCCTGTCCACACAGCAGCAGCGCCGTTCCTGCGCCAAGTGCTATGGCTACTGTCGTCAGGAGCCTGGCGCGCACCCGTTGTCCGTTGATTTCTCGCTCCTCACACTAACGGATTGCCCTGTCCAGCTTCGCAGAGCGGGCCAAGTGGGTCGCCTTCTCCAGATCTCTCCTGGCCCCCAGCCGCCGGAAGATACTTCGTGCTAGTGTAAGAGCTTCTCTCTCCTTGGCCCGGCCATCAGGGAGTAAGGAAGGCGGCGACTGGCGATAGAGCACGGCTAGGTCGTACAAGGTCTGCCCCAGCTCATAGCAGGCTCCGACCCGCTCGTCGACGAGGCGGCTCTCCAGAAGAGACCGCTCCGCTGCCGCCCACCTCCGCTGGCGTAGTTGCACCTCGCCCAGGACTCGGCGGCTGAAGGCTTCTGCCAGGGGCGCGTTGGCGCGTAGGGCCAGGGCGAGGGACCTGCGAGCGTGGCCAGCAGCTCCATGGCATTCGCCGAGCTCCAGGCAAGCCTCGGCGAGGCGGGCGTGCGCTTCGGCCAGGAAAGCCTTGGAGCCGATCTCCCGAAACATGGTGATGCTCCGCTGCAAGAGCTCGACGGCCTCTGTATAGTGGCCCTTCCTGGTTGCGGCCCTGCCCAGATTGCTGCAGGCCAGGGCGACCCCGAGCTTGTAGCCCATCGCCTGCCAGGTGCCAAGGCTCTTGGAGAACAGTTGGCAGGCGTCCTCTAGATCCCCCTGGTCCGAGAGGATTTCGCCCAAGTTGTTGGCTATGACGGCCGCCTCGGTCACGTCGCCTGCCCGCTCGCAGAGGGCGAGGCTCTCCCGGTAGGAGCGGGCGGAAGCTGGCCAGTCGCCCAGGTAGTAGTAGTCCACGCCCAGGTTGTTGAGGGCTTTGGCCTGCCCCGTCAGGTCTCCCGTCTGCCTGTAGATGTTTAGGCCTTGCTGTCGATACTCGATGGCCTTCTCGACCTGACCGGTATCGGTGTGAATGTTGCCGAGGAGGTAGTAGCCATGCGCCAGCTCCGCCAGGTTACCGCTGCTGCGAGCCAGGTCGACGCCGCGTGTACACTCTTCAAGGGCCTCGGCGTAGCGGCCTTGTCTGTGGAAGACGCCAGCCATGGCCAGGTGTATGGTGGCCTGCAAGGGGAAGTGCTGTTCCCCGAGGGTCACAAGCCCCCGCCTATACCACTGCATTGCCCGCTGGTATTGCCCCTTGCGCTCGTGGGCTACGCCCATGGTATGGCAGAGCAAACCGGCGCATCTGGCATGAGCTTGGGCTTCTTCGCTAGGTCGCCCCCTTGAACACCAGCGTTGTCGATCAAAGCCGGAGCGGCAAGTGGCGATGGCTTCATCATATCGGCCCGTGAGTACGTACACATCGCCCAACCCGGCGTACACTTTGCCCTGCTCCGCGATGGCCCCTGCGGACAGGGTCTCGAGGACACCCTGGGCACGGCGGTAGTGCTCCACCGCCTCCCTGTTCGCGAACATCCTGGCGCACTTTTCCGCCGCCTTGGTCGCGTAGAGGAGTGCCCGCGTCTTGTCCGTACTGTTGCTGTAGTGGAAGGACAGAAGCTCCAGATAGTCATCTAGGACATCAGGATAATGCTCTTCTAGATACTCTCCGACTCTGCGGTGCAGTTCGCGGCGATTGGCGAAGGGCAGGCTCTCGTACACGGTCTGCTGAACGAGGCCATGTTCGAAGGCGTACTGTGCCGTGGGGACAGAGCCCTCGATCCGAATCAACCCCGCCTGCTCGATGCGCTCTAGCGACGGTTCCACTCCTTCAGCCATGGTTGGCTGAGGAAGGATGCGCTCCACGATGGGTCGCTGGAACCGGGGACCGACCACGGAAGCCACCTGCAGCACAGTCCTGCTGGCCTCGTCGAGGCTGTCCAGGCGGGACATGACCATCCCTTCGACGCTATCGGGAACCTCGATGGTTAGCACCTCGCCGACCACTGTCTGTCCCGTCCTTTCGTCCCTGCGTACACGTCCGGCGTTCGCGAGACTCTTCATCATCTGTTCGATGTAGAACGGGTTGCCCCGCGACTTGAGGACTATGAGGCTCCCCAGTTCGTCGGGAAGAGCTTCAACACCTATCGCGAGACGGGCCAGTTCGACGCTTGCCTCCGGAGGAAGCTCCTTCAACAGAAGTCTCGTGTAATGAGGCATCTGCTCTACGGCCAAGGGGAGCCGCTCGGTCGAGCGCTGTGTGAGACATAGGAATACGGGAACGTCTTCAATATGAGCGGCCACGTGATCAAGCAGTTCACGTGACACGGCATCGGCCCAGTGCATGTCTTCAATGACTAGGAGGAGAGGCTGCTCCTGAGCCCTGGTGCGGATCACATGGGTCACCACATCCATCAGTCGCTGGAGTCGCCGCTGGGGGTCCAGCGATTTGGCTACAGCCGTCTCGTCGAGAGGAAAGCCCAGCGCGTCACCCAGAACTCCAGCCACCTCTCGTAGATCGGAGCCGAGACGCGAGGCCGCCTGCCGAACGTTGTCCTCGCGAACTCTCTTTGACTGCTCTGGCTGCACGCCCAGGAGCGAGCGAAGGAGGCTGCTCCAGGGCAGGAAAGCCGTCTCCATCCCGAAGGAAAGGCACTGACCAACAGAGGCCTCTCGATCTCCCTCGGCCCATAGGCGTCGGAGCTCCTCCACCAGGCGGGACTTTCCTATCCCTGGTGCGCCCGATATCTCCATTACCTGTCCGTTTCCGGACAGGACCTGGGACATGAGGCGCTTCAGCGCGAGAATCTCCTCCTCTCGAGCCAGGAGGGGGCTTCTAGCCCTATCCGGGAGGAATCGTGGTGACGCTTCCCCCTTTCGATGCCCAGTGAGGATGTGCGCAGAAACCCTGGCTGCCTTTCCCTTGATGGCTATGGGTGGCAGCGTCTCGAAATCAAACCTGTCCGCGATCTTGGAGTGGGTTCTGTCCGCCAGGATAACCTGCCCCCACTTCGCCGCGGCGGCAAGCCTGGCCGCAAGGTTCACCGCGTCGCCCATGACCGTGAAGTCTTTGCGCGTGGCCGAGCCCACGTCGCCGGCGAAAACGTGACCGCTGCTGATCCCTATGCGTTGATCGATGTTTAGACCGAGCTGGCTCACCGCGGAACGCAACTGGAGGGCGGCCTGCGCTGCTCTCTCCTCGTCGTCCTCGTGGGCCACCAGGGCGCCAAAGGCTACAAGCAGCTTGTACTCCCCCCTGCCCACATCGTTGGCCAGCAGCTCGCCGCCTAGCCGAGTGACGACCCTCTGCACGGTCGTAAGGTAGCTGTCCAGCAGACGGACGGCCGCCGCGACTTGGCGGCCAGAGAATATCGAGCGCCCTCCCACCCGCCTGAAGTTGACAAACATCACCGTTGCCAGCCGGTGCTCTCCCTGCATCATTAGCGGACTGGCCCCGGCCTTGGCCCTTTCCAGAACCTGCCGCGGCACATATGGGCGAAGCGCCTCGGTCAGAGCAGCGATATCGGTGACCGATCCGGCAGCGGTCGAAGCTGAAGAGACTCTTCTCACACGGGAGCCGAACCGAATAACTCGAAAGGCTCGTCGCGAGACCCGCGCCACATCCGCCGAGCCCAGGGCGGCAAGGGTGGCAGGCCCAACGAGCACATCCCCCGCCGAGGCCATCGCCTCGAGCCTGGCCGCCTCGTTGACCGCCGGGCCCACTATCAGATGGTGAAGGCGCTCTGAGGGTGGGCCGACGACAGCCTCCAGGAATTTCCCGGTGTTGACACCAATGCTCATCCGGAGTGGGAAATGGCCCACGCTGGTACTGACGCGTCTGAAGCTTCGCGTGGCATGCTGCGCAACGAGGGCACAGCGTACCCCCCTCTGGGCGTGCGCACGCCCTAAGAACAGCGCGAGGACCGAGTCACCGCCAAACTTCAGCGGGATGCCGCCATAGCTAGTGATGATGCTGACTATGCGCGTGAAGCAAGCGGTGATGAGCAGGGTCAGCTCCTCGGCACCTTCTTTCCCCGTCCGAGCGAGGCTCTCTGACATGGGAGTGAAGCCGGCAACGTCCGCGAGGAGGAGTGTTCCCTCGGCGACCCTCCCGCCCAGACAGGTCGCGTTTGGGTCGCTTGCCAGCTCCTGGACGACGTACGGAGGAACGTAGGGAAGGATCGAAGCTAGTACGTCAGCTGGAGCCCGTCCCATCACGTGCCGCCCCACTGTCCGACCCTGGGGACAGCTCGACCTGTGACCAAGGAGCCGCCCACCCCCGGGGAACCGCATCGACTGTTTCGTGGGTGGCTGTATTGTAGGCGCCATGAATGCGGCCTGTCAATGCCACGTGTGGGGTCGCGGGTAGAGTGTCCTAATTACGTCGCAGCTAGAATGTCCTACCGTGGCATGGTCTCTCTGAGAGGAGGTGACCATGCAGAGAGGATGGCCGCGAGTGATGGTCCGCTACCCGCTGGTGGCGCTGGTAGAGCAGGGCAGGCTGACACAGGGAGAAGCGGCGCGGGAGATGGATCTCTCGGTGCGCCAAGTCAGGCGGGTGCTGCAGCGCTACCGAGAGAGCGGTGGCAGGCTGGAGAGTCTGGCCTATCAGCGCCGGCACCCGGCGCCCAACGCCCTGGCAGAGAAGGTACAGGAGGAGATCCGGCGATTCCACCGCGAATACCCTCACTGGTCCGCTCCGGCCATCGCCGAGGCCCTATTAGCTACGGAAGGCGTGTCCGTTCACCGCAGTACTGTCCACCGCCTGCTCCGCCAGGAAAATGGCAGGCCGTTCCCTCGCCAACGCAGGCCAGCCCGGCGCTTCGAGATGCACGCCTTTGGGGAGCTCTGGCAGATGGACACCACGGTGGGTGCCTGGCTGGAGGGCTACCGGCGTATTTGTGTGGTCACCATCTTGGACGACTACTCCCGCGCGGTGGTCGCCGCCCGCGTCTTCCCTACCGACTCCAGCTACCACTCCTTGCTCACCCTTCGCCAGGCTATGAAACGCTACGGCCGACCACGGGTCCTCTACACAGACAACGACTCTAAGTTCCGCCTCACCCGCTACCAGCGCAGCCGCTTCTATATCTACCGTGATGAGACCCTGGAAGGGCTGATGGAAACGGAGGTGGGCCGGGCCCTGCGCGAGTTGGATGTCCAGCTCCTCTCTCACCTCCCAGGCAACGCCCAGGCCAAGGGCAAGATCGAGCGCTTCTTCCGCTTCCTCCAGGAGCGGCTCCTCGATCACAACCAGGCGGGCAGCCTGCAAGAGCTACAGGCCTTGCTCGACCGTTGGGTGGCGGCATACAACGCCAGGCACGTCCATCGCGCTACCGGTTGCACGCCGAGTCAACGCTTACA
>Ga0315286_10005796_pt1 | contig 11953 bp, 6 predicted proteins | sample YL17G10_0_MG_FD_205038 | JGI IMG/M metagenome (GOLD analysis project Ga0315286, IMG submission 205038) | Sediment microbial communities from Yellowstone Lake, YNP, Wyoming, USA - YL17G10_0 | ecosystem: Environmental > Aquatic > Freshwater > Lake > Sediment | place: USA: Wyoming | collected... | reverse complement strand
TGCGCTTCTATGATCAGGATGGCAAGTCGTATCTCGACTTCGCCTCACAGCTCATGTGCTCGAACCTGGGTCACGGGAACCCGGCGATCATTGCTGCCATTCAGGAGCAGGCAGCGAAGCTGCCCTACATCGCTCCCTCCTTCGTGTGTGAGGCCAAGGCGAACGCAGTCGGGGCACTGCTGGGGGTGATGCCCGAGGGGCTGGACCAGTTTTTCTTCTCCACCTCGGGCACGGAGGCCAACGAGGCAGCGCTGAAGATCATCCGGCAGTACTGCCAGCCGGAGGGCCGCTACAAGATCATCTCGCGCTACCGCTCCTATCACGGCTCGACTGCCGGCAGCATTGCCCTCACGGGCGATTCCCGACGATGGTCGGCGGAGCCGGTGAACCTCATGCCCGGCGTCCTCTACGCGCCTGATGCCTACTGCTACCGGTGTCCCTTCGGTCTGGGATATCCCGGTTGTGGGATTCGCTGCGCGGAGTACGTGGACTACATCATCAAGGAAGAGGGAAACGTCGCCGCCATCTTCGTCGAGCCGGTGGTGGGGACCAACGGCATCCTCGTGCCGCCGCCAGAGTATCTGCCCCGACTCCGGCAGATCGCTGACGAGAATGGCGTGCTGCTGGTGGCCGATGAGGTCATGAGCGGCTGGTATCGCACTGGTGAGTGGTTTGCGGTAGACCACTGGGGCGTGGTACCGGACATCCTCACCACCGCCAAAGGATGCAGCGGCGCCTACACGCCGGTCGGCATCACCGCCACTACCCGCAAGATCCGCGACTTCTTCGAGGAACGCTTCTTCTCCCACGGGCACACCTACGCGTCGCATCCGCTGGTCATCTCGGCCATTCCCGCCGCGATCGGCGAATACAGGAAGCTCACGGCAAGTGGGTTGCCCCAGCGGGTGAGCGCACACCTCGGGAAGCAGCTCAGTGCGCTGAAGGATGCGCACAGGAGCATTGGCGATGTCCGCGGGCTCGGGCATTTCTGGGGTATCGAGATCGTCCGCGACCGAGAGACGAAGGAGCCCTTCAACACGAAGGCGGATATGGCTGCGCAGCGGCCGTTGACGACGAGCAAGCTGGCATCGGAGATGCAGAGCCGCGGGCTCTACGTCGGGTGCTGGTACAACCACTTCATCATCGCGCCCCCGCTCATAGTTACTGAATCGGAGGTAGATGAGGCGATGGGCATACTCGACTCAGTATTGGGAATGGCCGACAAGGAAACCAGCTAGCGGAACACCGGAGAACACGAATGGCTGCCATGGTTCTGAAGAACTACCTGAACGGCGAATGGCGGGAGGCAGAGGCCACCGACCACCTGCCGGTGGAGAACCCGAGCACGGGCGAGGTGATCGCCCAGGTGCCGCTCTCGACACCGGCAGAGGTTAGCCGCGCGGTCGAGGCGGCGCACGCCGCGTTCGCGACGTGGGGGAAGACGCCGGTGGCGCGCCGGGTCTCGTATCTCTACAAGCTCAATGATATCCTCGCCAGGGAAGAGGAGCACATCGCCCGCACGCTGGTTGAGGAGATGGGCAAGTCCATGGTGGACGCGCGGGCGGAGATGAAGCGGATCTTCGAGAACATCGAGGTGGCCTGCGGGATGCCCGTGCTGCAGCAGGGGGAGAAGCTGATCGGCGCCTCCTTCGATATTGATGGAGAGGTCATCCGGCTACCGATGGGCGTCTTCGGCATGATTCCCCCGTTCAACTTCCCCGCGATGGTCCCGTTCTGGTTCCTGCCATATGCCATCGCCAGCGGCAACACCTATGTGGTGAAGCCCTCCGAGCAGGTTCCGTGCACCATGCAGCTCATCGCCGAGCACATCCATAGTGCAGGCCTGCCGCCCGGCGTCTTCAACCTGGTGAACGGCGACAAGACCGCCGCCAACGCGCTCATGGACCACCCCTGGGTGCGAGGCATTTCCTTCGTGGGTTCGACCGCGGTATGCCGACAGGTGGCCGAGCGCTGCGCCAGGAACAACAAGCGCTTCCAGGCGATGGGCAGCGCCAAGAACCATCTGGTGGTCATGCCAGATGCCCGGATTCTCGACACGGTGCGCAACATGTGCACCTCGTGCTTTGGTTGCGCGGGGCAGCGCTGCATGGCGGCATCGGCGATCGTGTGCGTGGGCGACGAGACGTACCGGAGGGTGTGCGAGGAGTTCATCGCGGCCGCCAAGGCAGTGAAGGTCGGAAACCCCCTCGATCCCGCGCTGGTGGATGAGCCAAACGCGATGGGACCGGTCATATCGGCCAAAGCGAAGCAACGGATCTTAGATCTCATCGAGACCGGGATCCAGGAAGGCGCGACGCTGGCGCTGGACGGCCGTGGGCTGGTGGTGCCCGGGTGCGAGAGAGGCCACTTCATTGGCCCAACCATCTTCACCGATGTGAAGCCAGGGATGAAGATCCACACGACCGAGATCTTCGGTCCGGTGGTGGTGATGATGAAGGTCGCCACGGTGGATGAGGCGATCGCGATCATCAACAGCAGCGAGTACGGCAACGGCGGCTCGATCTACACCCAGAACGGCTACTACGCTCGCAAGTTCAAGCTCGAGGCGAATGTCGGCATGGTCGGGATCAATGTCGGCATCCCGGCGCCGGTGGCGTATCTGCCGTTCGGCGGCATGAAAGCATCGCAGTGGGCCGACATCAAGGCCCAAGGCAAGGCTGTAGTCAACTTCTTCACCGAGGATAAGATCGTTACCGAGCGCTATTGGCAGGAGGAGTAACAGCAGGCTTCATTGGAGGACGCGCTTCCATCTGCAGTGGTGTCACGGCGAAGCGAATGTGTCACACTCGGTCGCCATCTACGCGGACAGACGTGAGCGAGCGATAGCCCTTGATAGGCGTTCCCAGGCCGACGTGACGACTGCGACTGGGACTGAGAGAGTTCCGTAAGCCGATCCCCTGACGGGTGCGCCACGCGCAACGCAGGCAGTATCGAACTGGGAGGTTCATGCAAGATGAAGGCCGGCTTCCACGAAACTGATATCACGCCGTCCATAGGAATGGAGCAGCCTGTGGTTGTTGGGCGGTGATGGAGCCGCCCGGAACAGCCTCGCCGGTTCCGGTCGGTGGAGTGGAGGGCAGATGGGCAAGGACGCGCTGATATCGGGATCTCACATATGCTTGGCTGAGATCGGGGTCGGGTCGCCGCGTGGGGTCTGGCCCGCTGCTGGCCCGGCATTCGCCTCCCCCCAGCATCCCAGATCGGTCTCATTGGCGCCTAACAACCACGGATGGTACCATCTACGACCCACGATCCCATCGTCGAACCGGCCCGCATCCCTTCCGGGCAGCGCCGATGAGTTACCGGACATCACGGGCTGCAGGAGCATCCTGGAAGCCAGATGAGTTTCCGGACAGCCCGGCGTCCATCCCCTTGATCGGCTTCTGTCGGCAGTTGCCGTCCGCCTACAACCCGAACGCCCTCGCCACATACACCGCCATCTGATCGCGGCTGACGCCGATCTCGGGATGGTAGAGGCCGTCCGGGTAGCCCTGGGTGACGTTGCGCTTGTCATCGGCGATGTACTGGACGTACTTGTACGCCCAGAAGCTGGACGAGACATCGGGGAAGGTCGGCGCGCCGAGGTAGTCTGGGACATTGCTGTCACCGTCCGCCATGGCGCGTGCGACGAACACCGCCATCTGCCCGCGGTCCACCTCGTACTCGGGATGGTACTTGCCATCGTCATAGCCGCCGACGACCTCATGCGCCACCGCGTATTGGACGTATCTCAGCGCCCAGTGCCCGCTCGGCACGTCGGGGAAGCTCGGCGTACCGGTGTAGGCGGGTACCTGGTCATCGCCGCCGGCGAGCGCCCGAGAGATATACGCCGCCATCTGGTCGCGGGTCACCGCGTTGCCAGGCTGGTAGGTGCCGTCGTCATACCCGGCGACGATGCCCGCCGCGACGCAGGCGCCCACCTGCTCGAACGCCCAGAAGCCCTGCGGCACATCGGCAAACTCGGAGGTCAGCGCGATGTCCACGGTTGTCGTGATGTCAGCCAGAACCGCGATGCCCGAGTACGAGCGGTTGTAGTGGTCGGAGGCGGACCCGGTGACGGTGTAGCCGTCAACCGCGGGGATGGAATCGAAGAGGTAGACGCCGCCCGCGCCGGCGACTGTCTCGTAGCACACTTCGATGCGGGTATCGGGGTCTGAGACGTAACACGCCCGCACTCTTGCGCCGGCGACCGGCTGGGCGGTTCGCGCGTCGGTCACGGTCCCGCCGATCGAGCCGAAGTCCATCAGCTCGAGGGCGAAGTCGAGCTGGACGGGCTGCCCCGCGGGAATGTCAACGTTGGTCGCCCGCTGGGTGGCGTAGCCGGGAGCCGCAGCGGCGACGGTGTACCCTTCACCCGCGGGAACGTAGAACAGGTAGGTTCCGTCCGGGCCGGTGGTGTTCGGGGTGCCGCAGCTCACCGTTGCGCCGGCGATCGGATCGGAGGTGGCAGCGTCTGTGACCGTTCCGCCGAGGGCGCCGAAGCCAAGCGGGCAGATGCCGACGTCAACATCAGTGACGACGCTCGCCGACACGGAGATGCCGGTGATCGTCCGCAGCTCGTAGTTGCTCGCTCGCGCAAGGATAGCTCGGCTGCTGCCCGCCGGGACGCGGGGGATAGTGAAGCTGCCGTCGTAGTCGCTGATGGCGCAGAGGCCGTCACAGCTCACAACGACATCAGCGACGGGGTCGCCGGAGACGAGTTCCGTGACAACGCCCGAGACCTCGCCGACGTCGCTCGCGACGTCGGCGAGGGTGATCTGCTGGTTCGCAGCCACGTCGGTCTGCACGACGATGGTGCCGTCAGGGAAAGTGACGCGGACCGCCACCATCTCGGCGGAGCCGAGGCCGAACTGCGCGATCTGCTCGTTCTGGCTCATGAAGCCTGAGCCGCCGTCAACGGTACGCGCGAGGCTGCGGTAGGGCGGGAAGGTCGGGTCGTTGTCCAGGTTGACATCCACCCGGGCGCCGAGGGCGTCGCGCACCGGGCTCCCATCGGTGGCATCGCCGGTGGCGCTAGTCAGGGCGCGAACGCGGAGCCAGTTGCCATCGGTGGGAGTGCCTTCATTGTGGTAGAGGCAGGAGTAGGTAGAGGTCGCCGCGCTGACGGTGGCTATCCAGTCAAGCGCGCCGTCTCGGTCATAGTCGGCCCAAGCCGCGCTGCGGAGGTCACGCATCGCGGTCATGCCCTCGTCCTGGGATGCCTGTGTGAACGTCCCGTCCCCGTTGTTGTGCCAGAGGAGGATGGGGTTGCCGATGCCTTCGGTTGCGACTGCCATGTCTAGGAACCCGTCATTGTCGTAGTCACCCCAGGAGCACCCGTAGGCGGGTATGTCGTTGATCACCATACTGGTGTCTCTGCTGAAAGTGCCGTCGCCGTTGCTATGGAAGAGCCAGTAGGGCCTGCCGTGGTTGGGGGTGAGATACAGGTCGAGCCAGCCGTCGTTGTCGTAGTCGCCCCAGACCGCGCCACTTTGGTTGTCAGGGACGTCTGGTATACCTGAGAGGCCGGCGTCTGCCGCCGTGTCCGTGAAAGTGCCGTCGCCGTTGTTCATATACAGCCTCGGCGGGTGCCCCCCGCCGTCCCTCAGGCGCGAGACGAGCAAGTCGAGGAGGCCATCGTTGTTGTAGTCGGCCCAGGTGCTCTGCATCGAATGAGGGGCAGGGACGAAGTCCATGCCGGCCTCGCTGTTGACTACGGTGAACGTTCCGTCATGGTTGTTCCGGTAGAGGCGCGATAGGTTCGTGTAGACGTAGCTGATGTAGACATCGAGCCAGTTGTCACCGTCATAGTCGCCCCAGGCAACGCCGCGGCCTGCTTCGTGGGTGACTGTTTGGTCCACGAACCCGGCGGCAGGTCCGCCTACGTCGGTGAAGTGGTCGCCGTCATTCCGGTAGAGAATCGGATTGTGGTTTCCGCCGGAGACGATCAGGTCGAGCGTGCCGTCGTTGTTGAAGTCTCCCCAGGCAGCGCCATCATCCTCCCAATACTGGGGCTCGGTGCGCAGGCCCATGGCCACGGTTACGTCGGTGAATCCGCCGTCGCCGTCGTTGTGCAGCAGCACGCACCGATGCTGGCCCCAACTCGCCCCGATGTAGAGGTCCGCGTATCCATCGTCGTCGTAGTCACCCCACGCGGAGCAGGCGCTATTGGGGAGGTTCAGCGACGAGCCTATGTCCTCGAACCTCACCCGCGAGGCGAGCACGGTGAGCGCGGTGGAGTCAGTGCTAAGCAGTGCCTCGTAGCCGGAGTCGCCTTCGCAGCTCGCGGTGACTGTCAGCATCACAGTGAGGTCGCGATAGCCATCGTTGGGGGGCGCGGTGTAGCTCGGGTTCTGCACGTACTTAGAGGGCGCGAACAGCCCGCCGGCGCCGGCGTCGCTCCACTCCCAGGAGGCAATGGCGTGGCTCTTGTTGTCGGAGTAGGTGGCCGACAGCGCGGCGATGCCCCTGCTCGCGACGGTGCTTGGGTCCGGCTCATTGGCCTCGACCAGAAAACTGTGGCCGAGGGTGATGTCCGCGTAGCCCCATGCTCCCTGGGTGATCGTCAGCGGAGGATCGGCGGAGGAGTGCTGCATATAGGCCCCGGTGAGCCCGAGGTCAGCGAAGAAGTCCGCGCTGGTGGCCGTCGCACCGTATGACGATCCGCTCCAGGTGTACGCGTCCACAGAGATCGAGCCATCGCTTTCAGGCAGGTAGTAGGTCCCATCTGTCAGGTCTACGGCGATGCGGTTGGCGTCGCTCACCGGCAGCGCGCCGCCGTCGTAGTAGACCACGTCGTGGGAGTGCCAGCCCGTCTCTCCTCCGATGCTGCCGCGCAGCCGCACGTCCCACCGCTCGGGATGGTTGAGGCCCACCACCGCGTAGAGCTTCGGCCGGTAGTCCGGGCGGTCGTCGTTGTAGTAGACGTCTGGGCCGAAGTCACCCTCGGCGAACATGGTGTAGGCAACCCAGAAGAAGCCCTTCGAGCCTGAGCCGCCGCTGTTGGCGACGCCCCACCACTCGCCCCAGGAGTTCGCCGCCAGGAATGCGCCGTAGTGAGTCAGGCCATCGCGATGGTCCACATAGCTCTTGTTGTCATCATAGCCGACGAGGGTGACGGCGTGCCCGCCTATCATCTCTCCCGCCGGCGCGTAGTAGACGCCGTTGTTGATGCCGGTTGCGTTGGCGGGATAGGAGTCGTACCAGACGCTGTAGACGGAAAAGTCAGTAACCGCCAGGTTGCCATTTGCGAGGTGCTGCCTGACCGCTGCCAGTCCCGCCGTATCGGAGGCGTCAACAGAGTTAGCGGCCTGGGTCCGGTTGTTGAGCGCGTTGATCCATGCGGCCTCTGACGGCCAGGAGGTCCAGTCGCCGGCCGAGTAAGGCTTGAGCGCCCAGCTCGAGCAGCCGACCTCATTGAGCCGCGCCACCGCGAAGGCGGTGGAGGCACCCCAGTCGTCGCCGCCGTTGATGAGGTTATACATGAAGCCGGGGCTGAGAATGTGGTTGTTGTCTCCGCCGGAAACCGTGTACCCTTCATCGAACGCCTGCGTGTAGGTGTCGTAGTAGTAGCACGACGCCCAGGCGGTGCAGGAGCCCTGGCTGCCCTGGCTCCGGATCGGCGGGAAGTAGGGGAGGGTGCTGTTGTCTACGGCGGCGGGGAGCGCTGGCGCGGCTGGCGCGGCCTCGCCCCTCAGCCGTGCCGCGTCTACCTCTGCCTGCACCCTTGCGCGCGATAGGCTGTTGGGTGCAATGGACGAGACGCGGGTGTAGGCAGCATTGATGTAGACCTGCTCCGCGGGGGTCGGGGGGCGGGCGCCAAGGCCGCGGTCGAGCACCCGTGCAGCCTGAGCAGGGCCAAGGGTTACTGCCGAGAGGATGAGGAACAAGACGACGCGGTGGTTCAGCATCTCCGGCCTCCTGCCGCCGCGTGGCGGCCCCCGACGTGCGGCCTCGTGGCACTGACCCCCACAGGAAACCCAACGCGAAACTTGCCCCGATCGCCCGCGCGCCGATGGTTGCGTCTAGCGTCGCTTTCCAGCCCGCTGGCTGGCGACCCAGGAGAGCAAACGTAGTTACTGCGCGAAGGGTTTACTTCCGTGTTGCTGTCCGATCTCCTGCCCCCCGGGCCTGCCCGACCGGGGTGCGGGGACGAGCAGCGGGGCGGGGGAATGACAGGGAAACCTCCCTGATAACTGCCTCGTCCCCCCACTCCCGGACGGCTTGCGGGATCTTCTGCCTGGAGCGCATTTCATAACCCGAAATCGGGTGGACGGGCGCGATCCACGCTGGCATGAAATGCGCCTGCCGACCCCTGTCGCCCTGGGTACGCTGTTTCATAACCTCCTTTGGAGGTTATGAAACAGCCTCTAGTGACTCCGCGATCAAGCAGGTTTTTGCTGCCTCTGAGCCGCGCGGACGGATCACTGGACAACACGGGATCCCTCGACTCCGGCTCCCCCTCGGCTGGGAGTCGCTGTCCTGAATCCCGTCGTGGGTCGTCGAGCGATGGCTCTTCCCAGACACGCGGGTCGCCGTATTTGGGCTGGCGGCGTGATGGCAGGCCGGCTTCACGGGCCCCTGACAGGGATAGACGGTTCCAGGGATGAGCTGCTGTTTGCAGGAAGGAGGGTCACGGCGGCGGGAGAACCAGCTTCCTGAGGCGACGGCGTGGCCGGTCGCTGGACGGCGACGCTCAGTTTGGCGAAAGGAGGACCGATCATGAAACGGTCGTTGATACTGTCGGTGGGAGTTCTGCTGGCCGTAGCCTGGTTGCTGTCCGTGGCCGCTCTGGCGCAAGGGCCCGAGTACACCCTGAAGGACTACATGCCCGAGGCGGTAGGGTCTAGTTGGACGCTGAGCACTACCGGGGCCGAAGGCGAGGAGACGGTTGCGTACGAGGTGCTGCCCGGCCGCGAGATCGATGGCCAGAAGGCCGTTACGATCGTGATGAGGGAGGCGGAAGGCCAAGCCCATTCCGGGATGCTGCAAGCGGTCACACCGGATAAGGTGACCATCTTCGGGTCACTCTCCCGCGGCCGCGACGCCGAGGCCGGCGCGGAGCCGTCGGTCAGGCTGTACAAGCCGCCAGCTACCTTCCCCGGCAAGCTGCGGGTGGGGCAGAGCGCCGAGCAGCAAGTGAAGATGAGTCGCCAGAACGGGGAGGTGGACATTACGCTGAAGGTCCAACTGGCCGCCGTGGAGACGGTGACCGTCCCGAAGGGGACGTTTGCGGACTGCCTGAAGCTGGTTTACACCACCTCCTACGGGGAGAGGACCATGACGCGCACGGTCTGGTACGCCAAGGGCGTGGGCATGGTGAAGACGGAGCAGGGCGGACGCAGCGGCCGGCCGGCGCGCGTGGCCGAGTTGACCGACTACAAGCTGGCAAAGTAGGCATCCGGCCCGGCGGGTATCCGGGCGCTCTACCAGCCTCGGCGAGGGCGGGTCGCGGCTGCCCTGTGTCCAACTACGGAGGCGGCAGTCAGGCCCTCGACGGAGTGAGCATTCTCTGCCCACGCTGTCGGCGACCGACGAAGACAGCACCTCGCGCGCCTCACACGGCTAAGGGACATGCTCCTGCGGCTTCAGAGCCTGAGACGCGATCAGGGCGCGGCAAGGAGCCGAGCCCTGATCGCCTGATTGAGCTGTCGGTGATAGGCATTCTCGTCCCACTGGAGCGCCCTGTCAACACCCATAGAGTTTCTTGCATTATGGTTAGGAGCACCCGTAATGCAAGAAACTCTACAGCGCACAGCGTGACGATGACACAGCAGATTCTCTTGCATTACAGTCGTAACCGTAATGCAAGAGAATCCGTACATGGACACTTGGCCGCACACGGCCTGTCAGGGATGACGCGAAGCGGGGGCGGCCTGTGCCGCCCCCGCTTTCATCTCGCCTGCGCCGTGCGTCGGCTCAGTAGTCCATTCCGCCGCCGCCCGGAGGCATTGCCGGGGGGTTCCCCTTCTCCGGTTTCTCGGCAATGAGCGCCTCCGTGGTCAGTAGCATCCCGGCGATGGAGGCCGCGTTCTCGAGCGCTGACCTGGCGACCTTGGCCGGATCCACGATCCCCGCCTTCACCAGATCCTCGATCTGCTCGGTCAGCGCATTGAGGCCCATGCCTGGCTTCTCGCCCTTCACCCGCCCGACGATGACCGAGCCCTCCAGGCCGGCATTGTTGGCGATGGTGCGCAGCGGCTCCTCCAATGCTCTCCGGACGATGTCCACGCCGATCTTCTCCTCACCCCGGGCTTTGTCGCGCACCTTCTCCAGCGCCGGGATGATGTTGAGGAAGGTGACCCCGCCGCCGGGCACCAGACCCTCTTCGACACCGGCTCGGGCAGCAGACAGCGCATCCTCCACCCGGTGCTTCTTCTCCTTCAGCTCGGTCTCGGTGGCTGCTCCCACCTTGATGATCGCCACCCCGCCGGCCAGCTTCGCCAAACGCTCCTCCAGCTTCTCCCGGTCATAGGAGGAGTCGGTCTCCTCGATCTGGCGGCGGAGCTGCTCCATCCGGCCTTTGATCGCCGACTGGCTGGCCGCCCCCTCCACGATGGTGGTGTCGTCTTTGGTCATCACCACCTTCTTCGCCTGGCCCAGCTCGTTCAGGGCGACGTTCTCCAGCTTCATGCCCAGGTCTTTGGAGAGGAAGGTGCCCTTGGTGAGGATGGCGATATCTTCCATCATCGCCTTGCGCCGGTCCCCGAAGCCGGGAGCCTTCGCCGCCGCCGCGATGAAGGTGCCCCGGATCTTGTTCACCACCAAGGTAGCAAGGGCCTCGCCCTCCACATCCTCGGCAATGATGACCAGGGGCCGGCGGGTTGCCGCCACCTTCTCCAGCAACGGCAGCATGTCAGCCACCGAGCTGATCTTCTCCTCGTGGATGAGGATATAGGGGTCCTCCAGCGACACCTCCATCCTCTCCGGGTCGGTGACGAAGTAGGGGGAGATGTAGCCTTTGTCAAACTGCATGCCCTCGACCACATCCACGGTGGTTTCCAGGCCCTTGCTCTCCTCCACCGTGATGACGCCTTCCTTGCCCACCTTGTCCATGGCATCGGCGACAAAGCGGCCGAGTTCGGGGTCATTGCCGGCGATTGAGGCGATCTGCTCGATCGCTTCCTTGGTGTTCACCGGCTTGGCGATGCGCTTGATCTCGGCGACCGCCGCCTCCACCGCTTTTTCGATGCCGTGCTTGAGCATCATCGGGTTGGCGCCGGCGGCGACGTTCTTCATCCCCGCCTCCACGATCGCCTCCGCAAGCACGGTGGCGGTGGTGGTGCCATCCCCCGCCACATCATTGGTCTTGCTCGCTACCTCTCGCACCAGCTGGGCGCCCATGTTCTCATAGGGGTCTTCCAGTTCGATCTCTTTCGCCACCGTCACCCCGTCCTTGGTGATGGTGGGAGCGCCCCACTTCTTGCCCAACACCACGTTGCGGCCCCTGGGGCCAAGGGTCGCCTTCACCGCGGCCGCCACCGCCTTCACTCCACGCTGCAGGGCGGCTCGCGCCTCTTCGCTATAGCACAGCATCTTCACAGCCATCTTCTGGTTCCTCCTGTCCTTCTCGGTCTCGCTTACTTCTTCGCCTTCTTGGCAGCGGGCTTCTTGAAGTCGGGGTTGATGGCCAGCACCGATCCCTCATCCAGGATCACGTAGTCCTCACCAGCAACGGTTACCTCGGTGCCCCCATACTGGGCATAGACGACGACATCCCCTACCGACACCTCCATAGGAGCGCGCTGGCCGCTGTCCAGCAGCCTACCTGGTCCCACCGCCAGCACTTCGCCCTCCCGGGGCTTCTTCTGGGCGGTGTCGGGCAGCACCAGGCCGCTCGCGGTCATCTGCTCCGCCTCCCCTGGCTTCACCACAATGTGATCTCCCAGTGGTCGCAACATAGAACCGTCACCTCCTGCAGTATGCTTCTGACCCAGGTCCAACCTGAGCCTTT